>Ga0209061_1000660_pt1 | contig 76416 bp, 75 predicted proteins | sample Coa_R1_10_FD_187157 | JGI IMG/M metagenome (GOLD analysis project Ga0209061, IMG submission 187157) | Surface soil microbial communities from Centralia Pennsylvania, which are recovering from an underground coalmine fire - Coalmine... | ecosystem: Environmental > Terrestrial > Soil >... | reverse complement strand
TGCCGCTAGGCGTGGACGTCGAGGCGTTTCATCCGGACGCGTGCGCCCGTAATTCGATTCATGCGAAGCTCGGATGGCTGGTGGCGGGGCCGCCGGTGATCGGATTCCTCGGCCGATTCGTCGAAGAGAAGGGCCTGAACCTGCTGACCCGCGTTCTCGACGATCTTCAGTCCGGCTGGCGCGGGCTGTTTGTCGGCGGCGGGCCGCTCGAAAAGCAGTTGCGGCGATGGGCGGCGCGTCACGGCGATCGGGTGCGGGTCGTCTCCGGGGTCTCTCATGACCGGGTGCCGCATTATCTCAACGCGATGGATCTCCTGTGCGCGCCGAGCCAGACCGTCTCCAATTGGAAAGAGATTTTCGGCCGGATGCTGATCGAAGCGTTTGCCTGCGGCGTGCCGGTCATCGCGAGCGATAGCGGTGAAATTCCAAATATCGTCGGTGATGCGGCGGTGGTCGTCGGCGAACGCGACCGGTCGGGATGGGTGCGCGAGATCAGCAGGTTGATGGAAAATCACGCTGCGCGGCGCGAGCTTTCCGAGCAGGGCCTCGAGCGCGCCAGAAGCCGCTATGGATGGCCGGTAGTTGCGCGCCAGCATCTGGCTTTCCTCGAACGGGTGATGCAGAGCTAGCCGGTGCTTATGGGTTCGCCGCTGAGAGTCGCCATTTTGTCCGATTACCACGAAGAGCACTGGCCCAGCATGGACCTGGTCGCCGATATGCTCAGCGCTCATCTGCGGCCGTTCCGCGAAATCGCCGCGGTTCAGATCCGCCCGCGCTTCATTCGGCGATTTTCGCGTCTAAGCGGCCGTTGTGAGCGCACGCTGAACAATCTCGATCGACTGATCAACCGGCTGATCGAGTATCCGCGCATCGTAAGAGCGGCAAGAAAGCGATTCGATCTCTTTCATGTTGTCGATCACAGCTACAGTCACCTGGTCAAGGCCGCGCGTCCGGCGCCCGCGGTCGTCACATGTCACGACCTGGATACCTTTCGATGTCTCACGGAGCCGGCAAAAGAAATCCGTTCGTGGCCGTTTCGCAAGATGACGCGCATCGCGATGGACGGCTTCCAGAGCGCATGTGCCGTCGCATGTGACAGCGCTGCTACGCGCGATGAAGTCCTGCGGCATCGGCTAATCCCCGAAGATAGGCTTTCGATCAATCAAAACGGGATCGCCCCGATATTCAGTTTGCGGCCCGATCCGGAGGCGGATCGAGAAGCGGTGCAACATCTCGGAGCGGCGCGAACCGAAGTCCCCGAGATAGTGCATGTCGGGAGCACGATCCAACGGAAACGCATCAATGTGTTGCTCAAAATTTTCGCCGAGCTCAGAGGCGAGCTTCCGTCGCTGCGGCTGGTCAGGGTCGGCGGGGCTTTCACCAGCGAGCAACGCGAGCTGGCGCGCACCTTGAAATTGCCGTCGGACTCGATCGCGGTCTTGCCGTTCCTGCGCCCCGCGGTTTTGGCCGCGATCTACCGGCGTGCGGCGCTGACGATTCTGCCATCATCCGCCGAAGGCTTCGGGTTTCCGGTGCTCGAATCGATGGCGTGCGGGACGAGTGTGGTCGCAAGCGATTTGCCGGTGCTGCGCGAAATCGGCGGGACCACCACCACCTACTGCGCGATCGATGACATCTCTGGATGGGCCGCAACCATCGGGAGCCTGCTCCGCGAGCAACGCGAATCTCCGCAGCGATGGTCGGAAAGGTCGGCGGTCGGCGCCCAATGGGCAAAACAATACACATGGAACGCGTATGCGGAGCGTGCCACCAAGCTTTATCGGCAACTGCTCGGAAACTAAATCCAAGCGACGCATCTGGATATGAACGCAAAGAGGATTGGTTGGTGACGGGAATTGAAAATTTAGCCTGGCACAGAAAGCTCGCTGGAGCGGATGCGAAAATCCTGATCCTGGGCGGGGCCGGTTTTATCGGTTCTAACGCGGCGAGCCGCTTTCTCGAGCGCGGTGCGGAGGTGGTTGTCGTCGACAACCTGTCGCGTAAAGGCTCGCGCGAAAATGTCCGATGGCTGGACGACCGTGGGAACGTGTTGTTGATCGAAGCAGATATCCGCGATGCGGCCTTGATCGAAGGCCTGTTCCGCGAGCATCGCGATGCCGACCTCATACTTCATCTCGCCGGGCAGGTGTCTGTGACCGGTTCGATCAGCGATCCGCGCACCGATTTCGAGATTAATGTCGGCGGTACGATCAATGTTCTTGAGGCCGCGCGCAAGGCGGAAACCGGCGCGCCCTTCATCTACGCGTCGACCAACAAAGTTTATGGTGACATGTCCGACGTGAGCGTGGAGCTGAACGGCACGAGTTATCGATATCGCGATCGCTCCTTGGGAATTTCCGAGCAGCAGCCGCTCGATTTCCATTCGCCGTATGCCTGCTCGAAGGGAGCGGCGGACCAGTACGTGCTCGACTACCATCGCATCTATGGTCTGAACACCGTCGTCTTCCGACAGTCGTGCATCTACGGGCCCCGGCAGTTCGGAGTTGAAGATCAGGGATGGGTGGCGTGGTTCGCGATTGCGGCCGAGCTCGGAAAACCGATCACGATTTATGGTGACGGCAAGCAGGTGCGTGATCTGTTGTTCGTCGAGGATCTAGTCGACGCCTACGAGGCGGCCGCAGCGAACATCGAATGGGTCGCGGGTTCAGCCTTCAATATCGGCGGCGGGCCGAAGAATGGCGTCTCGCTGCTCGAACTGCTCGATTATCTCGGTGAGCGCAGCCGTACGAAGTTGCCACTGACCCATGCCGCGTGGCGCCCAGGCGATCAGCGCATTTACCTGAGCGACATCCGGCGCGCCCATGACCTTCTGGGATGGAGTCCGCGCACGGGATGGCGCGATGGCGTCGCGCGGCTGACGGAGTGGGTGAGAGCCAATCGCGATTTGCTCGGATGAAGCGGCCTGCATATCTACTCTCCGCAGGCGCGGCACGCGCCGGTTTGTGTACCGCTCATCGATGACGGCAAGGTGATCGTCGTTGCGGTAATGGTGACACCCGTGCAAGTACCCGTATCCGTCGTTACCGCGCCGAGCGATGAAATCCCCGGCGGCAGCGTTGCGGTCTGGGCGGTTGAAGTCGTGTTCTCGTAGCCATTGAGGCTCACCACGACGCACTTCGATCCCGAGCTATAGATTGGAAGCGACCATATGAAATTCCCGGCGGTCGTGCCGTTAACCCGCTGAGGAGGCGCTTCGACGCGGTAATTAATGTTGCCGTCAGTCAGCGCGATGGCGTTCTGCAAAAGGCCGGTTCTGTTGCTGAACGTCACGTTATCGAAATCGATATAGGCATTCTGTCCCTGAGGCGGCGAAAACGACACCTTTGACCATTGCGACGGATTGCCCCCTACCGAAGTCAGTTGCGTGCCTTTTAAAATTACTCCCTGAACAAAGTTCCCGGTGTCAAAAACAATCGGGCTTGTGCTGGTGTACCCTGACAGGCCGCCGCCGTTAACCGTAATGTTTTCGGCTCCGACAACGCATAGCGACGGCCCTGTCGAGCCGTTCTCATCGTCCAGCGTAGGATTATCGATTACCGACGTATCGGTCGAGGATACCGCCTGTCTCAGAACGATGCCGCAGAGCGTGTTCGAGTTCATCTGCAGGAACGGGTCGATCAGATGAATCGCATCCCATCCGATCACGGCATACGCGCCCGCTCCAGCGTCCGCGCGCAAATCGGCGGCCCATTGCAAGCCCCACAGAAACTCGAATGCGGCCTGCGCGTTACCGCCGTTGCTGACCCGGATGTCGTTCCAGCGATCGCCGTAACTGTTGTTCGTCTCGCGCAATCCGACGAAGGTGTTGCCGTTGAGCAATAGCTGCTTGAAGGTCGAATCGAGCGTCAGGCCGACATCAAGGCCGATTGCACCGTTGTTCAGTTGCAGGTCGTCAATCGTGACCTTCTGGTTGGTGCCTGCATAGTTAACCAGCATCGTGTACCAGGCGGACGTATTCGTGCTGCCGTTGACATATTCGGGCTGGACGAACGGGCCGCTTGAGGACGCCGTATTTTTGGCCGAATCGACGGTCGTACCGTTCAGCAACAACAGTGTGTTGGAGTCCCCCGAAAGCTGGGTGGTTGGCGGTGTATAGGAGGTATCCGCCGTATGGCGCGCGATGTTGCTGACCCGCAGGCCGAACATCTGGCCTTTCACGCCGCTGCCCTCGCCGATCGGCGTGGCCCCGAGTGCATCCAACATTAGAGGCGTATAGGCAAGATCCACCGTGCTGCCGGTCGCCGCCGTCTTGTTGGCCTCGACACCATCAATAAAGGTCCGGATATTAGAGCCGTCATAGGACACTTCGAAGTAGTGCCAGGCGTTCGATGTAAACGATCCGATGTTAAAGAGCCGCACTATGCCGGTTGATGCTGTATGCAAAAAGACGGTGATGTTGTTCGACGCACCCCCACCCGCGATGGTGTACGAAAAGCTGGCAACGCCAGTGACATTTCCGCTGCCTGTGCCATCGCTGCCGGTCGCGTCGAGCCAGTAGCCGCCATCCCCGTTATTCGTATCGGTTACTTTGGCCCAGAACTCAATCGAGAACTGACTGAGCCCGTTGAACGGCGTGGCGTTGCCGAAGGCGCTCTTCAGGTCGAGCGCCCACGGCGCATTTGACGAATCGAACAGCATCTCCTGACAGGTGGAGCAGGTGACTGGAAGGCCGCTGTTGCTCCACAGGACGCCGGCTCCGGAGCCTGCATTAAGCTGTGAGGTCCAGGTGGGCGGCGCGACGAACATCACGTCGTAATTGCCGCTCGCCTTGACGACGGCGGCTTCGCGGCCTGCGCCATGGATATGCAATCCGGTGCCGCTTCCGCCTGAGTTGGCTTTCACCCAGATCGGGAAGCTGGTCAGATAGCAACTGTTGGGCGTGGTCGGAAAGAATACATCTCTGGGCGGGAGTATATCCTGCCCGCCACCGGTCGCCACTGCCGCGTTGATCGCCGCCTGAATCGCCGCCGTATCGTCGGTTGCGCAGTCGCCCTTCGCGCCATAGTCCTTGACGCCGATCATGCCCGGTCCGGCCCAGGCCGGCGCGACGAGCGAGAGAAGAATCAATGCGATAAGTAGTCGGCGCATCCTAATAGAGCGTGAAAGAAAAGACATACCCATTTAGATTTCTCGTCGGCGCGGTGATGCTCGCGGGCAAAATGCCATTGGAAGACGACCCTGTGTTGGTCAGGTACGACCAGGCAGCATATCCATAACTGCCGTTATTCGCCTCGGCTATCTTGAAGGTGGTCGCAGTGCTGGTGAACGCAGCACAAACAAGCGGGGGATTGACCGTGACCGACGATCCCCATCCACCCGTTCCGCTTCCGGTGCAACTGGTTGATGGCGTGCCGTTGCCGGTGCAACTGGCCGCCTGAATTATCTGAGTGTCTACGATGCCGGTCGAGGCCCAGGTCTTCGCGCCGGTGTCGGCAATCAGCGTTCCCGCTGAGTTATAGATGCCGAGGTCGGATGGGTTCGTTCCGTCGGCGACGTTCACGTTCACGACTATGTGCGAGAAGGTAAGGGGCGTGCTGATGGGGACACAATCGTAGTCGAGCGTATTGCTTGTGCCCAGACCCAAACCCGCCACCGAACCACTAATCGGAAACTGGAACAGCAGCGGCGCGGTCAACCGGCTCGCGGATAGTGTTCCCGACGAGATGTTGCTTGCGTTTGTGGCGTCGGTCGAACAGCTTGGCGCTGCGTTCGAGAGGTCGCCGCACGCCGGCTGCGTCATCGTAACTGCGCCGGCGCCCGTGATAGCGCTCACCCATTTATGCGATTGCGCAGCGCCGCCCGTGATCGTGAAGGTGAAGCCGCGAATCTCCGGCGGATAGAGATGCATATAATAAGTCCCGGCGCTCGCATTGGTTGAAAGCACGCGACCGAGAATCTGGCCGCTCGCCGGATACGATGCGCCAGCATCATGGCAATCGCCGGCGACTGAGTTTGAGATCTGAACATAGTCAAGCGCGGTGGTCGCTCCGTCAAAAGCGCAGCTCGCGAGGCCCTGAAGCTGAACGATCGCGTTGCCGGTAGTGCCCGCTCCGCCGGCCACGATTCCGATCGCGCCGCCGGTATCCGAGGTCGCGGTGATGACCGCATTGCTGCTCGCGGTGTATTTCGCGAGGGCGTTGACCGTCGTGCCCGTGGCGCCATCGTTCGCGATCGGCATCGTGACGCCGGCGAGGCCGGAGAGCGTAGTCGGCGCGGAATACTGTGCCATCTGACCCGCGACGCCCGGGCTGGCCGAGCCGCCGCCGCCCGCGCCGAAGAGCTGCGTTGCACGCGCCGGCACGGCGAGGAGAAGAACTCCGAGCGCTGCGAAAACGTAGACGATGAGGAAACCTAGCCCCACCTTTGGCCATCTTTCCCTGAAGGAAAGGGTCCGGGTCAAACTTTTTTCATTCCCCTGTTTTTTACGGAAGAGGATGGGAGTCAGGTCTTTCATCTATTGACCCCGTACAATCTCGGCACAGTTCACGGTCGCGCCGGTCGACGAAAATCCATACAGCGCGCTGGTTACATCGAAGGTCGCGGCCGGAATCGCGGAGCTGAGCAGCGTGCCTTGCGACGCACCAATCGACGTGTCGCCAATTCGTGCGCTGTTGGTTCCAATCGTGCCGACCATTTGGCATACCGCAGTGACACGGTTGCTGTTGACGCTCAGCACGGCGACGGGAGACGCATTGGCGGCCAAGGCGACATCGCCGTGCGAGATATAGTCCTGGCTCGAGTTGGCCTGGCCTTGCACCTCGTGCTGGGCATACACCGGGCGCGCGATCAGGATCGCGAAAAGCAAGACGAGTGGCAGCGAGGATCGGTTGCGCATCGCGCGCGACCTCGAAACGGATCCAGCAGCGGGGGATTCCAAGCGGCGTGATAGAGCGTACATCGGGGAAAGTAATTGGTGGTTAGACATCGCGCGGCAGTGTCGACGATCTTGAATAATCTGTTCACCCTGAAAACTTTCAGGCTTTTGCGACGCCCGACTGACATCCCGGAGGATGTCGAGGCGAACGCGTTTTGATGTTGTCAATGGAGTTTGGTGGCGCTTCCTGTATTATGCTGTGGCTTTGTTATGACTAGAGTAGAACCTGTGATGTAACGGATGGTCTTGAGGGGGCACATCAATTAGCGCAGGCGAAAACCCGTCCGGTGCGCTGAGCTTCGACCGGGAGCCTTGGGGGCGACTTCGGGTACGTCGGCGGATGCGGGTGGTGCAGATCGGGAAATTCTATCCGCCGCAGGTGGGCGGAATCGAGACTCATCTGCAGGCGCTCTGCGGAGAACTACGCAAAACCCACGACGTGCGTGTGATCGTCGCCAACAACCGCCGTCACAATGAGCACGGCGTGTTGGACGGTGTTGCGGTCACGCGGCTCGCGAGCCATTTCTCGCTCGCGGGAGTTCCATTCTGCGCTTCGATGCCGTCGCTGATTCGGCGCTCCAAGGCCGATATCGTGCACGTTCATCTGCCCAATCCGATGGGCGTTGCCGCCTACCTCGCGTCGGGTCATCGCGGCTGCCTGATTGCCACCTGGCACAGCGATATAGTTCGCCAGAAGATTCTGGCGCGGATCTTTGCGCCACTCGAACGGCGCTTTCTGCGCAAGTGCCGCGCGTTGATCGCGACCTCGCCGAACTACCTGCATAGCTCAGCGATCCTCTCCCGGCATCACGCGCGCTGCGCCGTGATTCCATATGGCATCCCGCTCGAACGCTTCGACGCCGGCGTCGAAGGTGAATCGTCAGCCGTAGCTGCGATCCGCGTCCGCTATGGTCCGCGTATCGCGCTCACGGTCGGGCGGCTGGTTTACTACAAAGGCATCGAGCATCTGATCGATGCGATGACCCAGGTCACCGGTACGCTTTTGGTCGTCGGCGATGGTCCCCTGCGCTCAAGGCTCGAGCTCCAGGCCCGCGAGGCCGGAGTCGGCGAGCGCGTGGTGTTTATCGGTGAGATGCCGAACGATCGCCTGGCGCCCTACTACAAGGCTTGCGATCTCTTCGTGTTGCCATCGATCGCCCGGAGCGAGGCGTTCGGAATCGTACAGCTTGAAGCGATGGCTTGCGGAAAACCGGTGATTAATACCAGCCTCACCTCCGGGGTACCATTCGTGTCGCTCGATGGCGTGACGGGAATCACCGTGCCGCCCGCCGCTCCCGCGGCGCTCGCCGGAGCGATGAATCGGCTGTTCAATGATCGTGAGCTGGCTGCGCGCTACGGTCGCGCAGCGAAGGAGCGCGTGCGCGCAGAGTTCAGCCTTTCGACGATGGTCGACCGCACCCTTGAGCTGTATGACGAGGTGATGCATTCGGAAGAAGCTGAGAGATTTTGAGTGACGGCCTAATGATCGGAGCCTCGTGCGCACCGCGCCGGCCGCATCGCCAGGCATCGGGAAGGAGGGTATCGCGGCTTGATCAGCGTTGCTTCGGATCGCCGTCACGGGCCGCCTGGCTTTTCATCTTTAGAGATTCAATAATTTCGATTCGATCGCGACACGGAGGCGCTCATGGTCAAACTGCTGCCGTTGGATGAAGCTCGACGCCGCGGAGCGGAGGTTGGGATTCCCCGTGAATGGTCGTCAGTGAATGCTCTGCGCGCGATGTTGAACTATCCGGAAGGCGCCGGAGCGGTCGCCAAGCTGCTGACGACCTTGCTTTACAAGAACCGAATTGAGGCGCGGCAGCGCGAGTTGATCATCCTGCGAATCGGATGGCGCTCCGGCGCCGAATACGAGTTTTGCTCGCACGTCGGGGTCGCGAAACGAATCGGCATGACCGATGACGAGATCCTCGGCGTGCGCGACCCCGATCGATGCGCGGCATTCAGCGAGCTCGACCGCGCGATCCTGCAGATGACCGACGAATTGCTCGACGGCTTCGAGATTCGGCCCGCCACGCGCGCAATCCTCGAACGCTCATTCACGCCCGAGCAATTCGTCGAACTGCTGCTCGCCGTCAGCAATTGGCGGCTGTTCGCGATTTTTCTGAAGAATGTCGATGTTCCGCTCGATCCCGGTACGCCGGGATGGCCAGAAGGAAGAGCTCCCGCGAGCACTTCATCGGCTTCGGAGCGGCCTTGATAAAAACCCGTTTTCAGGGGTGTAACCGTCTTGACATCTCCGCAGTTTCGGTGCGATATAGGGCTCGTTGGAGGCGGTTTGTGCGGTGGACGGGGGGTTCGTGTCAGTCCAAAACGAATCAAGATTTTTTGGTGGAGTCACCCGTTCCGGTGTCTGAGAGATCAACTGTCGGTCAAGAAGATTGTGCCGGTCTGGCCGGATTAGCGATGAACCGATTTGAAGCGAGCGGGAATTTGGCAATTGCTTTACAGTTGTGTTATCGACATACCGGCGTGATGGCGCTATTGAAGGACGAGTGACGCAAACCATGCAAATGTGGGCGAAATGATTTTTGAGCGAGGTATTGACTATCGTAACAGTCAGGGTACAAACTGCACGAGCCCTGCGGGGGTCAGTACTGCTCAAGAACTGAGCTAGTTTCGTGCGATAGATGACCAAAGCCGGCTACTGGGGAGATTGTGGCGAGCTGGCTAGGTCAGGTGTGGCAAGAGCGATGCGAATGCATCCGGGGAGGCAACTATGAGCACCTGTAACTCGAGGCCGGACGGAAGAGCAGCCTGGTTGGGGGGTAAGGGACTGACAGGCTGGGTCCTTGCGTTGGCCGTTGTTGGCGCAGTGGTCGCAATGACTCCGCGCGCATACGCCCAAATTCCGGGCGCGGCGAATCCGGGAGGCGCGGCGCAACCGCAATCGTGGACCGATGTACTCATCAAGGGCGGTCCTGCCGGCGCGTGGATTCCACATCCGGAGAACCCGTGGCTCCAGGGCTTGCGCATCACAGGCTTGCTACAGAATACAACCGGAATGTGGGAAAACCCGGAACTAATCCGGACCAACACCTTGCCGTTCTATGGGCACCCCGGGGATGCGTCGAACTCGCTGGCGACGGAACGCAACCTGGCGCAGATCGACATTAACTACGATCTCGATGGGCGAAACCATTTCTTCCTGCGGTGGTGGGGCGTCTATGAGCCTGCCTACGCATTCGAGCAGAGCTATCGATCGGTCGATGCGCAGGCGCTGAACGCCGTTGGCAATCAGCAGGGATGCTTCCCGCCGGGGATCAGCGGCGTGATTGGCGCCAGTCATTGTACGGCTTCGGCCGCGGCCGATTTCTACAACCAAGTCGGTTTCCGTGAAGCGTGGTGGCGTCTCTCACTTGGCCCACTGCGCCTCTTCACCGGCCGTCAGATTGTGACTTGGGGCGAATCGCTGGCCTTTCGTATCGCCGACGTCGTCAACCCTCAGGATTTGAGCTGGAATTTCGGTTTCGCCAACCTCGAGCAGTCGCGCATCCCGCAGTATATGCTGCATCCAATTCTTGAACTGCCCGAGTATGGCTGGTTCACGCAGAACTTTGTCGAAGGCATCTGGGAGCCCCCAATCCAGGCGCTATGGAGCAACTGGATCTGGACAGACACACCTGACCATCGTTATTCCGGCGCCGCTACCAACGGTGCTTCGGTCAACATCCTCGCTCCTTTCGGAGGGCGATTCGACCTAAATACTCAGACCCCGTTCGGCGGCCCGGTGTTCTTCCCGAATCCGAACTCGCAGACGATTCCAGGCACTCCGACCGCAGCAGCTTGGGCTGCTTACCCTCAGGCTTCGTTCGCCTCCAACTTCCTGCCGCCGAACGTAATCGCTCGCTGGCGCATGCCGACCTCGCAGTTGACCTACAGCAACGAAGGCCTCCGTTTTCATGCTCTGATTGACCAGCTTGTCGAGGCGACCGTCCTCTACTGGCACGGCCATCAGTTGAATCCTGCCAGCATGCTCCAGATGATCGGTGGGCCGGTTGCCGGGTTTGGTCCTGCGCCGCTGGAAAGGCTGGTCGAGTTTTTCCCGCAGTTTAACGACATCGGCTTCACCGCAAACATGCCGATCAACATCCCGGGACAGCTCGGTGCGATGTTCCCGTTTGTGCTGCGTACCGAGGGTGTGTGGCAGGATCATACGCCATTCGCTTCGCGCACCGAGGCGAGCGGTATCAAGTACTCCGATACGATCAACACCTTGGTGGCCTTGGACGCCGATCAGATCTACGCACCGTGGCTGACCAGCACCGGCGGCTCGCTGACCATCAATCTTGAGTGGAACAATTATACGATTCTGAGTCCGAGCCGATTCATGGAGTATGCGCCGTTCACCTATCAGCAGGCGCGACATAACGAAGAGAGTTTTATCTTCGCGGCCAGCACCTCTTGGTGGTGGCAGTCGATTGCGCCGCAGTGGGTTAACGTTTACAACCCGGACGGCAACACGTTCCTGCTGTTCCCGAACATCGCGTTGGTGCCGCCATGGACCAGCCAGTACTTCATGAAATTGCAGTACATCGCGATCGTGGGCAACAACATCCAGGACGACTACACCGCTGGTATGTTCAAGGGCAAGAACTTTATACTCGCCCAATTCCAGTGGAACTTTAACATGCTGTAGGCTTGAGTCTGTGAACGCCGCCGGCCACGGGGCCGGCGGCGTTTTTTTTCGGATAAAGACGCCGGCGGCGCGGCTTCCATCAGGATGCCGCGCCGCCGGCATTGTGAAAGTACACACTGGCCCTGGCCTACTTCACGACGGCGATGGCCTCGACCTCGAGCATGAACTCCGGAAGCGCCAAAGCCTGCACTCCGACCAGCGTGCTCGCCGGTGGATTTTCCTTGCCGAACAACGGTCCGCGAATTTCGCGGATGATCGCGCGATGCTCGGCCTTGTAATCGACCACATAGGTGTTGATCTTCACCACGTCCGCCGGCTTCGCGCCCGCCGCCGCCAGCGCCGCGACGAGATTGGCATGCACCTGGCGGGTCTGGGCGGCGAAATCGCCCTTGCCGACTACGGCGCCGCTTTGGTCCAGCGAGACCTGGCCGGAGATGTAAACCAACTTGCCGCCGCCCTCGATCGTTACAAGGTGCGTGTAACCGGTCGGGGTCGAAAGCGTCGGCGGATTGATGAATTTCTTCTCCATCGAATTTGGCCTCCCGAAAAATTTGATTGGAATCGTTCGCTCGATTGCCCGCGCGGAACTTTGTTGAGCTTAGACCCGCATAGATGGAAGTCAAGCTTGCGGTACGCACAGCCCGGTTGCATAGTTGGGTCTGCGCGGAGCAGCCTGATGTTTCACTGACCGAGCGGGAGGTAATTATGTACACCTGCGTCGATTCCGATTCTCACCTAGTCGAGCCGGAAGCCGTATGGACCGAATACACGCCGGCCGCATGGCGGGAACTGGTTCCGCAAATCGTCCATCAGGATGGCATCGCGCTGATGAAGGTCGAGGGCCAAGTGTTCGAGGGATTCCCAATTGCCGCAGCGACGATTCCCGGCGGGCTCGGCGACCTCGATCGCGCGATCCATACGCCGTGGAGCGAGACGCCGCGCGGCGGACGCGACCCCGAGGCGCGGCTAGGTGTGCTCGATGAAGAGGGACTTGACGCGACCATGCTTTATCCGTCGATCGGGCTTACCTTTGCCGCGATTCGCGATCCTAAAGTCGCCGCGATCGCTTCCGAAGCCTATAACAACTGGGTCTCCGATTTTTGTCGCATCAATCCGAAGCGGCTCCACGCGGTCGCGACCGTGCCGCTTCAGGACGTCACGATGGCGGTGCAGGAGCTCCGGCGCGCACGAAAACTCGGACTCTGCGCCGTGACGATCCGGCCCACACCCTACAATCATCGCCGGCTGAACGATCCTGCTTACGATCCATTCTGGGCGGCCGCCGAAGAGCTTGCGATGCCGGTTGCAATTCACGGCAGCTTTGCCGTCGGGTCGATTCAGAGCGTGGCGCAGAATCGCTATCCGAATCGCGATTTGTTCTTCAGTCACGTTATCTGTCATCCGCTCGAGCAGCAGATGGCCTCGATGGACATGCTATGCGGAGGAGTACTGGAACGCTTTTCAAATCTGCGAGTCGCGTTTCTCGAAGCCGGGGCTGGCTGGATGCTCTACTGGCTCGACCGGCTCGACGGCCATTTCGAGAAGCTGGGCCGGTTCATTCCATGGCAGAAGACGCGTCCGAGTGAACTTTTTATGCGCAACTGTTTCGTCGCGTTCGATCCGGAGGAGACTTCGCTCAAATACCTGGTTGATCGCGGATTCGAGGGAACGCTGCTGTGGGGCGCCGATTATCCGCATTACGATTGCGCATATCCGCGCGCGCTCGCCGAATTGCGCGAGAAGCTGGCGGAAGTTCCGGCGCAGGTCGGCGAGAAGATCCTTGCGCGCAATCCCGCGCGCTTCTATGGGGTCGACTTTGCTGGATGATCCTGCTCTAGCGGCTTGATATTCTGATGGCTTCGTGACGCCCTGCGCTTGTGCGCCCAGTTACGAAGGAAATTCAGCGGTAACCAAAAACGCACTGTGGAGCTTTTGAAACGCGCCGCCGCGAACCTGGCGCTCGCGCTTGGGGGTATCATCATAGCGCTGTTGATCGCGGAAGCGGCGCTCCGAATCGCGAATCATTGGTATCCGTATTTTTTTTGCTTCGATCCGGCCGCTGGATGGAGTCTCAGGCCGGGCGCGTCGGGATACTACGATCGTGAAGGCGACGCCTGGGTGAGCATCAATCGCGACGGATTTCGCGGTCCCGACCGTCCGCGCTTCAAACCGGCCGATACTTTCCGCGTCGCGATGCTCGGCGATTCGTACACCGAAGCGATCCAAGTCCCGTACGATCAGACCTTCAGCGCGGTGGCGGAGCGCGAACTAGCCGGATGCCCCGCCCTCAAGGGCAAGCGTGTCGAAGTGCTCGATTTCGGCGTCGACGGCTACGGCACCGCGCAGGAACTTGTGACGCTGCGCGATCGCGCGCTCGCCTATGCGCCCGACGCGGTGGTGCTGGCGATTTTTCTCGGCAACGATATCCGCAACAACTCGGTGGTGCTGGAAGGCGATCGATGCCGGCCGTTCTATGCGCTGGACGACGGCCGGCTGACGCCGGTCGGTCCCTTCTTTGATTCATCTTCGTTCCGGCTGTGGTGCATGGCGCGATTTGACTATCGCGATGCTGCGCTGACCGATCTGCTGGCCGAAAGCTGGACCATCCTGCGCCATCCTCCGCGCGCTCCCACGCCCGAGAGTCCCACCGAACGCGCGATCAATTACAACATCTATAAGCCGCCGACGGACAAGGCGTGGCGCGATGCGTGGGATGTGACCGACGCGCTCATCAAACAGGTTCGAGACGAGTCAGTGGAGCATCATGCCCGCTTTCTGGCCGTGACGCTGGATACCGGCGTGCAAGTTCTGCCCGATGCCGTCGCGCGAGCAAATTTCATGCATCGCCAGGGAATCAACGATCTCTTCTACCCCGACGAGCATATCGAGATGCTGGGCCGGAAAGAGGGTTTTGCGGTGCTGGCGCTCGCGCCGCAACTCCAGAAATACGCGAGCGAGCATCATGTTTATCTCCACGGCTTCAAGAACACGCCGATGGGCTTCGGACACTGGAATGCACAAGGACATCGCATGGCCGGGAAACTGATCGCCGCGCGGCTCTGTGCAATGCTCACCGGGGCCGGTAGCGCCGACGGCGCACACTGAGCGCTTCGTCATGCGCCGCCTGCTCGGAAACATTGCGCTCGCGATCGCCGGAGTCGTTGCCGCACTGGTGATCGCCGAGGTTGCGCTCCGCTTCCTTATCGTTCATCCCGATTTTTACATTTACGATCGCTACGCGGGATGGACGCTCAATCCTGGCGCCGCCGGATGGCAGCATGAGGAGGGCAGGGCGTGGCTCGCGATCAATCGCGAGGGGTTTCGCGGACCTGAGATCACGATTCGCAAACCACCCAGCACGATCCGTATCGCAGTGTTGGGCGATTCCTTTACCGAGGCGCAACAAGTCGATTACCCGTCGATCTTCTGCGCAGTGATGCAGCGCAAGCTCGGCCAGTGCCTCAAGCCGAAAGCGGTCCAGGTACTCGACTTCGGCGTTGACGGCTACGGCACGACGCAGGAATTGGTGACGCTGGAGCGCCGGGTGTGGCAATTCGAACCCGACGCGATCGTGCTTGCCTTTTTCAGTGGCAACGATTTCCGCAACAACTCGGTCGTGCTCGAAGGCGACCAATGCCGCCCGTTCTTCGTCCTGCATAACGGCGATATCGTGCCGGGCGGACCGTTCATCGATTCGGCCTGGTTCCGGTTTCAGTGCATGATGCGTTTCGAATCGCGCCACTCACGGGTAATCGCGCTCTTAAGCCGCGCGCGGGTTGTGATTCGGGATCGCTGGCGGGCGCGGAAATCACTTGCACGTGCGAAGATCCTCGGTCGCGAACTGGGAATTAGCGAGGCGATCTATCAGGAGCCAACCAATCAGGCGTGGCGCGACGCATGGGAAGTGACCGAGCGGCAGATCGCGCTGATGAACCGCGAGGTCCGAAGCCATCATGTGCCGTTCTTGCTCGTGACCCTGACCAACGGCATCCAGGTTTATCCCGATCCGTCAGTCCGCGCCGCTTATATGCGTCATCTCGGCGTCAGCAATCTTTTCTACGCCGACCAGCGGCTGCACGCGCTCGGCGTTCGCGAGGGCTTTGCGGTCCTGAATCTTGGCGAGCCGATGCAGCGCTGGGCAGATGAGCATCATGAATTTTTGCATGGCTTCAGAAACACGCAGGCAGGGACGGGGCATTGGAACGCCGCCGGCCATCTGGTGGGCGGTACGCTAATCGCGGAGCGGCTATGTCAAATGCTGGCTGGGTCGCCGGGCGTGACATCGAAACCTACGGCTTTACGCTGAAGATTCCGAGCGCTCCCTTGTAAGCAGCGGCACGGCTCGAATCTGCGAATGGGTAGTTCCCGGGCTCGTCGACCTGAAACTCGAAAACCGCGCTGGCTCCCGGACCAACCGTATAGGTGTCCAGCCCATGCGTTACGTTGGCGGGATTTCCGCCGGCATAGACGTTCTTGAAGATCACGCCCTCAATATCAAAGGTCGAGTTCAGGTTCGGTCCGGCGTTGAGGAAAAAGATCCTCACCAGCTTGTGCGTCTTCAGCGGAATCGGGTGGTCGAGGCTGTAGTTGTTGAGCTTGCCGTTGAAGACTACGAAGTCCGGCAGCGCTGCGACCATCTTGGCGTGGTCGCCGTTGATGAGGCCGCTGGCGTTGGGCAGCCCATAAAATTCACCCTGTACGAGCGTCACTTCCTGGGCCGGACCGGAAGGCCATCCGTTGCGCGGCTCGACGATCATCATGCCGTACATACCGCCCGCTATGTGATCGAGCACTGGAATTGCGGTGCAATGGTAGGCGAAGACCCCTGGTACGTCGGCCTTGAAGCTGTAGCTTACGGGCGTCAGCGGATCGCCGCCGAAATGATGCGGCGCGATTTGCGCGGCGCCGACGAATATCCCGTGCGCATCGCCCGTCGGATTATCGAGCTTGATATTGACCGTGTCGCCCTGGCGGACGCGCAAGACCGGGCCGGGAACGGCGCCGTTGTAGGTCCATGCTGCATATTTCATACCGCCGCCGATATCGATCTGGCCCTTGCCGACGGTCAGCGTGAAATTGTGCGTCGCGGCGAATGCGGGATGGACGCTTGCGAGTCCGACCAACGCCGCGAGAGCGATACGCATGGCCTGCGAAAAAACGATCCTCGGTTTCATCTTCACGGCCGCCTTTTGCATGTCACTTCTTGCAGAAGCCGCGGACATACTGAACCAGCCCCTTGATCTGATCATCAGTGAGGCCCTCGCCCCACGCCGGCATATCAGCCGGCAGACCGACGGATGAGCCGCCGCCCTTGATGGCGTTGAAGATGGTCTGGTCGCTGAGCTTGCTCATCGCGGGGCAGTCGGCGAAATCCTGCGGCTTGGTGCTGAGTGTCGAACCGTCCGGACCGTCGCCATGGCCGGAATCGCCGTGGCATCGTGCGCAGAAAATCTTGAAGTCAGTGGACGGATCGGCGCTCGCGTACGGAGCGGCCGAGAGCGTTAGAACGGCCGTCGAACCGAGCGCGAGCCAGAGAAGGATGATTCGCCTGAACAACTGAGGGCTCTCCTTTGCACAATATGATCAACCCGGTTCTTAAGAGCCTATGTGATCGACATGCGGGGGGCAAAGACTTCATCCGGGCGGCTGATGCGACGACTGCAGGTATATAAGCACCGCCTGGATGTCGCGCGCGGGAAGCTGCGAGCGAATCTGCATGTGCCGCATGATGAGTTGCCACTGATCCGGCGAGAACTCGCTGCCTGGGCGCGCTTTGTGACAACTGGCGCATGCGACCGGCCAGATGCGCGCTCCGCGGATAAATGCCTCACGACGCTCGGCGGCTGACATCGGTTGTTCCTGCGCGCGAACGGGTTGGACCGCGATCAGCATCGCGAGCATCAGCGCCGCAACAATCGTCAATCGCAAGGCTTGACGCATTGCCCGTCCTCCTCAGAAGCCGACCGCAAGGCCGGTAAGGACCTGCGGATCAATATGATTATCCCCGGAGGTCTGGAGCACGCCCTCTAATTTGTACACCAGGGATGGAGTTATCCAGTAATCGATACCGGCCGCATACTCGCGTGGTTGTGTGATCGGCGAAGCGGCGCCCGCGACGCAGGCTCCGTAGGGTCCGAAGACGGCTGGTTCGATGTTGCAATAGCGATGGTCCGCGCCGCTGTACATCCCGTAAACTTCAAGTCGATTGAACGGCGCGGGTACCAGATGCGTCAGGCTGTAGGCTCCAAGCGCGTACCATCCGTCGCGCCGATCGCTGGTCGCTCCCGGCACTTTGCGATCGCCGGACATATATTCGGCGCGGAAGCGAAAGACATCATAAACGTAGTTCGCGGCCAATCCCCACGTGATGTAAGCGTGCCCGCTGCCGTCCCAATCGCCGTCGTAGGTCGATGCGCCGATTCTGAGCAGGCCGTATTCCGAATCATCACCCAGCGGGTAAAACCGGATGCGCGCGCCATAGCCCTTGGTGCGCGTAAGATCGACCTGATTCTCGACCAGTGACGATCCGGGAATGAACGGCCCAACCTGTGGTTTCGGTAGAAACCCGGGAAGCGGGCTCGGCTGCGGGCTGGTATCGGCGAAGCGCGGCCCGTTGACCACGTAGGCAAGCCCGTCCATGAAGCCCGCGTGCAGATCGCGCAGATCGTAGGTGAAGCGTAGCATCATGCCATCGGCAGCGCTGGGCACGATCGCATTGACGCCTTGGTAGGCGACCGGATCGTCGACGGTCTGCTTGATCCAGCCGACGGCGTAGTCCTCGAAATAGTCATTGAAAGGCATGTCGAAGCGGCCGAGCTGAAGATCGAGGTCGAGCTTCGCGCTTGGCTTCATGAGGAAATCGCCGTAGCAGGGCGCGCAATCGAATGAGCCGCTGTTGGTCTGATCCTCGGACCAACTCGGCGTCATCACGAAGAAGAACTTATCGCTCACGTTGTAGAGGATGACCGCTTCGGCATCCATCAGGAACGAATTGTTGTTGGGGTTGTTGAAATCGTCGGTGGTGTTGGTGTGCTTTCCGTTCCAGAAGTAACTCAGGTCAGCGTCGCCGACCACCGTGAAACGATGCGACCCCCACCAGTTCTGTAGCGTATTGCCCACGATCGACGGGGTCTTGGCGACCTGCGCCTGGATGCTCTTGATCTGCTGCGCGCTCTGAAGCTCGCGCTCGTGCTCGGCTGTCTGCTGCTTGGTGAGCTGATCGTTCAGTTTCTGCAGCTCCTGGTTGTGACTCTGGATTTCCTGCACCTGATGCTCGAGCTGCTGGATTTGCCGCATGTCGCGTTCACGATCGTCGCGTAGCTGCGCGATCTCTTGCTGGATCTGCCTGAGCGTTGCGGCTTCATCCGGCGCCGCACCCGCTCCCAGCACGGGCAAGGGCAAAACTGCAAGTGCTATGGCTGTGAGTACGAACAGAGCGATCGCACGCGCATCCCCGCGCATCATACGTCCTCCCCACCACCGCTCCGAGCCGCCTGCGCGAAAATGTCAGGCGCGTCGGGCTGGACTCAACTACCGGCGCGAACTGGCGATTGCTATCGGGCGAAGTTATAGCGGGTGCATACTGGCATCTCAACGTTGCACGCAAAAATACTGAAAGAATTTTCAACAGCGAGCTTGTTACAGCCTGCTATAGCCGCTGGATTTCGGGTTGCCTGATGGCCGATTTTCGGCAATGTTATGAAAAAGCTTCTAGTCGCTGGAGGATTCTGAATGCGCGCGAATGGTTTCAGGGACCTCGTCAAAGACGATCCCAAGCGCGGGATTTTCCGGGTCCATCGGTCCGCCTTCGTCTCGCCCGAAATCCTCGCGGCCGAACGCGAGCGAGTTTTCGATCGCTCATGGCTCTACGCGGCGCATGATTCCGAGATTGCGCGCCCTGGCGATTTCATCACGCGCGACGTCGGCGGGCGTCCGCTGCTGATCTGCCGTGGCAACGACGGCGCACTCCGGGTCTTTATCAACTCGTGCACGCATCGCGGAGCGCAGGTCTGCCGCGAATCGTCCGGCAATGCGAAGACGTTTCAGTGCTTCTATCACGCGTGGACGTTCAACAATCACGGCGAACTGGTCGGCGTGCCCGATGCGGCCGGATACGCCGGCGCGTTCCGCAAAGAACAGAATGGACTTAGATCGCCGGCGCGCGTCGAGAGTTATCGCGGGCTGATATTCATCAGCTTCGATCCCGAAATTGAAGACCTCGTCACCTACCTCGCCGATGCGAAAGACGTCCTCGATGCGATCCTAGACCAGGGCGGCGACGACGGTATGGAGGTCATCAGCGGCACGCACAAGTATTCGATTCGCGCCAACTGGAAGCTTCTGTGCGAGAACAGCATCGACGGCTACCACGTCCGCGCCACGCACAAGACTTTCATCGATTACCTGAGCATGGTTGGCGTGCCGTCGTCAGCGGGCGTCAAGTTCCCGGGCGGCGCGCGCAACCTCGGCAACGGCCACGGCGTAATGGAATACAAAGCGCCGTGGGGCAAGCCGGTGGCGTCGTGGGAGCCGCGATGGGGCGACGAGGCGCGGGTCGAAATCGAGGCGATCCGCAGGGATCTCGTCGCGCGCTTTGGCGAAGAGCGCGGGCTCAGAATCGCGGACTACCAGCGCAACACGCTCATCTATCCGAATCTGATCGTCAATGACATCATGTCGCTGACGTTCCGGACCTTTTATCCGATCGAGCCCGGCTTCATGGAGGTTTCGGCGTGGTGCCTGGGGCGTCGCAACGAACCCGAGCGCTGGCGGTCAATTCGCCTTGATGCCTTCCTTACCTTTCTCGGCCCCGGCGGGCTCTCGACCCCCGACGATGTCGAAGCGCTTGAATCGTGCCAGCGTGGGTTTCGCGCTTTCCGCGAGGTCGAATGGTCCGACATGTCGCGCGGACTCACTCGCTCGCCGGTGATGGAAGACGAGGAGCAAATGCGCGGGCTGTGGCGCAAATGGCAGGAGCAGATGCGTGGCGGCAGCCCCGGCCGTCGGCGCGCCGTCGCCTAGCCGCACCGCCAGTCGGGGCGTGGTAAGCTCGTCCCGAATGCTCCCGAAATCAGCCCTGACGATTGCCGGTAGCGATTCCGGCGGCGGCGCCGGTATCCAGGCCGATCTTAAGACCTTTGCCGCACTCGGAGTTTACGGATTTTCCGCGGTCACCGCGGTCACCGCGCAGAACAGTTTCCGCGTCGACCGGCTCGAACCAATTTTGCCCGCGATGGTCACCGCGCAGATCGAGGCGGTTGCCGCCGAGCGCATCCCCGATGCGATCAAGACCGGCGCGTTGATCGATGCCGGAATCGTCAAGGCGGTCGCGAGTGCGATCGCGCGGCTCGGATTACCGGCGCCGGTCGTTGATCCGATCCTGATGGCGAGCAGCGGCGCGCACCTGCTCGACGCCGCGGGCGAGGCTGCGCTGCGCAGCGCGCTGTTCCCGCTGGCAACCATCGTGACGCCGAACATCCCGGAGGCCGAGGCGATCAGTGGAATCGCGATTCATGATGACGCGGCGCGCCGTGAAGCGGCGATCGCAATCCATCGGATGGGCCCGCGCGCCGTCGTAATCAAGGGTGGGCATCCGTTTACCGGTGCTGCGCCGGGCGCGAAAACGAGCGATCTCTACTACGACGGCAAGCAATTCACGGTCCTTGAAGATGATCGCGTGCCGGGCGCGAGCATGCATGGCGGCGGATGCGTCTTCTCGGCGGCGATCACTGCCTACCTTGCGCGTGGCGAAACGCTCGAAGCGGCGGTGCGTGCGGCCAAGCGGGTCATCGGTCGGGTGCTCAGGAATCGAATCCGGCTCGGCAGCGGACGCGACGTTCCATATCGCATCGAGCCGGATTGAGTGTCAGCGTGCGCCGAAAAACTCGGCCGCCGCGGCGCGGAGGTTGTGGCTGCGCTCCTTGCCGCCGCCGAGTTTGACCAGCGCATAGCGTTGATCCGAATCGAGTCGCGACCACGCATTGGAATCCAGCGCGATGCCGACCGCATTGAGATTCTGCACCAGCGCCGCCGGCGGATCGGCGGGCGGGTCCGCGGCCATCCGATCCGTGTCCGGGATGTTTTTCGGCGGTGTACCGCTCCGACTTTTCACCGTTTCCTCGATGAAGGTTCTCAGGGCGTCGGCCTCTTCATCGGAGTCGGCCGGGAGATGACAGATGGCGAGTCGTTCGCCTCGTCCCAGCGCCTGCCATTGTTTGAGCCCGATCTTCACACCCAGCCGATCGAGCTTTCGCCGTACTGCCATCGGCACGCAGTAGAGGCTGCTATAAATCTCATCTTCGAACTTGAAACGGCGCATCATGGCGACTCTCCTCGACGGCGCTTTCCTCCAATTTCCGCCAAAACGCTTACAATTATAGCACTGCGAGAGGCGGACAAGGCCCCTTGACGGCAATCATCCTATGGGCGAGCCTTGTCGAGGGAGCCGAACTCCCGCGGGCAGTCGTTGCCGCTATTGTTTGAATTAAGGGTGATGTAGCGGCGCAGGCATGCTGATGGCCGCAGAGCACGAATGGGACCGCGAGACGGTCCGTCGAATCGCAACCTCGCTGAAGGACGAGCCGGGTGCGTTGATGCCGATCTTGCGCCAGGTCCAGGACGAGCTCGGCTGGATTCCAGGCGAGGCGGTCGCGATGATCGCGGGAATCCTGAATCTGTCACGTGCCGAAGTGCACGGCGTCTCCAGCTTCTACCACGATTTCAAGCATCATCCGCCCGGTCGCTGCGTAATCCAGGTCTGCCGCGCCGAGTCATGCCAGGCGATGGGCGGCGCGGTGCTCGCCGATCATATTCGGAAGCGGCTCGGAATCGGGTTCGGGGAGACCACAAGCGATCGCCGTTTCACGCTCGAGCCGGTGTATTGCCTTGGGAACTGCGCCTGCTCGCCGGCGATCGTTGTCGATGGCGAGCTTATGGGCCGTGCGACGCCTGAACACTTCGATCAGATGATTACCAACCGTAACGGAAACCATCGATGAGCGTGCGGGTTTACATTCCCCGCGATTCGGGGGCGCTCTCGATGGGCGCGGAGTCGGTCGCCGATGCGATCGCCGCCGAAGCGCGCCGCCGCCGACTCGATATCGAAATCGTCCGCAACGGCTCGCGCGGTCTGTACTGGCTTGAGCCGATGGTCGAAGTGGCGACGCCATCCGGACGCGTCGCTTACGGACCCGTCGCCGCCAAAGACGTTGCGTCGCTCTTCGACTCCGGATTTCTGACCGGCGGCAAGCACAAGCTCGCGGTCGGACCGACAGACGAAATTCCGTACCTGAAGCGCCAGGAGCGGCTGACGTTCGCGCGCGTCGGGATTATTGATCCGCTCTCGCTCGATGATTACGTCGAGCACGGCGGCTATCGCGGACTGGAGCGCGCGCTTGCGCTCTCGGGCGCGCAGGTGGTCGAGGAGGTCACCGCCTCGGGACTTCGCGGCCGTGGCGGCGCAGGTTTTCCTGCCGGCATCAAATGGAAGACGACGCTCGAGACCGAAGCGAAGCAAAAATACGTCGTCTGCAACGCCGATGAGGGCGATTCAGGCACCTTCGCCGACCGAATGCTCATGGAGGGCGATCCCTTCGTTCTGATCGAAGGGATGACGATCGCCGGCCTCGCCGTGGGTGCGACCCGCGGCTACATCTATTTGCGCTCCGAGTATCCGCACGCGCTGCGAACGCTGAAGGCCGCGATCGCCGCGGCCAACGCGAGCAACTACCTTGGCGAGAATGTCCGCGGCAGCGGCAAAACGTTTCGAATTGATGTCCGGGTCGGCGCCGGCGCTTACATCTGCGGCGAAGAGACCGCGATGCTCGAAAGCCTCGAGGGCAAGCGCGGGATGGTGCGCTACAAGCCGCCGGTTCCGGCGATTGCCGGGCTGTTCGGCGCGCCGACCGTGGTCAACAACGTCGTTACGCTCGCCACGATTCCGATCGTTGTCGAGAAGGGCGGCAGTTTCTACAAAGATTTCGGGATGGGCCGCTCGCGCGGCACCAGTCCGTTCCAACTCGCCGGCAACCTGAAGTATCCGGGTCTGGTCGAGAAAGCGTTCGGTGTGACGCTTCGCGAGCTGGTCTACGATTTCGGCGGCGGTACGGCGAGCGGACGGCCGGTGCGCGCAGTGCAGGTCGGCGGACCGCTCGGCTCGTATTTTCCGGAAGCGAAGCTCGACGTCGCGATGGACTACGAGGCAATCGCGGCCGAGGGCGGTATCCTCGGGCACGGCGGAATCGTGGTATTCGACGACACGGTCGATCTTGCCCGAATGGCGCGCTATGCGATGGAGTTCTGCGCGCTCGAATCCTGCGGCAAATGCACTCCGTGCCGGATCGGATCGACACGCGGGATGGAACTGATCGATCAGATCATCGCGGATCGCGATCGCGCGGCGAGCGCCGCGCTTTTGCGTGAGCTCTGCGATACGATGACCAACGCGTCGCTGTGCGCGCTGGGCGGCCTCACGCCGCTGCCCGTGATGAGTGCGCTTAAACATTTTCCGGGCGACTTCGGCCTGTCCGGCGAGCCGACCTGATCACAAACTGGAGCTGAGCCGTGCAATCGATCGATGACAAAGATCTTGGCACTCCGGCTGCGAAATCCGACCAGCAGGTCACGCTCGAAATCGACGGACGCGAAGTGACCGTTCCGGCGGGCACCTCGATTATGCGTGCTGCCGCGCTTGCCGATCTGCAAATTCCGCGACTGTGCGCCACCGAATCGCTCGAGCCGTTCGGTTCGTGCCGGCTTTGCATCGTGCAGATCGAAGGGCGCAACGGCTTTCCGGCCTCGTGCACCACGCCGGTCGCTGCGGGAATCAAGGTCCGCACCCGGGGCGAGCGCATCGAAGGCCTCCGCCGCAACGTCATGGAACTTTACATGTCCGACCATCCGCTCGACCCGTTCGAGTGCAAGGCGGGCGGCAAATGCGAGCTCCATCAGATGGCGGCGGCGGTCGGTCTCGAGCGGATGCGATACCCTTCCGGACAAAATCATCTCGATCTGCCGGTGGATGACACCAATCCGTATTTCAGCTTCGATCCCGCGCGATGCATCCTGTGCTCGCGATGTGTGCGTGCGTGCGACGAGGTGCAAGGCACCTTCGCGCTCACCATCGACGGGCGCGGCTTCGCGTCCCTGATGTCGCCGGGGCAGCGTCAGCAGTACGCCGACTCCGAATGCGTCTCGTGCGGAGCCTGCGTGCAGGCCTGTCCGACCGACGCGTTGATGGAAAAGACCGTGCTCGAACGCGGCATGGCCGAGCGCGCCGTGATCACGACCTGCGGCTACTGTGGCGTGGGATGTTCGTTCAAGGCTGAGCTGCGCGGCGATAAGGTCGTGCGGATGGTCCCGAATCGCAACGGGCTGCCGAATCACGGCCATTCGTGCGTCAAGGGCCGTTTCGCCTGGGGCTACGCCACCCATCCGGATCGCGTGCTTAAACCGATGATCCGCAAGCGCATTAGCGATCCGTGGACTGAGGTCTCGTGGCAGGAGGCGATCAATTACGCGGCCGCGGAATTCAAGCGCGTCCAGAACCAATACGGTCGGGGCGCGGTCGGCGGCATCACGTCCTCGCGATGCACGAACGAGGAAGCGTATCTCGTCCAAAAGCTGGTGCGCGCCGCGTTCGGCAACAACAACGTCGATACCTGCGCCCGCGTCTGTCATTCGCCGACCGGCTACGGCCTCAAGACCGCGTTCGGCACGCCTGCCGGCACCCAGGATTTCGATTCCGTCAACCAGAGCGACGTCATCGTCGTGATCGGCGCGAATCCCACCGAGGGCCACCCGGTGTTCGCCTCGATCATGAAGCGGCGGATTCGCGAAGGCGCGCGGCTGATCGTGATCGATCCGCGCGCGATCGAGCTGGTCCGGATGCCACACGTCGCTGCCGACTATCATCTGCAGCTTCAGCCCGGCACCAATGTCGCTGTGCTCAACGCGATGGCTCACGTGATCGTCACCGAGGGCCTTGCCAACGAGCGCTTCGTAGCCGAGCGCTGCGAGTCGGCTGAGTACGCGGCCTGGAAGAAATTTATCGTTGATGCACGCAATTCGCCGGAAGCGGTCGAGCGCGCCACCGGTGTCCCGGCCGCGATAATTCGTGGCGCCGCGCGGCTCTACGCCAGAGGACCGAACTCGGCGATCTACTATGGACTCGGCGTTACTGAGCACAGCCAGGGCAGCACCGCGGTGCTCGCGATGGCGAACCTCGCGATGGTGACCGGGAACCTCGGGCGGCCGGGTGTCGGCGTGAACCCGCTGCGCGGCCAGAACAATGTCCAGGGCGCCAATGACGTCGGTTCATTCCCGCACGAACTGACCGGGTATCGGCATGTTTCCGACCCGAAGTTGCGCGCCGAGTTCGAAGCGGTATGGGGTGTCAAGCTCGATCCAGAACCCGGCCTGCGTATCCCGAACATGTTCGACGCTGCGCTCGACGGCAGCTTCCGCGGCCTCTATATCGAGGGTGAGGATGTTGCGCAATCGGATCCGAATACCCACCATGTCGCGGCGGCGCTCGAAGCGATGGAGATCGTCGTCGTTCACGACATCTTCCTGAATGAAACCGCGAAATACGCGCATGTCTTTCTGCCAGGGTCATCGTTCCTTGAAAAGAATGGCACTTTCACGAACGCCGAACGGCGGATTTCGCGCGTACGTAAAGTGATGGAGCCGCTGGCCGGTTACGAGGACTGGCAGGTCACGTGCCTGCTTTCGAACGCGCTCGGCTATCCGATGGAGTACAGCCACCCATCGGAAATCATGGACGAGATCGCGCGGCTCACGCCGACCTTCGCGGGCGTGAGCTACGAGAAGCTCGATCGGCTCGGCAGCGTGCAATGGCCGTGCAATGACGAAGCGCCCGCTGGCACGACCGTGATGCACGTCGGTCAGTTCGTGCGCGGGAAGGGCCGGATGCTCGTGACGGAGTACGTGCCGACCGACGAGCGCACCTCGCCTCGCTACCCGTTGCTGCTGACCACCGGCCGGATTCTCACACAATACAACGTCGGCACGCAGACGCGCCGCACTCGCAACGTGCTGTGGCATCTGGAGGATCGCCTGGAGATTCATCCACACGATGCCGAACAGCGCGGCATTCGTGACGGCGACTGGATCGAGCTTACCAGCCGCGCCGGCTCGACGGTGCTGCGCGCGCTTGTGACGGAGCGCGTCGCGCCGGGCGTGGTCTACACGACGTTCCATCATCCGGAGTCCGGCGCCAACGTGGTCACGACGGAAAACTCCGACTGGGCGACGAATTGTCCCGAGTACAAAGTGACGGCGGTCCAGGTCATGCCGACCCGGCGGATTCCGGAGCGGCCGACGGCCGAGCAGATCATCCGCGCCGCCGAGCAACAGATCGGGAAATAGCGGCGCGCCGCACCCGATGGATACCTCTCATCTCGTCAAAATGGCCAATCAGATCGCCGAATTCTTCGCGTCCGGAATGGAGCGTGAGGCGGCCATCGCCGCGACCACGGCGCATCTGCGAAACTTCTGGGAGCCACGGATGCGCCGTGAGATTATCGCGTATGCGAAGAATGGCGGCGCGGAACTCAGCGACGTCGCGCGCGCGGCCGTGATCGCGCTCGGATAATTCCGGTGAGCGAATTTGTGCACGACCATTCGGCGCTCAAATGGCGCGGCGGCGCGCCCCATCGCGAACTCGACCATCTCGCGGTCGAGGAGCCGCTCGAAATCCGGCTCGGCGGCACGCGCTTTACGGTCACCATGCGCACGCCGGGCCATGACGAGGAGCTGGTCGCCGGCTTCCTGCTGACCGAGGGATTCGTCGCCGCACGCGAGGAGATCGCCGAGATTCGCCGAGTCCGCGATCGACGCGGAAATCCCGAGCCAAACATTGTCGATGCGATCCTCGCGGTTCCCGCTGATGCGCTCCGGAAGCGGCTCCGCCGCAACCTGACGATTTCGTCGAGTTGCGGACTATGCGGCAAAACCTCGATTGACGCTTTGCGCCGCCGCCTTCGGCCGCTTAGCGATGCCACCGTCGTGCATCCGGATTTTCTGCTCGGGCTTTCGTCGCGGATGCGCGCCGCGCAGGAAATTTTTGCGAGCACCGGCGGCCTGCATGCCGCGGCCCTGTTTCGCGTCGCGAGCATCGGGACCAACGGCGTATCCGCGCCGCCCGACGTGATTCGCGAAGACATCGGACGGCACAACGCAGTCGACAAAGTGATCGGTCACTCGCTGATGGCCGGGAAAATCCCGCTGGTCGACACCGTGCTGATGGTGAGCGGGCGGCAGAGCTTCGAGATCGTGCAGAAAGCGGCGGCTGCGGGTGTGTCGATTCTCGCCGGGGTCTCCGCGCCATCGTCACTCGCGGTCGATCTTGCCGACGAGCTTGGAATCACCTTGATCGGCTTCATGCGCGACGGCGGATTCAACGTCTATTGCCATTCAGAGCGCGTGGCCGGGCTATGATTCCGGCGCATCCCGGCAACCCCGTTGCGTGTCGGCGCACGCGCACAGTAGCCTGAACTTTCAAGGAGACCACGAACCGGATGTTCCTTCGCCAGCGCGCGCTCGAGCGCATCGCCAACGAAAAGCTGCTTTATGAGCGGCGCGGTGGCGGCGACATCGCGGTCTGCGTCGCCTATCCGAATCTATACCGCCTCGGGATGGCCAACCTCGGCTACCAGGCCATCTTTCATATCTTCGATACCGACTCGATGGTCCGCGCGGACCGCGCGTTTCTACCGGACCCCGACGAACGCGAGATGATGCGCGCACGCGGCGCTGCGCTGGTGTCGTTCGAGCAAGGCCGTCCGCTTTCGGATTTCGACATACTTGCGTTTTCGATCGCGTTCGAGACCGATTACTTGAATCTGCTCACGATGCTACGGATGGCGGGCATCCCGTTGGAGCGGCGCGAACGTACAGGCCGCGGCTATCCGCTGATCATCGCCGGCGGATCGGCGGTTTTCCTCAATCCCGAACCGATCGCCGACTTCGTAGACCTCTTTCTGATTGGCGAGGGCGAGGAGATGGTCCCGGAGTTTCTCGCCCGCTATCACGACACAAGCGGACTGGATGTGAGCGCGCGCCTGGAGCAGCTCGCGAAAGTCGGCGGCGCTTACCGTCCCGATTATTATCGGCCGATTTATGATGAAGAAGGTCGTCTGACATCCCTCGATTACCGCGGTCCGGGCGAATCGCGCGTCAGCCGCCGGATGATTCGCGACCTCGATCGCTTCACCACCGCCTCGCTGATCCTCACTGAAGAATCCGTCTTCGGCGATATGTACCTGGTCGAGGCGAGCCGCGGCTGCCAGTGGGGATGCCGGTTCTGCGCGGCCGGTTTTATGTATCGACCGATTCGCTACCGGAGTCCCGAGCGGCTCTCCGCCGAAGCGGCGCGGGGGCTTGGCGAGCGCGATGTGATTGGGCTCGTGGGCGCCGAGATGGCGAGCGTGCCGGGTATCGCGGCGATCGCCGAGCAGGTCGCGGATCGCGGCGGGCGGCTCTCGCCGTCGTCGCTGAAAGCCGATTGCATCTCACCCGCGCTCGCATCCGCGCTCTCGCGCAACGGCAATCACAGCATCACGATCGCTCCCGAAGCCGGCAGCGAGCGGATGCGCAAAGTGATCAACAAGAACCTGACCGAGACCGACATCCTGCGCGCGGCCGATCTGATGGCGGGGAACGGCGTCGAGCAGCTCAAGTGCTATTTCATGATTGGGCTGCCCGAGGAGCGCGACGAGGACGTGCTTGAAATCGCGCGCCTCACCGGCCGCATCCTCGAACGCGCGCGGGCCGGCAAACGACGTATCGGGCGTGTGACGGTCTCGCTCAATCCATTCGTGCCCAAGCCCTGGACGCCGTTTCAATGGGATCCGATGGAGCCCGCAACGGAGCTGAAACGGAAAATCGCGATGCTGCGCGCAGAGTTTGCGCGGATGGGCGGAATCGATCTTGATGCCGAGTCGCCGCGCGAAGCATATTTCCAGGCGTTGGTCTCGCGCGGCAATCGAAGGGTGGGGGCCATCCTGCGGCGTCTCGATGCGGCCGGATGCGACTCGCCGGGAGCGATCTGGCAGGAATTGCGCAGGATCGGGCGCGAGGTCTCAGACGGTTCGAGCGCGCTTCCTCATCCTGATTTCTTCGTCACGCGGCGCTTTGGCAACGACGAGCTGCTGCCGTGGGACTTTATCGACCATCACATCCATAAATGGTTCCTGCTGTCCGAGCGCAAGAAGGCGCATTACGAGCATCAGAGCAAACCGTGCGATGTCACGCGCTGCACGGTATGCGGCGCCTGTTGAGCATCGGCGCAGGAAGGAGGGGAGGTAGGATGGCTATGCGACGCCATCGTTATGCTGCGCTCGGCGTAACCGTACTGGTCGCCACGCTCGTGAGCTTCAATCCGGCATGGACGCAGGATGAGGGACCGGCGCCCGTCGGCGCGCCGCCGACGATCGCGCCCGAAGGCGCTCCCGAGACAGCGCCACCTGTGCCCGCCGCTTCGCCGACCGCAGCACGTAAGCCGCGTCGCGCGGCCCATCATGCGGCCACCGCCGGCCATTTCGATATCGAGGAGGCCAACGCGCGCATCCCGCTCAGCCACGATACGCCGATTTACGCGAGTCCCTCGACCGGCGCGCATCAGCTCGAACAGGGCATCGCCGGCAAGTACATCCAGGTCACGGGCGTCACGCGCCATTGGTTACGCGTCCAACTCAAGAACGGAGCGACCGGCTACGTCCAGCAGAAGGACGCTCACATGGTGAAGCCGACCGACAAGATTTTCATGCTGACGAAGAACGCGGCCGTGCGGGCCGACGCGAATAAGTGGTCGAAGAAGCTCTCCGAGGTGCATCGCGGACACAACGTCCACGTGATTGGAATCGCGCTGAATTATGTGAAGATCCGGATGAAGAGCGGGCTCGAAGGTTACATCCCGCTGACCGCACTCGAATAAGGAACTATTCCACTGCGGCGCTTTCCCCGGTCGCCAGGTTTTGGCCTTGCGCCCCCAGGCCGGGAGCCTCCGTGAGATCGGGTTCCACGACTTCGCCGAGGTCATCATTGTTGCCGGCGGTCGCAGGCTCTTCCTGTCCGAAACGAACAGTGGTGCCCGGGATGAACGGCGCGCCGGTATCGTGCGCGGAGAATTCAACAGCCGCCGGCATCCGGCTGCGCGCGACCATATAGCCCGCGACGATGGCGCCGAGCGCGAGCAGGATCACGATCGAGCCTGATGGCCAGGCGGCGTCGGTTGCAGGCGCGGACCCATGACTGACGGCGAGACGGAGACTGCGTGGACGACGATGATGACGCCGGGAACCAATCTTTGGCCGCTTACTCACCTGTTTTCCGCCAAAACGCTATCCCCTTCACTCGCGAAATGACAAGCCCGGTTCGAGCGCTGAATCCACAGGCCGTTAACCTGCTCAATGGCCGGCGGCAGCGCTGGTTGCAGCGGAGACCGGCCGATGCACTTCCGGGTTGAGCGAGACGATCGAGCGGCCAGCCGCCTCGCACATCTTCGCGATGGTCAAATCCTGCGGCTCGGCGGCGAGCGCAGCGTGCATCATGGCGTGCGCAGTCTTCAGATCGACCTCGGCGCGATGACGGTCGGCGTAGTTGAGGATGGCATCGGCAACCACGTTTGCGAGCGCGACGTGGCCGGTCGGCCGGTTCGCTTCATGCGCCATCGTTGCGCAGAAGCCCGCGATCAGATCGGATTGCTGTGCCTGCGTTAGCCCGACGACCATCGTGGCGCTGGACTGGAAGGTCAGCGGGAAGAAGTTCGTCAGGCTCACCAGCGACACTGCCAGGATGACGAGCGCCGAGAGCGTCACCGCCAATCCGAGCGATCTGGGCCGCTTCCTTTCCCCTGCCACCGTCGTCTCCCTCACGGTGCGAGTTCGATCTCGATTCCACCCATCCGGCGCGCGGCCCAGTTGTAGATTCCGCACACCACGACGGTGAGCACAAAACCCAATATGGCGTACAGGATGGGGACGAAGATGAGAAGCGCCAGTACTCGCGGATGATGGATCCCGCGATGCATCGCGCGTGTTAGCACGAAACCGACCGCGACCAGAATCCCGAGGATCGCGTACACCAGGCTCATCACCTTTGCGCTCTGAAGCACTCCGAATGACTTGATCTGTTGCATCGTTCTCCTCCTCCGCCCCCCTTGGCGCCGTCATCACCTTTCATAACCTAATGGCTGGGCGGCGGCCATCGGTAATTGCGATTGCCGAAATCGGCCGAATCGGCTACAGCCCTTCCACGATGACCCCGCACGAACGGCGCGGATGGATGATCGTCGCCAGCCTCTTTACCGAGCTGATGCTGGTGTTCGGCGCCGGCTTTTTCACCTCGGGCATCTTCTTCATCCCACTACTCAGGCAGTTCGGATGGAGCCGCGCTCAGCTTGCCTCGGTCACCGGGGCGCTCCAAGCGACGCTCGGAATCACAACTCCGGTCTTCGGCTGGGTTCTCGATCGTGTCGAGGCGCGATGGCTGATGGCGGCCGGCGTAGCGATGGTCGGGGCCGGTTTCGTCGGCGCGAGCCGAATCAATTCTTTCGCCCCGCTGATGCTTTGCTATATCACGGTTGGAATCGGACTGGGCGCATCGACGCTGCTGCCGGTCTCGTTGGTGGTCGCCAACTGGTTTCGCGAGCGGCGCGGGATCGCAATGGGCATCGCGATGGCGGGGACGTCGGCGGGCGGCAGCATTATGACGCTCGCGGCGCATTGGGCGATCGGGCACGGCGGATGGCGTTTCGGGTATCTGTTCCTTGCCGCGCCGATGTTTTTGATTGCGATTCCGGTTCTGCTTCTTACCGTACAGAGCCGGCCGCGGAGCCGCTCGGCGGCTTCAGGAAAAGATGAACCAAAAATCGAATTACCGGGTCTTGAGATCGGACCGGCGCTCGGCGCGCGCTCCTTCTGGATGATCTTTGTCATCCAGTTCTGTTTCGGTTATTTCGCGGTCGCGATCGTCGTCCATTTGCCGCCCTACCTGGTCGGCCTCGGGTACAGCTCGGGCGTCGGCGCGCTCGCGCTTAGCCTGGTGCTGATCTGCGCGTCGCTCGGCAAGCTGCTGATGGGTACGATCGCCGACCGGCTAAGCGGGCGCATCGCGGTCGCGCTGAATTTCACGATCACCGCGGCAGGGTTCCTGATATTCCTGGGCGCGCGTTCGCCGGTCGTCCTCGCGTTGGCGATTCCGATCCTCGGAGTCGTCATCGGCGCGCCGATTGCGCTGGTGCCGTTTCTGACTGCCGAATGTCTCGGGCTCAAGCGCTTCGGATCGATCGTCGGGCTGACGAATCTCGCCTATACGATGGGAGCGGCGGTCGGGCCGGTACTCTCGGGGCGCATCTATGACCTCAGTCACAACTATGCGGCCGCGCTTGTCCTGTTCGCGATTTTTGCGCTGATCGGCGCGGCGGCGGCGCTCGCCTGCTCAGGTCTCGAAGAAGAGCAGGCCCGGCTAATCAAGGAGATTGCCCCCGCCTGACCCAACCGGCGGTCAGGGCTTACAGTCGAGCGTCCGAAGGATAGATCGGCATTTTGCGCTGATATCGGGAGCTGTCACGACATCACTTATAATCGCAGCAGCATCGGCGCCGGCTTCGATTACCTCGGGTGCCGTCGCTTCGGTAATGCCTCCGATCGCTACAATCGGTATCGCCACCGCCGCCCGAATCTCACGAATCGCAGCAACTCCCTTGCCAACCTGGATATTCTTCGTCCCGCCAATGAAAATCGGTCCGAAGCCGATGTAATCCGCGCCCTGCGCTTCTGCTTCGCGCGCCTGCTCGAGGTTGTGCGTCGAAATTCCGATTCGATGAGCCGGCCCCGCGAGGCGACGCGCCGAGTTAAGCGGCAAATCGTCTTGGCCGAGATGCGTCCCGTCGGCGCCGGCCAGCATCGCAATGTCCAGCCGGTCGTTGACGATGAAGATCGCACCCGCGGACCGGCATAAGTCAGCGATCGAGCGCGCTGAATCGAGAACATCTCGCGCCGGTAGGCTTTTCAGGCGAAGCTGGATCGTTCGGACCCCAGCCGCGAGCATCAAACGAGCCATCTCCACCGGGGGTAGCGGAGATGAAGAATCGACGATTCCATAGAAACGCGAAAAAAATTGAAATACGGAGGCCACTGAAATCTTCTCTTTAGCTCGGTGCTATTAAAGCTTGTTTAGTGATTTATGCTTTAGATTACATCTTATAACTAACATCAATTTCGGTTTTACTTAATTTTATACGTCCAGTGCATAAGATTTTTTAATCAAATGTCAACAGCAACCATGTTGATCCGGTCCCGGTCGGCGGCTAAGGTTGCCCGGAAATATGAAGGCCTCGGCCACATATTTGACTTCTGCTCTGATCGTGCTCGCGATGCTGCTGCCGGCGCGAACACGTGCCGACGATAACATCCCCGGCATACGCGTCATCGGACGTGTCGCCGTTATCAACCAAGTCCCACGCCGTTCAGTGTCTCCTTCGGCTCCATCGACAAGCACGATGCCTGCGTGGGGCGATGCCGCCTCCGGGATGCTCATCGCGCCGGGAGCCCGATTCGCGGTGTCATCGCCAGCTCAACCCGGCACGATGTCATTTGTTCGCAGCGATCCGCGCGGTGTCGCGCCGTTCCCAATCGTCCTGAATCATACCGTCCGCCAGTATGTCGACGAAATCCTGGCTCATCCAAGCGGTTTCGTCGAATCGTTCGAGCGCAGCCGTCCATTCTTCGTCGACATGGTGCGCGTGCTCCAGCAGGATGGTCTCCCCCGCGACCTGATCTACCTGAGCTTTGCCGAGAGCGGATTTATGAGCGGCGGCGCCGGACCCTGGCAGCTCAGCAAGTCGACCGCGCGGCGTTTCGGTTTGCTCGTCAACAAATATGTCGATGAGCGGCGCGATCCGATTAAATCGACGCGCGCTGCGGCCGAATATCTTGCCACTTTGCACAACGAGACCAACGATTGGCAGGTCGCGCTGATTGGATGGAACAAGGGTGAGGCGGTTCTCGATCGCTTCCTGTCGTTGCGCGGCGTCGAGTACGACCGTCTGGTCACGCAGCTTCCGCGGACCACGCGCAGCCTGATGAACCGTTTCATGGCGGTCGCCGTCATTGCGCATCATGCGCGCGAGTACGGTCTGCAGGCGGTCACTTTTGTTGAGCCGCCGACTTATCGCACCGTCCGTGTCCGCCCTGGCACGATGCTCACCGAGCTGGCGGAGCGCTACGGAACGACCATCGCCCGGCTCCGCGCGCTGAATCCCGCGCTGCTCCGCGATCGCACGCCGGAGCGTATCGCCTTCGATGTCCGCGTTCCGAATCTGCCGCAAACCGACCTCTGATTTCCCGCCGCTTCTGCATCCGCGACACAGCCTGATGCGTTCTGTGACCGCAGACGCGTTTCGCTCTCACATCTGCAGCGTTATGCTGGACCTGAATGATGGTTAGTGTCGATGAAGCGCTTGCGCTGGTGCTGGACAGCGTGGCGCCGCTCGGTCTCGAGCGGGTTTCGATCCTGACGGCACGCGGCCGCGTGCTCGGCGAGGAGATTCGATCCCCGCGCGACATACCCGGCTTCGACAACTCCGCGATGGACGGCTATGCCGTGCGCCGCGACGACGTTGTCCAGGCAGCCGAGAACCGTCCCGTCCGGCTGACCGTCACCGAGACCATCGCCGCCGGCGCGATGCCGTCGAAACCGGTGACTGCCGCTCATGCCGCGCGAATCATGACCGGCGCGCCGATTCCAGAGGGCGCCGACGCGATTGTTCCCGTCGAGCGTACCCGAAGTGACGGCGTCACGGTTGAAATCCTTCAGGCTCCCGAGCCAAACGCGTTTATCAGGCCGCGGGGTGAGGACCTGCGCAGCGGCGAGCTCATTTTGAGCCCCGGCAGAATCCTGACCGCCGCCGATCTTGGCACGCTCGCCTCGCTCAACCGCGCGATGATCTATGTTTATCGACGCCCGCGCGTGGCCCTGGTCGCCACTGGCGACGAACTGGTCGATGTCGACCAAGCGCCAATCGGCTCGCAGGTCATCAATTCAAGCGCCTACGGTCTCTACGGCGCGATCGAGGAGGCCGGCGGCGAGCCGGTCATGCTCGGCATCGCGCCCGACAATCCCGACGAAATCCGCGCCCGGCTAAGGCAGGCGGCCGGCTTCGATATGGCGCTCTCGACCGGCGGCGTCTCGGCGGGCGCCTTCGATCATGTCAAAAGCGTGCTCGACGAAATCGGGATGCGCGAGCTGTTCCACGGCGTCGCGCAGCGGCCCGGCCGTCCACTGAAGTATGGGCTAATCGAAGGACGGCCCTTCTTCGGCCTGCCCGGAAATCCGGTCTCCACGATGGTCTGCTTTTTCGTCTATGCCCGCGCTGCGCTGCGCAAGATGGCCGGTGCGGCGGACTGGAGCCTGCCGCGAATTCAGGTGCGATGCGGCGTCGATATTCCGAAGCCGACCAACCTCACCGAGTTCGCGCGCGTGACGCTGGAACGCGAGGGCGATACCTGGATGGCGCGGCCGACCGGGAATCAGAGTTCGGGCGCGCTCAGTTCGCTCTCGAAGGCCGATGCGCTGTTGATCGGACCGGCGGGCGAGAATCCGCTCAAGAAGGGCCGGGAGCTGACCGCATTGCTGCTCAATCAGGGGGCGGTTGCCGATACCGGCGCATTCGTCGAAGCGCGCCGTCTGCGCCAGAAAGATTGAACCGCAATCGCGATAACTGCGCCGACGATCATCGCTCCGCCGATTACGGCCGAGACGTTGAACTGCAATGTAACGAACGGCAGCAGCTTGATTTGGATCGGCTCGAGCTGCGAGTTGAAGTAGATGACATACGCGATCCATGCCACGATGATCGCGCCAACAATGAACCTGGGACTTTTCAGAAAGGCCGGCATCGACGCCCTCCTCACAAGCTCCGCAGCGTGGCAAAACTTTGGCCAGTCACCCGCCGCTTGTCAACGCGGCAGGGCTGAGCCCTGCACCCATCTACGATGAAATTTCGCGTTGGTAACGGTTTCGATTTCCATCCGCTGCGGCCCGGCCGCAAGCTCATCCTCGGCGGCGTCGAGATTCCTCACAACGTCGGATTGCAGGGGCATTCCGATGCTGACGTGCTCGCGCATGCGCTTGCCAATGCAATCCTCGGCGCGCTCGGCGAGGGCGACCTCGGTAGCCATTTTCCCGACAACGATCCACGCTACGCGAACGCCGACAGCATCGGGCTGCTGAGAGAAGTCTGGGCCATCGCGACCGGCCGCGGATGGCGGCTCGAAAATGCCGACGTTACTGTCTTTGCCGAGCGGCCGAAGCTTAAGCCCTACATCGCGGCGATGCGGAATCGAATCGCGGAAACGCTCGGCGCGTCCCTCGATCAGATTAATGTCAAGGCGACCAGCCCCGAGGGCTTAGGCGCGCTCGGCCGCAGCGAAGGGATGGCCGCCGCAGCGATCGTTATGCTGTCGGCCGATTAGACGACCTGACGCAGGTCACGCCCTCTCCTTTGGACGGAAAACGGGTATGGCTATCCCAACAGCTCCGGTCAGGATGGTTGTCTCCAGGGCGACAACGACGGGGACAAGGATTAGGGAAGTTCTGCCGGGTTCGTCATTTTGAACCGAGTCTGCGAGGTGAAGAATCCCGGGATTCTTCACTGCGCAGCCGTCGCTCAGATGACCTCATTCTAGCGGTCGGCGTTTCGCGAAGAACGTGGCGCCGAATCAGCGCGTCGTTCAAACGACGCGCTGATTCTTTCGTGAACCGATTGAGGACGGGAGCTGCGGCGCGGATGCCGCGCTCCTTGAAAATCCGGCATCAGAGTCTTCCTCAACACACCGCTGGAGGAATCTCAGCCGAATCGATCGCCTCGATCGGAACCGGCTTTAATTATTGATCCCAACGGACACGGCCCTTTCAGCGCCCTTGAAATGGGGCCGGTAGCAGATAATCATCACACCAAGGAAGCAAAGGAGAGTCAGAACTATGCTCAAGCCGGTGCTGTCGGCAGATTCGCACGTAATCGAGATACCCGAGATCTGGTCGAAACGGATCGATAGCCGTTTTAAGGATCGCGCGCCGCATCTCGAAAAGGACAACCGCTTCGGCGTGATGTACAGCATCCCGGGAATCAACTTCAAAGTCCCGATGGCGCTGTTGTCGGGCGCCGGCAAACCGCCGGACAAGATGGACGAGAAGGCGGAATTTGAGCAGCTTCAGAGCGGCGGATGGGACCCGAAGAAACGCATCGAGGACCAGGAACGCGACGGCATCGCAGCCGAGATTCTTTATCCCAGCATCGGGATGATCCTCTGCAAGCATCCCGACCACGACTATCGCAAGGCCTGCTCCGATGCCTACAACGTCTGGCTCGCCGAATATTGCGCGTCGAATCCCAACCGGCTGCTCGGCATCGGCCTGGTTTCGATGCGCACGCCGGAGGACGCAGTGGCCGAAGCGCATGCGATCAAGAAACTCGGCCTGCGCGGCATCATGCTGCCGGGATGGCCGGCGCTCGAGGATTACGACAGCCGCATCTACGATCCGTTCTGGAAAACAGCGGTCGAGCTCAACCTGCCGGTGACTTTCCACCATCTGCCCGGCCCGAGAAACATCAACGAGCCATTGGATTCGCCATACGCGCCGATGGGCCGCGGGGTCAACTCGAAGCTCAGCTCCTGGATGAACCTGATCCGCGGCAATCAGGACCTGCTCGCGATGTTCGTGTTCGGCGGCGTGTTCGATCGCCATCCGAAGCTCAAGCTGATCTGCGCCGAGGCCGATGCCGGCTGGATTCCGCACTTCATGTACCGGATGGACTACGCCTACGACCATCACCGGCATCACATGAAGACCGAGCTACTGAGCAAAGCGCCGAGCGAATTTTTCCGCAACAATGTCTACATTTCGTTCCAGGACGATTACATTGCGTTCCAGGTGCGCCACCTGATGAACATCCGGCGGCTGATGTGGGCCAATGACTTTCCGCATTTCGATTCGACCTGGCCGCACTCGAAGGAAGTAATCGCGAAGCATACGGCGGATCTGACCGAGCAGGAGAAGAACTGGATCCTGCACGACAATCTCGCCGAATGCTACCAGCTTTCGTAGCGTTCGCGCGCTGCATTCAGACCTAAATCGCGACGGCGGCTGCGGCTTCAGCGGCCGCCGATCGTCAGGGAGCTCCAAGTGTGAGAATTGACGTCCATAACCACATCTTTCCGAAAGAACTGGTGAAGCGCCTCGAGAAGCGCACCGATTATCCGTACGCGCGTCCCGGCAACGGCCGGCTCGGCCTGCACTGCTGCGACAATCTGACAATCCAGAACTTCGAGTCGTTCGCCGATATGAGCAAGAAGCTCGAGGATATGGATCGCGTCGGCGTCGATGTCTGTATTCTGACCGTAAATCTCCCCGGACCGGAACTCGCGATGAAGCCGGCGGAGGCCGACGAGCTCGCGCGCATCGCCAATGACGGCATCGCGGAGGCCGTCGCGCGCCATCCGAAACGTTTCTGGGGGATGGCCTCGCTCGGCTACGGCACTATCGACAGCGCGCTTAAAGAGCTCGATCGATGCTTCTCAGAGCTCAAGTTCCGCGGGCTCCAGATTTTCTCGAACATCAAAGGCAAGCCGCTCGACGATCCGGAGTTGCGGCCGATCTTCGCGCGGATGAACGCGCTAAAGCGGCCGATTTTCATGCATCCGACGGCGCCGCTGAATCGGAATCATCTGATGCAGCTCGTGCCGGTGCCGGCGCTCGGCTTCATTTACGACACGACGCTTGCGGCGGTACGCCTGACGCTCTCGGGCCGCCTTGCGGAATTTCCCGATCTCCCGTTCATCGTGCCGCACGTCGGCGGCGTGCTGCCTTACCTGATGGAGCGCATTATCGGGTTGATTCCTAGCTACGGAAACGGCAGCCAGGAAAACGATCCGCGAAAGATTTTCAAGCGGCTTTACATGGATACGGTCACCTACGAACCGGGGCCGTTGAAGCTATGCTTCGAGACGATGGGCGCCGACCAGCTAATCCTAGGCACCGATCATCCGCACGGTCCGTGGGAGCGGCCGACGAAGCTGCTCGACGAGCTCAAATGCAGCAATGAAGACCGCGAGAAGATAATGCACGGGAACGCAGAGCGGCTATTCCGGCCGGCCTGACACTAGAGATCGTCGCTGCCACCGCCGCCAGCGTCATCGTCGCCGTCGAGGTCGCCGCCTTTTTCGAGCTCTTCGACCGCCTCATCGAACTCGGGTCCGGAAAATTCGTCGCCCATCTCGCGCCCCATCCGCTTCATCATGCGGGCGATGCTCTTGGGATCGTTTTCATCGATGTCGCCGAGTTTCGATGGGTCGGCGAGCGATTCCATCCGGGCGTCATCGCTGCGCGGCATGGCGAATCGCGACATCAGCCGGCGCATTTCCGGCGCGCCGCAATGGCGGCATTTGGCGCTGACGCGCTCGCTCGCCCGGAGCGTCAGGATGCTCGTGCGCTTGCCGCATTTTCCGCATTCGTATTCGTAGATCGGCATCGAAAATCCCTGCCTGAGACCCAGCTAATCCAGTTTACTTGCCGCGCATCGTTGGGCAAGCCGCCGCTTTGATTAGACGGCGCGCCTCGGCATACTGACGCCCAAATGGCCGATCTGAGCCTGATGTGGCGGAATACCCGGATGGTCGTGCTGTGCGCGATCTCTGCGGCGCTCTACGCCGCCGTGCTGGTGCCGTTCAAGGCGCTGCCGATCATTCCGGGCATCACCGAACTGCGACCCGCCAATGCGATCCCGGTGGTCTGCTCGTTTCTGTTCGGACCGGCCGCAGGATGGGGCTCGGCGATCGGCAACATGATAGGCGATTTCTTCGGCGGCGTCGGCCCAGGCGACGTCTTCGGTTTTTTTGGCAATCTGTTCTACGGCTACGTACCCTACAAGATTTGGCGGATTATCGCGGATGGCGAGAGCCCGGTGAGCCGCTCGCCCGCGACGATCGCAAAGTACGCCATCACCTGCCTGCTGGCGAGCATCCTCTGCGCCGATTTCGTCGGCTGGGGTGACAACATGCTCGCGCTCAGGCCGTTCAGCGTGCTCGGAAATCTGATCGTCATCAACAACGCGACGGCTGCGTTCGTGCTCGCGCCTTTCATTCTCTACGAGGTCTACCCGCGAGTTCGCAAAGGCAGGATGCTCTATACGGACGTGATGTCGGAAGTGACGCCGCCGTCGCGCGCGGCCAGTGCCTTGGGGCTTGCGATGCTCGCGGTCGGCACGCTTGGCGCCTGGGCAGTCGGCAATCTGGTCTCCACCGGCTACTGGATTCCATCGCTCATCCCGCCCGGCATGGCGCAGCCGCCCTACGACCGCGCGATCGCTATCGCGGTGACGCCGTTCATGATGCTGGCCGTTGCGGGTGTCGGCCTCATGTGACGACCGGGCGGCAAACCATCGTAGCGGGGGCGAAGTCCGCGCCGGCGGTCAGCGCCGAAGGTCTCAGTTTCGCCTATCGGGGCGCGGAGCGGCGTGCGCTGAGCGGCGTTTCGTTCGCGCAGGCGCGCGGCGAGATGATCGGGATCGTCGGCGCATCTGGCGCCGGTAAATCGACGCTGGCCAAGTGCCTCAATCGAATCATCCCGGAGTTCGAGCCCGGCGACTTTCGCGGCGTCGTCGCGATCGGGGGACGCCCGCTTGACGGCAAGCGCGTGAGCGAAATCGCCGGCACGGTCGGTATGGTCTTCCAGGATTTTGAGGCGCAGCTTTTTTCGACCAACGTTGCGCATGAAGTCGCCTTCGCGATGGAGCAGGCCGGGATCAGCCGCGACGAGATGAACCGGCGGATCGGACCAGCTCTGGAAGCGGTCGGGCTGGCAGGATTCGAGCCGCGCGATCCCACCACGCTTTCCGGCGGGGAGAAGCAGCGGCTTGCGATCGCGGCGGTGCTGGCGCTCGGCCCGGAGGTGATCGTTATGGATGAGCCGACCACCGATCTCGATCCGGAAGGCAAGGCGGAGGTCTTCGCATTGATTCGCCGGCTTCGCGAGCGGGGGCAGAGCCTGATCGTCATCGAGCACGAGACCATCGAGCTGCGCGCCTGCGATCGGATTCTGCTGATGCGCGACGGCGAGATCGTTGCGGACGCGCCGCCGGAGCTGCTTTTCACCCGGCTCGATCTGCTCGAGGAATGCGGCGTGAATCCGCCGGACATCAATCGCGTTCTCGCTGCACTCGGAATCGCGGCGCACGCGCGCGATGTCGGCCATGCCGAAGCGCTCATTCGCGGACGCCTGCCGGGCCTTGCGCGCGAGGCTGCTGCGCCGGCTGTCAGTGGCGTTTCCGATCCGGCGGTGGAAGATCATTCGGCGCCGATTGTGGAAATCGATGGTTTGAATTTTTCGTATCCGGGAGGCCCGCGTGTGCTCGAGTCGATTCAGCTCGCGATCCGGCCCGGCGAGTTCATCGCAATCATCGGGCAGAACGGTTCGGGCAAGACCACGCTCGCCAAGCAGATCGTCGGATTGCTCACGCCCGAGAGCGGACGCGTGATGATCGGCGGGCGCGATCGCGCGTTGCTGCGCGCGACCGAAGCGGCGCACGAGGTCGGCTACGTCTTCCAGAATCCCGACCATCAGATTTTCGCCGCCACGGTCGAAGATGAAGTCGCTTTCGGACCGCGTAATTTCGGGCTTGCGCCAGACGAGGTCGCGCGTCGATGCGCCGAAGTGCTGAGCGCGGTCAATCTCGAAAGCGAGCGCGCCAGCGACCCGTTCCTGCTCGGCAAAGGCGAGCGCCAGCGGCTCGCCGTGGCGAGCGTGCTCGCGCTGCGTCCGCGATTGCTGATTCTCGATGAGCCGACGACCGGGCTCGATTATCGCGAGCAGCGCCGGATGATGCGCCTGGTGAGCGAGCTCAATTCCGCCGGGATCGCGATCGTGATGATTACGCACACGCCCTGGCTGGTCGCTGCCTATGCGCGACGGGTCATCCTGATGCGCCGCGGGCGCATTCTGTTTGACGGCGGGGTGCGCGAGTTTTTTGCCGACGACGAGCTGTTGCGCTCATCGTCGTTTCGCGCGCCGGAGGTGACCGCGCTCGGCCGTCGCTTCGGCGTTAGTGCGCTGACCGCTGAGGAGCTGATTAACGCGCTGGCAAAGGATTGCTGATGCCGATCTATCTTTACATCGAGCGCATTGGCGTGCTTCATCGGCTTCATCCGACAGTCAAGGTCTTTGCGCTTTTCGTGATGTTCTGGTCGGTCTACTGGGTCGATCATCCGCTGGCGCTGCTGCCACTGGGACTGCTCCTGCTCGCCGCCGCGAAGAACGCGGGGGCATGGCCGAATTTTTATCGGCTTCGATGGCTTTTCGTCATGGTAATCCTCTTCACCACGCTCGCGTGGATGATCTTTTACCGGCGCGGCCCCGTTCTAATCGATCTCAAGTTCATCCATCTCAGTCGCGCCTCATTGCTGTTCGGCTTCGGACGCGGACTCAAGTTGGCCGAGCTGCTGGCGACCTCGGTGGTGTTCCTTTCGACCACGAAGATCGAGGAATTTACGGTCGGGCTTTCGAGTCTGAGGGTGCCGTATCGCGCCGGCTTCGCGATCACGCTTGCGTTCCGACTCGCGCCCTTGTTTATGGATTCAGCGATTACGGTTTACCAGGCGCAGAGCCTGCGCGGGTACGATTTCAATCGTGGCGGACCGTTGGAGCGCATCCGGCGCTACGTTCCGGTCATCATCCCGGTGTTCATGGGAGCGCTGCGCAAGGCGAATGCGATGGCGATGGCGCTGGAGGCGCGAGGCTTCGGGCGCATCAGCCGGCCGACGAGCTTCATCGAATATCCGGTGGCGCCGCGCGACGTCGCGGCATCGATCGGGCTTTTGGCAATCGGCGCCGTTTATTTCATGATTTACTACACCGGCTACGGAGCAATTCCCCTGAAATAGAGTCCCGCCGCGCGCGGTTTGGAAGCCGATTCCATGCGTGCTAATTAAGCGACATCACTTCGCCGCAGGAGGCAATGGGCATGCTGTTCGCGATCATCGCGCATGATCCACCCGGCCGCACTGAGCTGCGCAACCGCGTCCGTCCCGCGCATCAGAAGTATCTCGAACCGTTCAAAGCTTCCGGGCAGATGGTCTATGGCGGTCCGTTCACCGACGAAGCCGGCAATCTGATCGTGGTCGATATGGCGACGCAGGCCGACGCCGAGAGCTTCGCGCGCAACGATCCATATATGAAGGAAGGCGTGCACGATCGCTTCGACGTGCATCCTTGGCGCCGCGCGTTTCCGGAAAGCTAGCGCGAGCAACGCCGTCCGATCAAAACTGATGAGCGGTTGATGCCCGGCCCCCTCTCATCGCTTCGCATCATCGAAGTCGGCGAGATGGTGTCCGCGCCCTACGCGGCCAAGCTGATGGCCGACCTCGGCGCGGAGGTAATCAAGGTTGAGCGCCCGGGAAGCGGCGATCGCGCGCGCACGCGTGGGCCGTTCGCCGGCGGCGCGGCGCATCCGGAGAAGAGCGGACTCTATATTTATCTGAACACCAACAAGCGCGGCATCACGATCGATCTCGCCTCGCCGCGCGGCCTCGCGATCTTCGAACGGCTGTTGAGCAGGGCCGACGCCTTGATTCACAATCTCGCGCCCTTCGAGATGGATCGCATCGGATTCGAGTTCGCCCGCTTCCATCGCCTCAACCCGAAGCTTGTGATGACTTCGGTCGCGCCGTACGGACTCAGTGGACCGCGGCGCGACTGGCGCGCCGAGGATTTGACGGTGTGGTCTGACGGGGGCGCGTGCTATCTCAATGGTGCGCGCGATCGTCCCGATCTGCCGCCGCTCAAAGCCTACGGTTATCAGGCTGGCTATCAGGGCGGGGCGCATGCCGCGGTCGCGACGATGGGCGCGTTGTTTGCCGCCGCGCGCGGCGCGGCCGGGCAGCACGTCGAAGTCTCGGTGCAGGAATCCGTCGCGGCGATCATCGAGATGGCAAACACTTTCTGGCCGTATATGGGAATGGTTCTTACGCGCTACGGACCCAAGCCGGTGCAGCCGCTCGATACGTTCGAATGCCGCGACGGGTGGATTTTCGCCTGCTGCGTTGAGGAACATCAGTGGCGCAGCTTCGTCGAGGTGATGGGCAATCCGGAGTGGGCATCGGAAGAAATCTTCGACGAGCGGTTCAAGCGCGGCGTGAATTACGATGCGCTCCGGCCGCTGCTCGCCGATTGGATCGGTAAACAATCGGTACAGGATCTCTACCACAAGGCACAGGCGCGCCGTGTGCCGTTCGCTCCAATCTCCAATCTCGCCGATCTCGTCAATTCCGAACATCTGCGCGCGCGCGGCTTCTTCGTCGATGTGACGCATCCGCAGGCCGGCAATTTCAAGTATCCCGGCGCGCCGTATCGGTTGAGCCGCACGCCGTGGGAAATTCGACGTCCTGCGCCCGCGCTGGGGCAGCATAACGATGAAATTTTCGGCAGCGAGCTCGGCCTTGAGGCGCGCGAGATCGAGGCGCTCAGACGCGAGGCGGTGATCTGATGCCGACGAACAACGCGCCGCTCGCAGGCATCCGCGTTGCCGACTTCACGTGGGTATGGGCTGGGCCGTACTGCACGATGCAGCTTGCGCACATGGGCGCCGACGTGATCCGGGTGGAGTCAGCGACGCGGCTCTGTGTCTCGCGCGTGACGCCCCCGTGGTTCGGCGGGCAGTTCGGCGTAAATCGTTCCGGCTACTTCAACCAGTACAACCTGGGCAAGCGATCGATCACGCTCAACCTGAAACATCCCCGCGCCCGCGAAGCGGCGCTCCGAATCGCATTGAAGTGCGATGTCGTGATCAACAATTTCGCGGCCGGCGTGATGGACCGGCTGGGACTCGGCTATCGCGACCTGGTGCGCCTCCGGCCCGACATCATCGGCGTCTCGCTGAGCGGCTACGGTGACACTGGGCCGCTGAGAAGCTACGTCGCCTACGGTCCGGCGCAGGTGCCGCTCTCGGGGATGTCGGCGCTGACAGGCTATCGCGGATGGCCGCCGATGCACGTCGGTTTCAGCTACGGCGATCCCAACGCCGGCAGCCACGCCGCGTTCGCGATCATTGCCGCGTTGTATCATCGGGAGCGCACCGGCGAAGGCCAGTACATCGATATGAGCCAGTGGGAGTGCACGATGGCGCTTATCGGAGAGGGTATATTGGACTACACGATGAACGGACATCAGCCGGAGCGCGACGGCAGCCGTGATCCATTGATGGCGCCGCATGGGCTTTTTCGATGCCGCGATATGGCCGAGCCGATCGCCGGCCGTCCGGTCGACATGTGGACCGCAATCGCGGTGGCGGACGATGCCGGGTTCGCCCGGCTCGCGGCGGCGATCGGGCGGCCGGAGCTGGCGACCGACGGGCGTTTCGCGACGCTTGCCGCGCGCAAGCGCAACGAAGACGAGCTCGAGGCGATCATTACTGAGTGGACCTCCACGCGCTTTGCCGCCGAAGCCGCTGAGACGCTGCAGCGCGCCGGCGTCGCGGCCGCGGTATGCGCCACGGGCCGCGATCTTTCGGAAGACCCGCATCTCAACCAACGCGGATTTTTCGTGACGCCGGAGCATGCGGAAATCGGCCGGGCGAAGCAGGCCGGCATCCCGTGGCGGATGAGCGGGACGCCGTGCTCGGTTCGCAGCGCAGCGCCGACGCTCGGGCAGCATACTGACGAGGTGCTCCGTGAGATAGCGGGCTACAGCGATGCGGAAATCGCGGCGATGCGCGCCGCTGACGCTCTCAAGTAATCTTTTCGTATGACGGAACCTCACATCACATCGGAGCGAAGCGCGATCTTTCGCGAGCGCCGCAATCGTTTTATCCAGGCGATCGGCGCCGGGGCGATCGCGATCATTCCAAGTGCGCCGGTCGCGGTGCGCTCGCGGGATGTCGAGTTTCCGTACCATCAGGATCACGATTTCTATTATTTGTCGGGTTTCGATGAGCCCGACGCGGTGTTGTTGTTCGCGCCCGGGCATCCTGACGGCGAGTACGCAATGTTCGTGCGGCCGCGCGATCGCGAACGCGAGATCTGGACCGGCCGCCGCGCCGGCGTCGAAGGCGCGGTCGACGTTTTCGGCGCGGATCGCGCCTTCAGGGTCGATGAACTGGACGAAGTCATCCCGCGCTATTTGCGCGACGCGCAGCGAATCTATTATCCGCTCGGCGCGAACGAGCGGATGAACGCGAAGGTGATCGAGCTGATGCGGGCGTGCGAGACGACCCGCGAACGCCTCGGCTCCGGGCCCACCGCGCTGCTCGATCCGCGCGAAATCATTCACGAGCATCGCTTGTTCAAACAGCCCGACGAGCTGGCCGCGATGCGCCGCGCGATCGCGATTTCAGCCGACGCGCATCGCCGCGCGATGACCACCGCGCGGGGTGGGGCGGGCGAATGGGAAGTGCAGGCTGAACTCGAGTATGTGTTCCGCTTGCGCGGCGCGAGCGGCTCCGCCTACCCGTCGATCGTTGCCTCGGGGCCCAACGCCACCATCCTGCATTACATCCACAACGACCGCCGGATGGAACGTGGCGAGCTGCTGCTGATCGACGCCGGCTGCGAGTACGACTTTTACGCCTCCGACATCACGCGGACTTTTCCCGTTGCGGCGCGGTTCAATGCCACCCAGCGGGCGCTCTATGAACTGGTGCTCGAGGCGCAGCTCAAGGCGATTAAATCCATCAAGCCCGGCGTCACGTTCGACGTTCCGCATGAAACCGCGGTGCGTGTGCTTGTCGACGGGATGCGGCATCTGAAACTGCTGGACGGCTCAACCGATGAGCTGATCGGCTCTGCCGCCTATCGCCGCTTCTATATGCATCGCACCAGCCATTGGCTCGGCATGGACGTGCACGACGTCGGCCTCTATCGGGTCGGCGGCGAGACTCGCAAACTCGAACCCGGGATGGTGCTGACGGTCGAGCCGGGGATCTACATCTGCGCCGATGACGCCGAAGCGCCGGCCGAGATGCGCGGGATTGGAATCCGGATCGAGGACGACGTGCTGGTCACGGCCGACGGTTACGAGGTGATGTCGGCCGAGATACCGAAGCGAGTCGAGGACGTCGAGGCGCTAACCAGCGGATGATCGGGGCCCGTGAATCAGGCCCCGGCAATTGCGGGCCAGGGGAATTTCGATGATGAAAGGGTTCCGCCAATTTTTGCTGCGCGGTAACGTGGTCGATCTTGCGGTCGCGGTGGTGATCGGCGCGGCGTTCAACAGCGTCGTCCAGGCGTTCGTCAAGGACCTGCTGACGCCTCTGATCGCAGCGATCGGTGGCCAGCCGAATTTTGCCGCGATCGCCTTCGAGCTGAATCACAGCAAATTCATGATCGGCGACTTCGCCAACACGATCGTCTCGTTTTTGATCATCTCGGCGGTCGTCTACTACCTCGTGGTGCTGCCCATCAACGCGTTGATCGCGTGGTCGCGCGAGGCCCCGCCCCCTGACCCTACGACCCGGCGATGCCCCGAATGCGCCAGCGAGATTCCAATCCAGGCGCGCCGCTGCGCGTTCTGCACGCAACCGCTGCAAAGCGCCGGCTGAGCCGCCTAGCGTAGTGGCTCTCGGAGCCCGAGCCGCTCGAGCCTCGGGAGCACTTCCTGGCAGAAGTACGGCAGCTCGTCGAGGAAGTTGACGAATCCGATCGCGACCCCGTCGAACCCGTAATCCGAGATCCGCTTGAACTCTGCCGCGACCGTGTCCGGATCGCCGACGAAGGGCACGCCGCCGTAGCCGCCGGCAAAGCGCTCCTTCGCCATCTTCACGACCTCGGGCGAGATCGAGCGCGAACCGCCGGCGCCCATCGCGAGCTCGATCAGGCGATCGACAGCGCCCCAGTCCGCGTGCTCGACCCCGAAGTAGTTGAAGTAGTCGCGCGCCTCCTTCGCGGTCGGACGGCATACAACGTAACCCGACGTGAAAACCTGGATTGGCCGGCCATGCTGGCGCGCGAGTGTGCGGGTTTGATTCACGCGTTCGGCGGCCTGCTCGAGGAAGAAGATTTGGTCGAAATGGAAATCCGAGTGTAGCGCGGCGAAGCGGCGGCCGGCCGGCGACGACCCGGCGTTCATCATGATCGGACGCTCGCCGCCCCACGGCGCAGGATGGCCGATAACGCCATGGAGATGAAAGAACTCGCCGTGATAATCGAACGGACCTTCGCCCGACCAGATACGTTGAATGACCTCCCACCATTCGCGGCCGTAATCGTAGCGCCGATCGTGATCCTGCTGACGTGCCCCGAACATATTGAACTCGTCCTGGTTCCATCCGCAGACGATGTTCAGGCCGAAGCGGCCCTGGCCCACATGATCGGCAGTGACGGCCTGCTTGGCAGCGAGCACCGGATGAATCAGCGGGCAATGCACGGTGCCGAACACCGTGATATTGCGCGTGACGGCGAGCAAACCGCACGCCCATGTGATGGTCTCAAAGGTGCTGCCCTCGAAATCGGTCTCGCCGCCGTAACCTTTCCAGCGTCCCACCGGCACCATGCATTCGATGCCCGCCTCATCGGCCATCTGCGCCAGCTTGACGTTGTTCGCCCAGCTCGCGTTCCATCGTTCGGGCACCTTGGTTGCGGCCATTCCGCTCGAACAGTTCGACGCGAAGATGCCGATCTTCATCCGATTGCGATTGAACATCGTATGATTGCGCCGGCGGTTGCCGGATGCCGTCGCGAGCGCGTCCGCTCCGTGAGCCATCGATCAACTTCTCCCTCGATCCTCTCGTATCGAATTCGCGATCGCGCTCAGAGCTCGAGCGCGGATGCGGAGCCGACCACGGTCTTGGTACCGTCGGCCTTTTCGCACCAGACATCGGTCTCGGCGCGGTTGCGGCGGCCTTCGGGCCGACGTTCAACGACGATCCCCTTGGCGCCGGTGGTTTCGCCGCACCACAGGACGTTAACGAGCTTCACATCCATCCGCCCGCCGCAGATGAAGCCCACCCCGAATCGACGGGTCATCATCTCGGCGATCATGCAGACCGATAGCATCCCCTGCACGACGATTTCCGGGAAGCCGAGTTCGCGCGCGGCGTCGCGATCGGTGTGGTAGTTGCGCGATGGCCCGGAAAACGCGATACACATCGCTTCGGTGATCGGGCGTAGCGGCGCTTCGATCGGCTCGCCGGTGCGCTCGCCAACCTTGAATGCCCGGCCAGCGGCGCGCTCGCGCGAGCGATCGATTGCCAGCCGCTCGCCGCCGTTGCCGGGACGTTCAATCATAAAACTTTGATGCACTCGCAAGCGCGTGACCAGCTCTCCCGCCGCGTTGAAGATCAATGTTTCGTTGACGACGTAATCGCGATCGCGTTTGAGATAGCGGTCGACTACGAGGCTGCGGCTCCTGAGCCGCTCGCCGACCATCACGGGCCGGAAAAATTCGCACTCCTCGCGCGCGTGAAGATTGCCGAACAGATTCGGCAGGTACCAATCGCGATTGCGAAATGGCGCGGAGTGAAGAATCAACGCCGGCGCGATCGCAGGGCCGAGCGGCGAGCCTCGCGTGTACCAGGGATTATCGTCGCCGGTCCCGGCGATGTATTTGCGGACCACTTCCGGCGTGATCTCGAAATCCACGCTGCCCAAATCGCGGCCGACGTAAACTTCCGACTGATCGAAGACCTGCGTTTCCATCGCTCAGCTCCGGGACCGAATTCACTTCCTTATCTTCGGTTGCAGCCGTTGATTGAACTTCCCAAGATCGACGATCGCGCGACCGTGTGTGCCGCGGCCAATCTGCTCATGCTCGTCGAAAGCGGCGATCTGAAATTCGATGCGACGCCCGTCGACCTTGATGACCTCAGCCTCGGCGCGCACCAGGTGGCCGATGGGTGTGGCAGCGAGATGCTCGACGTTGACTCCGATGCCGACCGAGGTTTCGCCGGTGTCCATGTACGGGACCAGCGCGTCCATCGCGGCCTGTTCCATCGTGAGAACCATGATTGGAGTCGCCATTACCTCGGGCAACGCGGGATTAACGCTGCTGGCGAGATGTTCGGCGGCGACCCGCAAGTGATATATGCCTTTCGTTCCGACCGGTATCTGACGCATACAGGCTACATCCTGATTACTGTGCCGTCGCACCTTTGGATAGCGCAAACCGGCCGCGCGCAAAAGCGAAGATCAACCACCGGCATTACGCGTCAGGTATTCAAGAATTGCGCGGCGGTCGTCATCGCTCAGGGGGTGGCCCGTAGCCGCCATCCGCGGTTCCATCGCCTGGAGCTGCACCTGCCACATCGCAGCGGTCATCGAGCGTGGATTGTAGGCAGCGTGACAGGTTCCGCATCGAGCGGCATAAAGCCGCGCCGGATAGGTTCCGCTCTCGGGCAACGTCGCGCGATGACATCCGGCGAGCGCGGCGAGCATCGCCAGAAACAGTGCCGGGCGGCGCCAGTTCCGGAGCGTCCGGCGCATCAGCGAAGGATGCGCGCAAGCTCGGCGCGAAGAGATTCGATCAGCGCGCGGCGTTCGCGATCATCAAGTGTTACTTTACGTTCGGCCTCGGGACGCATCCAGACCGGCGCGAGACGCATCGGATCGTCGGCGGAGCGCGGAAAGATGTGCCAATGGAGATGCGGTTCCTGGTTGCCGAGATTCTCGTAATTGAGGCGAATGGGATGCACCGCGGCGTCGATGGCGCGAGCAACGGCGAGCACTTCATCGAACGCAGAGCGGGCGATTTCCGGCGCAAGCCGATGAAGCTCCATCACGTGGCGTTTGAAAAGCAAAGCGCAGTACCCGCGGTAGAACTGGGCATCGCCGAGGATCACATAGTGGTGCTCGAGTTCGGCGATGAAATCCGCGAATGAGCTGCCGCGAATCCGCTCGATCAGCCCGCAGATACCGCAGCTTGCCGCCGCCGGTGAATCGGCAGCGCTCATGCGGGCGTCTCTTCCGGCGGCACCTCGACCATCCGGATCCGGGAATATTTGAGCAGTTCGCCGACGGTCGCGAGCTTGTAAGGCCGGCCGTAGTAAATGGTGCGGATGCCGGTGTTGATCAGCACCTTGAGGCAGTGGATGCAGGGCGTATGCGTCACGTAAATATCGGCATCGCGAATCGCCGCGCCGTTGCGGGCCGCCTGCGTGATCGCATTGATCTCAGCGTGGATCGTGCGGAAGCAATTCAGCTCAATCTCCCCGTCCGGATTCTTCGATTCGTAGATCAGGCATCCGACTTCCGTGCAGTGCGGCAATCCGGCGGGCGAGCCGTTGTAGCCGGTCGCGAGAATGCTGCGGTCGCGAACGATTACCGCGCCCACCTTCGCTCGCAGACAGGTCGAGCGTTCCGCGACCTGGCGCGTGATGGTCAGGAAGTACTGATCCCAGCTCGGCCGCGCGAAACGAAGATCAGATTTCGCGTCCATGCCGAAGGCTTCCGATGGCGGCGGGCGGCGCCGGCACGTGCTGCATCACCTGGTAAATCTTGTCCTTCTCCTGCGGCGCGCCGGGCGGCGTGTAGGAGAACGGCACCGGGGTGAAAGTAACCGCGAACAGAACGACCGTGAGCCACGCTGCGACCTGGCGTCGCAGATCAAGCGGAGTTTCGGCATCGGCAGTCGTGGGATGGCCCAGACCAAGAATGATGAGGATCAAGGCCCACAGCAGCCATCCAGCCCAATAATCCTTGCCGAGCACAAACGGTATCGCGAACATCGCGACGCACGCGACGACGGCATAGCGCGCGATGAGACGATGGCGGCGTCCGAATAGAGCGTAAGTTACATGCCCGCCGTCGAGTTGGCCGCTCGGCAGCAGGTTCAGCGTGGTCACGAAGAAACCCAGCCATCCGGCGAGCGCGATGGGATGAAGCGTCAAGTTCACAGAGTTGGGATCCACGCCAAGGACGAGCCGCGACAGTCCGAGGAAGAGCAACGAGTTGCCGAGGTCGAGCCCTCCAGCGGAGGTATCGAGCGGTCCGATGGTCGAGTGCTGCAGACCGATAATCGCCGCCGGCAGTGCAATCAGCATCCCGGCCCACGGACCCGCTGCGCCGATATCGAACATCACGCGGCGCGAGTTCGGTATGGAGCGCATCCGGATGAACGCGCCGAACGTGCCGATAAAGAAGATCTGCGAAATCGGCGGCGCCGGGATGAAATAGGGCAGGCTCGCATCGACGCCGTGGCGCCGCGCGATTACATAATGGCCGAGTTCATGCGCGAGCAGTATCAGCATCAGCGGAATCGAGAAGCTGAGTCCGCTCGCCAGCGCACCGAAGCTCGCAATCGGTCGCAGCAGCGAGAAATCCGCTCCGGCCATCAACGCGCCCGCCATCGTGGTGGTGAGCAGCGTGAGTAGAAAGAGGACGGCATTGAGGCGCGAAATGCGCACCGGCGTTTCCGCCGGCGCGTAGAACTCGCGAGCGTCGGGATGCCGCGGGATTTCGCTCAATACCGTCGGCGCGCTTTTATCGTCGTCCAGTTGATTGACAGGCTCGTTCATCTTTGAAGATGTACTTTCACCGGCATGCCGGGTCGTGCCGCATAGTGCGCGGCGGCGTTGCCGTCGCGGATCGCGATTTCCAGCAGTTCGAAACTTCCAAATGTCGCCAGGGGGGCACCTTTGGGTGCGTCGCCGTATGTGTCACGAATCGGCAGCGACGCACCACGCGGAATCTTAACCGAAAGCCTTCTTCCGGAAAAGCGAGCAGCGAAGCGCGTAAAGCTCCCGCGATCGATATTTGTGATCAGGTTCCCGTAGCCGTCGATGTAGATGACCTCGCCCGCCAGCTCGCTCCGGGTTGCCACGGGATGACCGAGGTCGAGCCGCTCGATTTCGTCGATTGCCGGACCGAGTGCGCTCAACCGCGTACCCCGCCAAAGCCACGCCGCGGCGGGAGCGAAGATATCGCGGCCGTGAAAGGTCGAGCTGATGCGCGCCAGCCGATGGCGCGGCGAGGTCAGCTCGACGATCCGCGCGATCCCGGCGCTCTCTGCCGCCGGAAACAGCAATCCGTTGTCGGGTCCAATGAAACGGCATCCCGCGGCCGTCGCGATCGCGATTGCGCGGCGTGCCGTACCGACCCCGGGATCGACCACGGCAACGAAGATCGTCCGGCGTGGAAAGTAGCGCCAGCACTCGCGCAGCGCGAGCGCACCAGCGGCGACCGACTGGGGCGGGATTCCGTGCGTGATATCGATCAACGGCGCGGCCGGCGCGATTTTCGCGATTACGCCCTTCATCGCGCCGACGTAATGATCGCGATAGCCGAAATCCGTCAGCAGCGCGATCGGATGATGTTTTCCGGTTTGAGTGCGCATCGCAGCCGTTCAGCGCCTCGCCAGTTCCTCGCGCACCGCCGCGATCAGCAGCGGAAACATAATCTCATGATGACCGGTCAGCATGATCGCTCGGCCGCCGGTCGCGGTCGGCCGCTCGAGCACATTCACTCGCGGCCGATAATGGCGGATGAAATCCATGTCGGCGGCGGTGAAGTTGCGCACCTTGCGCCCGAGGTTGCGGGCGAGATTGAGCGCCTTCAGGAACACCTCGGGCATCACCACTGCGGAGCCCAGGTTCAGCACGACGCCCCCAGAAAGCTCGCCGACCACCTCGGCCAATCGCCTGAAATCTTTCAGGCTCGACTGACCGATCGCGGCCCCATCCGCGGTCGGATGCATATGGATGATATCCGCGCCGATCGCGACGTGTACTGTAGCCGGGATGCCCAGGCGCCATGCGGTCGCGAACAGGCTCGTATCGCGGTAGCGCAGCCGGCGCTTCCAAATCTCGCGTCCGACGATCTCGCCGAGCCCGCGATTTTCATCCGCCGCCAGGCGCGCGGCGCGATTCAGGAACGCGCCGGTTTCCTCGGCCATCCCGAAGCTGCCGTCGGCAAGTCCTTCGCCTACGTCTTCCGAGGTGCGGCCGGCGAGCGCGAGTTCGAAATCGTGGATGATCGCGGCGCCGTTGGTCGCGATGGCGCTCAGGATTCCGTCGCGCATCAGATCGCAGATCAGCGGGCCGAGGCCGACCTTGATCGGATGCGCTCCCGAGAGCATCAGGAAGGGCTTGCCCGCGCGATGAGCACGCGCGATGGCGCGCGCAAGTTCCTGGAGCTGCGCCGCTGCCAAAACTTCGGGCAGCGATTCCATGAACGCGAGCAGGCTGGCGCCCGGCCTCACCGTCGATGCGAATTGTTTACGCAGGACCTTGCGCGACAGCGTCGCAAGCCTGCGCGTTTGCGCGCGGCTTGGATCGAGCGCTCGAATTTTTATCGGCACGAAATGGCTCTCATCGTTTGTAGATACGCTGCCTGGCCGATAACCTACTCGATGCGTTGATCGGGTGCCAAGCTGTTTCCTTGCCATCGCGACGTCGACGATGCGACAACTTGACGGGCCAGTGTGACCATGCGGCTCACGCCGAGAGGGATTGACAAGCTGATGATCTTCAGCGCCGGCGAGCTTGCGCGAAAACGGCGCGCGCGGCCTCAAGCTCAACTACCCCGAGGCGGTCGCGCTCATCACCGCCGATCTGCTTGAAGCGATTCGCGACGGCCGCGCAGTCTCCGAGCTGATGGAATACGGCGCAACCATCCTGAAGCGCCAAGATGTGATGGAAGGCGTCCCGGAGATGATCGACGAAATCCAGGTCGAGGGCACGTTTCCCGACGGCACCAAGCTAGTGACGGTTCACCGGCCGATTCGTTAGATTGAGCGCGCATTCAGACGGCGGACAAGATGAAGCGTCAGCGCGGCGCGCTGCCGGGCGAGAACGACGGCGACGACAATCTCCGCGCGCGGCGCCACGTCGCGAAGTACACGATTAATCCGGCGATTGCGCATGGAATCGCACACGAGATCGGATCGATCGAAGTCGGCAAACTGGCTGACCTTGTGCTGTGGGATCCGGCCTTTTTCGGCGTCAAGCCGGAACTCGTGATCAAAGGCGGGATGATCGCGTGGGCGGCGATGGGCGATCCCAACGCCTCGATTCCGACCCCCGAGCCGGTCATCTACCGTCCGATGTTCGCCGCATTCGGCACGGCGCCGCGCGCCACCGCGCTGACCTTCGTATCGAAAGCAGCGCTCGCTTCGGGTCTCGATCTGAAACTCGGGCTCGGACGCCGGATGGTAGCGGTGGAGCGATGCCGCTCGTTGGGCAAGCGCGACATGATCAATAACGACGCATTGCCGAAGATCGAAGTTGACCCTGAAACCTACGAAGTCCGCGCCGACGGCGCACTGCTGACCTGCGAGCCGGCGCGCGTGCTCCCTATGGCGCAGCGTTATTTTCTGTTCTAGCCGCGATGATCGTGATCGAACAGCTTATCGATCAGCCCGCGCCGGCGCTCCTCGCCGGCCGCGACCGCGACTCGTTGCAATTGCGATGGGAGGAACGGCGATGGACCGGTCTGCTGGTGATCAACAAGATCGATCTCGCTCCTTATGTCGGCGCGAGCCTGGCGGTGATGGAACATGACGCAAAAGCCGCGCGCGGCGACCGCCCGTTCGTCTTTACCAACCTGCGCGACGGTGTCGGCGTCGACGCCGTGGTCGAATGGATTCGCCGCGGTCTGCTGTTCGAAAACTGAACGCGTCGGCCGCGACGGCTTTCTTCGCCTGAGCTTCGAGCGGCGCGGCGCGCGCACCGTGCTCACCGCGGCGCGGATGTCGCCGCCGCTCCAGGTGATGGCGCCGATCGAGCTCGCCGACGGCTCGGTTTACGTGGTGCTGCTAAACAATGGCGGCGGATTGCTCGGCGGCGACAGGATACGCATCGAGATCGCGCTCGGCGCGGAAAGCGTCGCGCGTATCACGACCGCCTCGGCCGGCAAACTCTATCGAACGAGCGGCAACGCGACGACGCATGAAACAACTATTCGGCTCGCCGCCGGGGCGCGCCTCGACTATCTCCCCGACCATCTCATTCCGCACGCCGGCGCCAACCTGATCCAGCGCCTTATCGTCGCGATGGAACGCGGCAGCCGCGCAATTCTCTACGGCGCGTTTGCCGCGGGGCGCATCGGACGCGGCGAGCGCTTCGCTTTCAGGCGCATCGAGGATTCGATCGAGGTCGGGTATGGCGGCCGTCCTATCCTGCGGAGCCGTGCGATTCTCGAACCCGGGACGAGGCCGCACGACAGCATCGGCGTGATGGGCCGCTTCAACTATCTCGCGAGCCTAGTGGTCGCCGGCGAATCGAGCGAATGGGACTCAATCGCGAAGTCGCTGAACGCCAGCCTCGCAGCGGCGGACGTGAATGGCGGCGCATCGCCGCTGCGGGCCGACGGATGCGTCGCGCGGTGGCTGACCCCGGATGCAGAGACACTGCGGCGGTCCATGGCGATGCTTTACTCGGAGGGGGCAGGGAGAGCATTCGATGAATCGGCGCCGAGGCTCAGAAAGTGAATTTCCGGAGTGAAGGCGAGGCATCGCGCTTTCTGCGAGCTTGAAATCGCTTTGGGATGCCGATAGTTTCCGCTAAAGAGCGGGCGTAATTCAGCGGTAGAATGCCAGCTTCCCAAGCTGGACGTCGCCGGTTCGACCCCGGTCGCCCGCTCCACCACTTCTCCTAGTAAAATCAAGACTTTTCGATGGTTGGCGGGTGTGGACAAGTTCCTCTGCCCCAGCCACTTTCTGGCAAATTTCTGGCATTTCTGGCGGGAACTCGGCTTCGAGCTGGGCGCTGAGCTTGCCGACACGCTCCGGCTTTCGCGTCCATCGCGCGTAATGCCGGATGATCATCTCTAGGTTGGCGTGACCCATCTGATGAGCGACGTATTGCGGATTCTCGCCGCGCGAGAGTTGCAGCGCCGCGAACGTGTGCCGGCACTGATAGAGCGTGCGCGGACGCAGGCCTGACTTGCGGATCAACCGCCGCCAGTTACGCTCGCGCAGGTTGGTCAGATCGAGCGGGCCGCCGGTCTCGCTCGCGAACACGAATTCGCTTCTCAGTTGCGATCGAGCGCGCTGCTCTTGGAGCGCGGCGCGCACCGGCGCCAGCATGTCAACTTCGCGCTCGCTGTAGCTGGTCTTCGGTAGTCCGAGGCCGCCGAATCGGCTAATCGTCCGACGGACCTTGATTTCTTCGCGGTCGAAGTCGATGTCTTCCCATCGGAGCGCCAGCGCTTCGTTGGGACGGAGCCCGGCAAAGATGAGGACGGTGAAAACCGCGCGGTCCTGGCCGCTCGCGACGGCGAGAAGTCTCTGCGCTTCCTCGAACGTCAACGGATCGACCTCGGACTTCGGCTCGCGCAGATTATCGACGTATGCCATCGGGTCCTCGGCGATGAGCTTGCGGCGTTTCGCAGTCGCAAAGATGGTCCGAAGCCGCGCGAGCGCCATGTTGATGCGGCGCGGCTTGACCGGCTCTCCTCTTCGGGTCCGCTTTGCCTGCACCTCTGCGACGAAACGTTTGACATCGCCGTCGTCAATCGTGTCGATCCGCATGCTCGCGAGCTTGGACGGCAGGATGTAGGCATGCAGTAGCCGCTCGTAATCGTAGAGGGTCGCCGGCGTGATTCCGGCGCGTCTCTCTTCCAGCCACAAGTTTGCAAACTCGCCAAGCGTCGGACGCTCGGTATTCTCGGCTCGTGCCGTGTCGAAGCGCGCGAGATTCTTGCTCTCCGGGAACCGGGCCGTGTAAACGAACTTGCCGGTCGCAAGCTCAAGCTCAACTTCCTTCAAAACGCGAGCCGCGACGCGGCGATTCTCGCGATTGTCGGGCAGGCCTAGATACTCGCGGCAGCGTTGGCCCCGATACTGAAAACTGATCAGAAGCCGTCCGCGATCGCTTTCAAGCCGCGCCATTAAGAGTCCCTCTGAGCACCGTTGCTTCGAAGGTCGGCCAATGAATGACGACCTTGCGACCTATATGACATACGCCCTCGCCGGGGCCAATACGTCCGAGACTGATCCAGTTGTAAAGCGTCTTCGGCGCGACACAGGCGCGCCCGGCCGTTTCGGGAATTCGGAGGTACTCGCTCGTCTGCACGGATGCGGGCGCTGATTCGACGGTTCGGTCGGATGCTGCGGATCGTATCATGGTTCGGCTGACCCCCTGTCATCCTTGAATCCTCCGCCGCACCACTGCATGTCCTCCTGGTTCATTTGTCAGCAATCGCGATGCCAAGCCGCGCTCGTCCGCTCTCCAAGCGTAAAACAGGTGCGCGGCGCAAGGCAGTCAAGGAGAAAGCCGCTTCACCGCCTGACGGTAGATTTTTCCGCCTAATGTGAACCGTGTCATTTTGGCAGACACGAAATCGAGGAAAGTTCCCCGGACTTCCCGAGCTCGTTACCGCCAACGGAGCGCAGCGGCGGGAAGTCAGGATCGCGCACGGCGAAGGCGCTTGCGCTGATAGTATGCCGCCATCTTCATGCGGCTGCCGCAAGTGTCCATGCTGCACCATCGCCGCGTGTGGTTCTTCGAGATATCGTAAAAGTAGAGCGAGCAGGACGGATTGGCGCAGCGTTTAACCAAAGATAGGTCGCCATTGCAGAGAAGATCGGCCGCTGATTGCGCCAGCGGGACGATGAGTTGCCGCGGCTCGGTGAGATCGGTTTCAAAGCGCTCAAAATATCCGCTCTTGCCGCGCATCAGTGTGGCGCGCGTGACGCGATGCTGAAGCTGTTCATTGATCGCGTTAAGCCCGGATATCGGCGCCTGCCTGTGGGAAGCGAGTCTTTGCGCGATTTCCATCAAGCGCACGCGGAACAGCATTGCGCCGGCATAGGCCTGTTGTGCCTCGCGTCCGCTGCTCCACTTGTGAAGAGCAAGGCTCCGCTGGGCGGCATCGATGAGGCCGGCATCGTGCAGCCATGACACAAGGCCCTCGAAGTCTGGAATCGGATCGGCGCCGCTCCTAGCCGCGATGAGCGCGGTATTCACAAAGTCGAGGCAGCGATATTGCCCGACGAAAGTAAAACTGCCCTGACTCACCCGCGGCATTGCTCGGCGACCTCCAATAACCCTCACCTTTACCGGCGCGGTCGCGGTTGACAGGTTGTTGATGTCCCGACTAAGTCTCGGGAGTCGGATGAGAAGGCGGTGGTGATGCTCAGACGCTGGCGTACGGATCATGATTCATCGATCCAAGGCGATGAGCCAAATCATGGACCTCGTGGCCCGCGCCGCGTGCTCTTCGGCGCCGGTCATTATCACGGGCGAAAGCGGGACCGGCAAGGAGCACCTCGCGCGGATTATCCACAACCTTTCGCCGCGCAGCGCCGGTCCCTACGTTGCGGTCAATTGCGCCGCCATTCCTGAGATGCTGATTGAAAGCGAGCTGTTCGGTCACGAACGCGGCGCCTTTACCGGAGCCGATCGCAGCCGCGAAGGATGCTTTGAATCCGCCAACGGCGGGACGCTGCTGCTCGATGAGTTCGTCGAAATGCGGCCCGACATGCAGGCGAAATTCTTGCGGGCGCTCCAGGAGCGCAAAATCCGCCGACTTGGCGGGAATCGCGAAGTGACGGTCGATGTCCGGGTGCTGGCGGCGACCAACCAGCCGCTGAAGCACGCCATCAGCAAGGGGCTCTTGCGAGAGGACCTCTACTATCGTCTCAACGTCTTCGTGTTGGACCTGCCGCCGTTGCGCGAGCGGATCGAGGAGTTGCCGGCGCTCGTCGCGGACTTCATCCGCGAGGCCAACCGGGACCACAATCGAGAGATTGAGGGCGTGAGCGCCGACGGCCTTGAGGCGCTCAAAGCCTATCGATGGCCCGGCAACATTCGCGAGCTGCGCAATGTGATCCATCATGCGGTCATTGTGAGCAAGCAGCGGACCATTTCCCTGGAGGACCTTCCGCCGGAATTTTGCTCGCCCAATGGGAAGGCCGAATCCTTGACGGTTCCGCTCGGTTCGTCGCTCGACGAGGTTGAACGCGCGCTGATCGGTCGGACGATCGAACTCACCGGAGGCAACAAGATGCAAGCCGCGCGGATGCTCGGCCTCGGCGTGCGCACGCTGTATCGGCGGTTGGAGCGCTACGCTGGCAGCGAGAGCGATCGCCCCGGAAATAACGCTGGCTTGGCACGGCGAACCCGACCGTGAGCGTAGATGCGGGACCACAAATCTGAGCCGTCCGCGATGCTCGAAATCAGCCGGTAAGGTCTCCGCAAATTCCTGGAGCGTTACGAGACCGGCGCGCTCTCGCGCAGCAACGGCACCTCCCGGAACCGCCTACCGCAACGGCCGCGAGCGCCTGCCGTAGAGAATACGCATTGTTGGCGCCACGACCAGGGTGTTGGGAAATCCGCGGACGGCGATTTTGTTGATCTAGCGCGGGCGCTAGACTATTGGCCAGTTTGGCCGCAAGGAGCTTGCGGCTTATTGCGACAGAAGAACGCGTGAGGAATTAGGGAGAAGCCGTCTGGACGCGGCGAAAAGAAGATCGAGGAGCCGTCATGAGTGACATCTTTGTAGAACGTAGGGGTGATGGCGAATACGTTGCGCGACAGGGCGGTCGGGTGATAGCGAGGGGCGATACGCAAGAAGAAGCTGCATTGAGAGCTCGGAGGATAAGGCCGGACGATCCCATTCTGGCTGAGCGTATCCGAGATACGAGGCGCGGCGTGCGCGACAAATGGCGCCGAGTGTATCCGTAGCTTTTGCGTTCCGTTCGTAGTGGCAGATGAGTCACTCAGCCTCGGCGCGAATATGTCATCTCTGATTGAAGAACTGCAAGCGCAAGCACTCGATCCGTCTATTCCAATAAACGACCTCCTGCGTAAGGCCAAGGTCGTCGCGGAGAAGCTCGATATCGCCGAACTGAGAGAATGGGTAGATCGCGAGCTGAATGGGTACGGGCCAACCGATCAATACCCGGAATACCGGAAAATTCACGGCGAATTTCAAGCTTTCAATCCGTATCACGGCTGGCAGCCGATTATTTTCCCCAACCCGGAAGGACTCGGATGGCTGTTCGAGCCTCGACTCATAAACTCTCCGGTCGGTGAACTCGACACCGCCTCGGGGGACGGGGACTTCGCATTCACCCTCCAGCCCAATGTCAAGGCACATCTCGTAAAATCGCTCGAATATCCCACGGACGTGCGGTGCCTTCTCAACCGCATGGCGATTCTCGCGATCCCAGAGCATGTCCGAAACAAGATACTTGAGTGGAGCATTCGTCTCGAGAAGGCCGGTGTCCGGGGAGAAGGCCTTTCCTTCTCACCGAAGGAGAAGCAGCAAGCTCATGGTGTCTCGATAAGCATCCAAGGAAACGTTGAAAACCTCTCGAATGTTGTTGGAGTAGCGCGGGGTGCGCGCGTCACTACGCGGCAGACTACTGAAGGCGTCGACGCGTCCAGCCTAGCAGCGCTCTGTTCGCAACTGCGCAAACATATCGACCTTCTGGTTCCCGAATCTCGACAAGATGATCTTAGGCTCCAAATCGAAGCAATCGAATCTGAGGCTCAGCTCGGAACGCCTAACTTGGGCAAGCTTCGGCGTGCCCTCGCGACGCTGCAAAAGATGATTCGTGATGGAGCCGTTTCCGCTGGCTCGTCGCTCGTGACTCAAGGTGCCTTGGCCTTAATTGGAGAAGCGCTTAAGCATCTGTAGCTGAGAAGCGCCGGCCTTCTATAACCGCTCGTGAAGCTGCCCGGTATCCTTAACGATTCGAAGGTGCCAACGTCTGACGATCTCAGGCGCGCGCGCGAAGCCTATGTCAGAGAAGAGCTTCGTGATCTGTTCTATCGCATATCGAGAGACCTGGTTGAAGCGGCCTTCGCAGGAACAGGGGCATACTCCCTCGCTGAAGCGGTGAACGTCCTCCTATTTACATGGAATCGACGCTATTACAATCGCCACCACCCTGCTGACAGAGATTATTGGACGGCGCTAGAAAATGTCTTGCAGGTGCATCGCACGGAGATCGAGGCGTGTCGATCACGCTCGATTGAGTCCTTTTCAAGAACGACCGATGCCGGTTTGATGCCAATGTTTAGAGATTTTGCGACCGTATTGGGGGCTGTCGGTGTTGCAAAAGCTCTTCACGTCCTTGCTCCCACATTCTTTCCTCTGTGGGATAACAAGATCGCGAACGAATACGGGATTCGGTCGGAGTACGTGGGTAAGGTCGAGAAAGGCTTTTGGTGGGGGCGGTACATGGATTTTATGGAGATAAGATGCAGACAGGTCGCCTCTCTTGCGCCGACCATTTCCTCGCCGCTCAAAGCCTTGGACGAATGGGACTATATGCGGATTACTCGCGGTCACATGGGCCTCTAATACTCGGACTGCAACTGGAATCCTCCGATGGTGAGACGGACCAGCGTCGCCGAACGTCAGCTAGAAGCATCAATTCGGGAGCGGTTGCGAGTCCTCGGTGACTCACTGCAGTCAGGTGAAGATTCGAATCTCGTAGTCTGGGTGTTGGACGGTGCTTTTGCATGCGCTCAGCGACCGCTGCGGAGGCATCCAATATTCGGAGGTCGGAAACCGCTGCCGCCAGAAGCACGCAGCGCGGTCATCGGCTGGGTGCGCCGGATCGTGGCGAGAGGATTCGTCGGCATCATTTGCTTGTCGCATGAGAAGGAACTCAGGTACTACGAACCGTTGCGTCTTCACCCGGATGGCCTCCTGGGCTTCTATCGCGCGTCTGGGTTGGAGGTTAAACATCTCCCCTGGCCTGATCCAGCGCATGCTCATACGGCGGCTGAGAGAAAGCGAAGGATGGCGCTCGTCGAGCGCATTAAGGCCGAAGCCAGCGAGGCGTATGAATGCATGCCAAAGCCAGTACTCTTGCATTGCAGCTCTGGCATTGACCGTTCTCCGCCCGTGGCGGCGTTCATCGCTATGAGACAGCAGGCACAAGGATGAGAAGAGCTATGGACTACCGAATTGAAAGGGCGGTGACGCGATCGAGCGCCGTTGGGGTGGCGTTGTCGGGACTGTCTTCCCCAACTACGAACTGCTCTGGAGAGAACACGTTGTACCCATCACCTGGCGGGTCGTGAACCGGCATTGCCTTTACGTCAGGTCAGGCGCTCCGAGTGCATTGAGGAAACTCGCGACCTGCAATTATGGAACATTCATTCATTTGGCCGCCGCCCATGAACAGCTTGAAATCGCTAATGCTGAAGGCACGGGGACTGGTGCGGAATTGTTCGCTAGAACGGGACTTTACACATTCTACAGTCGCCTCTTTTCAGCGCGAGAGGTAATAAAGGGCTTTCTCGATTCTGTCAAAGAGGTGGTCTTCAAGTATGAACGGAAGGATTTAAACGGAATCCAAAAGCGCCTCGTAAAGCATCCGTCCGGAAATCTTTACTGCAGGTACGAGACTGCGTTTAAGACCCGGACTGGCGATTACCGAAATCCGCAAGTTCACCACTGGGGCTTACCTGCGGTCGGGTCGCTGATCCCGAAGCGCGAATACCTGCATAGGTGGGTTGACGAAACGGGAAAGGCAAAAGATTTGGGACAACTCGACCGATTTCAGAGAGAAAAAGATTTCGCCGCGCGGCTCCAGTGCGAATTTATCGACGCAATCAAGCAGGCCAACGGCGACTTGGTGTTTGCTGAAACGGTCGTCAATGACATCTGGCAGGTAGCGCTCGATGAGCTCGGAAGCATCGTTTCAGGTAAGGGCGGTGATCGCTATCGAAAAGACCAAACAAAAGGACTTGAAGTGGGTATCCCGAAATTGTGCGCCGAACGTGTATCGTCAGAAAGTGCGGCAACATCGGGATTCGTTGTCGTAAAGAAGGAGTGAGAAGAATAATGCTAGGGTCTGATGAACCCGAGTGCCAATACGGCGGCCGAGCGGTAGCTCGGCCGCCGCAAATTCACTCGGAAGAGGTCCGATTCAGGATGTAGTCGGCTGTCTTTTGCGCTTGTGCGGCCGCGTGGACAATAAGCTTGCCGTCATCCCTAAGTTTCTTGGCCCAGCCGGCGACGTACGCGGCCTGATTGGCGATGACCGAGCGTTTGAGCTTCCCTGCTTCCGCGCAGAGGCGAACTGCTCCAATTCCACCACGGGAGGAATCGCGCTCCTCGGTAAAATATGATATAAATCCTCGGACGATAAGCCGCAGCATCCAAGGAAATGTATCTTGACCCAACCTACAGCCAAGCGCTCAGACCGTCAGGAGGATCGAGCGGTAGCCCTGCTCAAGCAGCGCGGAATGGTTTGCCTGGCTGAGTTCAGGGCAAAGGGCGTCACGGCGGCGACTATCTCGCGGCTGGAACGCGCCGGGGCTGTCGTGCGTCTTGGCCGTGGAGTTTATCAGCTCCCCGATGCGGCAGTCGATGCGCATCACGTCCTCGCCGAAGCTTCGAAGCGCGTTCCAAGAGGCGTGATCTGCCTCGTCTCCGCGCTCGCTTTTCATGATCTCACCGATCAAATGCCCCCGCGAGTATGGATGGCTATTGCGCCCAAGGCCTGGCGCCCGCGTATCGAGTATCCGGCGATCCGATTCGTTCGATTTCCCAAAGAGCGGCTTGATAAAGGTGTGGAGTTTCACGTGATTGACGGTGTGAAGGTGCCGATCTTCGGCGTTGCGAAAACGGTTGCCGATGTTTTCCGTTATCGTCGCGTTCTCGGTAATGCGCTTGCGATCGAGGGGCTTCGCTAAGCGCTTCGGAAGAAGAAGGCCACGCCGGCGGAAATCTCCAAGCAGGCCGTCAAAGGCGGCGTATGGACGGCGATGCAGCCTTATCTGGAGGCGCTGAGGCCGGTTGCCTGAATCACACCACCGCAAAATAGTCGACGAACGGACTAATAGCCTTTTGCGTGACATCGGCGAGCGAGCTTGAATACGGTATTGGAGGGTCGCTGAGTGGGAGGCTTCAATCCGGCATGGTTCTTTGCGGTTGGACTAGCTGTTGTGCTCACTTTGATACCAATGCGATCCATGCCGGCCGCTTCGACGGGGCTTCTTCGTTTTGTTGCAGGCGTCGCGTTTCTGATAGGACTGGTTGGACTGATTCTAGACTTTCATGGTGCGTACCAACTCCGTTTGCCATTTGCATCGCGTAAGGTTGCACTCGTCGAACTAGAACAATCACAGCAGTGGAGTCCGCTGACCAAAGAACAAATAGACTCCATCGCTACAGATCTGCGTGCCCGTGGAATTCATTCGACGCGAATACTTGCGTGTCCGACGGCTGACTGTCAAGAATTAGCGGACGACTTTTCGAAAGTGTTCGCGAAAGCTGGGTGGCAAATAACTGAACCTAAACGCCCGCTCAATATGAATTACACGGGCATCCAAGTGTCGGTCACCAAGGAAAGCTTGATAGCTTCGGAGCAACTGGCGGAAGTTCTCCGACAGCACGGTTACGAGGTGGGGCTTTGGGGCGACCCTGAGCACCAAACAACGACCGGGACCTCGGCCGCTTGGCTGCTGATTGGCCCGAAAGGACGCCCGACTCACCCATAATAGGCGCCATGGCGGAGCGCCAGCGCGGAACGGAGATCGAGAGGTTTGATACAAAGGCGCGCCCGCGCATCAAGCGCGGGCGCGCCGAAAATATCATTGCTCGCAGAATTTGCGATTGAGGATGTAATCCGCTGCCTTCTGCGCCTGCGCGGCGGCGTGGATCAAAAGCTTGCGATTATCGCGAAGCGCTTTTAACCAGCCGGCAACATACGCTGCCTGATTGGCGATGACCGCGTTGGAGATTCCGGCTTCGGCGCAAAGATAGGCTGCGGAAAGCTCCGCGGTCAGTTCCTCGAGACTGTACGTGGGCGAACCGAACGGCGCGGCTCCAGTAATCGATGACCGATTCAACCGCTTGCTCGCTCCGGCAGCGTGCGAACATTCGTGTAGGGTCGTGCATGCTTCCTCTTCGGCGCTGATGAATAGCTCACGCGGTGGAAGCGTAATGCGATCGGTGAGTGGCGAGTAAAACGCTTTCGAGCCTCCGCGTACTATCTCGGGCGGGTCAGGCATTCCGGCGACGATCTTTTCGACAGCCTCGATCGGATCGTGCTGATGAGTCTCCATCATCGGAAGCTTGTCGAGAACCGATTGGGGCAGTTCGCATTGTTCGAGGTTCCAAACCCGATACATTCTGAGTAGGTATCGACGGCGCGTCTTCGGATCGCTCTTCTCGGCGTCGCGGTCTTCCGTGCCGTGCTTCGCTTCTTCGATCTTCCAAAACACCACGGCGGTAGATTCTTCGCCCTTGCGGATATGTCCGCCAAGCTCGTTCGCCTGACGCATTGTCAACCAGAACGGCGAAACATATTTTGACGCGGAAAGCAAAAACACGTTCACGCCCCTATATGGCTTCTTGCTCACAAGATTGCGCGGCAGTCCGGTCGAGGTCCACGGCCTGTGCCACGGCACCACGTTGTTTTCGAGCAGGTTGATGATCTTATCAGTAATCATTGTGTAGATGTCCATTTTCGTAGTCTCCGATTGTGGATGGGTTGATTGCGGGAGAACCGCTTGTGCGGCTCCCCCTGGGTGGGTCGGCTAGAATGGGATGTCTTCGGAAGCCTGAGCCTTGGGCGCGTTGCCGTTCGGCCGATTCCCGAGCAGGCGGAGTTGCCGCGCCACGATTTCGGTCCGGTAGCGCTTGCCCGATCCGTCCTTGGCTTCGTACTGGCGGGTGGTAAGCCGGCCTTCGACGTAAACCTGCCGGCCTTTGCTGAGGAACCGCTCGCACGTATCGGCCAACCGTCCGAAGGCGACGATCCGATGCCAGTCGGTGCGCTCTCGCTTCTCGCCGTTGCGGTCGGTAAACCGCTCCGTGGTGGCCAACGAGAAATTCGCGACGTTCTGCCCGCTCGGCAGGGCGCGAATCTCGGGGTTAGCTCCCAGATTGCCGATCACGATTGCCTTGTTGATTGCCATTGTCCTTACCTCACTTGGGTTAATTTGCTTTGCTTAATAGCCGTCTTCATCAATCCGATGGGCGGCGAAGTCACGGGCGGCTTCCTCGCCGTGACCGCATCGGACGCCGTAAAGGTTTCGATCCTCGGGGTAGTAAAAGGCGTGTTCGCCGGGCGTTATCGGTACGTCACAACCGGACTTTGCGCACTTGGCCGGATACCTGACGGTGATCCACTTGGGATCGCATTTGAACCTGCGTCGCATGTTTGGTTTCTCCTTTCGCCCGCTTCCGCTCCTGCGGCAGGGCGTGCTGCGCTTTGCTTTGATCCCCGCGCAACATTTTTCGCGGCGACCTCTCAACCAAAACTGGAGGTCGCAGCGCAGGTTCCTCAGATGCGCGAGCGGAGCGGGCGGCAGGCCGTGCCAGAGCGAAGCGACCCGTCAGGGCTGGCGCGGCGTGCTAGCGCAGCGAACGCCACCACTAAAAGCGGCGGCGAAGCGGAGACGCCGGATCGGTTAGGTGGGGTTAATCGATGGGCGCGAGCGGCGCAGCTTGCGGAGCCCGAGCGCGGGTCTCACAGCGCAGCGCCGGCGCGGCTTGCACTGGTTAGCGAAGCGGAAGGCTCAGGCGCTTAGATCGACTGCATGCCTAAATCCCGACCCGACGCCAAGGCGGCGCGGAAACAATTCCGGGAACAGTGAACTTCCAAGGGCTTCGGAGAGGAGCACAGGGACGTCATGTCAAATCAACGATCCTGGCCGCTCCATCGTTAACTAACGGCATAGCCGCATCGCGCACGCTTCGATGATGGGTGAAGAGGAGCACCTGCGTGGTACGACCGAACTCAGCCAACAGCGCGAGCGTCTCCGCAGTGCGGTCGTCATCAAAGTGGACGAGAAGGTCATCGGCGATGAAGGGCAACGGCTCGGCGACGGCGCAGTAGTGCTCGATGCTCGCGAGGCGGAACGCGAGGAAGAGCTGGTCACGGGTCCCGTCGCTCATCCTGGCGACCGTAACATCTCCTCCGCCAGTGCGCTTGCCGACGACGACGGGTTTTCCGTCCTCATCGATATCGGTGCTGATACCCGAAAACGTGCCGCGCGTCGTGAGAGCGAATAGCTCGCCCGCGCGTTGAATAAGTGGGTTTTGGCGTTCAGTGCGGAATCGCCTGACTGCCTCTTCGAGCAGGTGGCGCGCGAGTGTGACTTCCAAGTATCGCTCCACGACGAGCCGCATTTGTGCGGCGGCATGCTCGCGTTCGCCGACTGCGTTATTGATGCCCGAGGCGGCATTGAAGTTTTCAAACTCACGGCGGCGTTCCTGGACAGTGGCGTATGCCGCCTCCATCTCCTTGAGCGTCCGTTCTATTGCGTCTCGCAGGTCAGCAAGCTCCGCTCGAATGGCGTCGAGGTCGCGCCCCACGCATTCCGTTCGGAGCATCTCCGCGGAGCGACCGTCGCCGGCAGTGGCGATTTGCTCAAGTATCTGCTCGCGCGCGCTCCGCACCTTGAGCAACTGCTCATAGCGGTCGGCAATCGCGACTAGGGAAATTTCGTCTGCATTCGCCTCAGCGCACAGCGCTTCGAGCGTTTGCTCAAGCCCCTCAAGGTCGCGTTTTTTTGAGTCGCGCTCGTCGGTCCGCTTTCCGAGCTGGCTCTCAAGCCCACGCTTTTCCGCTGCTACGTGCTTGGCCTCCTCGAGCCGTTCAGAGAACATCTTCGCAGCTGCGACCGGATCGTCTGGAATCGGGAAGTGGAAACCGGGGGCCAAGCCGTCAATAAGCTCTTTGAGTGCGCGCTCATCATTATCGAATTGTTCTAGCCTTCGGCGTGTGCTGCGAATTAGATCGAGCACGCCGCTGGCCGTCGACCATTCGGTTACGACCTCGTTTGCAAGTTCAATCGTAGCGTCGGAGTTGAGGCCAATTTCGCGCAGCGCCGCTTGCCACTCGGTATCCCAGCGGGCCTGATCATCATGGCGGGCGTTCAATTCGCGTCGCATCTGCTCCAGTTCGGCGGTCATCCTGTCGATGGTTGCGCTATCGGCACGCCAGTCGGCGTGTTCCTTCTCGTGCGCCGTGATCCTTTGTTGAACGGTCGCGATTCGCGCCTGTAGAGGGGTACTGGAGGAAGCAGCGATCCCGAGCCGGGTCTCGGCCAGTGCGAGGCGTTCGAGGCCAGGTTCGATCTCAGTGCGGCGCGCATTGACCTCGTCGCGAATTCTTTTGGCGTCTCCCGCGAGTGCGAGAATGGCATCCCGCTCATTCACCAGCATTTTCAGCCGTACAAGATCGTCCGTCCTCCCGACCGCGTCAGGCCAGGTTTCGGCGAATGCGTGACTCTGGCTGGCAATCTGGTCTTCAAGCTCCTTATACGTCCTCTGGGTCAATTCGATTGCAACGTGTGCCTCGTCGCGCTGCTTCTCGGCCGCGGCCAAGTCAGTGATACGCTGCGCTTCGATGGACTTGCGGTCCGCGAGATGGTCGGTCTCGCTGACATGAGCTTCGAACTCCGCGGCGTTTTCCTCGCGGTCGGCAAGCGACACAGCCACAAGAGCGCCCACGTCATCGCTTAGATAGGTCGCCCGAATGGGGCGCCAAGCGGCCTCGCGGGTCGCGCGGGCGGCCTGGATGGCAGCATCCGTCGGAACTTCGCCAGCGGCCTTCAGGCGGGCAATTGCCGAGATCGCAAGACCGTGCCGCTGCTGCTGCTCACGTAACACCTCAACCTGCCTTTCGCTGTCTGCTCTGAGACCGGTGCGGTAGTCGATTTCGGCTTGAATCGCCGCGGCTTCGGGGCAGCGGAAATCTCGGAGCTCGTCAAGGGTCGAAAAGTGGATCTTATTGAGTCGGCGGGTGACCTCGCTGTCGATCGCTGTTAGCTGATCAGTTCGCGTTTTTACTTCACTCATCAAACGCGGCAGCCCTCTAAACTCGCTGGGCTCGATGCCGAATGGTTGGCTGAATCCGGCCGTCGCGCGTCGTTGCTGCCGTTCTTGGAGTGACTTGAGAGTGCTCTCGTGGTTTGTGAGTTGGCCCCCTATAGCTTCGATCCGGGTGCGCAAAGAGAGTCCCTGTTGTATCAGCTGGCTGAGAGCTTGGCGCGCCTTCAGAGATGGCATGAGGGGTGCGAGATCGGCACCCGGCGGCGCTCCGATATGTTCTCGAAGCTGCGAGAGTCTAGCTTCCTGCTCGATCAGCTCGGCAGTTCGCTTCGGGCGGTCGGCGCGCTCCCTTGCGACATGTACCGACTTCTCGGTGATGCTCCGAATCGCAGATTCCGCGTCTAGCAACTCTTGCGCGACCGCCATTGTGCCGAGGTCGCGATCAAGGGCAGAGCGATACCGTTCGGCCTCTTCGAGAGTCTCTCGGGCTACGGCGCGCAGTTTAAGCGTCTCGCGAACGACAGAAGCGAAGTCCGACCGAAGTGGGGGAAGATCTGAATAGGTTGCGATCTCGTGGTCGATGCGGTCGAGTTTGATCAGTAATGGTATAACGCGTTCGGCACGTTGGACAGACGAGCGCCGCTGCTCAAGCTCCTTTCGAAGGTCGGTCAGGCGTTGGTGCTCTTCCTTCGCTGACTGGAGCTGCCTTCTTGCTGCCTCATAGGCATCGAGCGTGAGAGTTCCGGCCTTTACCGCCTTATCCGCGGCCTCAAATGCATCGCGAGCTTTATAGAATTCACGACCCGCGGAATAGCGCTGGCCAAACAGACGGTCGGACTCGTCGCGGAGCGCGTCGATCGTCTTGACTAAATCGCGTAGTCCGCCTCCCGCTTCGAGGATCAACCGCCCTATGTCACCCTGGGCTTCGAGCAAACGCGTACCACCCTCGCGCAGCGAGTTGTGGTCGAGGCCGAACAGTGCGCCGAAGCGATCGCGAGTGGTAGCGCCAAGAGTTAGGTTAATGAGGGAATCGTCGACCGGATTTCCGTTTCCGTCGGTGAGGGTTCGGACTCGTCCCTTGCGGCGGCGGAGTACAATGCGCCGACCGTCCGCAAGGCGCAGGGTGGCGCCGATTCGCATCTGGTCGTAGCCGAACACCTGACCGTACGGTGAAGTGGCGGGGATTCCGAACAGAAAGTCGACAGTCGCAGAAAGACAGGTGCTCTTGCCGGCCTCGTTGGGACCGTAAATCACCACAAGGCCCGGGGCGGCGTCCAAGTTCACAGAAAGTCTCTGGTATACTCCGTACTTCTCGATCACAAGCTCTTCGAAGCGCATTGAATCACTCTTTCGCGCTGGCGATCAGGGCGGCCGAAAGCCGCGCCGCGCGCGCCAAAGCTTCGCTGCGGATTTTGACCAGAAAGTCTCCGGCTTGCGCGGAGGCCGGAAGCTTTTGGCGCACATCAGCGAGTGCGCGATCGAGACTTTCGGCAAAGCTGGGTTCGTTCCTTAACTCCTCGACAATGGCCCGAATTCGTCCCGCGATGGTGGGATCGGTCGCGGCTTCGCGTGGCGGCGCGGTATCGATCTCAATCTCTCCGATCCATATTCCGTCGGAGATCGCAGCAGCGATCGTCTGTATCTCTTCGCTCAAGGCAACTTCATGCGCGACAATCTCGTCGTGAAGCGCGGACGAGCCACAAACCCTCATTTGCAGCGCGAGACCGCGGCCGTCCGCGAGGTTCACGGCGCGCAACAAACTTTCGCGCACCTGGTTTCGAACCGCGTCCACATCGGTGCATGCACTTATGTCGACGTTCTCGACTGACCAGCGAATGACATCCAGCGGGCGATGCACTGCTTCAACGACACGGTTGTCTTCGACTGTAACTAGGATAGCGCCCTTGGGTCCGACCTCTCGCACGTGGCGTCCCTGCAAATTGCCAGAAAAGACGATGTACGGATCGCTGCTCACCATCTCGTAGGCGTGGACGTGGCCAAGCGCCCAATAGTCGTACCCGCGATTCACCAAATCCTCGATGGTACACGGAGCGTAAAGCGCGTGGCCCTCGCGGCCGTCACACGCGGTGTGCAAGAGTCCGATGTTGAAGTACCCCGCGACGGGCGCCGGGTAGGTGCGAGCGAAGTTCTCAGTAACGTCGCGCTGCGGGAAGCTACGTCCATGGATCGCCACAGTTAGATCATCCAAACGGAGGGTCTCGGGCTCGCGGCGGGAGAGCACGCGCACGTTGTCAGCTAGCTCAAGTCGGCGCATAAAGGGGTTCTCCGCGTCGTGATTACCGAGCACGATGAAGACGGAGATACCTGCATCCTTAAGTCGGCGCATCCTGTCTGCGAAGAACAGCCCTGTACGGAAGTCCCGCCATTGCCCGTCGACCAGGTCACCCGAAAGGAGAACGAAACGGCACTCTTCTTCCTTTGCGAGCGACACGAGATTGTCGAAGGCCTGACGCGACGCGTCGTCGATGCGGGCCGCGAATTCCTCTGACCTGCTGGCGAGCCCGAGTAGCGGGCTATCGATGTGAAGATCCGCAGCGTGTACAAACCGGAATGCAGCCATGCTTCGCTCCCGCGCGCGTTAGAAGTTGAGAGTGCGTGCTCTCTGAAGGAAGCGTGTGGCTGACAGCTTAAGCTGCTGCTGCATATCGGAGGATTTCCTCGCACAAGCGGCCGAGGCGCGCACTTTTCTTTCCATCCTCCCAAGCAAGAGCCAAGCTGGCTCCGATGTGCAGGCTGTTCTTTCGCAGATTGCCTGCGTGACCGTATTGGGCATCAGCTTTCTCCTGGTAGCTTCTCCAAAGGTCCTCCCCTAAGTCGTCCTTAACGACCCTACCGATGTCGGACGCCCACATCACGATACCGGCTCCCCAATAGTCTGCTGACGGCATAGGATCAGCTGAGTTCGCACCATAGATATGCAGCAAGGCGCTATTTTCCCTTTGATGCATGGCGCGACTGCCGTTCTTGTCAGGTTTATCGGCATCACCATCGAAGAGCGTAAACGTGGGAATGTTCATGGCCTTGGCTAGAGCCACAGCGTAAATCATCTGGCTCTTGCCATTTGTTGGGACGAGGTGACAGCCGAGTCGGCGGTACTCCTCTTCTTTTTCGAGTAGCGCGAAGTATGTCGTCAGATATGCGGCATCTTCCGGTCCCTCTACGAGAATCAGGCGCCGCGTAAAAAACATCTCTCCCAGGGTCGACTGCAACAGTTGATGAATCTTGGCCAAGGCGCCACTTGGCTTCACAAACGGTTGCCCTGTAACCGTGGCAATGTCACTCGCCAAACGTTCGTAGGAAACCTGCGTGACCTGAGAGGCCCCGGTTATTCCATCCTTCCGTATCATGCGAACATCATTGAAGGCGTTTCCGGAAACAAAGTAAGGACTGTGGGTGGAAACGATAACCTGTGAGTTACTGCCGCTCAGTTTCCGCAAGACGGCGGCCAGATGACGTGCCTGAGGTGGGTGCTGGTATAACTCAGGCTCCTCGCAACCGAGAAGCAGGCGTGGGGCGCCGGTGCTGTTGGCCCCAGCGAGTTCTTGGAGAAGCGCTAGCAAATAGGAACGTTGGAAACCGTGACCCAGATGAGATAGTTCGCCTTCGAATTGGTCTTCACCTGCAACCACGTGTGCAAATGGCTGGTCTATGCGGACGGACTTATCCGGGTCACCGGTCCATTCGACGCGTAGGTTCACGTTCGGGTGTGCCCACTCCTTCAGGCGGGCTTGCAGCGAGGCGGAAAGACTGTTGAGGCTTGTCTGCTGTTGCTGTAACAGCTTGTCGTATTCCGTGCGCGCGGTGGCTCTTATTGTGTCGAGGCCCTTTTCGAAGTTGATCGTGGCTCTAACGGTTCGAGCCAGAAGCTTGCCCAGAGCGGAGTCTCGCGCCTCAACTTGTTCAGCCGTCGCGTCCTTGACCGCTGGTACGTAGACCCATTGTATGTGAGGAGCAAGGAGGTTGGTTCCTTTGGTGAAACCGTAAAATTGATCGCTACTTCGGAGAAGTGTGCAATCCTGGGTGTGAGCGGCCTCGTAGTCGTTCAGAGCCGCAGTCATCTTGGGTTGTGTGTTAACGTCGGGAAGGTCTGGGAACTGCTTGCGAAGCGTCGCATAAGTTTCCCGAAGTTCTGCGACCTTCTTGTTGCCTTCGAAGTACGGCCGAAAGGCGCTCATGCCAAGGCGCTCGCCGTATTGTGTGAGATTGATGGTGCCGGCGCTTTGATCGAACGTGGCGACCGCGGAGACGACGAGTTGACCCTGGCGGACGTAGTGGCCGAAATCCTTTTGCTGCTCGTCGCTGAGCTCAGCGAAGGTCAGTGTAATTTCGATCGGGTTGTCCGTATTCTTTTGATGGAAGTCCTCCGCGGTGAGCGCGGTCCGCTCCTGAAAAAAGATATTGAGGGCATATAGGATTGTGGATTTCCCGCCGCCATTGGGACCCACCAAGCACGTGTAGTCGTTGAGATTAATGGTTTGGTCGGCGAACGCTCTGAAGTTCTTGATACGAATAGTCGCGATCTTCATTCCTGAGCACCGCCATCCAGAGGATCTCTTTCTTTACCCAGTCGCATGGGCTTTCCGAAGATGCGCCAGTGCTTCGGCGACTTCTCGACCTTTCGCTTCGATAATGTCGAGCAATTCTTCCGGGGTCCGAGTGTCGTCGACGCCTTTGCGGTGCGGGTTAACTGCCTTGAGGTCGTAGTTGCGGCCTTCGATTTCTGCGCGAGTGACCGTCCAGCTTCGCTCGCTGTCGCCATGGTCGGGCAAAAGGCGGAAGAACTCCTCGAACTTGTCTGCCGTGAGCGGTGTCTTCTTGCCGACCTTGATGTCCGAGAGGTCATAGTACCAGACCTTCTCGGTCGGACCGCCGCGCGTGAAGAAGAGAAGGTTTGTCTTGACGCCGGCACCAGCCGAGACGAAGACGCCGGGGGGAAGACTCACGATGCACCAGAGGTCGCAGTCGTTCAGCAGCTTGCGTTTGGTCTGGACGAACGCGGCCTCGTTAGTCCGAAAGAGAACTCCCTCGTCGAGTACGATTCCGCAGCGCCCACCGGGCTTGAGGCTGTCGATGACGTGCTGGAGAAAGAGCACCTGGGTTGCACTGGTCTTGTACGGAAAGCGGGTCTGGGCCTCTTTGCCCTCCTTGCCCCCGAAAGGCGGATTCATCAGGACCACGTCGTAGAGGGCCGGCGCTCCGTCGAAGAGTCCGCCGTAGGTTTCGGCTCCGGTGAGTGTGTTTCCGTGCCAGATATGCGGCTCGTCGATGCCATGAAGGACCAAGTTGGCCAGCGCGATTGGATAAATGGCGTTGTCCTTTTCACGGCCGTAGAAGGTGCGTTCCTTGAGGGTCTCCAAATGACCTGGCGAAGTGATGTTCGCGTTGTCCTTGCCGGCCATGTGCTCGTAACCCTGCGCGAGGAAGCCGCCGGTGCCGCATCCGGGATCGTAAACCGCCTCGCCGATCTTTGGATCGATCACGCGCACCATCACCCGGATGATTTCACGGGGAGTAAAGAACTGGCCGCCGTCATTTCCCTTCTCGCCCATCTTGAGCAGAAGACCCTCATAGACTTGCGACAAGGTGAAGACGTGCGTGGGATCGACGTTGTGGGCGCTTATATCGTTGACGCGATCCAGCACGTCGAGAAAGTTGCGCTCTGTGTCGATCCGCGTCCGTTCAACGCCCGACATGATTTCGCTGATGACCTTTTGGCGTGAAGTGGCGCCCGGCTTGTCGCGCAGCGCCCTCAAGTGCGGGATGAGGTCGCTGTTGACGAAACCAAAAAATGCGCCAAGCGCGCCGTTCTGCAGTTCGAGCCGCTTCTCGCCGTCCGGCGCTGCCCAATCGCGCCATCGGTAGGGCGGCTCAATGGTCGGGGTGTAGCTCCGGCCAACTGCTTCGGCTGCTTGGGCTTCGCGTTCCTCGGTCTCGTCCAGGATGCGGAGAAAGAGAATCCAGGTAAGCTCGGGGACGTACTGCAGCGCGCCGGCGCAGTTTGAGCGGCGCATGATGTCGCAGATCGACTTAATCCCAGCGTTCAACGACTGTTGGCCGTTGAATCGCCGGCTGTTGCCGTTGGTTCGGTTGGAGCGAATTGCCATCGGCCCGTTCATGACCTCATCAAGGCCTTGAAGCCAGCCTGTTCGAAG
>Ga0209061_1000659_pt1 | contig 76542 bp, 76 predicted proteins | sample Coa_R1_10_FD_187157 | JGI IMG/M metagenome (GOLD analysis project Ga0209061, IMG submission 187157) | Surface soil microbial communities from Centralia Pennsylvania, which are recovering from an underground coalmine fire - Coalmine... | ecosystem: Environmental > Terrestrial > Soil >... | reverse complement strand
CGCGGTTTGCGCTCATTCCGCCGAAGGCGCAAGCTCGGCACGAGCTCGGTATCGATGCCGCCGGCCGGCGCGTGGTGCTGATCATGGCAGGCGGGCTCGGTATCGGTCCGCTCGAGACGATGCTGCGTGCCCTGCGGGAGGTGCGCAGACCGCTCTCGGCTGTCGTTCTCGTGGGGAAAAACGAGCGGCGCCGCATTCGGCTGCGCCGCTGGTGCCGTTCCTGGCCATATCCCGTCGAGATTCGGGGCTTCGAAGAGAACGTCTACGATTACATGCACGCAGCCGACGTGCTGCTCACGAAGCCGGGTGGGCTCTCGCTGTCCGAGGCGCTCGTGGCTCGGCTCCCGATGGTGCTTGTGAAGCCGCTGGGCGGCCAGGAAGAGCGCAACATGCGTTACGTCCTGTCGCAAGGTGCGGCGCTTTTTGCATCAACGGAAGCGGAGATCGCCGCCGCAACGCGGCGGCTCTTGGATCGCGCGTCCGAACGCCGGCGGCTGCTCGAGCGTGCGGAATGCGTGCGGCGCCCGGAAGCTGCGGCCGACGTTGCCGCGATCGTGCGCGACATCGTCGCGTACCGGCCCCAAGCCGTCAGTGCAACAGGTTTGAGATGAGATTCACGCCCAGCGCCAAGATGGCAGTGTTGTAGGCGAACGATACGAGGCCGTGCAGCAGGACGGCGCGGCGTATTGCGGAGTCGTTGATCTGCACGTCCGAAACCTGAAACGTCATACCGATCACGAATGAGAAGTAGAGGAAATCGAAATCGTCAGGGTACGGCGTCCGCGGAAACGTGAGTCCGTCGCACGGCGTGCCGCCGTCCCGATAATATAGATGCGCGTAGCGAAACGCATAGGTGGCGTGCATGACGAGCCAGCCCATAATGGCCGCATCGATGGCCAGCGTGAATGCGACCGCGTGCTCCGTCGAGTTGTGGACGTCGGGGCCTTTGCCCAAAATTGCAATCGCGCCCGCAAACCCGGCTGCGACGCTTGAGATCACGACTGCGAGCACGATGTTGCGACCCGGATCGTCCAATGCCGCGCGCGCGCGCGTGCGCTGCTCGTCGTTGCTAAAGGCAAAGACGAAATAGCCGAGCAGCACGCACGTGGCTGCGAGGTCGTACTCGGCAACGAGCCGTACGATGCCGCGTAGCCAGGACGGCGCGCCGACCGCCACTGCCGCCGCTGCCGCCGCCGCTGCTCCGAAGACGATGCCGCGATTTACCCAGGGAGAGCGTACGTGCGTCATACAGGTCGAGGTCGGTCGCTCCAGGCGGGACCTTTAGAGCGGCCGGCAACGCCTCCGTTCGGTAAGCGGCCGGAGCCGACAGGGCAAAATCCGTGTTTGGGGAAAACGCCGCGCTGCGGTGGAGAGGTGGCCGAGTGGCTGAAGGCGGCGGTTTGCTAAACCGTTATACGGATAACACCGTATCGAGGGTTCGAATCCCTCTCTCTCCGATGGTTGTTGATTTGCATGGCGCCGCTTGCCAGGCTGCGGTCCCCATCGAAAGGCATGGGGCCTACACGCGACGGGGCGCGCGGCGGTTACCATCAACGCAGCATTCCCCGTGAGGTCCGTAAAAACTATTTCTTCGAAGAATGCGGTCGTAGCTCAATTGGATAGAGCAACAGGCTACGAACTTGTAGGTTGGGGGTTCGAGTCCCTCCGACCGCGATTTGCGGCGAACGGTCGCGGACGTTGCGGCCGTTCGCGACGCATAAACTGATGCGTCCGTGCGGCTCGGTAGCTCAGTGGTAGAGCGGGGGACTCATAAGCCCTAGGTCGTAGGTTCAAATCCTACCCGAGTCAAGATTTTCGCGCCCTCGTTCCGCACCAGGCACGAGGGCGCATGTATTTAAGGGGGCGCCGGCTTGCGTGGGGTGAATCTTGAACGAGCCGCACGGGGTTATGGCCCCGGAGCGGTAAAGAGGTACGTAATGTCAACGATCCCTTGCGATTTCTGTCCCCACCCCGTCGATCGCGGCCAGATGGAAGAGATCGAGATCTCCCACTACGTCCCGGATTCGTCCGGCGATGATTTGGCGTATGCGCGTACCTATTTCTTCGGTCATCCCGACTGTGTGCGCAAGTTTTATCGCGGTCTCGTCGATCACAAGCTCGATCTCTTCAAGCACGTGCCCTCACAAGGGAGCCTGAATCCGCAGGAGCCGCGCGGGTAGCGCCCCAAGTCGGCACGGCCCGCATGCGGTCGTAGCTCAATTGGATAGAGCGTCGGCCTCCGAAGCCGAAGGCTGTGGGTTCGATTCCCGCCGACCGCACGACTCCTCACTGGTCGAGGACGAGGCGCGCATGCGCCGCGCAGTCGAACTGGCGGCGCTGGCGGAGGCCGGCGGCGACGTTCCGGTGGGCGTCGTCCTGGTGTGCGGCGATGAGATCATCGAAGCGCAAAACGAACGCGAGCGACGCGCGGATCCGCGCGCGCACGCAGAGATGCTGGCTATCGGGGAAGCGGCCGCGCGCATAGGCGCGTGGCGGCTTTCCGGCGCGACGCTCTATGTGACGAAGGAACCGTGCGTGATGTGCGCGGGCGCGATCGTGGCGGCGCGCATCGCGCGATTGGTCTACGGTGCGCGCGACCCGAAGGGCGGCGCAGCGGGTTCGGTGATGGATGTGTTCCGCTCTGGGGCGGTTCACCACCGAGTGCAGGTGTGCGGGGGCGTGCTGGAACAAGAAACGGGCCGCCAGCTGCGCGACTTTTTCGTCGCGCGCAGACCGCGGAGAGGTGGTCGAGTGGTTGAAGGCACCCGCCTCGAAAGCGGGCAGACGTGATGAGCGTCTCGAGAGTTCGAATCTCTCCCTCTCCGAATCTTATTTAGCCGGGACGGTCGGCGGCGGTATGGCGATCGGCAGCGGCGTCAACCGCGGATCCGGAGGAGTCTGCGGGAAGGCATAGTCGCTGAAGGTTGCATCGGCCCAGTAATGCACGCGGCCGATATGAAGTATGCCGTAGAGCGTTTGCGCGAAATACGCGTGCTTGACCACCCAGTGCCCTTGCTCGATCTCGTAGTCGATGACGAAGCGGCGCTGGTCTTTTCCGGTGTACGTCACTTGCAGCGGCAGCATCGTTCGGTTGTCGATGATGACGTCGCTGATGTAGAAATCCGATTTGTTGTTGTTCGTCAGCGTCGGCAGGGCTTGCATCGTGATGTGCATGCGGCCGTCGGGAGCGTCGGATGAGTCCGGCGCAAATTTCGGATAGTAGAAGCGCAGGGACGTTACGATGACGTCATTAGGGTTGTGCACGACGGTCTGGAACTGCAGCGGAATGATAGGACCCTTGCCGCTAGGGCCGATGATGCGGCTGGAGAGCTGCTTGTGCCAGCCGATCGCGGTTTCCAGCCGGAAGTACGAGAGCGCGTCGAACGTCGGGCTGATCGGAAAGGAGTTGCCGATCGTCACGCCGCCGCTCGGGAGATCCTTGATCACCGCGCGATCGTCGGACGAGCGTACCATGACGCGGCGGTTGACGTCGACCGACTGGCCGACCGACGGCGCTTCGACGTGCGTGTGGACCACGTAGGTGACGTAGGCGGGGCGCGCGGCCCACGCCGCGGCTGCGGCGTTGGCGGTTTGTTCGAAAGCGATATCAGCGGTAAGAGCGGCCATGCGATCCTTTGAAAGGGGCGAAGGGAAGAGGGACGACGAACGGCGGCGTCATGGATGAAGCGTTCGTTACCCGCAACAACGTCAAGCTCAGCACAAAGGGCTCACACGTCATCTTGCACGCCGCTGAAAAGGAAGCCGCGCGCATCGGGGTGCCTCAATGTATCGCGGTTGTCGATGAAGGCGGAGCGCTCCTGGCGTTCTCACGGATGGACGGCGCGCGCATCGGCTCGATCGAGATCGCAATCACCAAGGCTGTCTCGGCGGCCATCCGCAAGCGAGCGACCGAGCAGGAAGCCGGCGGTGACGTGCTGATCTCGCTCCGGTTGGCCTTGGCGGCGCGCGAGCAGCGCATGACCGGGCAAAAGGGCGGCGTCCCGATCGTGGTCGACGGCCAGGTCATCGGCGCGATCGGCGTTTCCTCGGGCACCGCGGACGAAGACGCGCGGGTCTGCGCGGCCGGCATCGCGGCCTTTACGGGTGAAGCTGCCGCCCGAGGCGACGGAGCGCGTCACTGAGCGGCTGGAAGATTTTCGAAGAATTTCGCGTCGGCGACAAAGCGGAGTTTTCCAAGACTATCACCGAGGCCGATCTCTTGTTGTTCGCCGCGGTGAGCGGCGATACGTACGAATTGCACGTCGACGAGGCGTACGCGCAAACGACGCGGTTCAAAGGCCGCATCGCGCACGGCATGCTCAGCGCGAGCCTGCTCTCGACCGTCAACGGCGCGCTCTTGCAGCGCCCGGGCGGCATCTCGGTGTCGCAGACGCTGCATTGGAAAGCGCCGGTTTACCCGGGCGACACGCTGACCGCGACCAGCGAAGTCGTCGAGATCATCCCCGAGCGCCGCCGCTTGCGATGCAAGACGACGGTCGTCAATCAGGACGGCGTCGTCGTGGTAGACGGTGAGGCGATCGAGCAAAAGGATCCGGCCTAGCGCCTCGCGCCGACGAGGCCGTATTTTTTCTCGAGCTTCGGATCGTCGTTGACGTATTCCATCTTTTTGGTGTTCAAGTTGACCTCCCAGCGGAAGCCTGCGCCCTCGCGGTCGCAAAAGCAGACCAGCTTGATGCGGTACTTCGGATCGCTCAGCGACGCGATGTAGGCTTGGTCCGTCGGAAGGTGATGCCGCTGCTTGGGGTCGTGCAGCGCGAAGACGCCGCCGGCAACTTGATCGGCCAGCGACACGGTCCAATTGAATTTCCTGGCACCCGGCGAGTGCATCAGCTCTTGGCCGAACTCCGTTTTCTTCACCATGTCGACGGCGAGCCGCCCTTCATGGGCGAAACGCGCTTGCACTTGACGATAGGCACGATCCGGCTCGAACACCGTCGGCTTCGGGACCGGCGTCGGCGTCGGCGGCAAGCATTGGGGGATCCCGCATGTCTTGCCGGTGAGGCGATCGAAGCGCTTGATCGCGTAGCCGTTCTGCATCGTGTACTCGTAGCGGAAGAAGCTCTGGTATACGACCATCCAGAGCACGACGGCGCCAACGAAATACCAAATGCGATACATGAGGTCCGCGTCCGCGCCGACGTTCGGCCGCGCTCCTTGCGTCCCTGCAGGCCGCGCCGTGTCGGAAAAACAGTGCCCGGTTTTCGCCTTCACGTCAAGGAACGCTCGACGCAAATATTGGCGTTGCGATCGCGCAGGCTGCCGGTCATTATCGATGCGAACGAGCGGGCGTGTTGCAAAGCGTACGAACCAATCGATCGATCACGTCGGTAGAGGACGCGCCCGCCGTGCGCGCCTTGGCGAGAATCGAGCAACGCGCCACGGCACTGCGCGCTTCAGACGTACATCTCGAGCCCACCGCGACCGGGGGACGAGTGCGATTGCGGATCGACGGCCGCCTCGGCGAGGTCGAAGATGTCGAGCCCGCCGTCTTCAATCTTCTCGTTTCAAGACTCAAGCTGCTGGGCGGCATGGACATCGCGGACCGGCGGCAGCCGCAGGAAGGGCGTTACACGATAGAATCGCTTGGGCGTTCGATCGATGCCCGCATCTCCTCCATGCCGACGATCGACGGAGAGAAACTCGTAATTCGGCTGCTCGATAAAGAGGCTCTCGGTCCGCGCCTAGACGACCTCGGCATGCCGTCAGGCCTGTTCCAGCGCTATCGGCGACTGATCGCGTCACCCTACGGATTCGTGATCGTGTCGGGGCCTACGGGTAGCGGAAAGACCACGACGCTGTACGCGTCACTGTGCGAAATCCAGGACGAAACGCGCAGCATATGCACGGTCGAAGATCCCGTCGAGATGCGTCTTGCCGGCGTCGCGCAGGTGAGCGTAAACCAGCGATCCGGTCTCGACTTCGCAACCGTGGTTCGGTCCTTCTTGCGACAAGACCCGAATGTCATCATGGTCGGCGAGATGCGTGATACCGAAACTGCGGCAATTGCAATTCGGGCTGCCTTATCGGGTCAGTTGGTGATGACGACGCTTCACAGCAATGACGCGCCTCGGGCCATCGAGCGCCTCATCGATCTCGGCGCCGACAGGCACGCGATGGCGGCGGCAATTTGCGGCATCGTCTCGCAGCGGCTCGTCCGGCGCCTGTGCCGGTCATGCCGGCGGCAAGATTCGCAAGCCGTGCCGCCTGCCTACGCTCCCGTCGGTTGCGAGCTTTGCGGTGGAAGCGGCTACCATGGCAGAACGGGCATCTTCGAGCTGCTGGAAATCGGCGATGAAGAGCGCGACGCAATTTCTATAGGAGCATCGATCGTCCAGATTTGCAAAGCCGGAAAGCGACTCGGTTACGAGCCTCTTTTCGTTGACGGCATGACCAAGGTAAGTTTGGGCGAGACGACTGCCGCAGAAGTCCGTCGAGTTGCGATGTGGCCCGCATGAGCGGCGACGCGCTGCTGATACGCGTGGAAGAGACGTTACGGTCGGCACGCGAACGCGGGGCCTCCGACGTTCATCTTTCGCCGGGAGATGCGCCGGTTTTGCGGATCGACGGCTTGCTGGAACGCCGTCCTGAAGCGGTCTGCACGCTGGAGGAGATCGAAGCCTTTCTTGCAGCGTGCCTCGACGAACGCTCGACATCGGAGCTTGCCGATAAAGGCAATTGCGACGTCGTCCTTCGCCGTGCCGATTTGGGTACGCTTAGAGTCCACGTCTTCAAAACGGTGCGCGGCGTGCACTGCGCATTTCGGCTGTTCCCCTCGAACGTTCCGCTCTTGAGCGCGCTGGACGTGCCCGCGGTAATCGAGGACCTTGCCACCCGCCGTGCCGGGCTCGTCCTGGCGGTCGGTCCGGCGGGCAGCGGCAAAACGACGCTTTTGGCGGCAATGATACAGCAGCTGAACCAGGCCCAGGCCAGAAACGTGATCTCTATCGAAGACCCGATCGAGTACCTGCATGTCGGGCAGCGCTGCGTCATATCGCAGTGCGAAGTAGGGCGAGACGTCCCGGATTTCTCCACCGCGATTCACGGGGCTCTTCGAGCCGACCCGGACGTGATCGTGGTGGGCGAAGCTCGCGGCGTGGAGTCGTTGAAAACGACCCTCTTTGCGGCGGAAACCGGACATTTGGTTTTCGCGTCGCTGCATACGCAAGACGCATCGCAAGCGTTGGAGCGCATCGTCGATTCGTTTCCAATCGAAGGCAGGGCTCAAATCCGCACGCAGCTCGCCCAAACGCTTGCAGGCGTGATCGCTTTGCGGTTGGTCACGCGCGCGAGCGGCCGAGGGAGGCGAGCGGCCGTAGAAATATTGGTCGCGACCGACGCCGTGCGCAACTTGCTGCGTGAGGGCAAGACGCATCAGCTTCGATCCGTCATGCAAACGAGCAGAAACGTGGGGATGCAGACGCTCGAGATGCATCTCGCGGAACTCGTCCGCCGGCGTGAGATCACGCAGGCAGCCGCGCTGACGTCGGCTCTGCATCCGCCTGAAGTCGATTTAGCCGGCGAGGACGTCGCATGAGTGTCCAGCTCTTCCGCTACGTGGCGCGTACCGGCGAGGGAGCCATCGTCAGGGGCACGGTGAGGGCCGAATCCGCGATGGCTGCGGCGCTCGACTTGCAAAGGCGAGCGCTCATCGTGACGGCGGTGGGCGTACGGCGGCGGTTCGGGCCTCCCGGAGGCCGGCATCAAAGAAAAGCGCTGCACGGATTTTACCGCGCATTCTCGGTCCTTCTGCGATCCGGCGTCGCCATGCGCCGAGCCCTGGCCGTGACGCTCACGCATTGCAGGGATCGCGACCTGGAAGAAGCCGTGCGCGCGATTCTCAGCGACATCGAGCATGGCAGCAGCCTGAGCGCGGCGATGGCTCGCCGTCCGAAGGAATTCCCGGCGCTGCACTGTGCGATGATCGGCGCCGCAGAGGTGGGTGGCGTACTCGACGACGTGCTGGATCGCATCGCGACCCTGCTCGATCGCGATCACGTAGTGCGCAAACGGATTCAGTCTGCACTTGCATACCCCGCTTTGGTTGCGTGTGCAGCGTCGTTCGTACTGTTCTTTCTTCTCGTTCGAGTCGTCCCGATGTTTGCGGACATGTTCCGACAACTCGGCGCGCCGCTGCCGGCGCCGACCAAGCTCCTTCTCGGCGTCGCAGGTCTGCTGGGCTCGCCGACGTTCCTCGCCGCCGCATCCTTGATCTTTGCCGGGCTGCTCCTCTCGCTCGGGGCGGCGAACAGTTTTGCAAACGAGCGCATAGACCGGATGCGGCTCGCCGCGCCGGTTTTCGGGCCTCTGATGCGCATGACCGTGGTTGCGCGAATCGCACGAACGCTCGGGATGCTCTTGCGGTGCGGGGTCGATATGCTGTCGTCCATCGACGCGGCTCTTCCGGTTTGCGGCTCGGCATCGTACGCGACGGGCTTGAGGCAAATTGCCGACGGATTGCGGCGCGGGGAGAGCTTGCATCAGTGCATGGCGCGCTCTCGGTTATTCGAACCTTTGCTGCTGGCGCTCGTCACGGCGGGCGACGAGACCGGCACGGTGGACCGAATGCTCCTGACTGCCGCCGAGTACCTGGATGTCGAAGTCGAATCAGCATTGACCGTAATCGCGTCCTTGGTCGAGCCGGCATTGATATGCATCCTAGGTCTGGTGGTCGGGCTCATCGTCTTTTCGATCTTCTTGCCGCTTTACGCCCTGATAGGATCGCTTGCATGAAAAACGAGTTTCGGGAGGCCGTGCTCCGGCAATACGTAGCTGATCCGACGATCGAAAATCGCAATGCCGTCGTCGACGCGCATCATTATCTCTGCCGCCGGGGAGCGCGAAAATTTTACCGAGGGCTCGTCGAACGCGCGGACCTGGAGCAAGTCGCGGCCGTCGGATTGATCAAGGCCGCGAATCGGTACAGCAGCGAGTATGAAACGCCCTTCGAGGCCTACGCGTGGCTGATGGTCGTCGGCGAGCTGATGCATTTCGTTCGGGATCACGAGCAGGTCGTGCGCGTACCGAGGCGATTGCGTTCGCTGGAAGCCCGCTATCGGGACGCGCGTGAGAGATTGACGATGGGGCTCAATCGCGAGCCGACGCCTCGCGAACTCGCTTCCGCGCTTGGAGTCGACGTCGGGACGATCGACGAACTGCGTAATCTCCGCAATCAACGTTTGATCGACGACGACGATGACGATACCGCCTTCCGGACCGGCGAACGGCATCGTCCGGTAACCATCGGCGTCGACGATACCTGTGGTGTAGACGAGCGGCTCGCGCTGGACACGGCATTACAACGGCTCTCGGAGCGAGAGCGTCAAATCGTTCGGGAAATATTCTTTCGAAGGAGCACGCAAGCCGAAGTCGGCCGGCGGTTAGGTATCTCACAACGCCAGGTCTCGCGCGTTCTTACGCGTACGCTTCAGCGTTTGGCACAATTTATCGCGGCTTAGCAACCGCAGATGCGGGCACTCGGCTGAGCATGAGGGAGTACGGGCGTGAGGGTGAGCGTGGGTTTACCCTTATCGAATTGATGATCGTTGTGTCTATCATCGCAATCTTAGCGGGCATTCTCATTCCGAACTTCGTAAATGCGCGCGCCCAGGCCATGACGGCAGCCTGCGAATCGAACCTCCGCTCGATCGCGACCGCAGCGGAGCTGTATTATGCCGACCAGCAGATCTACCCGTCCTCCGGAGACGTGTCGGTGGCCCTATTTACCGCGAATGGAACTGCGTATCTCAACAACGTTCCCAGCGATCCGGCGGCGACGACTGCCGGAGCCCCGTACACATTTACGAATACGACCAACGGCGGGACGGCCGGCTACACCATCGCCTGTCCCGGCGTGCATGCAAACTCGACGCTCGCGAAATTACAGGGCTATACGACGTCATCGACGTCGATCGAGTACGTTGCAGGAACGGGTCTGGCGGCAAAGTGACGGCCCTGTCCCTTCCCTGGGTTGCCTTTACGAACGGTATTGCGGCGAGTTTGGGGCCATGTCTGGCACCGCGCTACGCCGCGGTGGCGGCGCAGATCGGTTGCGGCTCGTCCGGATTATCCCTGAGCAGTTTTCTCGCGGGCTGTATCGGCGGCTACATCGCCTTTGCCTCCGGCGCAGGCCTCGCGGCCGCCTTCCAAGTCAGTTCGCACGCCATCTATGCCGTTGCGGCGGCGGCTCTCATATTCGCAGGCTGTCGGAGCTTGCTATCGGGCGGAGCACCATTGCATCGGCACGTCCTCCGCGCAAGCCGGTCGCTCGGGGCACGATTCCTGGGCGGCCTCTGCTGCTCGCTGTTCGGCACCCCATGCTGCATGCCGCTGGCATTGGCCCTGGGCGCTCAATCGTCGGCTTACGACGCCGCCTTCGGTGCCGTCACGCTGGCCGCATTCGGCGCGGGCCAAGTCGTTCCACTCGCAACGCTCGTCGCCGCGACGCGCATCGGTCCGTTGCGGAACGTACGGCTGCCGGCGGAGATCCCCGCGACCGTCGGCGGGACGTTGCTGATCGCGGTAGGTGCGCTCTACGGGGCACTCGCCTGATGCTCGGTGCAAAGAGACGTTGGATCGTTGCAACCGTCAGCCTCTCCATCGGATGGCTGCTCTTTCACGGTTATGTCGCTCGTGCGCTGTGGGCGCGCGGCGATGAGTTCCTGCGCCGTGGAGATCCGGCTGCAGCACAGCCATACTATCGCCGCGCGATCGCCATTGACCCAAATTGCGAGGACGCGGTCGACCGGCTGCTCCTTGCCGCCGTAGAATTGAGAACGGCGCCGGATCTTTACCTGGCAATAGCCGCGGGCGATCGTTACTTGAAGCGTCACCCGGATGCGGCCGACATCCGGCTGGATCGCGCGATGGCGTTGCTGGCTGCGCGCCGCGGCCATGCAGCAGCCGGAGACTTTCGCTGGCTTGCAGCTCACGCACATGATGCGCGTTTCGAAAAGCTGGCCGCGCGCGCTGCAGCGATGGGAGATAAATTCCACTCGTGAGTGGCGGTTGCGTCGTTGCGATGGTGGCAGTTGCGGCAGCGGCGGTAGGGGACGCTTTGACCGGCTATATTTTTGACCGTGTCGTCGCACTCGGGTTAATCGCGACGATCGCAGCCTCGGTGCCGGACCATCGCATCGCGGAGAGCGCGCTGGGGGCAGGCGTTGGATTCGGCGTCATGCTGGCGATCCGTTTGGCAAGTTCCGGAGAAGGGCTGGGTCTGGGCGACGTAAAGCTGGCGTCGCTGATCGGTGCCGGGCTCGGTCCGGCGGAAGGTCTGGTGGCAATTGGAGCCGCTTTCATCATCGGCGCGGCCGCTGCGCTAGGATTCCTCGCAGCGGGACGGTTGCGGCGTCGGTCCCAGGTGAGGTTCGGCCCCTATCTCCTGGCGGGTAGTTTGTGCGATTTGGCGTATCATCGGTTGAGTGCCGGGGTCTTTTCATGACCCGAGGAACTCTATGGGCCGATGATCGACATCGTGAACCTTCGCAACGTTCCCCTCTTCCGCGACTTCGACGAGGCGCAACTTCAACAGGTTGCGCAAACCGCCGTCGTGCGGACGTACCACAAACACGAATTCATCGTTCGCGAGGGGGACCCCGGGGGTACCTTTTACATCATATTGGATGGCTCTGTAGCCGTGACGCGCGTCGCCTCGGATGGGCGAGAGACCATCTTGTCGATTCTCAAGGCGAACGACTTTTTCGGCGAAATGACGCTGTTCGACTCGTCGCTCCGCTCGGCATCCATCAAGACGCTCAGCGAGGTGAAGGTCGGCGTCATCGACGAGAAGGCTTTTCTCGACATGATCGAGCACTCACCAAAAGTCGCTCGCTATCTCGTCATGGCGCTGTCGCAGCGCCTTCGCGCAGCCAACCAGCTCATAGCCGCTACGACATCGCAGGATATTCGAGCCCGTCTCGCGTCCCTTTTGTTGAATCTTACGCAAAATTTCGGCGAAAAAGTCGACAACGGCGTCAAGATCACGCTGCGCCTCACCAATCAGGAGATGGCCAACATGATCGGCACGACGCGCGAGACCGTGAACCGCACGCTGAACCGGTTCTGGGACGAGCGGCTCATCGACATGCGGACGTCGCACGTCGTCGTAGTCGAGCCGGACAAGCTCCGCACCCTCATACCCTAGCGCCGTTAACGGGAGCGCCCGCATGAGCGAACGGCTCCCGCTCGGTATCGATTTGGGAGAGAGTCGCGTTCGCGTTGCGGCCCTCGCTCGAAAAGGCTCGGCCGTTCGTTTGATCGGTATCGGCTGCGCCGACGTCGTCGGAACGGTAGAAGACGCCTTAGCTGCAGCGCTTCGCGAGGTCGGCTCGGGGCACGCCAAGGCCGTCACCATGATCCGAGCTTGCGAGGCTCGACTTCGAAGCGCGCGATTTCCGGCGATTTCGAGCCGGGAAACGCGTAGAGCAGCCTACTTTGAAGGCGTCGCATCCTTCGGCGACCAGCCAGAGCCGATTACGGTGCGCTCGATGGCTCTCCGGCACGATTGCGGCGAACAGCGAATGTTGATCGCTGCCGCACGAGCGGCCACCGTGCAACGAGCCGCGGCAATCTTGAAATCAGCCCGCCTGAGCGCCGTCCGAATCGACCACGAAGGCTGCGTCCTGGCGAGAACCGGTCAACTGCCATTGCTCGACATCGGTCTTCGGCGCAGCACCCTCGTCGTTCTGTCTGGTGGAATTCCGGTGGTTCGCACCGTTCCGCTCGGCGGCCGAGATTTTACCAACGCGCTCGCAAACGAGCTTGGGACTGATGCCGAGACCGCGGAGATTCGAAAACGAACGATAGGCCTGGGTGGTGCCGGGTCCGCTGCCCTCCAGGCGTTTTGTGCATCGATCGCGGGCGAGTTTCGCGCGTTGCGTGAAGAGGAGGGCCTTCAGGCAAACCGCTTGCGACTCAACGGCAACGGGGCGCGTCTGCCGGATCTCATGCCTGCCCTTGAACACCTGCTGGGTTTGGAAATCTTGCCCGTGACGCTCGACGAGCTCCTCGTCGCGGATCTGCCTCCTCACGTTGTAAATACCGCGGCCTTGGACTCGTTCACCGCAGTCGCCGCAGCCCTCCCGGACGGCTCGCTGAAGAGACTCGCTGCGTGATCGATTTTCTCGAGCCGCGGCCGTGGGAGATGCTCTGTCGCGAAGCTTTCCGCCTAACCCGCGAGTCCAGACGATCGTCACGCCTGATCGCGGCGGTCGTCGCGCTCTTTCTCGCTGCGGTCGGGGCCGAGTCTTTGCGCGTGAGCGCCGCGTGGCACCAGATGAGCCGTTGGGACGCAGAGCGGCAAGCCTTGTCGGATAGGCTCGTCGGGGTGGAGAAGAAGGTTCGCAGACGAGAGCTCGAGCGAAGGACCCTCACGTCATTGATTCAGTTGCGAACGGAAGTCGGTGATCAAGCCGTTCGCATCGCCATCGTCGGGAATGCGATGGGACCTCGCGTAGGCCTCTTGACGCTGCGCCGCACGTCCGGCACCGTGGAAATCGAAGGTCGTGCTCGATCCGTCGCTGACGTGGCTGCCGCGATTCATCGTCTGCAGAGCTTTGGGGCCGCATCCAGAACCACGTTTGCGTTGCGGCGTGACGGCGCGCCAAGCCGGTACGTGTGGTTTCGGCTCGGTCTGCAGGAATGAGCCGCCTGCGAAACAACGCCCTTCGGCCGTTCGGAATGATTGCCGTTTCCACGGTCGCGAGCTTTGCCTTGAGCGTCGCGTTCGAACTCGCCATCGGCACGGCACAAGAGCGTTCGAAGGCCGCCAGAACGGAGATCGCTAGAATCGAAGCTGCGCTGGAGCGGGCTGAGGACGCTGACCGTTGGACGGCTCAGCTCGAGCGTAACATCGCTGCTTTGCACCTGCGCGACACGACGCCGCAGCAATGCGCCCTCGTCGTCACCGAGCTGCGACGCCTGTCTGTGAGACACGGACTGCAACTCACGGCGATCTTGGGACAACCTTCACCGTCGCTCGTCAAAAAATCCGGTTCGACCAGTGATTCGTACGAGGTGACGTTCCAGGGACCCTACACGAAGACGCTCCTGGCTCTGGCGTCTTTCGCAGATTTTCCGCTGGTCACGAGCATCAAAGCAGTCACGTTCGAACGCTTGCCCGCGCGTCATGGAAGCGTCGGGGACGTTCGTACCTCCATATTGTTCGAAGTCTTTCGCATGACGCCCACCGATGCGGCTCACGCGTCGTAGCCGGACCGCGCTTGCCGTCTGCGGCGCAACTCTTGCCGCAGCGGCGTTCGCCGTTCCGGCGCTGTACGGGAATTCCGCAATTGCCGTCGGCGGCGCCCCCCGCGCGATCGATGCCGGGCCTGCGACCCGCGCCCTTACGAAATCACCGCCGCGCTTTCCTCAAATCGTTGACCCGTTCGCGCTCGCGCTCGCGGACGACGCGAGAGCGGCGACGACCACACCGCCCACGGCAAAGCCCCGGAAAGGCGTATTGCGGTTGCGCGCCACGGTGGCCGGCAAGGCGCGCTTGGCATTGATCGATGACGGCTCTAGCCGGATCGTCACCATCGGCGACGAGGTCGACGGTGCGCGCGTCGTCGGCATCGACACGGACGGCGTGCGGCTGTCGGATGGGCGCGTGGTTCGCATCGATGGAGATCCTCGATGAGGGCTCTGCGAGCGGTGATGATCGTTTGCGCGTTGCTGGCCGGTCTCACATTGCATTCTGCGGCCGCGAATACGATCACGCTGAACGTGCGCGATGCCGATATCGTCGACGTCTTTCGGCTCTTGGGAGCACAAGCCGGTGTCAGCATCGTGCCCGATTCGTCGGTTCGGCACGATCGAATATCGATGTGCTTGAAAGAGGTCACGTTCGATACGGCTATGACGGCCCTGGTGCGGGCTTACGATCTGCAGACCAGGCATGAAGGCAACGTTCTCCTGGTGGGTTCGGCGGCTTCCATGAACCGGCGGTTCGGTGGCGACGAGGGGCGCGATGCGCTGGCAGCGCGGACCGTCGTCTTTCCGGTCCGAAACGCGCGCGTTGACGACCTCGTCAAGCCTTTGCAGGATGCGTTGGTCGCCGGTACCGTCGTCCTTGCGGACCGGCGCACGTCGGCGATCGTCGTCACGGGGAGCGAGCCGACGCTGCAGCGCGCCAGGCAGCTGATCGTGGCGCTGGACGGACCGGGCGGCACCGCCTCGGGACGCCTGACCAGCGTCATTCCGCTTCGGTTCGTCCGCGCGTCGGAGGCCGTGAAGTTGCTCAAGGGCTTTATTCCGGACGGTCAAGCTGCCGCAGACGACAGGCAAAACGCGATTTTGACGACGGGAACGAGCGAGGCGATCGAGACCGTGCGCACGTTCGTCGCGGAAATCGATCGTCCATCGCGTCAAGTGATGTTTGAAGTCAAAGTCATCGACCTCATGCCGCAAAATGACGCCTCAAACGTTGGGATCCAATTCGGTGGAATCGATCTCTTGGGTCAACCCGCGGTGGGAGCGACGGCCTTTGCATTCACACGTTCGACCGTGCAGCTCAACGCCACCATCAATTTCATGGTGTCAAAAGGTAGCGCGAGGGTGCTTGCCACCCCGCGGCTGGTGACGCTCAACAATCACGAAGCCAGCATGCTCATCGGTGAGACATACCCGATAATCTATTTCGACATTCGAAGCGGGAACCAGCAAATTCAGACGATTGACATCGGCGTGAAGCTGCGCATGACGCCGACGATAGGTTCCGACGGCTCGATAGTCGCCGATCTCCATCCCGAGTACAGCGAGATCCAGGGTTTCGAGCAAAGCTATCCGATCGTAGCAAGCCGCAAAGTCGATTCGACGCTGCGCGTCCGCGACGGCGAGACGATCGTACTGGGAGGATTGCTGCGCGAAATCGGAGCCGAAACCGTGACGAAGCTGCCGTTGCTCGGCGACATTCCGATTCTCGGTTCCGTGTTTCGCAACCGGCAGAAGACCGCCGAGCGCGACGAGATCGTCTTTCTGATCACCCCGCACATCCTCGCCGGCGAGGGGAAGGAGCCGTCGTAGCGGCGCGCGGAAGCGGCCGGCGTGGCGTTCGCTCGTGCAGTTGACGTGCTCTTACAACTGCGTGGCGGAGGTGTGGAGCGGCCGCTGACGTATGCCGTGCCGGACGGCGCGGACCCGCGTGTCGGTGACGTCGTTCGCGTGCCGGTGCGGAACCGTGAACTCTACGGATACGTCGTTTCGGCGCCGTTCACGGCAAACGGCATTGCGCTGCGGCCAATCGCGAGCTTCCCGCGCGCGCCGCGCGCGTTCGATGAGATGGGGCTCGCGCTGGCCCGATTCATCGCCGAGCATTACGTCTGCACGCTGGGTGAAGCGCTCGCAACGGCAGTCTTGGCGGCGGCGATACCTCGCGTCGAAGACCGCCTTCGGGTCGTGACGCCGGAACCGGCGCCGAAGCGGTATCCGGGCGTTCCTGCGCGGCTCTTGCGCTTGCTTTGGGAAGATTTTCGGGAAGACTTCGCGCTCGAAGCGCTGCTGCGGCATCCGGAAGCACGGCGCGCCGCGGACCGCCGCGGCCTGCTGCGTCACGTCGGGGCTCTCGTTCGCAGCGGCGACCTCCTGCGCGTTCGCACGCCGGGCGGAGCGCGCATCGGCGAGCGCACGAAGCACATTCTGGTGCCCGGCGGCGGTACGGTCGCGGGCCCCAAAGCGCGCGGCCTCGTCGACGCGGTGGCGGCCGCGGGCCGTCTGGCCCGGGCGGACGCGGTGTTGGCGGGCTTTTCGAGGTCCGTCATCGCGCGTGCGCTGGCCGCCGGTGCGATTCGCGAAGAGACCGAGGCCGGCACGCGCGCGCGCAGCGCGGGCGCCGTCAAGCGACCCGGCTTCGCGTTGACGGCGGAGCAGCGAGCAGCGCTCGGCGCAATTCGCCGCGGGCTCGCATCGAAGCGCTTCGGAGAGTCGCTGCTCTACGGCGTCACGGGCAGCGGCAAAACGCTCGTGTATATCGAGGCCATCGCGGACACCGTCGAAGCCGGTGGGCGCGCGATCGTGCTGGTGCCGGAGATTTCGCTCACGCCGCAGACTGCGCGCCGCTTCGAGGCCGTCTTCGGCGATCGGGTTGCGGTGCTGCACTCCGCGCTCTCCCAGCGCGAGCGCTTCGATGCGTGGCAAGCGGCGGCGCGCGGCGAGGTGAGCGTCGTCGTCGGCGCGCGCAGCGCGATCTTTGCGCCCCTGGGGAACGTGCGCCTGGTCGTCGTGGACGAAGCGCACGAGAGCTCGTACCGGCAAGAACGCACTCCGCGTTACGATGCGCTCGCGGTCGCGCGCGAGCGCATGCGCCAAGCCGGCGGGTTGCTGCTGCTCGGCACGGCGACACCTCCACTGAGCGCGTACACGCGGGCGCTCGGCGGTGAGATCGAGATGCTCGAGATGCGCTCGCGCGCCACGGACGCGCCGCTGCCGTCGGTGCGCGTCGTGGACATGACGGCGGAGTTTGCTTCAGGGAACCGGCGTGTGTTCTCGAGCGCGCTCACGGAATCAATCGCGCATCGCTTGCAGCGCGGCGAGAAGACGATACTTTTCGTCAACCGGCGCGGCTCGGCGGCATTCATCTTGTGCCGTGCTTGCGGCTATGTCGCGACGTGCCCGCACTGCATGACGTCGTTGACCGTGCATCGCAGCGAAGCGCTCTTGCGCTGCCACCATTGCGATTTTCAGAAGCCGCTGCCGTCGGTCTGCCCGCGCTGCAAGAATGCCGCGTTCCGCGAATTTGGGATTGGTACGGAGCGCGTTGTGGAAGAAGTAGAACGACTCTGGCCGGATGCGCGCGTGCTCCGGATGGATTCCGACACGACGACTCGCGTCGGGGACCACGCGCGTATCCTGTCGGAGTTCGAGCGCAGCGGTGACGTGCTCGTCGGCACGCAAATGGTTGCGAAAGGTCTCGATTTCCCGACCGTGACGCTCGCGGGCGTCGTAGCCGCGGATCTGGGCTTGCACGTGCCGGACTATGCGGCGGCCGAACGCACCTTCGGTCTCATCGCGCAAGTTTGCGGGCGCAGCGGGCGCGCCGGCGCGGGCGAGGCGATCGTGCAAACGTACGCACCCGAGCATCCAGCGATTGCTTTTGCGGCGCGCCACGATTTCGACGGCTTCGCGCGAGTCGAGCTGGAGCAGCGCAAGGCCGCCGGCTATCCGCCGTTCGTGCAGCTCGCGTATCTTGCGGTCGCCGGCCGCTCCAAGGCGCGCGTCGAGAACGCCGCCGGCGGTTACGCCGCGATCCTGCGGCAAGCGCACGTCGGCGAGGTAATCGGGCCGGCGCCGCATCCGCTGCCGCGACTGGCCGACGAATGGCGCTGGCGGATCGCCGTCAAGGCGTCTAATCTCGACGGGGCCCGCAGCGTGCTGCGGGAGCGCATACTGCCGATGGCTCGCAAGGATCGTTCGGCGCGTGTCTGGATTTCTCTCGAGGGCTGAGGCTTCGGCATGAAAAACGGGGTTGTACAAAGCGTGAACCCACTCGATCCGTTCGGCGTCGGCAAGGCGACCCTGGACGTTTGGCAGGCGATGCTCAAAGAACCCGAGCGCCTCGCCGAGTCGCAAGCCCGCTTCGCGCAGCTTTGGGTCGATTTGTGGACCCGCTCGGCGCAGCGAGCCGCGGGCGAAGAGGCGGCGCCCGTCGTCGAGCCCGACGACGGCGATCGCCGCTTCGCGAATCCCGCGTGGTCGCAAAACGCCGCGCTCGATACGCTCAAGCAGGCGTATCTGCTCGTCACGCAGGCGTTTCTCGCGGCGATCGACAGCACGGACGCCGACGAGAAAACGAAGCGCCGCGCGAGATTCTTCGCCAAGCAATTTTGCGACATGATGAGCCCCTCGAACATTGCGTACCTCAACCCGGACGTGATCGAGGAGACACTGCGCACCGGCGGCGAGAACCTCGTGCGCGGCTGGAAGAACGCCGCCGAAGATCTCACCGCCAACGAGGGCCGCGTCGCGCTGGTCGACACGCAAGCCTTCGAGGTCGGCAAGAACGTCGGCACGACCCCCGGCAAGGTCGTCTATCGCAATCACTTGATGGAGCTGATCCGCTACGACGCGACGACGGAGACCGTCTACGAACGTCCGCTCGTCATCGTGCCGCCGTGGATCAACAAATACTACATCCTCGACTTGCAGCCGCGGAACAGCTTCGTGCGGCACGCGACGGACGCGGGATTCCAAACCTTCATCGTCTCGTGGCGCAATCCGAATGCAGAGATGGCCGGCGTGACGATGCGCGATTACCTCATCGACGGCGCCCTGCAAGCGGCCAAAGTCGCGGGTGAGACGGCGGGCACCCGCAACGTCACGATGGACGGCTACTGCATCGGCGGGACGCTACTCGCGATGATGCTCGCGTATCTCGCGGCGAAGCCGCCTGCGGCCGACGATCCGGCGATCGATGCGGCGACGTTCATGGCCTCGCTGGTGGATTTCCGCGAGCCGGGCGAGATCGTCAACTTCCTCGGTGAGGATGCGCTTGCGTACATCGAGGAGAAGATGAACGAGCGCGGATATCTCGAGGGGCGCGAGATGGCGGATACGTTCAACATGCTGCGCGCCAACGATCTCATCTGGACGCCTGCGATCAACCGCTATTTGCTCGGCAAGGACGCTCCCGCGTTCGACCTCTTGTACTGGAACAATGACTCCACGCGCATGCCGGCGGCGATGCACAGCTACTATCTGCGTCATATGTACGTGCACAACGAGCTGATCGAGCCGGGCGCGCTGAGCGTCGACGGCGTTGGGCTCGATCTCGGCAAGATCACCGTTCCCCTGTACATCGTCGCAACACGAGAAGATCACATCGCGCCGTGGCGCTCGGTTTATTCGCTCACGCAGCTCGCCGCAAGCAAGTCGACGTTCCGGCTCGCGAACTCGGGGCACATCGCCGGCATCGTCAACCCACCCGGCAACAAAAAGGCGCAGTACTGGTCCTCTGAGGCAACGCCGCCGAATCCGGAAGCGTGGCGCGAAGGCGCGGTGCTGCGCGAAGGGTCGTGGTGGCCGGATTGGTACGCGTGGCTCGGCACGTATTCGGGCGAGCGCGTGCCGCCCCCCAAGGACAGGCGCTCGCCGCTCGGAAACGCCCCGGGGGCGTACGTCTTGGAGAAGTAGCGCTACTTTTTTGCGGAAGCGGTTTTCTTCGCCGTGCGCTTTGCGGTTTTGGCGGGCGCGGCTTGCGAGTGCTCCGCGGCCGCAGCCAGGCGTTTCGCCAGGCGCGATTTCTTGCGAGCCGCCTTATTCTTGTGAATGATGCCGCGCTTCGCGGCGCGATCGAACTCGGATTCGACGCTCGAGGCGCTCGCTGCGTCGGGCTGGCCGGCCGCTTTCTTGAAAATCGTCTTCAAGCGGGTCTTCGTATCGAGATTGCGCGCCCGCCGCTTGGCGCTCTGGCGAACCCACTTTTTCGCGGCTTTGATATTCGGCACGTCGGCCACTATAACAAGAACGGCCGCCCGGCTCAAGCATAGCCCGATAGGGGGTCGGCACGCGCGAGGATCAGCCGGTAGCTTTCGTAGCGGCTGGATGCGATGCGGCCGGCCTCGGCGGCGGTGCGGACGGCGCAGCCCGGCTCGGTGAGGTGCGCGCAGTCCCGGAAGCGGCAGTCCGGCACGAGCGGTTCGAACTCGACGAACGCGGCCGCCAGCTCCGCCGGGGGGACCTCGCCCAGCTCGAAGGCTCCGACGCCCGGGCTGTCGATGAGGAAACCATCCCCCAGGCGCAGCAAGCGCGCCGCCGTGGTCGTTTGCCGTCCCCTGCCGAAACGCGAGACCTCGCCAACCTCGGTGGCCCCCCCGAGCGCGCGAAAGATGGAGCTCTTACCGACGCCGGACTGGCCGACGAGCAGGGCGCGCGCGTGGGCGAGCGCAGCCCGAAAATCCGCGACGCCCTCGCACTGCTTGGGCTGCATCAGGATCGTGGGATAGCCCAGACCGCGGTACAGCCGCGCGATTGCCTGTGCCTCGGCGGCGCCGGCGAGGTCGATCTTGGTCAGAGCGAGCAGCACGCGCCGCTCTTGCAGCTCGGCGAACGCAATGAGCTGATCGATCATCGATAATCTCAAGGGTGGATTGACCGTCGCGGCGACGATCGCAAGTGTGTCGACGTTCGCAGCCATCGTTTTCATGCGGCCGCCGAGCGTTCGGCGCTGCAACGTGAAGGTGCGCGGATGCGCGCGATCGACCACGACGCTCCCGTCCTCGAGCGGCCGCACGTCGACGAGATCGCCGGGCGCGAGCATCGTTTGCATGCTGGCGCCCTTGCGCCGCAACGATGCAAGGCGCGCCGTTGTTTCATCTTCTCGAACGACCCATGCGCTGTTGCGGCCTACGCGCACCACTCGCGCCGGGAACGCGGAGCGCATGACCTCATAGCCGTTACGCGGAAGATATCGTTCGCCTTGGATGCTTTCTCCCAACTGGTGTTTCGGTTGCACGACCCGCGGGCACGCGCGGCCGTCCGCGACGCGTTGCAAGGACGAGGGAAGCCCGCCGGCATCCGAGCCTGCGACGAAGACGAGGGGACCCTGACGGTCTCGTTTGACGCAAATATTACGCCGCCGGCGCTCGTTCGCCATTTGGTGGCGATCGAAGCGCGGCGCTTTTCGGCGCCGGCGCGGTGCCGCGTCCGGGACCTGGACGACGCCGCGCTGGCGCGCCTGGTCGCCGAAGCAACCGAGGATCCCGAACTGGACGAAAACCGTATCCTCGAGCATCTGGTGCCGGAGCTCGCCGAATGATGAGCTCCTTTTTCACCTCGCCGATCAGCCTGCTGCCGGTCGGCGTGCTGGACGTGGTGGACATCGTCGTTACGGCGGTCCTCATTTATTATTTCCTGTTGCTGATTCGAGGCACGAGGGCCGTCCAAATCATGGTGGGTCTCTTTGTCCTCGTCGTGCTGCTGGGTGCGGCCAAGGTCTTGCACCTCATGCTGCTGGCGACGGTGATGCAGTACGTCGTCATTGCGATCGCCGTCACGCTGCCGATCGTCTTTCAGCCGGAATTGCGCCGGGCGCTCGAGCAGATCGGGCGCGGCGGCTTCCTGGCGGCGCTCAGCCCGCCCGACGAGGCGGTTCGAAACGAAGAAGTGATGGCCATGCTGGCGTCGGCCGCGACGTTGCTGTCGGCGACGAGAACCGGCGCGCTGGTCGCCATCGAGCAAGCGACGGGGCTCGAGGAGATCGTCGAATCGGGAACGCGCTTGGACGCCGTCGTCTCGGTGGAGCTGCTCGTCAGCATTTTCGCGCACTCCAGCTCGCTCCACGACGGTGCGGTGATCCTGCGCCACGGGCGCATTGCGGCCGCGCGGTGCTTCCTGCCGCTCTCGGAGACGGTCGCGGACCGCCATCTCGGCACGCGCCATCGCGCGGCCCTGGGGCTCTCCGAGCAGACGGATGCGGTCATCCTCGTAATCTCGGAGCAAACCGGCGCGATCTCGATCGCGCGCGGCGGGCGCCTGTCGCGCGAGATCGCCGACGAGGAGCGTCTGCGGCGCGTCCTGCTCGCCTGCACGCGGCCGCCGCGCATCCGCCGCCAGGCGGCGCCGGGACTGCTCGCAAAGATGAGGACGCGCATCCCTCGTGCTTCAAGCGTTACGCAGAAACTTCGGACTTAAGCTCTTTAGCCTCGCGCTCGCCATCGGCGGGTGGGCGTATTTTCGCTTTCTGGCGGCACCGTCGATTACCGCGCAATTCGACGATCGCCTCGCCGTGCCGATCGGTCGCGACACCGGCAGCGTCGCGCAGCGCATGATCCCGCTCGGTGTTTCCTACACCGGCTCGGCAGGGTCGCTCGTCGTCGACAAGCTCGACGTCTCGCCGCCCGACGTCGCCGTGAACGGCACGCTGGGCGATTTGCGCCGCATTCGTGCGATTCGCGTCGAGGTGCCGGTGCCGACGGAAGCTTCGACGTTCGACGCGATGGTGCAGCCGCGCGTCGTCGCGCCCGGCGTCGCCCCCGGCGCCCTGCAGGTGACGCCGAATCTGGTGCGCGTTCGCGTTACGTTCGTCCACGCCGGTACGTGAGCCGCCTCTTCGGAACGGACGGCGTTCGCGGCGTCGCGAATCGCGATCTGACGCCAGAGCTCGCCTTCGAGCTCGGTCGCGCCGCAGCAGCAGTGCTGGCGCGCAAGATCGACATCATGCAGCCGGTCGTGGTCGGGCGTGACACGCGCGTCTCCGGCACGATGCTGGAAGCGGCGATCGTCGCCGGAATCACCTCGACGGGACGCAACGTGATCACGCTGGGCGTCATACCCACGCCCGGCGTTGCGCGCATCACCACGGCGATCGATGCCGCTGCGGGCATCATGATCAGCGCGTCGCACAATCCGATCGAGGACAACGGCATCAAGATCTTCGGATCCGACGGCTTCAAGCTCAGCGATGCCGAGGAGGACGAGATCCAACGATCGGTCGGTTCGACGTCGTTGCCGCGCCCCACGCACCTCGATGTCGGCATGGCGAGCGCGAGCCGCGGCTTAGGCGATCGATATCTGTTCGCGCTCTTGGAAGCAGGCGCCGATCTGCGCGGTATGACGGTCGTCGTCGATGCGGCATTCGGCGCCGCGTACGAGATCGGGCCGCACGTGTTTGCAAGGCTCGGCGCGCGCGTCGTCGCGATCAACGCCGAAAACGACGGTTCGCGCATCAACGTCGATTGCGGTGCGACGCATCTGGAGCCGCTGCGCACGGCGGTAAACCGAGAGCGCTCCGCACAAGGTCCGCGCGCGCGGGTCGTCGGCGTTGCATTCGACGGCGATGCAGACCGCGCAATGTTCGTCGACGAGACCGGCATGACGTTCACCGGCGACCACACGATGCTCGTGCTGGCGCGTGAGATGCGGCGCGGGGGCGAGCTTCCGGGTGGAACGGTCGTTGGCACGGTTATGAGCAATGCCGGCTTGCAACGCGCGCTCGCGCGCGACGGCATCACGCTCGAACGTGCGCCCGTCGGTGACCGTTACGTGCTCGAACGGATGCGCGCCGGCAATTTCCGGCTTGGCGGCGAGCAATCGGGTCACGTCATCGATCTTTCACGCAATACGACGGGCGACGGGCCCCTGACTGCGGTGATGCTGCTTTCTGCAGCTGCGCGCGCCGGTGGTGCGCTGCACGATCTTGCCGCAGATCTCGTCGAGTATCCGCAAACGCTGGTCAACGTGCGGGTCGAAGGCTCGAAGGACGCGATCGTGACGCGCCCAAGCGTGATTCGCGCGGTCGAGCGTGCGGAACGCGAGCTTGGAGACGAAGGCCGGATTCTCGTCCGTCCGTCAGGGACCGAGCCGCTCGTCCGCATCATGCTCGAGGGGCCGGACCATGCAACCATCGATCGCCTGGCAGCCGAGATTGCCGAGGCGGTGCGGGCCGCTTCAGTCGCCTAGCCACCCAGGGGGAGGAGGGAGGGTGACGGCCGGCTAACCCGGCCTGCGATCCCTTTTTCGAAAGGGTGCTCTTACAGCTGAGTCCGGGTCGGGTGGCCCGGAGCGGGGGAATCCCGGCAGGGGTGAGCGCGCCGGTCGGCGCGGGGGCAATCTTTCAGTCCCAACCCGACAACTAACCCCGTAAGCGTCCGAAAGAAGGAGCGTTCTTGCGTTTTCTCGCGACGGGCGTTTTCGCGCTGGCCCTCACAGCGCTTGCCTGCGGCGTCAGCGACGCCCAGACGTACACGGTTGCTCCGGGTGATACGGTAGCCTCGATCGCTCGGGCTCATGATATGACCGTTGCCGAGCTGGCTCGCCTCAACCAGCTCGAAGGGACCGGCCTCAAGCCCGGTACCGTGCTGCTCTTAGATGCCCAGTCCGCGCGGCCGCCCAATGCGGCGGATGCCGCGGCCGCGCGGCAGCGGGCCCTCGCCGCCGAAGCGGCGTTCGTTCCGAAGCAAGAAGGCACGGACCTCGCTATGTGGGCGCCGGGCACCAGTGCCGGGAAGATCGAGGCCGATAAGTCGGTCCTCCGGCGGCTCGCCGAGGGCATCGCCAACCGGACCTCGGCGATCGCGGCACGGCTCACCAAGAGCGCGCTGCGCTTCCTCGGAGTCCCGTACGTCTTCGGCGGAACGACGACGCAGGGCTTCGATTGCTCCGGATACGTGCAGCACGTCTTCGCGATGCTCGGTATTCATATTCCGCGCACTGCCGACGCTCAGTATGCGGCAGGCCACAAGGTCAACAAGATCGAGCCGGGGGATTTGGTGTTCTTCCAGACGTACACACCCGGCCCGTCCCACGTGGGAATCTATCTGGGGAAAGGTCGCTTCGTTCACAGTTCGAGCAGCCACGGCGTCGAAGTGAGCGAGCTGCACGATGCATACTGGTCCGCGCGTTACTTGGGAGCAAAGCGAATCCTCGTCGCGTCGAGAAACTGACGAACCGGCGCGCGCGGCCACCGCATATCTTGCGTGGCCCCTCGCGTGTTTCGAACTGATCCGCGGAACGCACTCCAGCCTGTGGTATCGCGCGCACCTGCGGCAGGCGGCCGCCCTCGGCGCGCTCTGCACGCTGGCGTTCTTTCTCGCGCTGGCGCTGCCGCTGGGGCTCGTTCTGGCGCTCGGCGGCCCGGGTGACGGGCCGACGATCGCTATCTATGCCGCCGCAATGCCGCTCGACCTCATCGTCCTGGGCGTGGCCGCTTGGGCGTCCGTACGTTGCGCGCTGCGCGCATCGCGCGGCGAGTTGTTTTCGCTTCCCCTCGCGACGTGGCTCGGCGAGCGGCTCTTCCGGCGCCGCAACGCATAGGACCGCTTCCACGAGGCGTGCAAACACGGCCAGCGCACGTTGGGGCGTAGCCAAGTTGGTAAGGCACCAGACTTTGACTCTGGCATGCGTTGGTTCGAATCCAGCCGCCCCAGCGTTAACGCGCGCACCGCGCAGCGCGAGAGGGACCCCCTTACCCGACTCGAAGCGCGTGACACTGAGGGTAGCGTGCACATCGACGATCTCAACATCCATCTGCGCAGTTCCGACGACGAGACGCAGGTCTTCGAGCTGCAAGGGAGCCTCGATATCGCGACATCGCCGACGGTCCGTGCCGCGTTGCTGGACGCCGCCGAGCGTGGCCAACACCGCTTGGTCGTCGACCTCTCCGGATTGGATTTCATCGACTCGACGGGTCTGGGTGCCCTGATCGGGGGCCAGCGCCGCGCCAGAGAAAACGGCGGCGAGGTGCGCCTCGTCGCCCGGGAGGGTCAGATCCTTCGCCTGCTCCGCATCACCGGATTGCTGACGGTCTTTCCCGTCTATCGCACGCTGGAAGACGCGCTGGCCGGTTCCGGGCGCATCGAGGGCTTGTAGGCCGCGTACGACTCGTCGAGCAGCTCGACGACGTGCTTGACGGCGATCTCTTTGCCCTTGCCTCGCAAGGCAGCCGCCATTTGCATCGCGCAGCCCGGATTTGACGTGACGACGATCTCCACGTCGGCGGCGAGAATGTTCTCAGCTTTGCGCCGGCCGAGCCGCTCGGCCATGCCGGGCTGCGTTAGGTTGTAAATTCCGGCGCTGCCGCAACACAGCGAGCTCTCCGCCATCTCGCGCAGGCGCAGTCCGGGTATCTTCGCGAGCAATCGGCGAGGCGCGGCGGTGATTCGCTGCGCGTGCGCGAGATGGCATGCGTCTTGGTACGTAACGGTGCGCTCCAGCGGGCCGAGCTGTTCCGAGATACCGACTTCATCGAGCCACTGCGTGATGTCACGCACGTGCGCGCTGAAGGCCGCGGCGCGATCGTGCCACTCCGGATCCTCCGCGAAGAGATGGGCGTATTCTTTCAGGGTCGAGCCGCAGCCGGCCGCGTTGACGACGTACGCGTCGGCACCGGATTGCTCGAAGGCGATGATGTTGCGTTTGGCCAGCTCGCGTCCTCGCTCCATCTCGCCGGCGTGGACGTCGATCGCGCCGCAGCATCCTTGGGAGCGGGGTGCGACGACGTCGCATCCCGCCTTTTGCAGGACGCGCACCGTCGCTTCGTCGACGTGGGCGAAGGCCACGTGCATGACGCAGCCGGCATGGATAACGACGGTCGCTTTACGCTTCCCTTCCGCGGACCAGCGCTGATCGCGCGGCACGAAAAACCGCTCCGAGATACGCGGTGCCAGCTGCTGCGCGGATTGCAAGCCCGCCACCCGCAGCAAACCGAGACGGCGCGCCAACGTCTCCAACCCCGTGCGCTGGGCGAAGCGCACCAGCGCGGCGACGAACCGGAGCAGTGGCATGCTGGAAAACAGTGGGCCGAGCAGCGCCGCGCGGAGCATCCGAACGTGCCATGGCCGCCGCGCGGCCGTCGCGCGCTCGACCTGCGTGCGGGACGGCTCGAGCAGCCGGCCATACGCGACGCCGGAAGGGCATACCGCCTCGCAGGCGCGGCAATCCAGACACTCCGACATTTGATGGACGAAGCCGGGACTGGTGACGTCGAGGCGGCCTTCGGCCACCGCCTTGATGAGCGCGATACGACCCCGTGGGCCCGACGTCTCGACCAGCGTTTCGACGTAGGTCGGGCACGTGGGCAAACACAGCCCGCAGCGCACGCAACGGTTGAACACGTCGGCCGGCGGAATGTCAGGTCCGCTGAATCCCCGAGTCTCGGTCACGTTGGTTTATAGCGTGAACGCGTCGACGCCGCCTGCGTCGGGGAAGATTTTGCCGGGATTCATGATGCCGAGCGGATCGAGTGCGCTTTTGATCGCTCTCATGACGCGCAGCGCCTCGGAGCCGACGCCCATCTCCATGAATTGCTTCTTGAGCAAACCAATGCCATGCTCGCCCGAGAGCGTGCCGCCTAGCGCCACCGCGGCTTCAAAAATCTCGCGTGCGGCCTCGCGCACGCGTTTCATCTCTTCCGTATCGCTGCGATCGCAAAGAATGTTGGGATGCAAGTTCCCATCACCGGCATGCCCGAACACGGGGATCAGCAGCGCGTTCCGCTCCGAAATTTCACGGATCTTCGCGATCATCTCGGGAATCGCACTGCGCGGAACCGAGATGTCTTCGCCGAGCTTGTGCGGTTTTTTGCGCAGGAGCGCCGGCGCTACCGCACGGCGCGCCGCCCACAGCTGGTCGCTTTCGGTTTGGGACCGGGCAAGCCGAATCGACGAAGCGCCGCCTTGGCGCGCCAGCTCCTCGACGGAGGCAAGATCGTCGTCGAGAGCAGCTTCGTGATTCCCGTCGACGCCGAAGAGCAAAACCGCGTCCGCATCCAGCGGCAAGCCGATGGCGCAATACTCCTCGACGCAACGCATCGTAAGATTGTCCAGAAGCTCGATCGATGTTGGAATGAGACCGCTTGCCATGATCGAGGTAACCGTTCGCGCGGCGTCGTCGATACGGGCGAACGTGGCCAGCGCCGTGCGCGAATACCTCGGTTTCGGCAGCAGACGCAGGGTGATCTCGGTGATGGTTCCGAGGGTACCTTCAGAGCCGGTAAAGAGCGCGCGAAGATCGTAGCCGGTAACGTTCTTGACCATCTTGCCGCCGGTCCGGAAAACGTCGCCGCTCGGCAAGACCACTTCCAGGGCTTGCACGTAATCGCTCGTCACGCCGTACTTCAGGCAGCGCGCGCCGCCCGCATTCTCGGCGACGTTGCCGCCCAGCGCGGATTGCTTGAGGCTGGACGGATCGGGAGGATAGAAGAGGCCTTGGGCGTCGGCCGCCGCCTGCAGGTCCGCGTTGATCACGCCCGGCTGCACGACGGCAACGTGATTGATCGTGTCGATTTCGAGAATCGCGTTCATGCGTACGATCGAGAGCACGAGGCTCCCGGACAGCGGCACGGCGCCGCCGGAGAGACCGCTGCCCAGCGCGCGCGGGGTGATCGCGAGGCGCTCGCGATGCGCCAGCCGGTGAACGGCTGACACCTCGGCCGTCGTTGCCGGCAGGACGACGGCGAGCGGTCGATGCTCGTACCACGTTCCGTCAAAGCCGTACGCGAGCAGGTCCTCATCGGAGGTCCGCACGTGTGCCTCGCCGACGATCGCAGCCAGCTCGCGAACGAGGTCCGGGGCCGCGATCATGTCACCGCGGCGAGATAGAATTCGATCGTTTGACGCGTGCCGTCCAGCAGCGACGTGCGTGGTAAGTCCGGAAAGACTTCCCGCAGCCTGCCTTCATCCAGCTCGGGAGCGATGCCCAGCGCCGGTCCGGCTGCCGTGATCTGCGCGGACGGCACCACCTCGCGGATCGCCGCGATGACGTCATCCGTCGATGCGACGGCGCCGGCAAGGGAGAACGCAAAAGCGCCGTTCGGCGGGCGAGTCGCTGCGGTGACGAATGCGGCGGCGACGTCGGAAACATAATCCATCCCGGTCTGACCGGTAAATGGAATCACGTACGGCTTACCCTCGGCAGCGGCGCGCATCGCGAGCGTGGGTCCCGCCGTCATACCGTACCAGCGCCCGGGCCCGTACACCGTCCACGGACGAAATGCGACGCTGCGGATTCCGGCGTCGAGCCAATACGCACGCGCGTTGCCCTCCGTGCATAATTTGTAAGCGCCGTAATGGTTGTTCGGATAGGGAATCGCACCGTCGTCCGGCCCGAAGACGGCAGCAGTGCTCGCGAACGCGATGCCCGCGTTCAGGGGACGCTTGCGCGCGGCTTCGAAGATGCACAACGTTCCAAGCACGTTGACGCGCGCGCCGCCGATCGGATCCTCGCGGCAAGCCGGTAAGAGCCATCCGGCGAGATGGACGACGGCATCGCAGCCGTCTACCGCTTCGCAGACGAGCGCGGGGTCGGCAATGTCGCCGACGATGCGTTCGAGAGGCCGGTTTTCGAGCGTGCCGACAATGTCGTGAAACAGCGTTCGATCGTCGTGGGTGTCAAAGATGCGAACATCGTGCTCTTGCCCGAGCAACAGCCGGCAAACCCACGACCCGATGAATCCGTTTCCGCCGGTGACGAGAACCCGCATTAGCCCACGCCGGCGGGCGTGGGAATCGGCGTCGCGACGTCGCGCGCGGTTGCCTCGAGATAGGCGCGCATCGCCTCGCGAGCGGTATCGGCGTCGCCGTCACAAAGGGCTTGATAGATCGTTTCGTGCTGCGCGAGCGCACGGTCGAAGCTTCTGTTGCCGGAGCCGCTGGTGACGATCGTATATTGAAGCAGCTCGCGGATCGGTTCGACCAAGCGGCGCAAGACGTAATTTCGCGTTGCGTCGAGCAGCGCTTCATGAAACGCGAAGACGCCCGCAGCGAAAAGATCCGGGTCGTTTTTGGACGAGCGCATGCGTTCGAGGGCCGCCTCCATCCGCACGCGATGCGATTCCTCTGCGCGTTGCACGGCCAGCGCGGCAGCCTCGCACTCGACGATGCGCAGTGCTTCGAGCAAGTCGCCGATGACCTCGGCCATGCCGCCGCAGCGCCGCCGTGCGCCCAGCACGAGCGCGTCCAGAAAATCCCAACGCTCGCGCGGGTTGACGCGCGTGCCGAGCCCGTGCCGAACTTCAATCAGACCCTTTTCGGCGAGCACGCGCAACGCCTCGCGAACGGAGCTGCGTGAAACACCGTACGTCGCACACATCTCCGCTTCCGACGGAAGGGCCGCGCCGGGAGCAAACTCACCGGCGACGATGCGCTCGATGAGCGCGGCGAGGACCTGTTCGTGAAGGCGCCGAGGGGCGAGGCCGCTGCTGTTGTCCGCCATGAGCCTGTGTTAAACCGAGGAAGCGTGACTCCTACAGCCCGCGCGAAGGACGTAGCGGGCGGAGCGATTCGTGAAGCGAACCAGGCGAGGCAAGGAAGGACCCCTCGGACGACGTTCCCCAAGATAAGCTGATGAGCTTTGATCCTAAGGCGCGCAGCGCCGTCATCACGCGCGGCCCCGAGCGCGCTCCTGCTCGGGCGATGTATAAGGCGATCGGGCTTTCCGACGACGATCTGGCCAAGCCCCTGGTGGGTATTGCAAACACGTGGATCGGCACGATGCCGTGCGGCTACAACATGCGCGCGCTTGCTCCGCTCGTTGCAAAGGGCGTACGTGATGCCGGCGGCACGCCGCTCGAATTCAACACGATCGCGATCAGCGACGGGATCGTCATGGGGACCGAAGGGATGAAAGCCTCCCTGGTGAGTCGCGAGCTCATCGCCGACTCGATCGAGTTGGTGTGCCGGGGCTATTTCTTCGATGCGCTGGTCGTGCTCTTTGCATGCGACAAGACCGGGCCGGGCGGCGCGATGGCGATGATGCGCCTGGACATTCCGGCAGTCATGCTCTACGGCGGTTCTATCGCACCGGGAAAGCTCGACGGCAGAGATCTCACGGTCGTCGACGTCTTTGAAGCCGTCGGTGCCTTTGCCGCCGGAAAGATCGACGAGAAAACGTTCAAAGCGATAGAAGATCACGCCTGTCCCGGCGCCGGAGCCTGCGGCGGGCAATTCACGGCCAATACGATGGCGACGTGTTTTGAAGTGATGGGACTCTCTCCCGTCGGCAGCACGAGCCCGGGTGCGACCGATCCGCGCAAAGAGAAGGAGGCGTACCGCGCGGGACAGATCGCGATGGAGCTGCTCAAGCGGGGCATCACGCCGCGCCAGATCGCGACGCGCCAAGCCTTTGAAAATGCGATCGCGGCCGCCGCGGGAACCGGGGGATCGACGAACTGCGTGCTCCATCTGCTTGCAATCGCCCGTGAAGCCGGCGTGCCGCTCGAGCTCGAGGACTTCGATTCCATCAGCCGCAAGACGCCGATCATCGCATCGCTCAAACCGGGCGGCAAATACGTCGCGCTCGACGTCGACGCGGCGGGCGGCGTGCAGCTGATCGCGAAGCGATTGCTGGAAGGGAATTTAATGCACGGTGACGCGCCCACCGTTACCGGCTCGACGATCCGAGAAGCGACGGCGACTGCCGCGGAAACGCCCGGACAAGCCGTAATCTCCACGGTCGAGCGGCCATTCAAAGCACAGGGGGGGCTGAATATTTTGCGTGGCTCGCTGGCGCCTGAGGGATCGGTCGTGAAGATTGCGGGAGACGAACGGCTGTATCATCGCGGCCCCGCCCGCGTCTTCGACCGCGAAGAAGACGCGATGCAAGCCGTCGAGCACGGAAAGATTCGTGCCGGAGACGTCGCGGTGATTCGCTACGAAGGGCCGAAGGGCGGACCGGGAATGCGAGAGATGCTCAGCGTCACCGGCGCAATCGTGGGTGCGGGGCTCGGCGAAGACGTCGCGCTCATCACCGACGGTCGTTTCAGCGGGGGAACGCACGGTCTGATGGTTGGCCACGTTGCTCCGGAGGCGGCAGTCGGTGGTCCGATCGCGCTCTTGCGCGACGGCGACCAGATCACGATCGACGTCGAGAAGCGCCGTCTCGACCATGGGCTCGACGCAGCGGAGGTTGCGCGCCGGCAGGCCGAATGGAAACCGCCTGCCCCGCGCTATACGAGCGGCGTCTTTGCAAAATACGCGGCGTCCGTGTTATCCGCAAAAGACGGCGCGATCACCCGTCCTCCGAGATGATCTCGGCGGCCACGTCGCCGCTGCGCTTCGACCTGCGCTGCAGCGAGTGCGGTCACGCGGCAGAGCCGGCTGCCGCGGCCTGCGCGCGCTGCGGCGAGCTGCTCGAGTTCAGGCTCTCCCCCGGCACGCGCATCGACGTCGACAGCTGGCACGCCCTCTTGGAGAGAAGGCGCGGCAGCACGTCGCATTTGGATCGCAGCGGCGTGTGGCGGTTTCGCGAGCTCCTGCCGCAGGTCGACGCTGCGCATGTCGTTACACTGCTCGAGGGAGACGTTCCGCTCTATGAGGCGCGCGGCGGCGCGCAATACACGGGTGCGAAATGCGTGCGCTACCTGCATCTCGGGATGAATCCGACCGCTTCGTTCAAAGACGCCGGTATGACGGTGGCCATCTCGCATGCGCGTTCCCGCGGCGCGCGCGTCGCCGTCTGCGCAAGCACCGGGAACACGTCAGCCTCGATGGCGGCGTATGCCGCGCGAGCCGGGATCATCGCGGTCGTGCTCGTACCTGCCGAAGGCATCAGCGAATCCAAGCTCGCGCAAACACTCGACTACGGCGCTCGAGTGATCGCAATCCGCGGCGATTTCGATGCGGCGTTGTCGGTCGTGCGTTCCCTGGATTCGTCGCGATTCACGCTCGTCAACAGCATCAATCCGCTGCGCATCGAGGGTCAAAAAACAGCCGCGCTCGTTCTGCTGGAGGCGAGCCATTGGCGCGTGCCCGATTGGGTGATTCTCCCCGGCGGAAACCTCGGCAACTCGAGCGCGCTGGGGAAAGGATTTCGCGAAGCCCGAGCGCTTGGGATTACCACGAAGATTCCGCGAATCGCCGTCGTGCAGGCGGAAGGCGCTGCACCGCTGGTTCGGTCCTTCCGGACCGGAGAGGCTTTGCGCCCGGTTGTCGCGTCGACGACGGCGACGGCCATCAAGATCGGTGCGCCTGCTTCGTGGCGAAAATCGTTGCGAGAAGTCCGTGAGTCCGGCGGCACGGTGCTTGCCGTATCGGATGCCGAGATCGCCGACGCTCGTGCAGTGATCGGTGCCGAAGGTATCGGTTGCGAGCCCGCCTCGGCGGCATCGCTGGCGGGTTTGCGACGGCTGGTCGCCGAGGGCACCGTCAAACCGGATGAGGACGTCGTCTTGGTGTTGACCGGGCATCTGCTCAAAGACACGGCGTACGCGGCGTCCTATCATGCGTCCAAAGCACGCTTCGCGAACGCCGTCCTGCATGCCCAAAATGCGGATGAAGCTCGCGCAAGGCTGCAATCGCTCGAGAGCGCCTCGTGACATCGTTGCAAATCTCCGTGCCGGCATCCTCGGCGAATCTCGGGCCCGGATTCGACACGATCGGCATCGCGCTCGACTTGCGTTTGCGTGCGACCGTGCGCGCCGGCGCGGATTACCGCCTAACGTTCGTGCCGGGGCCCCACGCGCCCACGCATAGCGGCTTTGCCGACGAGATCGAACGGGGTCTCTCGTCGATCCTCGGCGCCGAACGTCCCGCGATTGCAATCGAAGTCGAGAATCCTATTCCGCTCGGCAAGGGCCTCGGGTCCAGCGCGGCGGCCGGCGTGCTGGGCGCGTCGATTGCGGCACGGTTCGTCGAGCCGCAGGTCGACCTGCGTACGCTGACGCGCATCGTAACGGATCTGGAGGGTCATCCGGACAACGCGCTGCCGGCACTTCTGGGCGGAATCGTCATCGCCGCCCAGCGCGGCGAAGACGCGCCGTCGTATCTTCGTTTCGAGCCTCCGGCCGGCATCCGCGCGATCGTCGCGATTCCGAACATCGATTTGCCGACGGCCGAAGCGCGAGCGATTTTGCCCGAGCGGTACCGTAAGGAAGACGCCGTCTACAACGTCCAGCGCGCGGCGCTGCTCGCGGCATCGCTCGCATCGGGAGACTTCGCGCATCTGCGCGTTGCGATGGGCGACCGTTTCCACCAGCCGTACCGATCGGCGTTCGTTCCGGGTCTGGCAGAATGTCTGCGGATCGAAGCGGACGGTCTTCTCGGCATCGCGCTGTCGGGTGCCGGCCCAAGCGTGCTGGCGTTGTGCAGCGGCAACGGTCCGGCGATTGCCGCCGCGATGCGCGAAGCCTTTACGCGCCACAAAATCGATTGCGAAACATGGACGCTGGGCATTTCGCGCGTCGGCGTGAGCGTGCGCGAACACGAACCTTCGGACGCGGTGGCCGCGGAGTAGGTGCTCGCCCGGTCTACGCGAAGCCGCCGAGCTGAGGAGAATAAGAGGAGCCTCTGACGAACCCCATGTACCGATCGTTTAGCGTGCCGCGCCGCTTAGACCCTTCGGGCGGCAGCGATCGGTGCAGCGGATTCGCCAGAGGTTCACTAATTGAAGAAGAGGATTAAAGTCGCAATCACGGGCGCGGCCGGAAATATCGGTTATGCGATTCTGTTTCGCGTGGCATCCGGCCAGATGTTCGGCCCGGACGTCGAGCTGGAGCTGCAGCTGCTCGAGCTCGAGCAAGCGCTGGGCAGTTTACGCGGAACGATCATGGAGCTCGACGATTGCGCCTTTCCGCTGCTCAAAGCGGTGAGCTATACGTCCGACGCGGGCGAGGCGATGCGAGGAGTCAACTGGGCGGTGCTGGTCGGCGCAGCGCCCCGGAAGGCCGACATGCAACGCTCCGATCTGCTGCGCGTCAACGGCAAGATCTTTACGGAGCAAGGGCGTGCCATCAACGACCATGCGGCTGAAGACGTGCGAGTTTTCGTCGTGGGGAATCCGTGCAACACGAATTGCCTGATCGCGATGAACAATGCACCGAAGATTCCACGCGATCGCTTTTTCGCGATGACGTCGCTGGATGAGCTGCGGGCCAGGACGCAGCTTGCCAAGAAAGCCGGCGTTGACGTCACGCAGGTGAGCCAAATGATCATTTGGGGCAACCATTCGGCGACGCAGTTTCCGGATTTCGCACACGCGAAGATCGGCGGCAAGCCGGTCCCAGAAGTGATTCGCGATCGCGCCTGGCTCGAGAGCGACTTCATCCCGACCGTGCAAAATCGCGGAACGGAAGTCATCAAGACCCGGGGAGCGCCCTCGGCCGCGTCGGCGGCGAACGCCGCGATCCACGGTGTCTATAACCTGACGCACGACACGCCGGCCGGCGAATATTACTCCGTTGCGCGCGCCTCCAAGGGCGAATACGGCGTCGACGAGGGCTTGATTTTCTCGTTTCCGTGCCGTACGGAAGGCGGCGTCTGCCGAGTCGTCGAGGGGATCACGCACGACGCGTTCGGTCAGGAGAAATTCCGCAAAACCCTCGACGAGCTGCGTTCCGAACGCGACGCGGCGCGCGAGCTGGACCTCATCTCAGCCTAAACGCGAAGGCCGGAAGGCAGCAGCGGGCCGCCGAGGCGAACGTTGCAGCACATGGTCAGCGTGAACGTCGGGTCTGCCGCGGGCGGCTGTTCTGTCGGCAGCCCGTCGTTTTACCGTTACGTGTTGCGGCTCGCAGAAGCAGGCTTGCCCTTGAGCGCCGCGGAGCGTCGCTCGGTGGAGCCGCTGGGCGCGATTCCGCACGCGTACGACGACGAAGCGGCAACCGTCGGCTTGGGATGGCGCGTGGTGCCGGCGGCTTCCGACGAAGATTGGTCCGTGCTGGAGGCGACGCCGCAGCGCCTGCGGTCGGCGCTGGAAACGGCGCGCCGGGTTTTGTGGCGCAACGCCGCGCCCGCGGGGATTTCGGCGGAGCAGATCATCGGAGTCGACGCTGAAATCGAGATGATCCTGGGCGTGCTGCAAGCTGCCGAAGACGCAGGCTGCAGCGTGAACGTCAGCTACGTCTCCTGAGCGGTCCTGAGCTGCCGCCGCCCGAACGCGGGCGCCAGCGATTTTCGGTCTTTCACCGGTCCGCCGATCAGGATCAGGAATTCCGCAATTGGCATCATGCGTACGCCGAAGCGTTTGCCGGCTGCAGCCGGGTGCTCGACTTTGGCTGCGGGACCGGCGTCTTTCTGGAAATGCTGCGAGAACGCGGAATCGCGGGAATCGGAATCGATCGGGATCCCGAGATGGTCGCCCAAACGCAAGCCCGCGGAGTAGAAGCGATCGTCGGTGACGCTTCGACGCTCGCACGGTTCCATCGTGAGTTCGACGGCATCCATGCCGCGCACGTCCTCGAGACGATGTGGGGAGAGGGCGTCGTCGAGTTCTTGCGCGCCGCGCTCGGTGCGCTGCGGCCCGACGGGTTGCTGGTGCTGCGCGCGTGGAATTGGGAAAATCCGGCGGTTCGCGAGCGGACCTTTTGGTTCGAACTGAGCCATAAGCGCCCGTATTCGCTGGTGACGCTGCGCGAAGCGCTGCTCGATCTGGGCATGCACGTCATCGGCGCCGGGTACGAGCCGAGCGGCGCGCAGGACGTCTACGTCGTGGCTCGGGCGCCGGCGCCGCCGGCCGAGTCCCGTTCGGAACGGCGCGGAGAGCGGCCGCTGCTGGTGTGGGAAGGCGAGTTGCAAACGCTCAACTCGATGGCGATCGTCAATCGCGAGCTCGGACGGCACTTGGCCGCGTGTTCCGATATCGATATCGTCTTTCGGCCCGATGAGGTAAGCCCGGAGCCGTTCGTAGCCGCCGACCCGCGATTTGCCGAGGTGCGCTCCCGCATCGATCGCGCGCCCGCCGCAGCGGACGTCTTCGTCCGTCATCCGTGCGGAGATCCCAGCTTCGACCGCCCGCAAACTGGGACGTACGTGCAGATTCAGCCGTGGGAATACGGCTCGCTTCCGGCTCGCTGGGTCGAAACGATGAAGAAAAACGTCGACGAAGTCTGGTGCCCGTCGACGTATGTGCGCCGTCTGTATCTCGATGCGGGATTCGATCCGAAGCGCGTTCTGGTCGTGCCCAACGGCGTCGATCCGGATATCTTCTCGCCTGGGCCCGCAGACGGTTCGCTGCTGCGCCGTCTAACGAGGAAGAGCTTCACGTTCCTGTTCGTCGGCGGGACGCTGGAGCGAAAAGGCATCGACGTGCTGCTCGATGCGTACCTGCGCGCCTTCGAACCGGACGACGACGTGTCTCTCGTGATCAAAGACTTCGGACTCGGCGGCTTCTACCGGATGGTGAGCCATCGCAACCGCATCTTCGAGATTCGCGAACGCTGCGGAGCTCCGGAGATCGCGTACACGGATGCGGACCTCACAATCGCGCAGCTGGTCGATCTGTATCGCAGCTGCGATTGCTTTGCGTTTCCGTACCGCGGCGAAGGCTTTGGGATTCCAATTCTCGAGGCAATGGCATGTGGTCTCCCGGTCATTACGACGGCGGGGGGCGCGGCAGACGATTTTGTGGATGACGGGACGGCCTACCGCGTTCGCTCGACGCAGCGGGATATCGGTAAGCGCGTTTACGACGTCAAGCTTCATTCCAACGGCTGGCTGCTGGAACCCGACAAAGACGAGCTTGCCGAGGCCATGCGCCGCGTCTACGAGCGGCGGGACGAAGCGCGCGAAGTCGGGCGCCGCGCAAGCGAGCGCGCGCGCACCGGCTTTACATGGGAGCGCGCTGCGAAGACGGTTGTCGAGCGTGTTACCGCGCTGCGGCAGACGCCGTCGATTCCAGCAGCCGGCTGAATCCTATCGCCCGGCGAGCGAAGCGCTTCCAACCTGTTGTACGGCGAGCATGCGATACAAATCGCGACGCGTCGCCGGCAAAGGGACGCGGCGCTCGGGGTCCGGCTTCGCAAGCAAGGATTGAAACAGACCCATGCGCCCGCGCGCGAAGCCTTGCGCGCTGCCGCCCATGTAGAGGCGCCAGATGCGATACGTGCGCTCGTCGGTCGCCGCAATGGCGGCTTCGCGATTGCGTTCGAGATTCGCGACCCAATCGCGCAACGTCCGAGCATAGTGCTCGCGCAGGTTCTCCACGTCGCGCACTTCGAAGCCGAGCTGCTCGGCAAATTGCAGCATCGTCCAAATGGGAACCAGCTCGCCGTCGGGGAAGACATAACGCGCCATGAATCCCGTCGAGCGATAGCCGCGGCGCGGCGGCGATTGATCGGCGATACCGTGATTGAGGAAGAAGCCTCCCGGCCGAAGCGCTTTGAGCGCGGCGCGAAAATACGCAGGCAATTGCGAGCGGCCGACATGCTCGACCATCCCGACGCTGACGATTTTGTCGAAGGTGCGCTTGCCGAGCTCTCGATAGTCGCACAACTCGACCGATGCGCGGCCTTGCAGACCCGCGTCGGCGATTCGGCGGCGCGCTTCGTCGTATTGCCGGCGGCTCAGGGTGATGCCCAGCGCCTGCGCGCCGAAGATGCCTGCCGCGCGGATCACGAGCGTGCCCCATCCGCAGCCGATGTCAAGTAGCTTCTCGCCTGGGCGGAGCCGCAGCTTGCGCAGGGTGTAATCGATCTTCGCGCGCTGCGCTTCCTCGACGGTTTCGATGCCTTCGTCGTAATACGCGCAGGAGTAGACCAGCTCGTCGGTCAGAAAGGCTTTATAGAACGCGACGGGTTGATCGTAGTGGAATCCGATCGCCGCGGCGTCGCGCGAGCGCGAGTGCAGCCTGCCGCGTAAGTTCGGTTGAGCGCCGTCTTCGTTCCACTGCGGCTTGGGCAGGCGGAGCAGCCGCAGCGCGATTGCGGCCGAGCGCATCGGTGAAAGCTTCTCAACGGCCTGGGCCATCGCGTCGACGCCGGCCTCGATTTCGCCGTCGATGTCGATGAGCTTCTCCACGTAGGCCCGGCCGGGATTCAGGTCGGCCGGCGGTGAGAGCACCGCGCGCAGCGACGCCGGCTCGTTCAGCACCAGCGTAAACCGTGGTGCAGGCGCGCCCAGCACGGCTCCGTCCCACAAACGAACGTTGAAGCTCCACCCGTCGCGCGGGCCGAAGAGCAGCTGGAGGATCTCTCGTGAAGTCCGCGCTGCAGCCTCGCTCACGCGCTTAGAATGCGTCTTTTTGTGCGCCTTCCCCTACAGAAGAAGGGCCGCTCGTTGGAGCGGCCCCGGTTCGCTGGGGAACGGTATCACGCCGGATAGCCGAGCTTACAAGCTTTCGCAATCGCTGCAGCCGGCTGTACGATCTTGTCGGCCGCGATCCGGTCGGTGACGTCGAAGACGTTGTAGAGGTCGCCGGGCGTTCCATCCGGGCGAATGCTGCCGACCCACATCGGCCACATGAGCGCGTGATTGTCCGCCCTGAAGTATGCATCGCCCTCGAAGATCGGCGAGTTGAAATGACGCCCCTCGAGCGTCTTCGCGACCTTAACGGCGTCCGTCGTCTTTGCGGTATTGATGCCGTTCAGCAGCATGTCCATGCCGAGGTAGCCGAACGCGCTGCGAGCCGTTGGCGGTTTGCCGAATCGCTTGCGGTAGTCGCTTACGAAAGCGAGCGCCGTGCTCTTGTTGCCAAGAACCGATGCGCCTTCGTAATACCACTCGATCCCCCAGACCTGGCCGACCCGCGCCGCCTTCGGCAGGGCCCAGAAGTTCTCGAGCTCGGCGAGCGCTCCGCCGACCTTCATCTTGGTGAAGATGCCGTACCCTTTCGCTTGCTCCATCAGCGTGACGAAGTCGTTTCCACCCGGGTTGGCGATGAAGACATCGGCCCCGGAGGAAGCCAGTTGCGGCAGATAGGAGCCCCACTCGCTCGTGCCCAGCGGCGCGAAGACGTTCCCGACGAGCGTCGCGCCGACTTTTTTCGCGATGTCCTCGTAGCCTTGCATGACCGAGTGGCCGTACGCGTAGTCGGGCGTGATCGCGTACCATTTCTTGCCCAGCTTGGCCATGGCATAGCCGGTGGCGTGCGTGAGCATCCACGTCGGATGGCAGATCTCAAAGTCGTTCCAGTGGCAGTCCTTCATCGTGAAGTCGTCGGTGTGGCCGCCGGTGTCGATGAAGATCACGCCCATCGAATGGGCCGCTCCGCCCACGGACAGGGACACGGCGCTCGACACGCTGCCCATGAGGGCGACGCACTTTTCTTGATCGACGAGGTAGCGGGCCTTCTGGACGCCGACGCCGGGATCGGCCTCGGAGTCTTCCTTGATCAGAACGGCCTCACGGCCCATCGCGCCGCCTTTCTTGTTCCAGGCTTCGAGGGCCATCTGCATGCCGTTGAACTCGTCCTTGCCGAGCGCGGCATACGTACCAGTCAGCGGATCGATTCCCCCGATCTTGATTTGATCGGCGGCTTCTCCGATGCGTGGGATGAAAGCAGGAAAACCGATCGCACCGATTCCGGCGGCGACCGCACTGCCCTTGAGAAACGTCTCGCGAGTAAATTTCATCTGCATGCATGCGCATGCAGTCTCCATTAAATGTGGAGTCTTGTGGACTCGTGTGCCTATAACGATTGCGTCACGCAAAAAAGTGCCCAGCGCAAAGACCGGTCCCGGACGAGGAGGAGGCCGCTCGTGCAGCCTCGCTGCCGCCGGACCGCTGACCCGGCGTCCGGCCGCTCCGTGGCGCCGCCAACTCATCAGCGTCACCTTCGACCGAGGAGACACGACCGCCGAGCAGTTGCAAGCCGGTCTTTCTTCATTCGGAGCGATCGTCGAGCCGACGTTAAGTGATCTGCGGACAAGTTGAGTGATCTGCGGACAAGAAGAAGAGGCCGCTCGGCGAGCGGCCTCCGATCATCTTGTCCCGCAGTGCTTTAGGACGGGTATCCGAGGCTGGGGCAAGCTGCCTTAATCTCCGCCGGTGTCGAGGAGATTTTCTCGGGAGCGATGCGGTCCACGATCCTCTCAAGGTTATAGGGATCTCCGCCGATACCGTTTGCGACCGTGTCGCCGACCCACATCGGCCACATGAGCGCATGGTTATCAGCCCTAAAGTACGCGTCGCCCGTGAAGATTGGGGCGTCGAACTTTTTACCTTCGAGGGCATGCGCTATCTTGACGGCATCTGTCGACTTGGCTGCATCGATGCCGTTGAGGAGCATTTGCATCCCCATGAACCCAAAGGCGCTCCGAGGGGTGGGTGGGCCGCCATAGCGCTTCTTGTATCCGGCGACGAACTCGTGCGCGCTCTTCTTGTTGCCAAGGACGAGCGGGCTGCTATAGTACCACTCCACGCCCCAGTAGCCGACGCGTGCCGAGGGCGGCAGCGCGTAGAAGTTTTCCATGTCGAGCAAGGGGCCGCCGACTTTCATCTTACTGAGGATGCCGTAACTTTTCGCTTGCTGCATCAGCGTGATGAAGTCGTTGCCCCCCGGATTGGCGATGAAGACGCCCGCCCCCGAACTTGCGAGCTGCGGAAGGTAGGCCCCCCACTCGCTCGTGCCCAGCGGCGCGAAGACATTACCGACCAGCGTCGCACCGACTTGCTTCGCGATGTCGACGTAGCCATCCATGATCGAATGTCCGAACGCGTAATCGGGGCTGATCGCATACCATTTCTTGCTGAACTTCGCGAAGGTATAGCCGGTCGCGTGGGTCAGCATCCAGGTCGGATGGCAAATCTGGAAGCTCGTCCAGTGGCAATCCTTCATCGTGAAGTCGTCTGTGTGGCCGCCGGTATCCATGAAGACAACGCCCATGGAATGAGCAGCACCGCCGACGGAGAGCGAGACCGCGCTCGAAACGCTGCCGATCAGCGCGACGCAATGGTCCTGGTTGACGAGCTTGCGCGCCTTCTGCACGCCGACGCCGGGATCGGCTTGCGAGTCTTCCTTCAAAAGAACAACCTTGCGGCCCATTGGACCACCGCGTTTGTTCCACGCGTCCAGCGCCATCTGCATGCCGTTGAACTCGCTCTTACCGAGTGCGGCGTACGTTCCGGTGAGCGGATCGATGCCGCCGATGCGGATCTCGTCAGCGGCTTCGCCCAGCCGCGGAATATATGCCGGGAACCCGATCGATGCCGCGCCCGCGGCAATCGCGGTTCCCTTCAGGAATTTCTCGCGCGAAACTCCCCTCATCCTCATACAAAGCCTCCCTCTAGGAGCTGACAACTCCAAATGCTTCGTGCAGACCTAAGGTCCTAAGTGGTCTGTGAACGTTCACAGCAATCGAAAAGTGCCCTTCCCGGCCTGCGATTCCGAACTGCACGCACCGCTCGCAGAAGAGCTGGCCGAAAAGAGGCGGCAAAAGGACGCTGCCGCTGCTTCGCGAATACGATAAAACTGTTATTATGTCGCATTGGCGCCGCCCGAGGAAGAAGCCTTTTCCGCCGAATTTTTCGCCCGGGCGCCGTTCCGGCGGCGGCGTGCCGGAGCCACGGGAAGTGGTTATCGAAGTACGGTGAGATGCCCGGAGAGGTTGGGACGGACGGAGTGGACGCATCGTAACGCGCAAGCGGCGTGACGAGGCAGTCGTCGATCCGCTGATTTGGGATTTGATGGCGTACCTGCGCCTGCATCGCAAGCGAAGTGAGCTGACGATCGATGCGTACGCACGGGACCTTTGCGAGTTCGGGGGGTGGTTGGCGCGCATTCCCGCGTCGGAGTCGCCGATGGGACGGCTGTATCCGCAGCTCCAGACCGCGACCACCGCCGACATCAACCGGTACATCATGTTTTTGACCGGCCCCAAACGGTATAGCTCGACAACGGTCCGGCGCAAGCTGTCGTCGGTCAAGGCGCTCTACAAGTTCATGAAATGGGAGCACCGGCGGGAGGACGATCCCGCGGCGGACATTCCGGGTCCACCCATCGATCGTAAGGTGCCCGAGCACCTCGATGTGACGGAGATCGATACGCTCTTGCGGACACGGCCGCTCGCGGATCGGTCGCCGGCTCTGCGCCTGCGTGACAATGCCATCATGGAGCTGCTGTACGCGAGCGGAATGCGGCGGGCCGAGGTCGCGCGCGTCAACGTCACCGATGTGAACCTTCGCGCGCGGACCGTGCACGTCCACGGAAAGGGACGCAAAGAGCGGCTCGTCGTGATCAATCAAACCACCGCTGCCGCGATCGAACGGTACCTCGGCGTGCGGCCACGGTCAGCCGACGATGCGTTATTTTTGGGACGCACCGGCAAACGCCTTACCCCGAAGCACATTTGGTACATCTTCCGCGAGATCTATCAACTGAGCGGCATCGAGAAGAAAGCTCATCCCCACACCCTGCGGCACTCGTTCGCGACGCACTTGCTCGAGAACGGCGCCGACTTGGAGACCGTGCGCGAGCTTCTCGGTCACGAAAGCTTGGCGACGACGGGCGTCTACCTGAGCGTCGCCATGGAGCACAAGAAGCGCACGTACGACCAAGCCCATCCGCGCGACCGGATGGACGGCATCCCGGTCTCGCGCGGACCGCGCAAGCGACCCGCGTCCCGGCCGTAGCATCGATGCGCGCTTTTCTCGCCAACGTGGGCGGCACGTCGTGGCTGAACCCCGCCTGGTCGAGCTCGTCGACCGATCTCACGCTGAGCGGCTCGACCTATGCGGTGCAGCCGCTATGGAGCAACGCGATCGCCGGCTGCGCGACCTCCTACGAGTAGGCTCTCGCGGGCTTTCACCAGCCGCAACATCGCTTCGTTGTAAGGCGTCGGTGTCGAGCTGCGGCGCCCCGCGGCGACGATGGCACCGTTGATCTGGTCGATCTCGCTTCTTCTACCCGCAGCCAGATCGAGCGCCATGCTGCTTCGCGTGCTCGCGGTTTGCCCGACGATCTCGCGCACGTAACCCCAGGCGTCCGCGAACGGCAGGTTGATGCGCAGCCGGTTCGCCACAGCCGCCGCTTCCAGCGCGATGGCTCGCGCGAGGTCGGCCGCGTCGGCATTGTCGAGAATCGCCCCGGCCTCGCAGTCCAGCACCGCGCTGAGCGGATTGATCGCAGCATTGGCGACGAGCTTGCCCCAGACGTGCGGCCGAATGTCGTACGCCACGCGGGTCGCCAGACCGGCGCTCGTGAGCAGCGCCGCGACGGCCTCGACCGACGCGGCCGCCGCGCCGGCACCCCCAACGACCGTTCGTCCCGTACCGATGCGCGCCGCGACGCCGTCGCCGCGTGGTACGGCGGCTTCCGTCGTCGCACCGATTACCAGCGCAACCACGCTTCCCAGCGCGGCTTTTACGGCCTCTTCGTTGCCCAAGCCGTTCTGGAGCGAAACGATGCTCGTCGACGGATCCAGGCGGCCGCCGAACGGACGGAGCGCGCGCAGCGTATCGTACGCCTTGACGAAAATGAAGATCGCGCTGCAGTCATAGAGCGCGGGCGGATCCGTCGTCGCGGACACCTTTCGTGGTGCTTCTCCTTCGAGCCGCACCCCCTCGCGCGAGAGCACCTCGCAAAGCTCCGGCCGAATGTCCAGATACGTGACGTCGGCTACCGATGCGAGATGCCAGCCGAAGAGCAGACCTTGCGCACCGGCGCCCAGGATGCCGACTCGATTGCTGGACCGCCTCAGGACCACGTCCTCCGTCCTCTACCGCGCGTGCGTCGAAACAGCGGCAGCAAGATCACGCCTGACGCAAAACCGCCGATGTGTGCGAAATATGCGATGCCGCTTCCTTGTTCGCCGAGCGTCTTCGTCGTGATCGCGCCCCATCCGTGCAGAAATTGGACGCCCGCCCACAAGCCGATGACGAGCATCGCGGGAAGCCGCAAGAACAACGGCAAGCACCCGATCGGAACGAGCGTGCCGACGGTGCTGGTCGGAAACGTCACGATGTAGCCGCCGAGCACCCCGGCGATCGCGCCCGATGCGCCGATCGTAGGAACGTGATTGTTGGGGTCGATCGCTATTTGCGCGAGTCCCCCGATCGTGCCGCACAGCAGATAGTAGGCCAGATAACCCAGATGTCCGCACGCGTACTCCATTGCCGGCCCGAAGACGACCAGAAAGAGCATGTTGAAGAAAATGTGCAGGAAGCTCGCGTGCATGAACATCGACGTCAGGAGCGTTTCCGGCGGCCAGGCGGGGCTCGGCGGGGCAAGGACGATGCCGTGCGTCAGATCGTAGGGTATCAAGGCGAAGGAATCGATGAACGTATCCGTGTTGGGGGCGGACACTTCTTGCAGAAATACCGCGACGTTTGCGATGACGATCGCGTAGGTAACGAACGGGAACGTCGGAGTGCGCGTCCCCGTCCCGAGCGGGATCACGACCCGCCTAAAAATCGGTACTGCAGTCCGTACGTCGTGCGCCGCGCGTCGTGAAAAATGTCGCGCTCTCCCGCGAACACGTCGAGATTGCGCGTTGCGTGCAGTCGCAGATATGCATCGACGTATCCGTAGCGTGGGTCGTATGCCAGGCCTTCGAAGCCGAAGACGCCCTTCGAGACGATTCCCATCACACCCAGGCGCGAATAGAGAATGCCGCCGCCGATGAGCATGTTGCGGCTGAGTTTTTCGCGTAACGCGAAGTTCCAAGTCTGGTTGCCGCTCAGGTCGTTGACGCCGGCGAAGAGCTGAGAGTCGGCGTGCGGGTTGAGGACCACGTTGAAATCGCTCTGAGGTCCCCGGTCGGAATTGAGGAGAGCCGAGTTCTTCGCCGCGGCGGCCTTCGTGGAAAGCTCGCTGAGGCGTACCTGGATCTCGACGAGGCTCTTGGCAAGGTTGCCGATTCGGTCGCGGATGGCCGGCGTGAGATGAACGCTGCCCTTCTTCTCCTTCTGCTCGAGCGGAATCGGGGTGGGCACGCCCGGCGGCGCGCTTGGGGGCACGATCCGTTCGCCCGCCGCGGGAGGGCTCGACGGCGGCGGCGTGGCCCCTGCATCCACCCCGTAGACCGAACTGGTGCCGCCCAGCGCGCCCAGCAGGGAGCTGGCCCGCTGACTGGCAGCATCGATATGCGCGAGGGTGTCGCGGAGCTGGGCTTGCGTCTGCGGGTTCTCCGCCGCGCGGCGCAGATCGTCGCTGAGCGCCGCCATATTGGCGGTGGCGACCGCGATCTTACGCGTCGTCTGCAGCAGATCGTCGTGCAGCTGCGGATCGGTCGCGAGCCGCTCCATCGACGCTGTCGCCGTCGAGAGCGACGACGCCGTGCGATTGAGCGACGCGAGCAGGGCGTCGATGCGTCCACCGTTGCGCTTGACCGTTTCGTCCAATCTCCCGGTGAGATCGACGATGTTGGCGCTCGCGCTGTCGAGCGAATGCTGCAGCGACGACGTCAGCTCTTCTCCGTGGCGCGAGAAATCGCGCATCGCGTTGTCAGCCGTGATCGTCAGATGGTTCGCGTTATCGATCGCCGACTGCAGCGTTGCCAGGAGCTTCGGCTCGCGCCGAGCCAGCTGGTCCATGATGTTATCGAGCTTTCCCAATGACCCGCGGCTGGCTTCAAGTATGTCTTGCACTGAAGGCGGCCTCGAGCCTTGCGGTTGCTCCTCGATGGGCAGGACGTAGCGCGGCAAGAGCTGCGACTGCTCCGCGACGTTTTTCGGCGGAACGATCGTCACCGCAGCGCTGCCGGTCAGCGGCGCCGAGACGATAAACTTCGAGCTGCGAGGAATGTGGGCCCAATTGAGGATCGACATGATCACGTCGACCGTATAGTCCGGCTGCATCCGGATATCGGACACCGTCCCCACCTGCACGCCGCTTTCGTAGACGATTGCGCCGCGCGTGAGCCCGGACGCGCTTTCGAAACGGACGCCGATCTGATAGCCGCTCACACGAGCGGCAAGATTGGATAAAACGAAGTACACGGCAAAGAGTGCCACGAGGCCTACGAGCGTAAAGGCTCCGACGATTGCTTGCCTGGTCATATCGGGATCGGTCCGACCTCGCTTCCTTGCAAGAATTGCTGCACGATCGGATTGGGTGAAGCTCGCACTTCGTCCAACTTTCCGTAGGCGATGATCGCCCCTTCAAATAACATGGCGACGTAATCGGCCATCATGAAGATGCTTTGCAGGTCGTGCGACACGACCACGGCCGTGCCGTTGAGCTTCTTTCTCAGGCGAATGATCGTGTCCGTCAAGAGGTGAGTGATGATGGGATCGGAGCCGGTCGTTGGCTCGTCGTACAGCACCAGATCAGGGTTGGTGATGATGGCGCGCGCAAAGCCTACGCGCTTGACCATTCCACCTGAGAGCTCCGCGGGGAACTTCGTGTCCGAGCCGCTCAGACCGACTGTCTCCAATGCCTCCATGACCCGCGCGTGGATTTCCTGCTCGGAAAGGCGGGTGTTCTCGCGCAACGGAAGCGCGACGTTCTCGTAAACGGTCAAGCTGTCGAATAAGGCCGCGAATTGAAACGAAAAGCCGATGGAACGGCGCAGATCGATGAGTTCTTGCTCGCCAAGCTGCGTGAGGTCTTGCCCTTTGACGACGACGCGTCCCGCGGTCGGCCGCCGCAGTCCGTTGATCAGCCGCAGAATCGTCGATTTTCCCGCACCGGACAACCCGACGATGCACGTGATGGCATTCTCGACGATGTCGAGCGAAAGATTTTGCAGTACGACGCGCTCTCCGTACGCCAGCGTCACGTCGTCGAGCCGAGCGATCAAGGCCACGCGTGCCGCTAACCTCCGAAGGTCTGACCGAAGAGGACGTACGAGAGCAAGAAATTGGTGATGAAGATCAAGATGATCGAGATCACGACGGAACCGGTCGTCGAGATACCCACGCCTGCAGCGCCTTGTCGCGTACGCAGGCCTTGGTACGACCCGATCAACACGATGATGACCGCGAAGACGAGGCTCTTGAGGAGGCCGCGCAGGAGATCGCTCATGTCCACGGTTTGGCGCACGGAGAGCAAAAACGTGTCGTAGTCGATGTGCGCAACTTGATTCGCGAGCCATGCGCCGCCCAAGATCGAGACGATGTCCGCCAAGATCGTGAGCACGGGCAGCATGAAGAGCATCGCAACCAGCCGCGGCACCACGAGCATGCGAATCGGTGAGAGGCCCAGGGCCTCGAGCGCCTCGATTTGTTCCGTGATCACCATCGAGCCGAGCTCCGCAGCAATGGCTGCACCCGCGCGACCGGCGACGACGACCGCGGACAGCATCGGTCCCAGCTCCCGAAACGAGCCAAACGCGACGGCGCCGCCGACCATCGTGCCCAGACCGTACTGCACGGCCTGGACCGCCGATTCGAGCGAGATCACCATGCCCGTGAACAGCGACGTGAGCAGCACGATCGACCATGACTGCACGCCGAGCAGATAAGCTTGATTGAACGTTTCAGCCACACGGATTCTCAGGCGGAACATCAGCGACGCCGACTCGGCGCCGAGGATCGCTACCCCGCCGACGTACTCGAGCAAGTCGGAAGTTTCCCGGCCGACGCTCTCCAGTGGGTTAGCCTTCATCGTGCGAGCGATCCGCCGAAAACCCGCTGCGCCGATCGGCGTTGCCCGAAGGGTTGGGGCGGCGCAAGCCCATCTGCGGCATTGCCGACTCAGTCACGTTGCCTCCAGTTCCCGGGCGCGGGAAAGGACGCCTTGCGTCACCTCGACGCGCCGCAGCGCCACGCCGCGTTCCGCTTGGAGATTGAACTGCACTTGGTTCACGTGCGCTATGCGGCGATCGACGTCGCGCAGCCGTTGCTCGGCTTCGCGCGCAAAAGCTCCAAAATAGCGCTCCACGGCGGCACGATAGCGTTCCAGTTCATCGGCCACCGGTTCGCGCTCGGCTAGGATCGCCTGCATCGTTCGCTGTGCGGAGCGCATCGCTCGGTCGCGGATTGGGAATTCGCCGACCTTTGCGACGAGTTCGCGCAGGCGCCGCGGGTCAGCCGGCAGCGCCTGCTCTCCCGGCGGCGATTGCCTCGGCTTGCGCCACGAAGAGCTGCCGGATTGCGGACCTCGCGAGATCCAGCATCTCGTCGAGCCGCTCACGCGAAAAGGGCCGCGCCTCCGCCGTTCCCTGCACTTCCACCAGTTCGCCGGCATCGGTCATCGCCACGTTCATGTCGACCTCCGCGCGGCTATCTTCCACGTAGGCGAGGTCGAGCAGCAAACGGCTCTCGACGACGCCGACGGACGTTGCGGCCAGCTGCGCGCGCAACGGCCACACGTCGCCCTCGAAACGTTTGTGCAACGCCAGCGCCATCGCAACGTAGGCCCCGGTGATCGCCGCCGTGCGCGTTCCGCCGTCGGCTTGCACGACGTCGCAGTCGACCCACAGGGTTCGTTCGCCGAGCGCCTTCAAATCGGTGACGGCGCGCAGCGACCGTCCGATCAGCCGTTGGATTTCGTGGGTTCGACCACCGGGCCGGCCTTTGACGCTCTCGCGCGGCGTTCGCTCTTGCGTCGCCCGCGGGAGCATCGCGTACTCGGCGGTAACCCAACCCGCGCCGCGGCCCTTCATCCACGCGGGTACGCGTTCTTCGAGCGTCGCGGCACAGATCACGCGCGTGCGACCGAGCGAGATCAGCACGCTTCCTTCGGCAAATTCCAAAAAATTGGGCTCGATCCGAACCGGCCGCATCTCATCCGCCCGACGGCCGTCCTCGCGAAGCGCCGCTGCGCCCGCGACGCTCATTCGACGGTAACGGTCTTTGCGAGGTTGCGCGGCTGGTCGACGTCTTTACCGTCGATGTCCGCAATGTGATAAGCCAAGAGCTGCAGCGGAACGACGTTCACCAACGGCGAGAGCAGCTCGTCGACGCGCGGCACCCAGAACACATGGTCGCCCAAGACCGCCGCATCCTCGTCACCATGGTTTGCGACCAGCAGGATCGGTGCTTCCCGGGCCTTGGCCTCCGCTACGTTCGACAGCACCTTTTCGCGCACGCGGCCGTGCGTGAGGATCGCGACGACGGGGACCTTTGGATCGAGCAGCGCGATCGGCCCGTGCTTCATCTCACCCGCCGCATACCCCTCGGCGTGAATATACGAGATCTCCTTGAGCTTGAGCGCGCCCTCGATCGCGGTCGGGAAGTTCACGTATCGCCCGAGAAACAGCACCGAGCGCGCTTTGCGAATCTTGCGCGCTACTCGGCGAATTGCATCCGAGGTGTTCAGCACGACGTCGATGGCCGCGGGCAAGAGTTTGGTATTCTCCGCAATCTCGCGCAACCTCTGGACGGGCGTCGTCCCGCGAACGCGGGCGAGGTACATCGCAAAGAGCGCCATCGCGACGATCTGCGAAAGATAGGTCTTCGTGGCGGCAACGCCGATTTCCGGGCCGCCTCGCGTGAAGAGCACGCCGTCGGCGATGCGCGTGAGGTGCGAGCCGACCACGTTGCAAATGGCAAGGATCGGTGCGCCGGCTTCTTTCGCGATGTGGCAGGCTTCAATCGTGTCCGCCGTCTCGCCGGATTGGGACATCGCAATGGTCAGCGTGCGCGGGTCCATCGCGCGGTCCCCGTAGCGGAACTCGCTTGCGAGCTCCATTTCTACCGGCAGCTTGCACAGCGCCCGCAGCAGATACATTCCGACCATGCCGGCGTGGTAAGCCGTGCCGCAGCCCGTAATCGAGATCTTCGTCATCGCACGGAGAAGCGCGGGGTCCAGCTTCGTTTCCACCCCGAGCTGAACGTCGTTCGACTCGTCGATACGTCCGGCCAGCGTTTCTTTTACGACATTCGGCTGCTCGAAGATTTCCTTGAGCATGAAGTGCTTGAAGCCGCTCTTTTCCGCCGAGCCGGCATCCCACATGACTTGCTCGACCTCTCGGTCCACGGGCGTGCCGTCGAACGTCGTGATGCGTGCGCCGGATCTCGTAACCTCGACCATCTCGCCTTCGCGCAAGACGATGACCTTGCGCGTGTATTGCAGCATCGCCGGCGTGTCGGAGGCGACGAACGTTTCGCCATCGGCGATGCCGACGACGAGCGGGCTGGCACCGTTGCGAGCGAACAGCATGCGATCGGGGACGTCTTGCGAGAGCACGCCCAGGGCGTACGCGCCGCGGACGCGCGCCAGGGTCGCGCGAAGCGCCGCGGCCAGCCCGTCGCCGCGGGAGAGCTCCTCCTCGATGAGGTGCGCGACGACCTCGGTGTCGGTCTCGCTGCGAAAGACGTGTCCGGAGCGCAAGAGCCCGTCGCGCAGCGAGGCGTAATTCTCGATGATGCCGTTGTGGATGACGGCGATCTTGCCGCTGCAATCGAGGTGCGGATGCGCGTTGGCGTCGGAGGGCCGCCCGTGCGTTGCCCAGCGCGTGTGCCCAAAGCCTATCGAGCCCGCCAGCCGCTCGCCGTTTCCGAGCCGCTCCGCAAGCCGCTGCAGCTTACCTTCCGCCTTCGAGCCCCGCAGTTTTCCGTCGGCTTCGATGACCGCAATGCCGGCGCTGTCATACCCGCGATATTCCAGACGGCGCAGCGCATCCATGATGATGGGTACGCTGTCGCGATCTCCGACGTAGCCGACGATGCCGCACATGGAAGCTACTTTATGCCCTCTCGGGTGCGCTTGTAGTGGATTTTTCCTATTGCTACCTCGTTTAGCGCCGTCGAAACGGGTTTGTTCGGGTTCACCTTGTCCGTCAAGGGCGGGGCGGCGTTGTTCAGCTGCTTGGCGCGCTTGGTCACGATATTCACCAGGGTGAACTTCGAGTCAACGTGCTCCAGCAACCCGTCGAGATCGCCAAATACCGGTTCTTCCGTCATCACGATTCTTCCAGCGTCCTTATGGCTTGGTCCGTCCAGCGATAAATGCGGCAGCGTTCCGCGCGGAGAATGGCGTCGAGGTCGTCCACCGCCTGCTGCGGCTTGGCCTGCTCGTTGATCACCAAGTAGTCGAAGCGCCGGATCGAGCGCACTTCCTCATGTGCGATTTCCAGACGTGCCGCGATGTCGGCCATCGTCTCGGTGCGGCGAGCCTCGAGCCTCTCGCGCAGATGCGAGAACCTGTCCGGAAGGAGAAAGATCAGTACGGCGTCGGGATACGCCGCCTTTACTGCAAGGGCACCGTTGACTTCAGGTTTCATGATCACGTCGTAGCCTTGGGAAAGCATTTTCTCGATGAACGAGCGCGGGGTACCGTAGAAATGTCCGTTGTAGGTCCGCGTTTCCAGGAAGTCACCCGCGGCGTCCCGAGCGGCGAACTCGTCACGGGTCAAGAAGAAATAGTCCTCGCCGTGCCGCTCACCGACACGCGGCTCGCGGGTTGTCGCTGAAACCGAGTATCGAATGCGCTCGTACCGCCTGCGAAGCTCCGCAACCAGCGTATCCTTTCCGGCACCGGACGGCCCCGAAACGACAAAGAGCAATCCAGGTCCGGTCAACGATCCTCCGTCGCCAAGCTTCAAACAGTCAAAATCCTTGCAATGGTTACCGATCACCTGCTAATTCGCCGAGCTGCCGCCGAGCTCGATCGCATCCTCGCCCACACGCGCGTCCGCGACGTCGGCGCCGACGATGCCGGGGCCGTGGTATTGGTCTTCGGGGGTCGCGGCGAGGCCGACCGGGCACTGAAGGTGCTTCCGTTCGCCAGCCCGCCGCTCGTCTGGCTGGAGGCCGAGGGCACGCTCTCGCTCGCGCCCGAGCCGGCTTGGCTGCGCGCGGCCGGGCGCGTGCTGCGAGGCATGCAGCTAGCCTCCGTCGAGGCTCGCCCGGGCGATCGCCTCCTGCGACTCGTTTTCCAGGCCCGCTCCCGTTTCGGCGTGCCGGATCGGTACACGCTGGTGCTCGAGCTGGTCCCCCGCTTCGGGAACGTCGTGCTCCTCAAGGACGGCACCGTCCTCGCGGCCGCCAAAACATTCTCCCCCACGGGCGCAGGCCGGCGCATCGAGATCGGCCGGCCGTATGAGGAGCCGCCTCTCGGGATCCAAAAAACCTCCCGAGTCGCCGCGACCCCCGAACTCGAGCGTGCCGCGGAAGGGGTCGGTCCGGTCCACGTCGCCCGGCGCGGCGGTCAGATCGCGGCGGTCCATCTCCTGCCGCCCGCCGCTTCCGGGGATCGGGGCTCTTCGACCTCGCCCAGTGTATTGGACGCCTTTGCCGAGGCCGCGCGCGAGCTTCGGCATCGCGGCGGCGCGCAAGGGGACCGCAGGCGGCCGTCGCTGGTACGCGCCTTGCAGGCACGCCGAGTCTCGGTTGCATCGCAGCTTGCCGCACTCGATGCGCGGGAGCGGGAGCTCGAACGGCGCGACGAGCTTCGCCGCTCGGGGGAAACGATCTACGCGTACCTTTCGCAGATTACGCCGGGCACGTCTCGGTTCGTGCCCGCGGACGAGCCCGGCCTCGCCGTCGCGCTCGATCCCGTTCTTTCGCCCAAAGAGAATGCCGCGCGGTATTTCGAGCGGTACCGCAAAGCCGTCGCATCGGTCGCGCATCTCGAAAAGCGCCGCGCGGCTCTACGCCAAGAAGCTGCCGAACTCGAGCAGCTCCTATGGGAAGTCGAGCGCGCGGACGCCGCGGCGCTCGAGGAGATCAGCGACGATTTACGCGGAAAGCCCGCCTCCCTCGCCAAGCGCCGCCGGATCGCTGCCGTCGAATTGCCCTCGGGCGGACGCGTATACGTCGGCCGTTCACCGCGCCAAAATGCCGAGATCACATTTCGGATCGCCAAGCCGAACGATCTCTGGTTCCACGCTCGCAACGTTCCCGGGGCGCACGTCGTGCTCCAGGCCGCCGGGCGAAGGGCGTCATCCGATGAAATCGCCACGGCAGCGCAACTGGCAGCGTATCACAGCCGCGCCAAGGGCAGCGCAGCGGTCGACGTCGACTACACCGCTCGAAAACACGTCCGTAAACAGCGCGACGGCGCTGCCGGCATGGTGTGGTATACCAACGCGAAGACGATTCGCGTGAATCCGGCTCAGGCGCGCGAGGCCCGGCTCTTCAAATAATCCTCGACGATCGCTTCCAGGGCACCGATCGCGCGCGCCAGCGCCTCCACGGTCTCGCTACTCTCGACACGCCCCTCTCGCGCCGCGTCCTCTATCACCGCCGCATGCCTGCCGACGTCCGCGGCGCCGAGATGGCTGCTCGAGCCCTTTACGGCATGCGCCGCCGCCCGGATCGCCGGCGCGTCGCGCGCCGCGATTGCATCGCGCACGCGCTGCACTCCCGATTGCAGCGATGAGAGCACGGATCGAACGAACGCCGACAATCCCTGGAGGTCGTCTTCGAACGCCTCCTCCACCAGCCCCGGATCGAACGCCGTCATGATACGGCCACGCCCATGTAACGTTCGACGATCCGCCGCAATTGCGCGAGACGAACCGGCTTTGCGATGTAGTCATCCATTCCCGCACGCAAGCAAGCCTCGCGGTCGCCCTCCATCGCGTTTGCCGTCATCGCCACGATCGAAACATGACCTCCGGAACGTTCACGCGCCCTGATTTGCCGCGTCGCCTCGAAACCGTCGACCTCCGGCATGACGCAGTCCATCAGCACGAGCTCGTATCGCCCGCCGAGGGCGGCATCGATCGCCTCGCGACCGTTACGCGCGATATCCGCCTCGTACCCGAGACGCCGAAGCTGCTGGAGAACGATCGTTCGATTCGGAGGATGATCGTCGACCAGCAGGATCCTCGCGCGCTCGCCCTTCACCGCGATCGCCGCGGGTGGGAGGTCTCCGGCGGCAGTCGCGTCCTCCGGCGGAGCCGTCGGGGTCTCGCCGGCCGTTTCGCACGGGCGCGCGAACGGAACTTCCAGCCAAAACGTGCTGCCCTTACCTTCCTGGCTGACGAGCCCCATCGCACCGCGCATCAGCACCGCAAGCCGCCTCGAGATCGACAGCCCCAGCCCGGTCCCGCCGAAAAGCCGGCTGGTGCGGCGCTCGGCCTGCGTGAACGGAGCAAAGAGGTGCGACTGTATTTCCGGTGAGATGCCGATGCCGGTGTCGATGACTTCGAACCGGAGGGTGACCGTATCGCTCTTCTCTTCGCGCACGCGAACGTCGATCGTCACGCTGCCCCTTTCCGTGAACTTTATCGCGTTCGTTGCGAGGTTCAGAAGAATTTGCCTCAAACGGTGTGCGTCTCCCCGCACCGCTCGCGGCGCACCCGGGTCCACCGTGGAAATCAACTCGATGTCTTTCTTCTTCGCCTGCATGGCAACCAAGTCCAACGCCTGCTCGACGACTCCGCACGGATCGAAGGTGACTTCGTCGAGCTGCAGCTTACCGGCCTCGAGCTTCGAGAGATCGAGAATGTCTTCGATGAGAACGAGCAACGCTTCGCCGGCGCTTTGCAACGCCGCGCCGTATTCCCGCTGCTGCTCGTCGAGCTGCGTGTTCATCAAGAGATCCGTCATGCCGACGATCGCGTTCACTGGGGTGCGAATCTCGTGGCTCATGGTGGAGAGGACGTCGCTTTTCTGCTTGGCGATGTCGAGAGCGCGATCGCGAAGCTCCGAGACCACGTCCTCCAGCCTCTCCGACTCGTGCAGCAAAATCCATAGAACTGCGAACGATGAAATCGCACCTTCGAGGAGCGAAACCCAGGTACCCACGTTCGCACGGTGCGGGAAGATCAATCGCATCGACACATCGGCGAAGAACGCGAACAGCGCGACGCCGAGCCAGATACGAATGACCCCGCGAAGTCTCGTACCGGCGGCATAGACGACCAGCGCGGCAAGGCACAGACACCAATCGACTGCCGCGAGCGTTACGTACAGACGGGTGAAATCGCCGCCCACGATGAGAACCGGAACGCGTTCCTGCGCGCTGGAAAGCAGCGCGATCAAAACCGACGCCGCCAGCGGGCCTAGGACGAGCATGCCGTAGGTCCATCGCGCGCGCAGGTGCGGCGCGATAAGGACCTTCCGGCGGCGTACGGGACCGGTCGCGAGAAAGAACGATGCGAAGGCGGCGTGCCGCAAGAGCCACAGCCACGGACCGGCTTGCGCGCTGCTTGCCGCTTGGCCGGCGTCCGTCCACGACGTGACGGCGATTTGGGCGAACGAAAGGAGCGCGTACGCGTAGTAGGCATTCGCCAAGAGCAGCAGCGTGAAGCGGCCGAGCAGGTTGAATTGGCGAAACAGCAGGTATGCCGTGATGAGCGCGGCGAGGGCGATCGCCGATGTCGCGGCGGCGGAAAAGAGCACCCACCGCGGATCCGCGGGCAAGGCGCGACCGCCGAACGGCAAGACCGCGATAAAGATTGCCGCGGCAGCAAGCGCCCAACCAAACGCAGCGCGCCGCTGACGGCCGCTGACCGGCAGGGCCAGCAGATCTTTGGTAACGCCGGTTTCTTCCGTCTGCTGCGCGTCGTTCATCGACGAGGCTCTCCGTGTTCAGGCTCGACGAACATCGCGTCACCGAACGAGAAGAACCGATAACGCAATCTGACCGCTTCTTCGTACGCGCGCCGCACGGCATCGTATCCGGCGAACGCGCTCACGAGGACGAGCAGCGTCGATCGAGGCAGATGAAAATTCGTCAGCATCGCAGCGGTAACCCGGAAGCGAAAACCCGGGGTGATGTAGAGCGTTGCTTCGCCTGCCCCCGCACGAACCCGTCCGTCCCGAAGGGCCGCGTCTTCCAGCGCCCGCACGACGGTGGTTCCGGCTGCGACCACCCTGCGCCCTTCGGCGCGTGCCCGAGCGATCGCCGATGCGGTTTCTTCCGGTATGTCGTAACGCTCCGCATGCATGGGATGGTCTTCCAGCCGCTCCTCCACGATCGGACGAAAGGTTCCGAGCCCGACGTCCAGCACGATGCGCGCCAGCTCGATCTTGCGAGCCGCCAGCTCCGCGAAGGTACGATGCGTGAAATGCAAGGACGCGGTCGGTGCAGCTACGCTTCCCGGCACGCGCGCGAAGACGGTCTGATAACGATCCGCGTACGGCCGGCCCGCCTCGCCGATGTACGGTGGCAACGGCACTTCACCGTAGCGTTCGAGCAGATCGCCCACGTCGAGGGGTCCCTCGAAACGCACGACTCGTGCGCCGCCGTCGACCGCCGATTCGATCGTCGCGACATTGTCGCCGCCGATGAGGACGCGCCGTCCGGCCCGCAGCTTCCCTCCGGGACGGACGAGTGCGATCCAGCGGCGCGCTCGCGGATCGAACGCCAGCGAGCCCTCGGGATGCAACAGCAGCATCTCCGCCGCGCCGCCTCCCGGCATGCGCCGTCCGCGCAGCCTCGCGCGAATCACGCGCGTCTCGTTGAGCACGAGCAAATCTCCGGCATCGAGCAACGATGGAAAATCGCTGAACTGCCGGTGCGCGATCGTCCCGTCGGCGCGTAACACCATCAGGCGCGACGCGTCCCGCGGTTCGGCAGGTGCGCGTGCGACTAACTCTTCCGGGAGATCGTACTCGTACGCTCGCGCGCTGGAGAGATCGCGCTGCGCGGCGCTGGGCTCTATAGGCTTGCCGCCCGAGCCTCACCGCTTGGAGGAGCCGCACCCGCGGGCACGCGCAGCTGTCCCGTGGCTGCCGCGGGCGTGCCCTCCAGGATCGCACGCTCGTGTTCCATCACCAGAAAGCTTTCGAGACGTTCGCGCTGTTCTTCGGTTAGGCTGACGAAGAGCACGCCGCACTGGTGCATGCTCGGCGCCGAGGGACGAACCCAGCGAACTTCGCCCTTTACGGCCAAGTTCGGGTCCTGCTTCATGGTAAAGATGTATTTCGTCCTGGGCGGCAAGTACTGATCGCACAGGATCCGCATGCCGGTCGACGAGATGTCCGCAACGACCGCGCGCAATAACGTGAACGACAGCTTGTCCTCGACGACCAAATCGATGTAGCGGCGCAATCGCACCGCTTTGCGCTCCGTCTCGCCGGGGTTGATGGGTGTCGGGGTCTCAGACATACGTAACGAGCGTCCCAGGAAAATAAAAGCCGACGATGTTACGTGGCGACCAGCCCTGTTGCGCCAGCACCCGCGCGCCCCATTGGCACAGACCCACGCCGTGGCCCGAGCCGCTTCCTTCTATTCGCAGCACGGTCGCCGCCTGCGACGGATCGCCTTCCACGGTGAGGTCGTGCCATAAGGTGCTGCGCAGCGTTCGCGGGCCGACCGCGTTGCGCACCGCCGCGCTGGGGATCTCCGTCGCTGCGAGGCTTCCGACCAGTCGCAGCGGCCGCCGCTCGTCCCGGGCAGCCTCCCCCAGGGCGATCTCGCGAAGCGGGCCGAGACCCGCCGCCTTCGCTCCAAGCGCGGCCAGGAGCGCTCCGACCGTTAGCGTCGCGGTCCAACGCGCGTCGGGCGACGCGGCCAGGCAGTACGGGTCCGGGACGCCGCGCAGGTAAGGGATCTCGGCGCCGCCCCAGACGTGCGCTGCGTCCGCCGTGTGGCCTCCGCAGCACGACGAATAGAAGACGCTGGCAAGGCCGCCCAAGTACGTGACGACTTGTCCCTCCGTGGCGTCGACTGCCGCATTCGTGTCGGCGGTCTCCGCGGACATTCCGCCCCAAACCTGATCTGCTGCGCTCGCGACCAGGTCGTAGGGCCGCCCGTGCACGCGATGGTCGAGCGCGAAGGTTCGCGCAACGATCGCCTGGGTCTCCAGGGCTCGGCTCGGCCAGTGGCGCCCGATCTCGAGCGGCACGACGCCGTAGAGATATGCGTCGAGCGGCAGCGTCGCAACCAGCGACCGCACGCGATCCGGCCCGTCGACGATCGAAAATCCGCCGCGATACATCTTCCCCTCGAAGGTAAACGCGGAGCTGGACGCCGCGACCACCTGACCCGGACCGACGCGCGACGCCAGCAGCACGCGGATCGACGGATTGCCGGGATTGGGCGGCGCGCCGAGCGCCGGGGGCGGCGTTCCAAGATCCGGATCGAGGCCGCCCGTCGCATCCGCGCGCGGCGATACGGCGAGTCCCCCGCCAATCGCCGCGGCGAGCGCTAAAAATCTCCGCCGCGCGATCACAGCAGGCGCTGCTGGCGCTGCTCGCCTCCGGCTGCGCTTTGCGCGCGCAACCCCAGGTGCGCGAACGCCGCCGCCGACAGACGCCGTCCGCTCGCAGTTCGCTGCACGAATCCATGCTTGAGCAAATATGGCTCGACAACGTCTTCCAGCGTCTCGGCGTCTTCCGTCAGCGTCGCGGCGATCGCGTTGATGCCGACCGGACCGCCGCCATAATGCTCCGCGATCGTGCGCAGGAACGCGCGATCGAGCCGGTCCAGCCCGAGAGTATCGACACCCTCGCGCTCGAGCGCCGCATCGGCGACCACCGCAGTGATCGTGCCTCGCGCGCGCACCTCCGCGAAATCGCGGACCCGGCGCAAGAGCCGGTTCGCGATGCGCGGCGTGCCGCGGCTCCGAGCAGCGATGGTTTGCGCGCCTTCACGTTCGATCGGCACTCCCAAACGCTCCGCGCTGCGCCGCACGATCTCTTCGAGATCGTCATGCTCGTAATAGTCGAGATGATGCACGATTCCGAATCGTTCGCGCAGCGGCGGCGACAGCGCACCCTGCCGCGTCGTCGCACCGACCAGCGTGAACTGTTTGAGGGGAAGGCGTAAGGTTTTCGCGTAGGCGCCGCGGTCGACGACGAAATCGATTTGAAATTCCTCCATCGCCGGGTAGAGAAATTCTTCGACGACCGACCCGAGACGATGGATCTCATCGATGAACAGGACGTCGCCCTCTTCGAGCGACGTCAAAATTCCGACGAGATCTTTCGGCTTCTCCAGGGTGGGGCCGGACGTCGGCCGCAGCGAACGGCCGAGATCCCGCGCGATGAGCGCCGCCAGCGTCGTTTTCCCCAGCCCCGGCGGCCCATACAGCAAGACGTGGTCGAGCACTTCGCCGCGCCGCTTGGCGGCGTCGATTGCGATCTTCAGGTTCTCGACCACGTTGTGCTGCCCGATATACTCATCGAAGGAGCGCGGCCGCAGCGATGCGCCGTACAGCTCGTCTTCAAATGCCGTCTTCGGATCAACGGTGCGAGACCGTGCGTCCTCGGATTCCGCCGTGACGTCTTCCGGACCGACGACACGTTTTCGAGCCTCGCTCATTGCTGATGTGAATTCGCGCGCGAGCGATAGATTTCCCCGAGCAGCCGTTCGGCATCGGCGATCGCCGGCTCGCGCCGAAGCGTGTCTTCGATCATCGCTTCGGCTTCGCCGCGTTTGTATTCGAGCTGCAGCAGCACCAAAAGCGCTTCCTCTGCGAAATCGGGCAGCGGCGACTTCCGGGCAGGTGCGGGGGTTCGGCCGGCCGGCCTAATCAGGAGAAAGCGCGCGACCTTACCTTGGAGCTTCGCAACGATGTCACGTGCTTTCTGTTGACCGATGCCGGGCAGCGTCCGCAGCAGCGCGTGATCGCCTTCATCGATCGCTCGCGCGATTCTCGTCATCGGAAGCGCAAAGGCGCGCGCCGCCGATTTTGGGCCGATGCTCGCGACGGAGAGCAGCGCTTCGAAGAACTCGCGTTCGACGGCGTTGGTGAAGCCGTAATAGGTAAAGCGTCCGGCGTTTCCTTCGAGCTGGAGGTGAGCGTAGATCTCGAGCGACAGCGGCTCGCCGTTCGCCGGAGAAATCTTATCTGCGACGCAAGGCGGTAGGATGATTTCGTAGCCGATCCCTCCGGCCTCGACGACGACGCGATCGTCTCGCCGTTCCACCACGCGGCCCGTTATGCGCGAAAACATCTCTTTAGGTCCTCACGCCGTCGAAGCGCAGCCCGTAGGCCGCCGCAAGCGCGAGGGCGTCCGATACATCGTCCGGATGCGGGAGCCTGCGCAGGCCCAGCAGTCGAACGACCATCTTCTTCACTTGATCTTTGCCCGCGGCGCCGCTGCCCACGAGCGCTCGCTTCACGAGTGCGTGCGCGAGCGTTCGGACTTCGACACCGTTCTGCCCGCCCGCCAAGCAAAGCACGCCACGCGCATGTCCCATCAGAACGGCGGTGGACGGATTGCGATACGCCGTCCAAAGTTCCTCGACGACCATACAGTCGGGGTGCAGCGTGCGCACGATTTCCGCCATCGCCGCGTAGAGCTCCGTGAGACGGCGTTCCAGAGGGGCGCGCACGTTTGGTTCGATGATGCCGGCTTCAACCAACGTCATGCGTCCGCCGATCACATCGACGATTCCGTATCCGGTCGTGCGAAGCCCGGGATCGACGCCGAGGATGCGGCTCACCGCGCGGGCGGCGTGCCGGTAACGAAGATGTTCACCGCTTCGCCGACGTCGAGCGGCGCGTTCGCACTCGGTTGGGTCGCAACGACCGTTCCTTGCGGCGAACCTTGGACGTAACCGACGTTGCCGGCTTTGTAGCCGTACCGTGAAAGCGTCGCTTGCGCCGCGTCCAGCGGCATGCCGACGACGTTGGGAACCGTCCCGGGAACGGCCACCATCACGTTCACGGCCGAACCTTTCGGCGCGGATGCCGCGGGCGCAGGATCTTGCTGCACGACGGTTCCGTCACCGCCGGATTGAATGCTGTACGTCACTTTGGCGACGAAGCCCGAGCTGCTCAGCGCTGCGGTTGCGTCCGCGAGCGACAGCCCGCCCACGTTCGGCACGGCCGCCGTGGATGGACCGCTGCTGACGGTAAGCGTGACCGTCGCTCCCGCGGGAACGTCCGAGCCGGCGGCAGGATCCTGGGACGTCACTTGATCGGGCGGCACGCCGTCGAGCGTAACGCGCTGCACGCTGACGTTAAATTTTTGGCGTGTCAGAAGATCTTGCGCGTCGGTCAGGGGCCGGCCTACCAAATTCGGCAATTTGATCGGCGCGGGGCCTTTCGAGACGTTCAGGACCACGAGGCTTCCCGGCTTGACGAGCGCCCCGGGCTTGGGCTGCGTCGAGATCACGGTGCCGTTTGGTTTGTCGCTGGAGAATTTCTGAACGACTTTCGTCCGAAAGCCTTCGCGGTCCATCGTCTTCTGCGCGTCTGCGAGCGTGAAATCGTTTACGCTGACTAGCGCTTTGGGCGCGACGCCGGTCGAAACGTACAGCGTGACGTCGCTTCCCCCGGCCAGCCGCGTGCCCGGAGCCGGGTCTTGGCGCACGACTTGATCCTGCGCGACGCTATCGCTTGGGACGCCTTCGAGCTTGACGTGCAGTCCGCGGCTCTCGAGCTCGCGCTGCGCGTCGATGGCGCTATGGCCGGTTTCGTCGGCGAGCACGATACCGGACACGAACGGCAACGCCCCGCCCCACAAAGCGTAACCGCCGCCGACGGCCAGCAGCAGCGCGACGATCAGCGCAAAGATGGTGCCGAAAGCGGGCCGCGTTCCGGCTGGTTCGCGTTCGACCCGCGCGCCGGCGCCGTTCGTACGCCGTCCGTCGTCGTCCGGACCTTGGCCGCGGCGCGGCGGAGGACGCATCGGCATCGTCGCGGAGCGCGACCGCGCGCCGGAGGGCACCGCGGCCGCGACCATGGGGCGCTCCCGGGCTTCACGCAGCGCCGATGCAACCTCGTTTGCGGAGGCAAACCGGTCGTGCGGATCCTTCTGCAACAAACGCTCGACGATCGCGGACAATGCCGGGCTCGCCTCGACGCCCAGCGAGCTCAAGCTCGGCGGCGGCTCGCTCACGTGCTTTAGCGCAACTGCGACGGGCGAGTCACCGGTGAAGGGCAAGCGTCCGGCGAGCAGTTGGAACAAGACGACTCCGACGCTGTAGAGATCCGATGTTTCGCGCAGCTCCAGCCCTTGAGCCTGTTCGGGCGAAATATAATAGACGCTGCCCATCACCAGGCCGGGTTGGGTCACGGCCAGAGTCTGCTGCGTCAGCGCGCGTGCGATGCCGAAATCGGACAACTTGACGACGTCATCCTGCGTGATCAGGATGTTCGCCGGCTTGATGTCGCGATGGAGCAAGCCTTGGCGGTGTGCGTACGCAAGACCGTTGCACATTTGCGCCGTGTAATCGATGGCGACCGGCTCGGGAATGCGGCCGTCGCTGCGAATCATTTCGGCCAGGGTCGTGCCTTCCACGAGCTCCATCACGATGTAGTAGATGCGATCCTCACGACCGACGTCGTAGGTGTTGACGATGTTTGGATGCGAGAGTTTTGCCGCAGACTGGGCCTCGTTGTAGAAACGCTGCACGAAGTCTTCATCCGCTGCGTATTGCTCGCGCAACACCTTGATCGCCACCCGTCGCCGCAGAAGCAAGTCGGTCCCGGCGTAGACTACTGCCATCCCGCCGTCGCCCAGACGTTGGTCGAGCCGGTATCGGCTATTGAATACTTGTTCGCGTTGCATTACGGTCGTGCGCTCGAGTACCTAAGTTCGTTCGTGGGCCAGAGCAACCCGTAGGACGTCGCGGGCGATTGGAGCCGCGACGCTGCCCCCGTAGCCGCCATTCTCCACGATGATCGCAACGGCAACGCGCGGAGCCTGGGCGGGAGCAAACGCAACGAACCACGCATGTGCTCTGCCCGAAGGATTCGTCGCCGTTCCGGTCTTTCCGGCGACGGCCACGCCCCTCAGGGCAGCCGCCGTGCCGGTGCCGCGCTGGACGACGGCGCGCATCAGCGTCGTGACCTCGGCGGCGGTCTGGGTCGAAATAGGTTGTGCCAAGCTCTCGCGCGGCGTCTGCACCCGATGCCCGTTCGTTTCGATTGCTCGCACGAGAACGGGCCTCGGCATCGCGCCGCCCGCGGCGATCGTCGAACCGATGAGCACCATCTGAAGAGGCGACACGAGCAGGTCGGCTTGGCCGAATCCAAGCTGCGCGAGAATGCCCGGCGTCACTTCGGCACGCGATGGAAGGCGCGAGCGTTCGGTCGGAATGTCGAACGGGATCGGGTCTCCGATCCGCCAGCGTGCTGCCGCATCGAACCAGCGATCGACGCCGATCGACAGAGCGATGTGCGCGAAGTCGACGTTCGAAGACAGCGCAAACGCACCGGCCAGATGCCTCGTGCCGGTTGCTTCACCCTCGTTGTCATGAATGACGAAGTTGCCGACTCGCAGCTTGCCGGGGTCGACGAAGGTGGTCTGCGGGGTGACCACGCCGTCTTCCAAAGCCGTCGCGGCGGTGAAGATCTTGAATGTCGAGCCCGGCGGATACAGCCCGTACGTCGCCCGGTTGAGCAGCGGACTTTGCGTGTTTTGGCTCAAGCTCGCGAAGATCGTGTCGATCTGGTTCGGATCGAAGCTCGGCACGCTGGCGATTGCCAGGACTTCCCCGTCGGTCGGGTCGATGACGATGCCGGCCGCTCGCGCATAACGCGAGAGATCCGCATAGAGCGTCCGCTGGGTAGATGGATCGATCGTCGTGACGATCGTTGCTCCGCGCGGGCGCCGATTGGGCGGCGTCAGGATCGCGCGCAATTGCGCGACCGGGTCGGCGGCGACTGCGGGCGCTGCGAGAAAGCGGTCGAAACCCTCTTCCAATCCGGCTTCACCGTAACGGGGTGAGAGGTAGCCCACCGTCTGCGCGAGCGACGCTCCCAAGGGGTAGACGCGCGTAGCTCCGACCGATTTGGCGAGGACCGTTCCGTCGCGAGCGACGATGGCGCCGCGGCCGCGCGCGACGTCGGCGTGAAAGGGGTTGAACCTGCTCGACTGCAACGACGCGCTCTCGAAGACTTGCACGTAGATTTGCGCGCCGGCGAGAATCGAGAACAATACCACGAAAACGCCCCCCAGCCGGGCGATCGTGCGCGAGCTCAAGCGCCCGGCGAGCGGCGCTCGCGCAAGAGCATCAAACCGGCTTCGACCCTCACCGCCAAGTACGGCTCCCCCGGATCGGCTCGCATCAGCTCGTCGGCGAGGCGCCGTCCCAGTGCTTCATCGACGCCGCCGAGCGACAGCACGAGATCCACATTTTGCTCTTCGAGCAGCTGCGGCGCGACGTATCGGGGGCTGGGGATCGTTTCCCACAGGCGCTCTTCGTACGGTTCGTTGCGCCACGGTCCGCGCCGCCCGAAAACGAGCGCGTGGTAGTCCCACGCGCACAGCTGGCGATCGTTCCAAACGAAGTGACCCCGAACGCACGTCCTGCGGCAGACTTGGCAAGCGACGAGCGGCTCGGGCGGCAGAGACAGCGCATCGAGAACGTCTTCGGGAACGTCTTCGACGTTGAGGATGATCGATTCGTCGAGCTCCGTCGGGGGCTCGACGGACCATCCCACGCGCGTGAGCAGCTCGATGTCGCGAATCGACGTAACGAACGCATGCTCGTCGTTGGGCGGAAACGTTTCGTCGCTCCAACCGCCTACGTTATCGGCAGCGATGCTCACCTTTTGCCACGCCTCGCCTTGTACGACACCCGCCGGCGTCCAAGCCAGCGGGACCAGCCACACCGTGAGCTGCCGCGTTTCGCTTCGAAAGCTCGATGTAAAAGCTAGCGTGCTCGCGTTTCCTCCCAAGACAAACGCGCGCGGAGCGTCGCGCGCCGGGTCACGTTTCATCGCCTCGAGACGACGCCCGCGAGCTCGTGATACTCCTGTAATGAACGCGGGGGCCCGGCAGGATGTTCCAACGCGTGTGCCAGGGCGGAAGCAGTGTCGAGGCTCGTCAGGCAGGCGATATTGGCTTCGGCCGCAGCTCTGCGGATGCGATAGCCGTCGGTGGCTTCACGCGAGCCCGTGACCGTGTTGATCACGAGATCGAGTGTCCTCTGCGAGATGAGGTCCAAAACGTCGGTGGCGCGCTGTGCATCGACTCCTTCGGCGACCAAGACGTCGTACGTCGCCGGCGTCGCGATCAGCGTGCAGCCAAGGCGCTCGTAGCGCCGCAAGACTTCCGTGTCCCCGCGCTCCCGCTGCGCCAGCGCGAGCGAGACCAACAGCCTTCCACCTTTGCGCGGCATCCGTATTCCCGCGCCTTCAAACGCTTTGCGCAGTGCCCCGGGGAACGTCGCGTCGATACCCAGCACCTCCCCCGTCGACTTCATCTCGGGCCCGAGGATCGTTTCGACGCCTCGCATTTTTGCAAACGAGAACACCGGCACTTTCACGACGACGAACGGAACGTGAGGCCGCAACCCCACGCCGTATTCCATGTCGCGCAGGCGCTCGCCGAGCGCGATGCGGGTTGCCGCCGCCACGAGGTTGATACCGGTCGCCTTGGAGATGACGGGAACGGTACGACTGGCACGCGGATTCGCTTCCAGGATCAAGAGCTCGCCGTCGTGATACACCAGCTGCAAGTTGAGCAAACCGCGTATTCCCAGCTCGCGCGCGATCGACGTCGTGACCTCTGCGATTTGACGCTCGATGCCGGCATCGACGCTTTGCGTCGGATAGACGCTGATCGAGTCGCCGGAGTGAATGCCTGCGCGCTCGATGTGTTCGAATACACCCGGAATGAGAATGTCGTCGCCGTCGAATGCGGCATCGACTTCGAGCTCCAGCCCAGGATGATATTTGTCGACGAGCAACGGGGCGGAGGGATCGATCGGCGGCGCGCTCTCGACGTACGAGGCCAACTGTCCCTCGTTGTAGACGATTTCCATTCCGCGGCCACCCAGCACGTATGAGGGCCGGACGAGGACCGGGAAGCCGAGCTCGCGCGCGATCGCGCGTGCTTCGCGGAATGATTTCGCGGCGCGCCCGCGAGGTCGTGCGACGCCCAGGCGCGAGAGCGCCATGTCGAATTTTTCGCGGTCTTCCGCCATGTCGAGCGAGCGCCGATCGCTGCCCACGATTGGAACTCCGCGTGCGTGAAGCTCCTCGGCGAGATTGATCGCAGTTTGGCCACCGAACGCCAGCATGACGCCGCGCGCACCCGTCGTCTTGCACGCAGCCTCGACTTCGTCTGCACCCGGCGGCTCAAAGATCAGCACGTCCGAGATGTCGAAATCGGTCGATACCGTTTCCGGGTTGTTGTTGACGACCACCGGCGAGCAACCCGCCGCACGCAGCGCCCAGGCGGCGTGTACCGACGAGTAGTCGAATTCGATTCCTTGGCCGATGCGAATCGGGCCGCTGCCCACCACCACGACGGCCTCGCGAGGCGGCAGGCGCATCTCGTCGCGTTCTCCAAGCGACAGGTAATAGTACGGCGAGCGTGCGGGAAATTCGGCCGCTGCGGTGTCGACCATGCGGAACCCGCGCGCGTCGCCGATCGCGCGCTCACGTGCCGTCAGCTGCGCGATCCCACGCGTCGAATAGCCGGCGATGCGGGCGCGTGTGATTGCCGGCGCCGACGGTTCTCGCCGCAGCTCTTCCTCCAAATTGACGAGCTCTTCGATTTCCCACAGCCAGAAACGATCGATGGTGGAGAGTTTCGCCACACGGTCGACGCTAATGCCGCGCCGCAACGCTTCGGCGACGGCAGCGAGCCGCTCGTGCGTCGGCCGTACCAGCACCGCTTCGAGCTCGTCGTCCGTCCAATTCGCCAGACCTTGCCCGGTGAGCGTCTCGACCTTCAAATCGAGACCGCGCAGCGCCTTGAGCAACGCCGCTGCAAACGTTCTGCCGATTCCCATCGCCTCGCCCGTCGATTTCATCTGCGTTCCAAGCCGCGTATCGGCGAGTGGAAACTTATCGAATGGCCAGCGTGGAATCTTCACGACCACGTAGTCGAGCGTCGGCTCGTAAGCCGCTTTCGTGACGCCGGTGACGGGATTCGGAATCTCATCAAGCGTTTGGCCGAGCGCGATGCGTGTCGCGATTTTCGCGATCGGGTATCCCGTCGCTTTTGAAGCCAGCGCCGAAGAGCGCGAAACTCGCGGATTCACCTCGATGATCTGATACTCGTTGCGCGCGGGGTGCAAGGCGAATTGGATGTTGCAGCCGCCTTGGACTTGCAGCGCGCGAATGACGTTGATGCTCGCCGTTCGGAGCATCTGATACTCGCGGTCGGACAGCGTGAGCGACGGAGCGACGACGATAGAATCGCCGGTATGGACGCCGACCGGATCGATATTCTCCATGTTGCAGACGATGATGCAATTGTCGGCGCGGTCTCGCAGGACTTCGTATTCGATTTCCTTCCACCCGAGCAGCGAAGTCTCGACGAGTGCCTGATGGATGAGACTCGCCGCGAGGCCGGTCTCCAACGTCGCGCGCAGCTCCGCCTCGTCTCGAACCAATCCGCCGCCCGTGCCGCCCAGCGTGTATGCGGGACGCACGACCAACGGATAGCCATATTCGCCGGCGAACGCGACGCCGGCTTCGACTTCCGTGACGATGGCGCTGGGCGGCACGGGCTCGCCGATTTCGAGCATCTTGCTTTTGAAGCGCTGGCGATCCTCAGCCAAACGAATCGTCTGGATCGGCGTGCCGAGCACCTCGACGCCGTACTTCTCGAGAACTCCGGCTTCGCTCAGTTCGACTGCAAGGTTGAGCCCGGTTTGGCCTCCCAGCGTCGGCAGCAGCGCGTCGGGTCGTTCCCGCTCGATAATCGCGGCCACGGATGCCACGCCGAGCGGCTCCAGATAGACCGCGTCGGCAATCTCGGGATCCGTCATGATCGTCGCCGGATTCGAGTTGACGAGGATGACGCGATGCCCTTGCTCGTGCAGCGAGCGGCACGCTTGAACCCCGGCGTAATCGAATTCAGCGGCTTGGCCGATGATGATGGGGCCGGAGCCGATGACGAGGACGTTCCGCCGGGACATTCCCGGGGTGGTTTCGCGCGAGCGCGCCTCCTCCTCGGAGGAACGGCCTTCGCTCCCAGCGCTGCTTACGGCGCCAAACGCTCGATCAGCCACAGATCTCCCTGCCGGCGGTACGCCAGGCGATCGTGCAGCCGGTTTGCACGTCCTTGCCAAAATTCGAAACCCTCGGCGGCAATGCGGTAACCGCCCCAATGCGGAGGGCGCGGAACGTCGCCGGGAAACCGCATCTCGAGCGCGCGCATCCGCTCTTCAAGCGCTTCGCGGCTCGATACGACGCGGCTTTGTTCGGAGACCCATGCGCTAAGGCGATGACCGCGAGGACGGCCGGCAAAGTATGCGTCTGATTCCGATTGCGAAAGTTTGCTCGCGACACCCTCGACTCGGACTTGCCGGTGCAGCACGTCCCAATAGAACAGCAACGCCGCGTGCGGATCGCTCGCCAGCTCGCGACCCTTGCGGCTCTCGTAGTTCGTGTAAAAGACAAAGCCACGTTCGTCCCACCCGCGCAAGAGCACCGTGCGCAGCGACGGCCGGCATGCGCCATCGACGGTCGCAAGCGCCATCGCGCTAGGCTCTTGAAGGCCGGCGTTCTGGGCTTGCGAGAACCAGCGACCGAACTGTTCGAAGGGGTCGGTCGCAACGTGACGTTCGACGAGCTCGTTTTCTGCCTCGTTCACGGGAAGCGTCCGCCCAATGCGCTGCCGATCAGCGTCAAGAACATCGTGACTGCGCTTGCCGCGGCCAGGGGAACGGAAACGTTCACGCGCCGTGGTACCCAGACCGTCGCCCGCGCGAGGTTCTGCAGCGTCCTCGCAATCGCCGAAGCATCGGTCGTGCGCGTGTACGTTCCGTGACCGGCGGCTGCAAAAGCCCGCAGCGCGTCTTCATCGATCGATGCTTCTTCGTTGGTTCCGGGAATCGCGATGCCGCTGCCGTTCGTTCCGATGCCAACCGTGTAAATGCGCACGCCGCGCCCGCCGAGCTGCTGAGCCACTTCCAGTGGGTCGGCGCCGCGGTTGTTCACGCCGTCGGTGACGAGCACGATCGCGCGCAGCCCGCGGGCAGGCAGCATTTGTCCGGCTAACGCCATCGCATCGCCGATCGCCGTCGCGCCATTGGCCGGTGGAACGTCGCCCAGGGCATCCAACACGGCGTTTTTGTTCTGCGTCGGATCCGCGATGCGAAGGGCATTCGTCGCAAACGAAACGATGCCGATGCGCGTCCCTTCGGGCGCCGAGCGAATGAAGGTGCGCGCCGCCATGCGGACCGCGATCTCCCGGGAAGGCTCGATATCGGTCGCTCGCATCGAGCCGGACGTATCGAGACACAGCACCACCGTACCGGTCCGGCTCGGCACGGAAAGAATCAGGCTCGGTCCCGCAAGCGCCACGCCGCCCAAGAGGACGGCGAATGCGATGGCGGCTGCCGCAAAGCGAATGGGCCACACGGAAACGCGCGTTGCATCTAGCAAGAACGGCAGGTTCGAGTACGCGAACGCCTCCGCGCGGCGCAGACGCTCGATGCGCGCGATCGCAATCGCGGCCGCTCCAGCCAGCACGATGGCGGCGAGGAGCCACCACGGCCGCTCGAAGGTCATCGCACGGCAGCTCCCTTCAGGCCAAACGCTGCCAGGAGCGAGGCAGCTCCATCGCCCTCGACCAGTACGCCCGTGCGCCAGCCGCAGGCGGCGAGGCGTTCGAGGTTTCGTTCCTCGCGGCGGCGCACGGCATCGGCGTACCTGCGGCGCGCCGCGCGGCCGAGAAAGACCATGCGCGCGGCCCCGCTTTCGGCATCGCGCACGCGCACGAAACCTCGCAGCGGCAAACCCTCATGCCACGGATCTCGTGCCACGAGCGCCGTCGCGTCGACATGCACGGCCAGCTCTCGCAGCAGCTCGTCGCCGGGGTCGGCATAGAAATCGCTGATCACGAGCAGCGCCGCATCGCGCGGCAGCGCCGAACGCGCCAACCGCAATGCCGCAACGAGATCGAATCCGGGTTCAACCCGGCTTTCACGCAGGCGGAGTGCGGCACCGCGCCCCGAGAGCTTCGGCGCATCGACCTCATCCGAGAAGATCCGAACGGCACGGTCCTCGCCGCCCAGCGCATCCGCCCACGCGTCGAGCGCCTCTTCCGCAGCCGCGTGCAAGCTGCGCCGCCGCCCGACGTTCATGGAGGCCGACGTGTCGATCACCGCACCGAAGCAGAGCGCGTGCTCTTCCAAGAGGACCCGAACCTGTAAGCTCCCCGCCCGCGCCGTTGCCGCCCAGTCGACGCGCCGGGGATCGTCGCCTTCAACATACGCGCGGAGCTCGGCGATCTCGAGCCCATCGCCCCGCCGCGGATACGGCCGTGCTCCGCCGCGCACGACAGGCCGTCGCCGGCCGGCGAGCAGCGCGGCACGGATGGGAGAGCTCACGGTGCCGGCACCTGCGCGATGAACGACTCGAGCAGCTCTTGGACGTTCACACGCTCGCTAGCGACCCGGTACGTGAATCCAACACGATGACGCAGCGTCGCGACGGCGAGGCTGCGGATGTCATCAGGCAAGACGTAGTTCCGCCCTTCGAGCACCGCGCGCGCTTTCGCGAGATGCGCCAGCATCAAGGCGGCGCGTGGGCTGGCGCCGCGTTCAACGTACCGTCCGCGCGCGCCGTCCGGCTCTCGCGTCGCGCGAATCATGTCGACGATGTAGCCGCGCAAGCGCGGCTCGAGGTGCACGCCCTCCGCTTCGTCGCGCCACGCGCGCACGTCGTCCAGCGTTACCGCGTCCTGCTGCAGCGGCACGTCGCCCCCGCCAAACCGTTCGAGGATGGCAAGCTCTTCTTCCCGTGAGGGATAGTCGACGTACAGGTTGAGCGCGAAGCGGTCGCGTTGCGCCAGCGGCAAGGCATATGTACCGTCATCGTCGAGCGGATTCATCGTGGCAAGCACGATGAAGGGGTTAGGAAACGGGAAGGACTGCGGCCCGATCGTGGCTTGCCGCTCTTGCATGCCTTCGAGCAGCGCCGATTGCACCTTTGCCGGCGACCGATTGATCTCGTCGGCCAGAACGATATTGGCGAAGACGGGACCGCGTACCGTTGTGAATTCACCGCTGCGCTGATCGAAGATGCGCGTGCCGACGATATCGCTCGGAAGGAGATCGGGTGTGAACTGAATGCGCCGAAACGTCCCCCCGATGGCGTTGGCCAAGCTGCGCGCGGCGAGCGTCTTGGCGACGCCCGGCGGCCCTTCGAGGAGCACGTGCCCGTTCGCGATGAGCGCAACGAGCATGCCGTCCACAACGGCGCGCTGACCGACGATCGTCTGCTCGACGGCTGCGCGCAGGGCTCCGGGGCGTACGGTCATGCTGCGATCACGTGCCGAACCGCATCCAACAGGTCTTCGAGCGCTCCCTGCAGGTGAGGTTCGTCGACGAACGTCGCGCGCTCCGCAGCTCGCAGCGCGGCGCGAAGGGCCGTTCTCTCCGGCGGAATCCGTTCCAGCAGCGACGCAAGCGTTTCATCGCTGCGCGCGCCGGCGTACGCGAAGAGCGCGCTTCGCACGTCGGCCGCACGCGCGCGGCTGCGCTCGACGGAAAGGTGCGCCGCAGCTTGGCGTATGCCGTCGAGCTCTTGGTCCGGTGCACGCGGCGGCGGACGCGCGGCGACCGGCCGCGCGGGAGGTAGCGTGACGTACGTTCTGCGGCGCGCGCGTCCGACGGCACGCAGCACCAAGCCCAAGACGACGATCGCGACAGCGCCGATGAGCGCGCCGGCGCCGATCCGGAGCGCGCGTTTCGTGGCGTCCTCCCAGCTCGGCTCGCTGCCGGACGATTGGGGCAGAATCGTGATACGAACGGAGTTCGAAGAGAAGCGAAACGGCTTCCCGCCGCGAGACGGATCGCGCGCGTCGATGTAGGCGGGGGAAATCGTTGCGGTGCCGGGAGCCACGCCGGCGACGGTCAGCACTTCGAGATAGTCCGTGCCGTCTTTGGGAATCGGCGTAGTGTGCTTCTCGTCCCCGAGTATCGTGAGGTTCCGCATGTCCGGCAAGATCAAGGACGATAGGTCGGCGTCGTGCTGCGTAGCATGCACGTGGATCGTCACATGAAAAGCTTCTCCCTCGGGAACGCTCGTTCGCTGTGACGTGATCGAAAGAGCCGTGATCGTGAGTTCCGGCAAGCTCTGCGCGCGCGCGTTTGCAACGCACGTGACGGCAAAGAGGGCCGTGGCGGCAAGTCTTTTAAACGCGGCTGTGAATTCCCGAGTACCAGTCGGCAAAAAGATGCCGAGCATCGAGCGGTCCGGGTGCCGCTTCGGGATGGAACTGCACGCCGACGATCGGTAAGCGGCGGTGACGGAACCCCTCATTGGTTCCATCGTTGAGATTGATCATCGTCGATTCCAAATCCCCGGGCAGCGAGGAACCGTCGACCGCGTAGCCGTGATTGTGCGCGGTGATGATCACCCCGCCGCTGCGAAGGTCTTTGACGGGTTGGTTTCCTCCGCGGTGCCCGTACGGAAGCTTGAAGGTCGTTGCGCCGCAAGCCAGCGCGAGCAGCTGGTGCCCGAGGCAAACGCCGAACATCGGCAGCGATCCAAGCAGATCGCGCAGCGTTTCAATCGTGGCTTTGAGGTCGGCAGGATCTCCCGGGCCGGGTGAGATCACAAGCGCTTCCGGGCCGAGTTCTCTGATCTCGTCCGCGGAAGCGGAATACGGCAGGACCTCGACGTGCGCACCCAGGCCCGCCAGCTGCTGCAGGATCGCGCGCTTCACGCCGCAATCGAGCACGACGATTCGCGGTCCGCTGCCGTTTTGCGGCGCGTAATCGTCTTCCGCGGCGACCGAAGCGACCAGCCCGACCGTGGTGCTGCGCCGCGCGTAATCGGCGAGAGCGGCGTCGGCCTGCGCCAGCGCCGTGTCGCCGGCGGCCAAAGCGGCTGGAATCGTTCCATGCTCGCGCAGCGCGATTACGAGGGCCCGCGTATCGATGCCGAGGACGGTCGGAATTCCCTGAGCGTCGAGCCATGAACCCAAATCGCTGTGACTCGAGTAATGCGACGGACGCGCGGCCAGACGCTTGATGACCGCTCCGGCGACGCAAACGCGGTTGTGCTGCATTGCCTCGCCGGAAATGCCGTAGTTTCCGATCATCGGAAAGGTAAACGTCAATATCTGGCCTGCGTACGATGGATCCGTCAGCGCCTCTTCGTAGCCCGTCATCCCGGTGTAGAAGACGGCTTCGCCGAGCGCGATGCCTTGCGTCGACAATCCCTCACCATCGTAGCGGGCCCCGTCGGCCAGGAGCAATGACGCTCTCATGCGTACGCCAGCGGCTCGATCACGCCGCGATCGACGTGATATGCAAGACGTCCGCCGACCAGCGTCGCGACGACGCGCCGTTCGAAGCGGACGCCGTCGAAGGGCGTATTCTTCCCCTTCGAATAAAAGCGCCGCGAGTCCACGGTCCACGGGCGTTCCGCGAAGATGGTTACGTCCGCACGCGACCCGACGGCAAGCGTCCCGCCTTCGACGTCGAGGATGCGCGCGGGATTCGTGGACAGCAATGCGATGAACCGATCGAGCGGCAAATCCGGCAGCGCCCTGGCGTAGGCTCCTACGGCTATTTCGAGACCCGAGAAACCAACCGGGGCGGCGGACAGCAGTTGGCTCTTCTCTTCCGCCGTGTGGGGAGCGTGGTCGCTTGCGAGCGCATCGACCGTGCCGTCGCGCACGGCGTTGCGAAGCGCAGACGAGTCGGCTGCTCCGCGCAGCGGCGGCGCAACCTTTGCGCGCGCGTGATAATCGACGAAGAGGTCGTCGTGGAGCAGCAAGTGATGCGGCGTAACCTCGCACGTTACCCTCGTGCCGCGCGCTCGCGCCCAGCGGATGATGTCCAGTGACGTCGCCGTGGACACGTGAGCGATGTGCCACGGCTTACCCGTGTCGCCCGCGATCAAGACGTCGCGAGCCACGATGACGTCTTCGGCGAGCTTCGGGCTTCCGGAGAGCCCCAGCTTCGCGGAATGCGGGCTTTCGTTCATGACGGCATCGCCGTGCAGATCCTCATCGACCGCATGAGAGATGAACGGTCCACGGACGTCCCGAGCGTACAGGGCGGCGTTTCGCAGAACCCGCGCGCTCCGCACCGTCGAGCCGTCATCGCTATACGCGACGGCCCCGGCAGCCGCAAGCTGGTGATAGGGCGCGATCTCCGTGCCCTCGCGCGCCTTGGTAATCGTGCCGATGGGATATACGCGCGCCAAGCCCGCGGCGTCCGCGCGCTGCGCAATTTCCGCGATGATCGCCGGGCTATCGATTGCCGGGGATGTGTTCGGCATACAGGCGACCGCGCTGAACCCGCCTGCGACGGCCGCGGCGGTACCGGTCCCGATCGTTTCCTTGTGGGTCTGTCCCGGCTCGCGCAAATGCACGTGCATATCGATGAAGCCGGGAGCAACGATGCAGTTGGCGGCCTCAACGACCTCGTGACCGCGTTCCTCGACGTGCTCCGAAATGGCCCGAATTATCCCACCGTCGATTGCAACGTCGCGCACCGCGTCCAGGCCGCGCGATGGATCGATGACGCGACCGCCGCGAATGAGGACTCTCATGCCGGGACCGCCGACCCGTTGACGAGCAGATCGAGGGTTGCCATACGCACGTAAACGCCGTTGCTGACCTGCGCCTCATAGCGCGAGCGCGGATCGTCGAGTGCCTCGTCCGTCAGCTCGACGCCGCGATTGTAAGGTCCGGGGTGCAAGATGATCGCGTCGCCGCGCAGCAAGCGCAGACGCTGGGCGCCGAGTTGATAGCCGATCGTGTAGTCCGCGAGCGTCGGCAGCAGCGATGCAGCGATGCGTTCCCGTTGAATCCGCAGCATCATGACGGCGTCGACGTGCGGCAAGACGTTGTCGAAATCCCGATCGATCCGCACGCCCTCGCGCGCGAAGTCATCGGGAAGAAGGGTTGACGGGCCGACGAGCGTCACGCCGACGCCGAGCATGCACATGCCGACGATGTTCGAGCGCGCCACGCGCGAATGCAAGATGTCGCCGACGATCGCAACGCGCAACCCTTCGAATCTTCCGAACTCGGCGTGCAGCGTGGCGAGGTCGAGCAATGCTTGCGTCGGATGAGCGTGGGTGCCGTCACCCGCGTTGATGACGTGGCCGTCGAACGATTCCGCGAGCCGGCGCGCAAAGCCCGATTCGCCGTGCCGGACGACGATGACCCGAACGCCGATGGCGCGCAGCGTAATCGCGGTGTCCGCGATCGTCTCGCCCTTTCCCAGGCTCGAGGTGCCGGGTGCAAACGAGATCACGTCGGCCCCGACGCGCTGCTCGGCAAGCGTGAACGACGTCGCTGTGCGGGTGCTCGCCTCGAAAAAGAGATTGAGTACCGGGACGCCGGCTAGGAGCGAACGTTGCTGGGGGTGCGCGCGAAATTCGGCGGAACGCCGGATGAGCAGCTCGATTTCTTCGCGCGAGAGGTCATCGACGTCGAGAAGGCTCCGCCTAATTCGCATGCTCCCAGTCGGCGACAGACACGTCGTCGCTCGGAGAAGGTTGCGGGGCGAGGCGGACATCGACCCGCTCGCGCCGGCTGGTCGGAATGACGCGTCCCACGTAATCAGCTTGGATCGGCAGCTCCCGCTGGCCCCGGTCGACCAGGACGGCCAGGCGGATCGCCTTGGGGCGGCCGAGATCGGTGACCGCGTCCAGCGCCGAGCGCACCGTGCGGCCGGTATAGAGGACGTCGTCCACGATCACGACGGTACGGCCGCGGACGTCCTGCCGGATATCAGATTCGGGCAGCTCGTGGGTGACGTCATCGTCGCGGTAGAGGTTGATGTTCAGAAAGCCCAGCGCCGGCTCGAGGCCGGAAATCTCGGCCACGCGCGTGGCCA
>Ga0209061_1000658_pt1 | contig 76555 bp, 62 predicted proteins | sample Coa_R1_10_FD_187157 | JGI IMG/M metagenome (GOLD analysis project Ga0209061, IMG submission 187157) | Surface soil microbial communities from Centralia Pennsylvania, which are recovering from an underground coalmine fire - Coalmine... | ecosystem: Environmental > Terrestrial > Soil >... | reverse complement strand
TATGAGGTGGAGGTGGACGACGTGGGGCCGTCGCTGCGCAACGCCTCGGCGCGGGTGAACCGGGCCGCGCGGTCCGGCGCCGCGGCCGGCGGGGCCGCGGCGGGCAGGCCCGCGCCGGCCGCCGCGGATGGCGCTGACGGCTCCGGCGGGTCCGCCGCCGAGCCCGACCCGTGGGCGAACGACGGCCCCGGCGGCTACACCGACGAGCCGCCGTTCTGACCAGCGGCGTCCCGCCGCCCCGGTGAGCATTCGGGCGCCGGCCGCGATTCCGGCGGTAATAGGCTGGGAACGTGACGGGCATGAGCACGACGGCGATGCGGCCCGGGCACGGCGCCCCGGGCCGGCGTGGCAGGCCGGGGAGGCGGATGGCGGGCGCCGCCGCGGTGGCGGCGCTCGGGCTGGTGGCGGGGTGCACGGCCGGCGGGCACGCGGCCGGCGGGCACGCGGCCGGACAGGTCACCCCCGCCGCCAACGTCGGGTCACATGCCGCGGCCAGCGGCCCCCGGGTGACGATCACGCCGGCGAACGGCGCCACCGGCGCCGACCCGTCGGCCGGCATCACGGTCACCGCGTCCGGCGGCAGGCTGACGGACGTCACCGTGCGCACCTCCGGCGACCCGGTGCCCGGCAGCCTGAGCCATGGCGGCACGGCGTGGCACAGCACCTGGGCGCTGGACGTGTCGCAGTCCTACACGGTGACGGCCACCGCGTCCGGCGGCGGCCGCACCGCGACGGCGACCAGCGCGTTCCGGACGCTCACGCCGAGCCGGACGTTCAGCACCGAGATCCTCAACGGCTACCGGCAGACCTACGGCGTGGGCATGCCGATCATCTTGTACTTCAGCCAGAAGATCACGAACAAGGCCGCGGTCGAGCGGGCGCTGCAGGTCACCACGTCGAAACCGGTGATCGGCGCCTGGTACTGGGACGATGACTGCGGCATGGCCCCCACCTGCGCCTACTTCCGGCCGCGCGACTACTGGCCCACCGGCACCACTGTCAGCTTCACCGGGCACCTGAACGGCGTGCAGGGCGCGCCGGGCGTGTACGGGTACCACACGCTGACCCAGACGTTCTCCATCGGCGCGTCGCTGATCGCGGTCGGGAACGTGCGGACCCACCACACCGAGATCTACTACAACGGCAAGCTGCGCTACGACTGGCCGATCAGCGCCGGCCGGCCCGGCGACGACACGCCGGACGGGTCCTACCTGACCATCGAGAAGGAGAACCCGGTGCTGATGACCGGCCCCGGGTACAGCCTGGAGGTCCCGTACTCGGTGCGGTTCACCTGGAGCGGCGACTACTACCACGACGCGTACTGGTCGGTGGGCGAGCAGGGGTTCGAGAACGTCAGCCACGGCTGCGTCAACCTGTCGCCGGCCGACGCCGAGATCTACTACAACCTGGCCGTCCCCGGCGACCCGATCACGATCGTGGGCAGCCCGAAGCCGGGCACCTTCGACAACGGCTGGACCATGTGGTTCCTGAGCTGGCCGCAGTACCTCAAGGGCAGCGCGCTCGGCATGGCGGTGCGGGCCGGTCCCTCCGGCAGCACGTTCGTGGATCCTGCGTCGCTGCCGCCCGACACCGCGACCGCGCCGCTGCAGACCGCCCCGCCCGGCAACTCGGCCGCCGCGTAGCGCCCGGGCGCGGCGGACCCGGTGCCGCTGCCCGTACCATGTGCCTTGATCAGATGCGGCGCGGCTCCCTACCGGAAGGCCCGATGAAGTTCGACAACAGCCCCGCCAGGGGCATGCGGGACCTGCTGCCCGGCGACGTCGCCGTCCGTGACCACGTGCTCGAGTCGGTCACGGCGGTGTACCGGCGGTTCGGGTACCAGCGGATCGAGACCCCGGCGCTGGAGGACATCGGCCGGCTGACCAGCGGGCAGGGCGCGGACAACGAGAAGCTCATCTTCCAGGTGCTGCGGCGCGGGCTGCCTCCGGACCTGCCCGGCGGTGCTCACCTCCGCGACCTGGTCGACCTCGGGCTGCGCTACGACCTGACGCTGCCGCTGACCAGGTTCTACGGGAACAACCACGCGTCGCTGCCGGTGCCGTTCCGCTCGCTGCAGGTGGGGCCGGTGTGGCGGGCCGAACGGCCGCAGCGCGGCCGGTACCGGCAGTTCTACCAGTGCGACATCGACATGATCGGCGAGCCGACCGTGCTGGCCGAGGCCGAGCTTATCGAGGCCACCAGCGCGGCGCTGGCGGCGATCGGGCTCGACGGCACGACGATCCGGCTGTCGGACCGCCGGTTCCTGTCCGCGCTCGCGGCCGACGCCGGGATCCCCGAGGAGTCGCGGGACGCGTTCTTCATCGCGCTGGACAAGCTGGACAAGGCCGGCTGGGACGGGGTGCGGTCCGAGTTGCTGGATCTCGGGTTTCCCGGGCCCGCCGTCGCGGCGCTGGCGGACAAGATCCAGGGGCTGATGGGCGTTTCCGCGGAAACGCTGGCGGCGGCGCTGGGCGACAGCCTGCCCAAGCTGCCCGCCCCGGTGATCGAGGACCTGGCGGCCACCGCGGCCTGCCTGGACGCGCTCGCCGCGGAACGGCCGCTGACGTGGCGGTTCGACCCGAGCCTGGTGCGCGGGATGGGCTACTACACCGGCCAGGTCTTCGAGGTCATCCACCCGGACATGAGCGGGTCGGTGGCAGGCGGCGGCCGTTACGACAAGCTGATCGGGCGGTCGCTGGGGCACGACGTCCCCGCCTGCGGGTTCTCCCTCGGCTTCGAGCGGATCGTGGACCTGCTCTCGCAGCGGCCGTCGCGGGACGCGCTGGCCGTGCTGGTGGAGGCGGACGTGCCGGTCGCGGACGCGCTGGCCGTGGCCCGCGAGATGCGCGCCGTGTCCGGTCCGGGCCGGGCCGTCGAGACGATACGGCGCAGCGGGAAGCTCGGCACTCAGCTGCGGCGGCTGGAGACCGCGGGGTTCACCGGATTCGTGCTGGTGCGTTCCGAGGACGGCGTGACCGTGCGCGGGGACCAGCGGCCGCTCGGCGGGTAACTCGCCCTGCCGCGGGCCCTGGCCGCCCGGGCCCGTGCCCAGGTGCCCTCCGGCCTGCTGCTGCGCGTCCTGGACCTGGCTCGCCGGGCTACAGGTCCACGGCCGTCCCGGGCTCCAGCCTGGCCAGCGACGCGCCGCTTGGCGCGGCGGCCACCGACATCAGCCCGGTCACCAGGGCAAGGCCGTTGGCGTTCAGTATCTCGTCATGGATCGCGTATCCCCGCTGCGGCCCGACCTCGCGGAAGTAGTCGATCCACTCGGCGGCCTTCAGCCACGGCGCGCTGACCGGCAGCAGCAGCGTCCGGACCGGTTCGTCCGGCACGGTGAACGAGTCGCCGGGATGGAACAGCTCGCCGTCGACGAGGAACCCGGTGTTGGCGACCAGCGGGACGTCCGGGTGGATCACCGCGTGCCTCTCGCCGTGGACGTGCACGGAGAAGCCGGCGACGTCCAGCGCGTCCCCGGCACGGGCCTGGTGCACCCGCGCGCCGAACTCGCCGAACTGCCCGGCGACCGACGGGTTCGCCCACAGCGTCAGTCCCGTGTTCCCGGCAAGCGCGGCGCGCACGGCGGCCCCGTCGATGTGGTCCGGGTGCTCGTGGGTGATCAGGACCGCGGTGGCCCCGTCGAGCGCGGCGGCGGCGTCGGTGAACGTGCCGGGGTCGATGACCAGGACGGCGCCGTCCTTCTCCAGCCTGACGCACGAGTGGCCGAGCTTGGTGAACCGCATCGCGAGCCTCCATCTGCCGGGAACCGCCCCGGCGGCGGCCGGGACGGACGCAGCCCAACGATACCGGCCGGGAGCCGCCTGGCCGGGCCGCACCGGTAGCGTTGGCGGCGTGACCGAGACGACGTGGCTGGACGCCACCGCGCAAGCCGAGCTCGTCCGCCGCGGCGAGGCAAGCCCGGCGGACCTGGTCGAGGCCGCCATCGCCCGGATCGAGGCGGTCAACCCGCGGCTGGACGCGGTGATCCGCACCCGGTTCGACGCGGCGCGGCAGGAGGTCGGCGGCGGCCTGCCCGACGGCCCGTTCCGCGGCGTGCCGATCCTGTTCAAGGACCTGGGCTGCACCGTCGCCGGGGAGCCCACCGCGTTCGGCCTCGGGCCGCTGCGCGAGGTGGCATGGCCGGTGACGTCCTACCTCGCCCAGCGGTTCCGCGCGGCCGGCTTCGTGCCGCTCGGCCGCACCAACGTGCCGGAGCTCGGCACCACGGTGACCACCGAGCCGCGGAGCTTTCCCCCGGCGCGCAACCCCTGGGATCCCGGCCGCTCGGCCGGCGGATCCTCGGGCGGGTCGGCCGCCGCGGTGGCGGCGGGCATGGTGCCGGTCGCGCACGGCAACGACGGCGGCGGCTCCATCCGCATCCCGGCCAGCGAGTGCGGGCTGGTCGGGCTCAAGCCCACCCGCGGCCGGGTGAGCCAGGGCCCGCTGGTCGGCGAGGCATGGGCCGGCGGCGTGGCCGACGGGGCGATCACGCGGACCGTGCGGGACGCGGCGGGCGTGCTCGACGTGATCAGCGCGCGCATGCCGGGCGAGCCGTACTACGCGCCGCCGCTGCCGCGGCCGCTGGCGCAGGAGGTCGGCGCCGACCCGGGCCGGCTGCGGATCGGGGTGCTGGACCGGCCGGGCGCGGACGTCTACCTCGACGACCCGCAGTGCCGCGCCGCTGCGGCCGGCGCGGCGCGGCTGCTGGAGTCGCTCGGCCATCACGTCGAGCAGTCCGCCCCGGCGGCCATGTTCGAGCCGGAGTTCGGCCGGCACTTCGCCACGATCATCGCCGCCGACGCCGAAGCGACGTTCCGGGCCTTCGAGAGGCTGCTCGGCCGCCCGATCGGCGCGGACGAGATCGAGCCGCGCAACGCCGGCTACCGGCGCGCCGGCAGCGCGCTCGGCGCGGCGGACTACCTGCACAGCCGGGCGTGGCTGGGGATGTGGGCGCGCCGCATGGCGGAATGGTGGGATGACCACGACCTGCTGCTGACGCCCACCCTCGGCGCGCCCCCGCCCGAGCTGGGCTGGTTCACCGCCGCCGGGCCGCGGCAGGAGGGGCCGCGGATCGCCAGCTTCATTCCCTACACGGCGCAGTTCAACATGACCGGGCAGCCGGCCGTCAGCCTCCCGCTGCACTGGACCCCGGCCGGCCTGCCGGTCGGCGTGCAGCTGGCCGCCGCCTACGGGCGCGAGGACGTGCTCGTCCGGGTCGCCAGCCAGCTTGAGCAGGCCGCGCCGTGGCGTGGCCGGCGCCCGCCGGTCCACGCGTGACGCCGGCGAGCTCAGGACCTGACGAGCCGGGCGATCGCCTCGGAGGCCTCCCTGATCTTCTCGGCGCCTTCGGTGCCGCCTCGCCCGACGGCCTGGGCGACGCAGTGGCCGAGGTGGTCTTCGACCAGGCCGAGCGCGACCGCCTGCAGCGCACGGGTCACCGCGGACACCTGGGTGAGGATGTCGATGCAGTAGGCGTCGCCTTCCACCATGCGCTGCAGCCCGCGCACCTGGCCCTCGATCCGGCGCAGCCGCCTGAGGTAGGCGTCCTTGTCCTGGGTGTACCCGCGCATGGTCCAACTGTAGGGCGCGCGCCGGGCCGCGGTAACCTCACCGCATGCGCGACGAGACCATCGCGGAGTTCCTCGGCCGGCTGGCGGCACGGGAGCCCGTCCCCGGCGGCGGCGCGACCGCCGCCCTGCACGCCGCCCAGTCGGCCGCGCTGCTGGCCATGGTCGCCAGGTACAGCGACGGCCCCCGGTACGACACGGAGGCGATGACGCGGGTCGCCGGCCGGGCGGACGAGCTGAGGGAGGAGGCGCTGCGGCTCGGCGAGGCGGACATCGCGGCGTTCGGCGCGGTGGGTGCCGCCTACCGGATGCCGCGCGATACCGCCGGGCAGCGCCAGGCCCGCTCGGCCGCGATCGCCGAGGCGCTGGCCGGCGCCGCCGCCCCGCCGGCCGGGGTGATCCGGGCGGCGGCCGCCCTGACCGGCCTGGCCGAGGAGCTGGCGGCGGCCGGCAACCAGACCATGATCACCGACGTGGCCGCCGCGGCCGAGGCGGCGCGCGCCGCCGCGGTCACCGCGCGGGCGTTCATCGAGGTCAACCTGCGCGGGATCAGGGATCGGCCGGCGCCAGCCGGATTCGCCGAGGCGGCCGCCCTGGCCGACGAGGTCGCCGCGCGCGCCGACCGGGTGGTCGGGACGGTCCGCGAGAAGATCATCCGATGACCGCGGCACCGCTGCCTGGGCGGGAGCTCGCCGCCGGCATCCGGGCGGAGGCCGCGGCCCGGGCGGCGGAGCTGGCCGCCGCGGGCCGCCGGCCGCGGCTGGCCGTCGTCACCGCGACCGACGACGAGGCCAGCGCCTGGTATGCCCGGTCGCTGGCGGCGGCGGCCGGGCGGGCGGGCATCGGCTGCGACATCCATGACCTCGGCCCGCAGGCCGCCGCGGCCGGGATCGGCGCGACGCTGGCCGCGCTGAGCGGCGATCCCGGGGTGCACGGGATCATCCTGCAGACGCCGCTGCCCGGGGGCTTGCGGCTGGCCGCGCTCGCCGCCGGCATCGACCCGGCCAAGGACGTGGACGGCGCGAACCCGGTCTCGCTCGGCCGCCTGATGACGGGGCTGCCGGGTTTCGCGCCCGCCACCGCCGAGGCGGTGATCCGGCTGCTGGAGCGGCACCAGATACCGCTGGCCGGGCGGCAGGCGGTCGTGGTCGGGCGCTCGGCGGTGGTGGGCAAGCCGGTGGCGCAGCTGCTGCTGGACCGCGACGCCACCGTCTGCATCTGCCACTCGCGGACCAGGGACCTGGCCGCCGTCACCACCCGGGCCGACGTGCTCGTGGTGGCCGCGGGCCGCGCCGGGCTGATCGGTCCCGAGCACGTCGCGCCCGGCGCGACCGTGATCGACGTCGGCACCAACGCCACCCCGGACGGCGGCCTGGCCGGCGACGTCGATCCGAAGGCCGCCGAGGTCGCGGGCGCGCTCACACCGGTGCCCGGCGGCGTGGGCCCGGTGACCACCGCGCTGTTGCTCCGGCACGTCACCGAGGCGGCCCGGGCCAGCTGAGCGTCGCGAGCGCGCCACGCCGGTACCGGATCGAGATGTGGCGATCCTGGGTGTTCGTGATACTCCGGCGTAACCTTGGGGTATCTGACCGGTGGTGGGGACGCAACGGTGCCCCGGGCTGCGTGGGGAGTTCTGCATGCGACGGCTGTGGTTGCTCGCGCTGCTTGTTCCCGTGCTGGCGCTGGCCGTGCCGGGCGTCGCCTCGGCCGCGGCGCCGGCGCGCTCGGCGCGAGGGTCGCCGGCGGCGCCGGGCGCGCCGGGCCGCCCGGTGCAGTTCGGCATGAGCGGGTCGGCGGTCACGGCGCTGCAGCGGCGGCTCGCCGCGCTGAAGTACTACCCGGGGCCGATCGACGGCAAGTTCGGCACCGACACGCTGGAGGCGGTGTGGGCGTTCCAGGAGGTGCAGGGGCTGCCCGGCGAGGACTACGTGAGCTCCGCGATGCAGCGGGCGCTGTCTCACCCGCGCGCGCCGCAGGTGCTCGTGCCGCGCGGCGGCGCGGACCGGATCGAGATCAACCTCTCCCGCGAGGTCCTCGTGCTCTACCGCGGCAACAAGGTGGAGCTGATCAGCCACGTCTCCACCGGCGGCCACTACTACTACTGCTCGGCCGGCGGCTGCGGCTACGCGGTCACGCCCACCGGGAACTTCCGGACGCTGTCGTTCCTGCCCGGCTGGGTCGCGGTGCCGCTTGGCTACATGTACAACCCGGTATTCTTCATCGGCACCGCGTACGCGATCCACGGCGACGTCCCGGTGCCGCTGCAGCCGGTCTCGCACGGCTGCGTGCGGATCCCGATGGACATCGCCGCGTTCTTCCACAAGCTGGTGCGCATCCCGGGCGAGCCGGTGTACATCCGCTACTGACGCGGCGGCGGCCAGCCGTCAGCGGGCCGGCCCCGGTCCGTGCACCGCGGCCAGCGAGCGGGACAGCTGCACGATGCCGGCGGCGACCGCGAGCACGGCCAGGATCTCGACGGCCAGCCAGCCGCCGGTGCGGATGGTCTCGCCGTAGACCGTCACCCCGAACGAGGCACTGATCAGCGCGTCGCCGAGGGTGAGCGGCGGCTGGACCGCGAGCAGCAGGCCCGCCTGCATCCCGTTCTGCAGCAGGAACAGCGAGCCGACCCCCGCCGCGGCGGTCGCGTACAGCTGCCAGGAGCCGAAGAAGGGCCCGGCTCCATGGGACAGCGCCGCCATCGCGGCCTTCATCAGCGTCGCGGTCAGCGCGTAGCCGCAGCCCGCCGCCAGGCCGAACGCCGCTCCCCTGGCGTTGCCGCGGGTGCGCACGCCGATGGCGATCACCACCGCCTCGAAGGCGGCCGTGACGGCGATGGTCAGCGCCCACGTCTTCGCGCTGGCGGTGTCGGTGCCGCCGGACGGCGCCGCGGCGGCCAGGCCGGTGCCCAGGCTGACCGTGACCAGGACCACCGCCGCCCAGGTCATCCGGGCCAGCCCGCGCCGCATCATCCGGCTCGCCACCAGCAGCGAGAACGGCAGCTCGATGATGAAGATCGGCTGCACGAGCGCGACCGGGCCGGTGGCCAGCGCGACGGCCTGGCACACCGCGGCGAGGATGATCAGGCCGATGCCGGCCAGCCACACCTGGTTCCTGGCCAGGTAGGCGAGCAGCGACAGGTGCAGCGCCTTCGCGGCGGGCGCGGTCTGCGCCGCCAGCCGCTGCAGCACCGACGCCGTGCCGTTGCACAGCGCCGTCAGCAGCGCGAAGACAACCGGGACCACCGCGGCATCCTAGTCGACGGCGCGCCGGGCGCGTCAGGCGCCCCGCGGGGGGACGCGCAGCACCTCTCGTTCGGGATAATCGCCCCAGGCGGCGGGCGCGCGGGCGGCGGCAGCGGCGGGCGGTCACTGGCTCGGGCGGTTGCGGCGCGCCAGCGTGTCCACGGCGACGGCGGCGAGCAGCACCGCGGCGGTCCACATGTTCTGCGCGTCGGCGCCCAGGCCGAGCAGTTCCAGGCCGTTGTAGATCACCGCGACGATCAGCCCGCCGAGCACCGCGCCCAGCATCCGGCCGCGGCCGCCGAACAGGCTGGTGCCGCCGATCACCGCGGCGGCGACCGCGTACAGCACGTTCTGGCCGCCGTTGACGTTGTCGGAGACCGAGCCCAGGTAGGAGGCGTAGATGACGCCCATGATGCCGGCGGTCAGCCCGCACAGCGTGAACGCGATCACCCTGATCCGGCTCAGGTCGATGCCGGCCCGCCGGGCCGCCTCGGCGTTGCCGCCGATCGCGTAGACGTAGCGGCCGAACCGGGTCCGGCCGAGCAGGAAGCTCCACGCGACGAGCACCACCAGCACCAGCAGCACCACCCAGGGCACGCCGCGCACCACGGTGAGGAAATGCCCGCGGTTGGTGTCGCCGATCAGCACCACGACCACGCCGGCGACCGCCATCACGGCCACCTTCAGCGCGGTCACGCTGGCCGGCGGCGCGGCGAGCTTGCTGGCCCGCCTGCGGCCGTCCCGGACCACGAACAGCGCGCCCGCCAGCACCACGGCGGCCGCCATCACGACCCAGCCGGCCAGCGGGCTCATGGCGCCGGCCTCGATCCAGTACAGGACGCCGGGGTACAGCCGCATCGTGCCGCCGGAGTTCGGCGCGAAGACGTTGAACAGGTACAGCAGCAGGCCCTCCCCCATGAGCAGGCCGCCCAGCGTCACCACGAACGACGGCAGCCGCAGCCAGGTGGTGATCACGCCCTGGATGCCGCTGTAGACCGCCGGGACGGCCAGGCCCACCAGCGCGGCCAGCGGCCACGGCGCGGGGTGCGGCGGCTGCAGCAGCCACACCGTGAACGTGGCGCCGATCACCGAGCTGAACCCGATCGACAGGTCGATCTCGCCCGGCAGCAGCACGAACACCTCGGCCATGCCCAGCATCACGATCCACGCCGCCTGCGTCATCAGGTTGGCCAGGTTGCCCGCGGACAGGAACAGCGAGTTGCGGGCCTGGAAGTACACCACGATGACGACCAGGCCGAGCACGATCGGCAGCGCGCCGCTCTCGCCGCCGCGGACCCTTGCCCACCAGATCCTGGCGTACTCCCCGAGCGAGCCGGCGATGACCTCGGGGGCGGCGGCCGCGGCGGTCTGCGCGGCGATCTCGTCGGCCTCGGCGGCGTCGGGCGGCTCGTGGACTTCAGTGCTCACTGGGGCTCCCCGATGAGGTTTCGGCGGGCTGGGCGGCGAGGCGCCTGGAGGTGCCGGTGGTCATCAGGTCCACGACGGACTCGGCGTCGAACCGCTCCTTCGGCCCGACCGCGACCAGGTAGCCCAGGCGCAGCACGGCCAGCCGGTCCGCCACCGACATGACGTCGCTCAGGTTGTGCGAGATGACGATCACGGCGATGTCCTGGCTCTTCAGCCGGGTGATCAGGTCGAGCACCACGCGGGTCTGGGTGACGCCGAGCGCCGCGGTCGGCTCGTCCAGGATCACCAGCTGAGCCTTGCGCATCACGGCCCGTGCCACCGCGACCGCCTGGCGCTGGCCGCCGGACAGCGACCCCACCGGCTGGCGGACCGAGCGGACCGACACCACCGACAGGTCGGCCAGCGTGCGCTTGGCCGCGATCTCCATCTCGACCTCGTCCAGCTGCCAGCGCCTGGTCGGCTCGCGGCCGAGGAACATGTTCGCCACGATGTCCAGGTTGTCGCACAGCGCCAGGTCCTGGTAGACGGTGGCGATGCCGAGATCGGTGGCGTCCTTCGGCGAGTGCAGCCGCACCGGGCGGCCCTGCCAGATGATCTCCCCGTGGTCCTGCTGCCAGATGCCGGAGATCGTCTTGATCAGCGTGGACTTGCCCGCGCCGTTGTCGCCGACGATCGCGGTCACCTGCCCGGCCGGGATGTCCAGGTCGACGCCGACCAGGGCGCGCACCGGGCCGAAGTTCTTGCCGATGCCGGCCAGGCGCAGCAGCGGCTGCGCCTGGCCGGCGGTGGCACCGTCGGTCATCTGGCCGTCCGGGGCGTCGGTCATACGGAGATCCCGGCGGCCTTGCAGGCCGCGGCGTAGGAGCCGACGCACAGCTGCTGGGCCGGCACGAACTGGTCCGCGATGACGGTCGAGTTCATGTTGGTGGTGGTCACCCACTCCGGGGTGAGCAGCACCGACGGGACGTTGGTGCCGCTCTGGGTGTCCTTGGTGGTGCCGTTGACCAGGGCGGCCGGCGGCGTCTTGCCGGCCCGCAGGTACATGGCCAGCGCCACGGCGGCCTGGGCCTCCAGGTAGATCGGCTTGTACACCGTGCCGCACTGGTAGCCGGCCAGGATGTTCTGCAGCCCGACCAGGGTGGCGTCCTGCCCGGTGACCGGGAAGGTATGCGGCTTGACGCCCTGCGTCTGCAGGTAGTGGATGATCGGGGCGGCGTTCTCGTCGTTCGGGGTGAGCACGGCGTTGATGTTCTTGTGCGCGGTGAACTGCTGCTGGAACTCGCTCTCCGCCGTCGGCGGGTCCCACGTCCCGGCCGGCGTGCCGACGTCCACGTAGCTCTTGTTGGCGAAGTACGGGGCGAGCACCGCGTCGTAGCCCTGGGCGAACAGGGTGGCGTTGTTGTCTGTGGGCGCGCCGCGCATCACCAGCACGTTCGGCTTGCTGACGTGCCAGGCCGACGCGCAGGCCACGAAGCCCTTGCCGATCAGCGTGCCGACCTCGACGTTGTTGAAGCTGACGTAGTACTGGCGGCTGCCGCCCAGCGTCAGCCGGTCGTAGTCGACGACGTCGACGCCGTGCGCCTTCGCGTAGGACTCGATCTGCGCGCCGACGCCGGAGTCCAGCGGGTCCATGATCAGCACGCTGGCGCCCTTGGTGATGGCCTCCTGGGCGTCGGCCAGCTCGGTGGCGTCACTGCCCTGCGCGTTCACCACGGAGTACTGCGAGGGCGAGAGGCCGGCCAGCGCCAGCGCCTGCGACAGGTAGGGCGCGTCGAATTCGGTGTACCGGGCCGAGGTCACGGTGTCGGGGAGGATGACGGCCACGTTGCCCTTGCCCTCGGCCGCCAGCGGCTTGAGCGCGGTCATCGCGGAGAAGGTCCGGTTCAGGTCCGTCACGCTGATCGAGGGCACGGCCGCGGACGTGCCGGAACTGGCGGTGCTCGCGGCGGTCGGGGAGGAACTGCTGCTGCAGGCCGCGGCGGCGAGGCACACAGCCAGCGGCACCGCCGCCACGGCCCCTTTTCTGGCCACCCTAATCATGGAAACCACCTCGCGTCTTTTTCCGAACGGCCGCGTGCAGGCGGGTACAGGCATGGCGATTGCCTCGCCGACCTGGCGGATCTCCGCGGGCCTCCGCGGCCATGGCGTCTTCGCTACGACCATAGGGCGGCGGAAATTAACGTGGCCTTAACATTCGCGCGGTCCCGTGAAGATACCGTGAACGGCGCATTATTTGTGCTCCTTTCGATTCGCGTTTGTCACCCTGGCGTGATCCCGGGCGGTTATTCGGGGGTCAGCCGGTAGCCGGCCCGGGGCTGGGTGAGGATCAGCGGCGGGCTGCCCGCCGCCTCGAGCTTGGCCCGCAGCCGCCGCACGTACACGCGCAGGTACTCGGTCTCGGTCTCGTAGCCGTGGCCCCACACCCGGCGCAGCAGGTGCGCGTGGGTCAGCAGCTTGCCGCGGTTGACGGCGAGCTCGCGCAGCAGGGCGAACTCGGTCGGGGTCAGGTGCACCGGCTGCCCGCCGCGCCGCACCTGCTGCAGGGCCAGGTCGATGACGATGTCGCCGGCCACGATGACCGGCGGCGCCTGCTCGGTCGGCGCGGCGGGCCGGGTCCGGCGCAGCGTCGCGGCGATGCGCGCCAGCAGCTCCTCGATGCTGAACGGCTTGGTCATGTAGTCGTCGGCGCCCATGTGCAGGGCCGTCACCTTGTCCCGCTCGCCGCCGCGGGCCGACACCACGATGATCGCCACCGGCGAGCGCTCCCGGATCTGGCGGCACAGCTCGAACCCGTCGGCCTCGGGCAGCATCAGGTCGAGCAGCACGATGTCGGGATCCTCGGTCTCCAGCAGCTGGAGCGCCCGCATGCCGTCCACGGACACGACCGTGTCGAAGCCGCGCACCGCGAGGTTGGACCGGATCAGGTCGACGATGTTCGGGTCGTCCTCCACGATGAGGGCGCAGGTCTTGGGGGCGGCGGTTCCCGGCCTGGGCACGGCGGCCGCCGTCGCCGGCCTGGGCACGGCGGTCGCTGTCATCTGCTCGCTCCGATGGGGCTGGGGTCGAGGACCTCGGCCTCGACGGGGAGGTACACGCTGAAGCAGGTGCCCTTGGGCAGCGCGGTCAGCTCGATCCTGCCGCCGTGCGCCTGCACGATGCCGCGCGCGATCGACAGGCCGAGCCCGGCTCCGGCGCCCCGGCCGCGGCCGGCGGCCGCGCCGTTGCCCCCGGCCGCGCCGTTGCCCCCGGCCGCGCCGTTGCCCCCGGCCGCGCCGTTGCCCCCGGCCGCGCCGTTGCCCCCGGCCGCGGGGAGCCTGCGGGCGGGCTCGAACGGCGCGGCGGCCAGCTCCGGCGGCATCCCGCGGCCGTCGTCGATCACGCTGATCACCACCTCGGCTCCCTGCGCCCTGGCCGTCACCCGCACCAGCGTTCCCGGCGGGTTGTGGCCGAACGCGTTGTTGAGCAGGTTCACGAACACCTGCTCCATCCGGTCGTGGTCGGCCCACACCACCGGCAGCGCGGCATCGCAGCTCAGCGAGACCGAGGCCGCGTTGCCTGGCGGCAGGCACCCGATCGCCGCCTCGAGCACCAGCCGCATGTCGCACCAGTCCGGCTGCAGGCGCATGGTGCCCGACTCGATCGCGGAGAAATCGAGCAGGTCGTCGACCAGGCGGCCAAGCCGGGCCGACTCGGCGGCGATCCGGTCGAGGAACCGCTGCTGGGAGTCGCGGTCCCAGGTCACGTCCGGCTGCATGAGGCTGGAGGCGTATCCCCTGATCGCGGTCAGCGGGGTGCGCAGCTCGTGGCTGAGCCGGGACAGGAAGCCGCGCTGCAGCTCCCGTGACCGGCGCAGCGCCGCCGCCTCCTGGTGCGCGTGCCCGGCCTCCTCGCGTTCCAGCGCCAGCCGCAGCGAGTGCGCCGCGTCCTCCATCAGCGCCGTCTCCTCCTTGGTGGGCGGCAGGCGGCGCCAGCTCGCCAGCAGCACGGTGGGACCGCCGGCCGCCACGAAGGCGACCGCGCGCACCCGGTGCCTGCGGCTGGTCCGCAGCTGCCTGGCCACGCCGTCCCGGTGCGCGCTGGACAGCGCCTCCTCCGCCATCGCGCGCAGCGACGGCGTGGCCTGCTCGGGGTCGGTGCCGTGCGGCCCGGCGAAGGCGCGCCAGGCCGGCGGCTGGCCGGCGGGCTGGGTGAGCAGGGCCACCTCCTCGGCCTGCAGGCCGCGGCGCAGCGACTGGACCGCGATGACCATGCCCTCGCCGACCGGGACCGGCCCGGCCAGCGTCTCGAGCATCTCCCTGATCGTCTCGAGCACGCGGTTCCTCGTCGTCACCTGGTCAAGCAGCCGGTCCCGCTCGATCGCGCTGGCCGCGTAGCCGGCGTAGACGGTGACCAGGTCCAGCTCGTCGCGCTGCGGCGCGCCCTGCTCGGCACGGAAGACGGTGATGACCCCGCTCAGCCCGCCCGGGCCGAGCACCGGGACCGACCACGAGCTGGCCACGTTCGCCGTCTTCGCCAGCTCGCGGAAGCTGCGCCAGGCCGCGCCGACGCGCACGTTGTCGGCGATTACCGGCCGCTCGTCCGCCGCGGCCAGGCCCACCGCGCCGCCGCCGGGACCGAACGGCAGCCGCGCCCACGGGTGGAGCTGGCCGGGCGCGAACCCGAGCGAGGCGGCGAGCAGCAGCGTCCTGTCGCTGACCAGGTGGATGCACAGCCGCTCGCTGGACAGCGCCGAGCCGAGCGCAGACAGGATCAGCGACAGGCTGGAGGAGGGGTCCGCCGACACCAGGCGGTCGGTGAGCCCGTGCAGCCGGGTGAGCTGGCGGCGCGCGGAGGAATCGACCTGCTGGCCGGACAGCAGCGCCACCACGTCGTCGGGATGCGTGTCGGCCGGGCGCAGGTCCGCCACGACGCGGCCCTGCCGCAGCACCACGACGCGGTCGGCGAGCCGGAACATCTGGTCGATGTCGTGGCAGGCGAGCAGGATCGTGGTGCCCTGCTCGCGCAGGCCCATGACCAGCTCCTCCACCTGCGCCGCCTCCCTGACGCCCAGCGACGCGGTGGGCTCGTCGAGCATCAGCAGCCGCGGCCTGGTGCCCATGGCGCGGGCCACCGCCACCAGCTGGCGCTGCCCGCCGGACAGCGAGCGGACGCTGCGGGTGGTGTCCTTCAGCGGGATGCGCAGCTCGGCCAGCACGGACGCGGCCGCGGCGTGGAAGCGGGTGTCGGACAGCAGCAGCCGCTTGGACTCCCTGCCCAGCAGGATGTTCGCGGCGACGTCCAGGTTGTCGCACAGCGCCAGGTCCTGCCAGACCACGGCGATCCCGTGCCTGGCCGCCCCGGCCGGGTCGGCCGGTATCCGCCTGCCCGCCAGGTACACCTCACCGCTGGCCGGGACGATGTCGCCGGCGATGCACCGCACCAGCGTCGTCTTGCCCGCGCCGTTCTCGCCCGCCAGCGCGACGAGCTCGCCGGTGCGGACGCTCAGGCTGACCCCCTCCAGGGCGCGGACCCGGCCGTAGCTGACGCTCAGCCCGGACACGGTCAGCAGCGGATCGCCCGCGGCGACGGCGCCGGAATGGGTTTCCGCCGCGGTCGCCGCCAGGTCAACCGCCCCGAGAGAAGCGATCATGCCGCCCATTGTGTGCCGCCGACCGCGCACCTGGCTACAGCGCTCCCAGGTCGTATCGACCTGGGCAGCGATTTTCACGGATTTTAAACGCCGGTGCCGCCCCGGCACGTCGGCAACGCGGCCCGGGTCAACCGGGGAAGCGCGCCCGCGGGCGCCAGGCTGCCGGTCACCGGACGTCGGCCAGGCGCAGCAGCGCCGTGGTGGCCGCCAGCGCGGCGAGCACGACCACCGCCGCATCCTCCAGCAGTCGCTGCGCCCACGGGGGGAAGGCAACCCGCGCCCGCAGCAGCCCGCCGGACAGCCGGAACGCGTACGTCCCGGCCGACAGCATGGCCATGCCCGCGGCGAGCACCGGGCCGGCCGTCACGGCGCGGCCCGCTCACCGCGCGCAAGCGGCGCCAGCAGGGCGAGCAGGGCCAGCAGCAGCGGCAGCCCGGCGGGCAGGAACGGCGCGGCGGCCAGCGCGATGACCGCGCCGGCCAGTGCGGCCCGCAGCGCTGCCCGCCCCCGCAGCGCCGGGATGATCAGGGCCAGGATCACCGCGGGGAACATGGCGTCGAGGCCGAACGCGTTCGGGTCCCGGACCAGGCCGCCGAGCACGGCGCCCGCCGCCGCCCCGCCCGGCCAGCACACGGCGATGCCGAGGCCGCAGGCCCAGTAGGCGGCGCGCCCGCGCGCCGGGTCGTCCTGGGCGAGGGCGAACACGACGCTCTCGTCGTTCATCAGGTGCGCGCCGAGCAGCCGCCGCCAGCCCGGGCCGGTCACGTCGGGCAGGGCCAGGCCGTACGGCACGTGCCTGGCGTTGACGAGCAGGCCGGCCAGCGCCGCGGTGAGCGGGCTGCCGCCCGCCGCGATGATCCCGACGAACAGGAACTCCGAGGCCCCCGCCAGGACCAGCGCGCCCTGCACGACGGGGAACCACCGCGGGAAGCCGGACGCGACAGCGACGGCCCCGTAGGACAGGCCGACGAGCCAGACGGCCAGGCAGGCGAATGCGATGTTCCGGAGCACGGGGCCGGCTAGGGTTCTGTATATCGAACTCATGGAGTTTATCGTGAACACAGATCCGGGCGTTCGTCAAACAGAACAATCGTCGTCCAAGACGAACACGGCGGCGCCGGTGGGGGTCATCGCCGCCTCGCTGCGCCGGGAGCGGCGCCGGGCCGGGCTCTCGCTCACCGAGGTCGCGCGGCGGGCCGGGATCGCCAAGTCCACGCTCTCCCAGCTGGAGTCCGGCGCCGGCAACCCCAGCCTGGAGACGCTGTGGGCGCTGGCCGTCGCGCTGGACACCCCCGTCTCCCGGCTGCTGGACCCGCCGCGGCCGCGGGTCCGGGTGATCCGGGCGGGCGAGGGCCCCACGGTGTCCGCGGCGCGGGCGAGCTACCAGGCGACGCTGCTGGCCGCGTGCCCGCCGGCCGCGCGCCGCGACCTGTACCGGATCACGGCCGAGCCGGGGGCGGCGCGGGCGTCCGACCCGCACATGCCGGGCGTGGTGGAGCACGTCGTGCTCGGCGCCGGGCGGGCGCTGGCCGGCGTGGCCGGCGAGCCGGTCGAGATCGGCCCCGGCGACTACGTCTGCTACCCGGCCGACGTGCCGCACGTCTTCGAGGCCCTCCAGCCGGGCACCCATGCGGTGCTGGTGTCGGAGCACGTCTGAGCCGGGGCCTGCTCACTCCTCGGGCGGCACGCCCTCGATGAGGGCGGTCAGGCCGGCCTCGTCGAGCAGGTCGGCCGGGCGCACGGTCTGGTCGTGCGCGACGTAGTAGAAGGCGGCGCGCACCGCCGAGACCGGGACGCCGGCGAGCGCCGCCCAGGCGAGCCGGTAGGCGGCAAGCTGGACCGAGACCGCGCGGCGCTCGGCCTCCGAGTCGGGCGGACGGCCGGTCTTCCAGTCGACCACGTCGTAGCCGCCGTCCGGCGAGTCGGCGAACACCGCGTCGATCCGGCCGCGGACCAGCCGGTCGCCGACGAACGTCTCGAACGGCACCTCCACCGCCTGCGGCCAGCGGCCGGCCCACTCGCCGCGCTCGAACCGCTCCCTGAGCTCGCTGAGGCCGCCGGGGCCGCCGGGGCCGCCGGCCGGGGAATCGTCGTCGGCGTCGAACAGGTCGCTGTCGTCGATCAGCAACTGCTGGCCGTACCGCTGCTCCAGCCAGCGGTGGAAGGCGGTGCCCCGGCGCGCGTGGGCGGCCGGCGGGCGCGGCATGGGCCGCCGCACCTGGCGGGCAAGCTCGGCGGGGTCGCGGGCCAGCGACACCAGCGACGACACCGACAACCTGCCGGGCAGCGCGACGCGGGCCGCGGCATCGCCGCGGCGCTGGGCGCGCTCGGCGAGCAGCAGCCCGGCGTCCCGGCGCCACGCCGCCACCAGCGCCTGCTCGCCGGGCGCGAGGCCGTGCTCGCCGGGCGCGGCGGAGTCGGGCCCGGAGCGCAACGCCGCCTCCACCAGGTCCGCGGCCTCGCGGACCGCGTCGTAGTGCCGTCCCGCCGGGGTGGCCGGCCAGTCCGCCGTCGGCACGGTGGCCAGCAGCGGGTTCTCCGCGTCCGGCGCCGGCTCCGGCGCCCAGGCTGCCACCCGCGCGGCCCCGGACGACCGCACCTCCTCCAGGAACGGCGACGGGCCGAGGCGGCTGGAGCCGCCCTCGCCCCACCAGTACCCGGAGCAGCCGAGCCAGAACGCCGCCCGGGTGGCCGCGACGTACATCAGGCGGCGCTCCTCGGCGAGATCCCGGGCCGCGCACGCCTCGGTGAACGACGCGAGCGACGCGCCGTCGAGCCCGCGCAGCGCCGGCAGGTCCGCCGCGTCGCCGCGCAGCTGGAACGGGATCAGCCGCGGGTTGTCCGTCCACCGGGTGGACAGCCTCGGCCTGGCCGGGAACACCTGCGAGCGCTCCCCCGACGCCAGGCCGGGCACGAAGACGGCGGGCCACTGCAGGCCCTTGGCCGCGTGCACGGTCAGCAGCTTGACCGAGTCCGACTCCCCCACCCGCCCGGCCTCCAGCCCGAACTCCTCCTGCTGCGCGGCGGTCAGGTAGGCGAGGAACGCGCCCAGGGTGGGCTTGGCGGAGGCAAGCTGAGCGGGCTCGGTGTCCTCGCCGGTGAACGCGTCCGCCACGTCGATGAAGGCGTCGAGGTCGGCGCGCGCGGCGACCGGGTCGGCGCCGGGCCGGGCGGCGACCTCGATGTCCAGGCCGAGCACGCGCTCCGCCTCCGCGGCCAGGTCGGCCAGCGGCCGCCCCACGTGCCCGCGCAGCCGCCGCAGTTCCGCGGCGAGCGCGCGCATCCGCGCGTAGCCGGCCGGCGAGTACGCGCCGGGGTCGCCGAGGTCGTCGAGCGCCTCGACCAGGCTGCCGGCATCGGCGGTCAGGTCGGTGATCGCCTCGGCCAGCGCGTCGGGCGGCCCGGCTTCCCGGCGGCCGGCCTCGCGGCCGGGGTCCTGGTCGCCGCGGGCCAGGGCCCGGGCGCGGCGGCCGAGCGCGACCAGGTCGCGCGGCCCGATGCGCCAGCGCGGCCCGGTCAGCAGCCGGGCCAGCGCGTCCGAGGCGCCCGCGTCGTGCAGCACCCGCAGCGTCGCCACCACGTCGGCCACCTCGGGCACGGCGAGCAGCCCGCCGAGCCCGACCACCTCCACCGGGACGCCGCGATCCTCCAGGGCGCGGCGCAGCGGCACGAACTGCGACCGCTTGCGGCACAGCACCGCGATGTCCGACGGGCGGACCCCGGACGCGCGGCCGTCCGGCCACGGCCGCCCGTCCGGTGCGCGCCCCGGCGCGGTCTGGAGCAGCGCGGCGACCTGGGCCGCCACCCAGTCCGCCTCGTCGGCGACGGTGTCCAGCAGCGCGCAGGTCACCAGCCCGCGCGCGGCCCGGTCCGGGCCGGGCACCAGCCGGGGCACATCGGGCGCCTCGGCGCGCAGGTCCGCCTGCACGGCGGCGGCCGCGTCCAGCACCCGCCCGGCGTTGCGGAAGCTGGTCCGCAGCGTCAGCATCGGCGCGGGCCTCGGCGCCGTGCCGGAGACCGGGAAGTCCGTGGTGAACCGGAGCAGGTTGCCCGCGCTCGCGCCCCGCCAGCCGTAGATGGACTGGCACGGGTCGCCGACGGCCGTCACCGGATGGCCGCCGCCGAACAGCGCCTGCAGCAGCACGAGCTGCGCGTGGCTGGTGTCCTGGTACTCATCGAGCAGCACCACGTGGTACCGGGTCCGCTCGGCGGCGCCGACCTCCGGATGCCGGCTCGCGATCCGCGCCGCCAGCGCCACCTGGTCGCCGTGGTCGAGCACCTCACGGGCCGCCTTGGCCGCCGAGTACCGCGCCGCCAGCGGCAGCAGCTGCTCCCGTACCCGCTGGGTCTGCAGGATCTTCTGAACGACGGCGGGTGCCCGGCCCGGCAGCACCTTGGCCTGCTCGGACAGCCACGCTCCCACGGCGGCGACCTCGCTGACCTCGCGCAGGTGCTCCGCGAGGTCGCCGGCCAGCTCGAGCACCGCCGCGGTCACCGTCTGCGGCGTCCAGCTGATCTCGTCCATCGGCCCGTCGTAGGCGTTCACGATCTGCGCCGCGAGCTGCCAGGACTGTGCGGGCGTGATCAGCCGCATCGACGGCTCGAGCCCCTCGCGCAGCGCGTTGTCGGCGACCAGCCGCCCCGCGTAGGCGTGGTAGGTCCCGATCGCCGGGTCCCCGCCGAACGGGTCGGCGTCGGCGGGCAGGCCGCCGTCCAGGCCGGCCCGGCGCAGCCGTTCCAGCCGGGAGCGCACCCGGTCGGCGAACTCGGCGGCGGCCTTCCTGGTGAAGGTCAGCCCCAGCACCCGGTCCGCGCGGACCAGCCCGTTGGCGACCAGCCAGACCAGCCGGGCCGCCATCGTCTCGCTCTTGCCCGAGCCCGCGCCCGCGATGACCGCCAGCGGCCCGAGCGGCGCGCCGATCACCGCCGCCTGCTCCGGCGTCGGCTCGGGCAGCCGCAGCAGCCGCGCCAGCTGCGCGGGGCTGTAGCTGACCGGGCTCACGATCGCATTCCAGCACAGCCCACCGACATTCCGTGCCGGAACCCGCGCGGCGGATCCGGCGTTCAAGAGCATGACGGGACGGAGGCGCCATGGAACGGACCGAGCGCGATCAGATCAACCGGGTGGTCGACCACGAGGTCAAGGAGCACTTCCCCGCGGGCGCGGTGCGGCGAGCGGTGCTGCTGTGGCCCGGCGACGACCCGGCGATCGAGCCGGGACAGCTCATGGTGCGGGTGTTCATCGAGCCGCCCGACGGCGAGGAAGGGCTCGCGGCGTGGCGGGACGCGAACCGGGCGGGGATCGACGAGCTGCGGCGGAAGCTCTCGCTGCAGCTGCCGTCGGCGCGGCTGCTGGAGTTCGCCGCGGGCGAGGACCCGGGCGCGCCGCGGCTCACCGTGCCCGACGACGGGACGCTGGCCGATCAGCAGATGTCCGCGCGGGAGATCGTGACCAAGGCCATGGCGCTGCTGCGGGCCAACTACGTGTCCCCCGAGCTTGCCGGGGGGGCCGCCGCCGCGGTCGAGGCCAGGCTGGCCGCCGGCGAGTACGACCGCCTGGACGAGATCACGCTCACCGAGCTGGTCACCGGCCACCTGCAAGAGATCACCGGTGACAGGCACCTGGCGCTGCGCCTCGGCGGCGGCCCGGGATCAGGTCCCCGGCCCGAGGCAGGGCCGGACGGGGAGCCCGGGGACCGCGAGGCGAGGCGGCAGAAGATGCGCCGGATCGGGCGGCTGCGCAACTTCGGCATCCGCCGGGTGGAGCGGCTGGACGGCAACGTCGGCTACATCGACCTGCGCGGGGTGGCCATGCCGGCCGCCGCCGGGCCTGCCATCGCGGCGGCGATGGAACTGGTCGCCGGGACCTACGCGCTGGTCATCGACCTGCGGCGCAACGGGGGCGGCTCGCCGGACGGCGTGGCGTTCTGGTGCAGCTACCTGCTCGACGAGAAGCCGACCCACCTCAACGACATCTTCCACGCCGATACCGGGGAGACCAGGCAGTTCTGGGCGCTGCCCTACCTGCCGGGCGACCGGTACCTCGACCGCCCGGTCTACCTGCTGACCAGCGGCCGGACCTTCTCCGGCGGCGAGGACCTGTGCTACACGCTGCAGGCTTTCGGCCGGGCGCAGGTGGTCGGCGAGACCACCGGCGGCGGCGCGCACCCGACCCGCCCGTTCCCGGTCAGCGCCGCGGTGCACATCGCGGTACCGTTCGCCCGGTCGGTCAGCCCGGTCACCGGCACGAACTGGCAGGGCACGGGGGTGGTGCCGGACATCCCGGTGCCGGAGGCCGAGGCGTACGACGTCGCCTACGCGAGGGCGCTGGAGCACGTGCTGGATCTCGGCGACGTGCCCCCGCCGATCCGGGACGAGGCCCGTGACGCGCTGGCCGCGCTCGGCGGCGGCGTCAGCCAGTCACCTGCTCGCCCTCGGGGCTGACCGGGCAGCAGGAGGCGACCGGGCAGGTGCGGCAGCCCGGGTTGACCCGGGCCTGGAAGACGGGCCCGGCCATGCCGGCCGCGACCGTTTCCACCAGCTCCCTCGCCCAGCCGGGATCGCTGTCGTCGGCCAGCGCGCCCTGCCGCTGCACCCGGGCGCGCGCGGCCAGGCCCGCCCTGCCGAGCTGGACGAGCTCGGCGCCGCCCGGCTCGGTCAGGCCGAAGTGCTCGAACGCGCCGAGCAGGACGGCGAGCTGGTAGACGCCGAGCTGCGGGTGCCTGCCGAGGTCGTCCTCGCGCGGCGCGGCGGCGCCGGTCTTCAGGTCGACCACGACCGCGCGGCCCTGGTCGTCCGCCTCCAGCCGGTCCACCCGGCCGGTGATCTCCACCTGGCCGACCCGGACGTTGAGGGCCTGCTCGACCGCGACCAGCTTGCGCGGGTTGGCGGCGTGCCAGTCGAGGAACTTGCGCACCATGCGCTCGGCCAGCGCCCGCTGCCTGGCGCTGTACCAGGCGCTGCCGAAGTCGAGGTGGTGCCAGATCTCGTCGATCCGCTCGGCCACGGCTCGTTCGGTCGCTCCGGCGGCGGCCAGCGCGGCGGCGGCGTGGATGACGATGCCCAGGTGCCGCAGCACATCGGTTCGCCCGGCGCCGGCCGCGGCCTCCAGCAGCCAGCGCAGCCCGCATCTGGTGAACGACTCGACCTGGGACGGGGACAGCCGGACGGCCTGGCCCGCGGCGGCGACCGGGCCGGGGTCGGACAGCTCGGTCAGCGCGTACCACTCCCGCGGGTGGGCGCCGCGCACCCCGGCGGCCGCCAGCCTGGCCAGCTCGGCCGCGGCGGCACGGCGGACGGCCGGGCTGCGCGCGGTGTCGGCGGCGGCCCGGCGCAGGTCGGCGACCAGCGCGGGCAGGGACAGCCAGCGGTGCCGGTCCGGCGCGTCCGCGATCCGCTCGACCGGGATCGCCTCGCCGGCCAGCTCGGTCAGGAACCGGGACGGCCTCAGGTCGGCGTCCTCGCCGCCGGCCGCGGTGACCACCAGCCGGCGCCGCGCCCTGGTCACCGCCACGTAGAACAGCCGCCGCTCCTCGGCGAGCAGCTTGGCGGCCAGCATCGCGGCGTCCACGTCGGCGCCGCCGGCGGCGCGCGCCGCTTCCGACAGCTCGTCGACGCCGAGCAGCGATCCGCGCAGCCGCAGGTCGGGCCAGGTCTCCTCCTGGACGCCGGCGACCACCACCAGGTCCCACTCCAGGCCCTTGGACCGGTGCGCGGTGAGGATGCGCACGCAGTCGTCGCGGACGGCGCGCTCGGCGAGGGTGTCGCCGGCGATCTCCTGCCCGGCCAGGCTGTCGGCGAACAGGGCGGGCGAGCCGGGCGGCATGGTGTCGGCGAAGTGCGCCGCCCTGTCGAACAGGGCGAGCACGGCGTCCAGGTCCCGGTCCGCGGCCGCGCCGGCCGGGCCGCCCGCCAGCGACGCCCGCTGCCACTGCTCCGCGAGCCCGGAGGCGTCCCACACCGCCCACAGCACGTCCTCGGCGTTGCCGCCGCCGGAGATGGCGTCGCCGGCCGCGGCGAGCAGCCGGGCGACGCGCCGGGCGGGCGCGGCGACGCTGTCCGGAAGGGTGGCCAGGTCTCGCGGGTCGAGCAGGGCCGCGGCCAGCAGGTCCTCGCCGCGGCCGGGCCGGTCGCCGGAGGCCGCCGCGAGCAGCTGCAGCGCCCTGCGCAGGCGGCGCAGGCCGAGCGCGTCGGCGCCGCCGAGCGGGCCGGTCGTCAGCTCGGCGGCGGCCTGCTCGTCCAGCGCGGCCGGGTTCAGCGCGCAGCGCAGCAGCATGAGCAGCGGCCTGGTCCCCGGCTCGTCGGCGAGCGGCAGCTCGTCGCCCGCCACCGAGACCGGGACCCCGGCGGCGGTCAGCGCCCGGCGCAGCAGCGGCACCTGCCGGGTCGCGGAGCGGACCAGCACGGCCATCTGTGACCAGGCGATGCCGTCGGCAAGGCGCGCGCGGCGCAGCGTATCGGCGACCAGGGCCGCCTCCTGGGTGGCGCCGCCGGCGATCAGGATGCGCACCTGGCCGGGCTCGGCGCCCCCGGCCGGGCGCAGCTCGCGGTGGCCGGACCCGGCGCCCAACGCGGGCAGCCGCCGCGCCACCCGGCGGGACGCGGCCAGCAGCACCGGGCCGCTGCGGCGGCAGGTGCGCAGCGCCACCACCGGCGCGGGATCGCCGGCCGCGGTGCGGAACCGCTGCGGGAACTCGGTGAGCGCCCGCACGTCGGCGCCGCGGAACGCGTAGATCGACTGGTCCGGGTCGCCCACGGCGATCAGCTCACGGCCGTCACCGGCCAGCGCCAGCAGCAGCGACTCCTGCGCCGGGTCGCTGTCTTGGTACTCGTCGACGAGCACCGCGTCGTAGGCCCCGCGCTCGCGCCGCCTGGTCTCCTCGCGGCCGAGCAGCGCGGCGGCGATGCGGATGATCTCCGCGTAGTCGTAGGCGGGCACCGGCGCGAGGTCGAAGCGCGCCGCGTACCTGTCCAGGAACTCGCCGGCCGCCACCCAGTCGTCGCGTCCGGCCGTCCTGCCGAGCTGGCGCAGCCCGTAGCCGTCCAGGCCGCGCTCGGCGGCGCGCAGCAGCAGGTCGCGCAGTTCCTCGGCGAAGCCCCTGGTCGCCAGCGCCGGGCGCAGCCGCTCCGGCCAGGCCGCCCCGCCGTCGGCCGCCTCGCCGCGCAGCATCCGGCGCACCTCGAGCAGCTGCTCGGGAGCGGACAGCAGCCGCGGCGGCTCGTCCCCGGCGAGCACGAACTCGCGGCGCGCCAGCGCGTAGGCGTAGCTGTGGAACGTCATCGCCAGCGGCTCCCGCGTGGTGCGGCGCAGCCGGGCGGCGATCCGCTCGCGAAGCTCGGCGGCGGCCTTGCGGCTGAACGTCAGCACCAGCACCCGCTGCGGGTCGATGCCGCGCCGCTCGACCCGGTCCGCGACCGCGGCGACGATCGTGGTCGTCTTGCCGGTGCCCGGCCCGGCGAGCACGAGCAGCGGTCCGCCGGCGTGCTGCACCACCCGCTGCTGCGCCTCGTCCAGGCGCGGCGCCGCCGCGGCGGGCGGCGGGCGGCGGACCAGGCGGTAGGCGGGTTGCTCCATCACTTCCGCATTCCAGCAGACGCCACCGACATTTCGCGGGCGGTTTACCCGCCCGGCCAGCGGGCGCGGCGCATGTCGACCCGGACCGGCGGGCTGGCCGAGCGCAGCGGGGTGCCCTCGGCGAGATAGTGCTCCAGCGCGGCCAGGTCGTGGCCGGGCGGCGGTGCGCCGTCGGCGCGGATCACCCGCCACCAGGGCACCGCGCCGCCGTAGACGGACATCACCCGGCCGACCTGCCGCGGGCCAGGGCCGCGGCGGAGGTACTCGGCGATGTCGCCGTACGACATCACCCGGCCGGGCGGGATCGAGTCGACCACGTCGAGCACCCGGCTGGCGAAGTCGTCCATCGGCTCAGCGCGGGTCATGCCGGGTCCCGCGCAGCACGGCGAGGCGGCTGCCCGCGGCGCCTGCCAGCGCCAGCGAGGTCAGCGCCAGCGCCGCGAACAGGGCAAGCTGGCCGGCGCCGCGCGGGCGCACCGGCGCGGCCGGGACCGCGGACCGGCCGCCGCCGAACGTGGCCGTGCCGGCGACGCCGGCGGCCGACGGCAGGGCGCGGGACAGCTCACCCGCCCTGGCCAGCGCGGCGGCCGCGTCGACGATGCCGAACCCCACGCCGGGATCGTAGCCCCCGGGCGGCCGACGGGCGGTGGTCGAGGTCAGCGCGCTGACCACCAGGTCAGGCGGGAGGCCCGGGTAGGCGGACTCGATGAGGGCGGCGGCCCCGGCGACCAGCGCGCACGCCGGGCTGGTGCCGCTCACCCACCAGTACCGCCCGTCCCTGCCCTGGGCGGGCACGGACACTCCGGGCGCCGCCACCTGGACCGACAGGTTGTCGCTGGAGAAGCCGGCCACGGCGCCGGCCTCATTGACGGCGCCCACGCCGATCACGCCGGGGTAGTCGGCGGGGAAGGACGACGGCGCGCCCGCCTGGCTGCCCGAGTTCCCGGCGGAGGCGAGGAGCACCGCGCCGTGGTCGTAGGCGTTCAGCAGCGCCGCCCGCACGGCGCGGCTCGGCGCGCTGTAGCCGATCGACATGCTGATCACCCGGGCGCCGTGCGAGACCGCGTAGTCGATGCCGTCCGCCAGCGCCTGCTGGATCCGCGCCTCCTGCTCCCGCTGGTAGCTGCCGTAGTGCGGGTCGGCCCGGTCCGGGATCACCCGGATCGACAGGATCCGCGACCGTGGCGCGATGCCGATGACGCCGCTGGCGCCGCCGGCGCCGTGGCCGTGCCCGGCGATCAGCGACGCCATCCACGTCCCGTGCATCCCCCAGTCCGGGCTGGACGGCGAGGTGTGCGTGCCGGTGTAGTCCGGCCCGGTGATGACCGAGCCGTCCAGGTCGCTGACGTCCGGGTCCACGCCGCTGTCCAGCACCGCCACGGTCACCCCGGCACCCAGGCTGGACCGCCACGCCGCCGGCACGTCCATCATGTCGAGGACCCATCGCTGGTTGTCCCGGATGACGTCCGCGGCCGCCAGCGGCGCGGCCGCGCCGCGCAGTTGCACGGGGACCGGCACGGCAGCGGCGGCGGGGGCGGCCGGCAGCGCGGCCAGCGACGCCGCGCACAGCCCGGCCGGCAGCGCCAGCCGGGCGCGGGCCGGCCGGGCCCCACGGTGCCGCCGGACGGCGCGGAGCGCGCAGGCAGCGGGGAGGGCGCAGGGGGCGCGGACCGCGCGGCGGGTCAGCATCCGGGCGCTCCCGGGCAGCGCGGCGGGGCGGGCTCGGCGGCGAGCCGGTCCGCGACCGACTGCGCCACCCCCCGGGCCATGCTGGTCATCTCCTCGTCGGCGTAACGGTCGGTCGACAGCTGCACGCGGGGCCGCCTGCCGACGTACCCGGCCGCGTACATGACGAGGTACGGGCCCTGGCTGAAGCTCGCAGACAGCTGCCGGGTGTAGTCGTACAGCGCGGCCGCCGCGCCGCGGAACCTGACCGCCCCCACCCCCGGCGCTAGCCGTGCGGGCCCGAGGGCGTGTGCCACCGCCAGGCGCGGCGCGGCCAGGCTTGCGTCGGCCGCGGCCGCCGCGCTCGCCGTGGGCAGCACCGCCACGCCGACCGTCATCACGTAGCTGGTGGTGGCGTCGACGTAGGTGGCGCGGAGGATCGCCTCGCAGCCGCCGCGCCGCAGCGCCGAGGCCGCCGCCGCGCCGGTCACGGCGGCGGCGCAGCCGGACTGCGGCGCGATGGCGACCCGCAGCGCGCGCAGGTTCAGCGGTGCGGTGCCCTCAAGCACCTGGGCGGCAAGCTGGTAGCCGACGACGCGCGGGAAGATCTGCCCGGCGGTCAGCAGCCGCCACCGGCTGGCGACCTCCCAGGCCATGATCTGCCGCTGCTGCCCGGCGGTGAACTGCCTGGGCAGCAGCTGGACGGCCAGCCCGGCCGCCGACACGCCGAACCCGCCGAGGCCGAGCACCAGCGCGATCAGCGCGGCGGCGCGGCGGCCCCGGGCGCGGCGGCGCGGCACGCCGCGCGCCTGGAGGTCCGCCGTCACAAGGAAATCGTAGGGCCTGATCGCCCCGCAGGCCGCGCGATCAGTCGCCGACCAGGACGCGGTTGGTCAGCGTGCCGATGCTCTCGATCGTGACCGACACCTCGTCGCCGTCGCCCAGCGGCCCGACCCCGCTCGGAGTCCCGGTGAGCAGCACGTCGCCGGGCAGCAGGGTCATCACCTGGCTGACGTAGGAGATCAGTCCCGGCACGTCCCACAGCAGCTCCGAGGTACGCGCCTGCTGGCGGACCGCCCCGTTGACCGTGGTCACCAGCGCGAGGTCGGCGGGGTCGGCCCCGGTCTCCATCCACGGCCCGAGCGGGCAGAACGTGTCGAACCCCTTGGCCCGCGTCCACTGCCCGTCCCTGGCCTGCAGGTCCCGCGCGGTGACGTCGTTGGCGCAGGTGTAGCCGAACACCACCTCCTCGGCGCGCTCCGCCGGCACCTCGCGGCACAGCCGGCCGATCACGACGGCGAGCTCGCCCTCGAAGTCGACGCGCTCGGTGAGCTTGACCGGGTACTTGATCGCCTCCCCGGGCCCGGTCACCGACGTGGACGGCTTGAGGAACAGCACCGGCTCGGCGGGAGGCTCGCCGTCGACCTCCCGGAGGCGGGATGCGTAGTTCCTGCCGACGGCGACGACCTTGCTCGGCAGGACCGGCGCGAGCAGCCGCACCTCGGCCAGCGGGTAGGAGTTCCCGGTCAGCCGGACCCCGCCGGGGACGACCCCGAACGGGTGCCCGTGCAGTTCGGCGATCGTCAGTCCTGGCGACGCGGCGGTCCCGCCGGTTTCCGGCTTGCCCTCGACCACCCCGTACGCGGCTCCGTCGCCCTTGGCGAATCTCGCGATACGCACGCCACTCCTTCGATCGGCTCTCCCGGCCCCCGCCCGGCTACTGCTGGTAGCCCTCGACCTCGCTGACCGGGCGCGCCATCGCCTGGTCAGGGTCCTCGCCGAACTCGCGGCGAGCCCGCCGCTGCCGCAGCAGGTCCCAGCACTGGTCCAGCGCTTCCTCGGCCGAGCGCAGCTGCGCCCGCTCGGCCTCGCTGGTCAGCTCGCCCGCGGCGAGCCGGGCGCGGAGCGCGTGCTCGGTCTGGATCAGCTCGTCGATGCGGGCCAGGATCTCCTTGTCGTCCATGCCCCTACCGTAAGTCCCTGGCCGTCGTGGCGCGGCCAGGGGTGGGCTTACCGAGGCCGGGCCAGCCGCCGGGCGTTGTCCAGGTCCGGCGCCGTCAGCCCGGCTCGCGGCCGGAGCGCAGCAGGCAGTAGGTGACGGCCTCCGCCAGCGCGTGCCAGGACGCGGCGATGATGTTCTCGTCCACGCCCACCGTGCTCCAGGTGCCGCCGGTGCCGTCGCCGGACTCGATGAGCACCCGGGTGACCGCCCCGGTGCCGTGCGAGCCTGCCAGGATGCGCACCTTGTAGTCGGTCAGCTCGAGCGCTGCCAGCTCCGGGTAGATCCGCTCCAGCGCGGCGCGCAGCGCCTTGTCCAGGGCGTTGACCGGGCCGTTGCCCTCGCCGACCGCGACGATCCGCTCCCCCTTGGCGGTCAGCCTGACCGTCGCCTCGCTGGTCATCCTGGCGTCCGGGTGGCGCTCGACGATCACCCGCCAGGACTCGACGGCGAAGTACTCGTGCCGCTGGCCGAGCTCGTCGCGCAGCAGCAGCTCGAAGCTCGCGTCGGCGGCCTCGAAGGTGTAGCCGCGCGCCTCCATGTCCTTGACCCGGTCGGTGACCCTGGCGATGACGGTCTTGTCGCCGGACAGGTCGTAGCCCAGCTCGCGGCCCTTCAGCTCCACCGACGCGCGGCCGGCCATGTCCGACACCAGCATGCGCATGTCGTTGCCGACCAGGCCCGGGTCGACGTGCTGGTACAGCATCGGGTCGACCTTGACCGCCGAGGCGTGCAGCCCCGCCTTGTGCGCGAACGCGCTGAGCCCCACGTACGGCTGGTGGGTGTCCGGCGCCACGTTGGTGACCTCGCTGATCGCGTGCGCGATCCGGCTCATCTCCCTGAGGCCGGGGGGCGGCACCACGGTGCGGCCCTTCTTCAGCTGCAGGCCGGCCACCACGCTGAACAGGTTGGCGTTGCCGGCCCGCTCGCCGTAGCCGTTCGCGGTGCCCTGGACGTGCGTGACCCCCGCGTCGACCGCGACCAGGGTGTTGGCCACGCCGCAGCCGGTGTCGTCGTGGCAGTGGATGCCCAGGCGGGCGCGCGTGGCGTCCCTGACGCCGGCCACCGCCTCGCCGAGCTGGTCCGGCAGCATGCCGCCGTTGGTGTCGCACAGCGCAACCACGTCGGCGCCGGCCTCGGCGGCGGTCCTGATGACCTCCAGGGCGTAGGCCGGGTTGGACCGGTAGCCGTCGAAGAAGTGCTCGGCGTCGAGGAACACCCGCTGGCCGTGGGCGCGCAGGTGGGCGATCGTGTCGGCGATCATGGCCAGGTTCTCGGCCAGGGTGGTCTTCAGCGCGAGCAGGACGTGCCGGTCGTGACTCTTGGCGACCAGGGTCACGACCGGCGCGCCCGATTCGCGCAGCGCGGCGACCTGGGGGTCGTCGGCCGCCCTGACGCCGGGCCGGCGGGTCGCGCCGAACGCGGCGAGCTGCGCGTGCCTCAGCTCGAGTTCGGCGGCCGCGCGGCGGAAGAACTCGGTGTCCTTCGGGATCGCGCCGGGCCAGCCGCCCTCGATGAACCCGACGCCCAGCTCGTCCAGCTGCCGCGCGATGACCAGCTTGTCGGCCACCGACAGGTTCAGGCCCTCCTGCTGCGCGCCGTCGCGCAGCGTGGTGTCGTAGACGTGGAAGCTGTCGTCGAGCATCGGGTTCTCTCCCAAGTTTTCTGCTGCGGCCCAAAACAAAAGACCCCTCGCGGGTCCGCGAGAGGTCTGCGCGCCGACGGCCCGGGGTGCCGCGGAGGCCTGGGGGTTGTCCCCCTGGCCCGGCAGTGCCTGCCCGGGCCCCAGGGCCGGTGCCCTAGGTGCCGGCGCGCCAGCCGATAATGATGCGGCCTGACGTCACGATGACAGTCTGCCACACCGGATCGAGAGCCGGCGCACCGGTCTCGGTATCTGAGACACCCGCGCCGTGGCCGCCACAACGATGTGCCATCGATGTGGTGATAGCCACCACGATGGCACATCGTTGCCGCGTGCCCATCGTTGCCGCGTGCTCAGGCGCGGAGCGGCTGAGCACGGGCATGACGAGGTGCCCGGGACCGCAGCCGCGCTGCTGACGGCCGGCGGCCGTCAGCAGACCTTGTGGATCCAGCCGAAGGGGTCGGGGGCGCGGCCGTACTGGATGCCGATCAGTTCCTCGCGCAGCCGCATGGTGACCGGGCCGGGCTGGCCGTCCGCGATCGTCCACTGGGCCGAGGCGGCCTTGACCCGGCCCACCGGGGTGACCACGGCCGCGGTGCCGCAGGCGAACACCTCGGTGAGCTCGCCCGAGGCGCACCGGGCCCGCCACTGGTCGGTGGAGATCCGGTCCTCGGCGGCCTTGATGCCGAGCTCGGGCGCGAGCCGCAGCAGCGAGTCGCGGGTGATCCCGGGCAGCAGCGTCCCGGTCAGCGCCGGGGTCATGATCTGCGGCTGCCCCCCGTGGTCGAACACGAAGAACAGGTTCATGCCGCCCATCTCCTCGACCCAGCGGTGCTCCGCGGCGTCCAGCCACACCACCTGGTCGCAGCCCCGCTCCACCGCCTGCTGCTGGGCGGCGAAGGCGGCCGCGTAGTTGCCGCCCGCCTTGACCGCGCCGGTTCCGCCCGGCGCCGCCCGGGTGTAGTCCTCCGACAGCCAGACCGTCACCGGCTTGACCCCGCCGGCGAAGTACGAGGCCGCGGGCGAGGCGATCACGCAGAACAGGTACTCGCTGGACGGGCTGTTGACGCCGAGGCCGCGCTGGGTCGCGATCATGAACGGCCGCAGGTACAGGCTGTTGCCCTCGCCGGACGGCACCCAGCCGCGATCCTGGGTGACCAGCAGTTCCAGGGCGCGGATGAAGGTCTCCTCGGGCAGTTCCGGCATCGCCATCCGCCGCGCCGAGCTGTTGAACCGTGCCGCGTTCGCGTCCGGCCGGAACAGGGCGATCGAGCCGCCGTCGCGGCGGTAGGCCTTCATGCCCTCGAAGAACTCCTGGGCGTAGTGGAACACGGCGGTGGCGGGATCGAGGGTGAACGGCCCGTAGGGCTCGAGGCGCCCGTCATGCCAGCCGCGTCCGGCCGACCAGCGCAGCGTGATCATGTGGTCGGTGAACACCTGGCCGAAGCCGGGGGACCTCAGCAGCGCCTCGCGCTGTGCGTCGGGCACGGGGTGATCGGAGGGGCGGATATCGAAATCGATCATGACCTGAGACTTCCTTCTCGCCGCGGGCGCGGTGTCACGCGGGCGCGACATCAACAGTAGCCGGGGGCTGAGCGGGCCGGGGGCTGAGCGGGCCGGGGGCTGAGCGGGCCGGGCGCCGGACGGCGCCCGGTCAGCCGGATACTCGTTCGGCGATGTCGTCGCCCACCTCGGCGGTGGTGCGAGCCGCCCACGCGCCCTGCCGCTCCAGCAGGTCATCGGCGACCGCCTGCTCGATCCTGGCCGCCTCGGCGGAGAGCCCCAGGTGCTCGCACAGCATGGCGGCCGACAGGATGGCCGCCGTCGGGTCGGCCTGCTGCTGCCCGGCGATGTCCGGCGCGCTGCCGTGCACGGGCTCGAACATGCTCGGCGCGGTCCGCTCCGGGTTGATGTTGCCGCTGGCCGCCAGCCCGATCCCGCCGGCCACCGCGGCGCCCAGGTCGGTCAGGATGTCACCGAAGAGATTGTCGGTGACGATCACGTCGAAGCGCTCCGGCTGGGTGACGAAGAACATCGACGCGGCGTCCACGTGACAGTAGTCCACCGACACGTCGGCGAACTCCTTGGCCAGCGCGTCCACGGTGCGCTGCCACAGGTCGCCGGCGTAGGTCAGCACGTTGGTCTTGTGCACCAGCGTCAGCTTCCGGCGCGGCCTGGCCATGGCCTTCTCGAACGCGTACCGGGCCACCCGGTGCACCCCGAACGCGGTGTTGACGCTCTCCTGGGTGGCGACCTCGGCGGGCGTGCCCTTGCGCAGCACGCCGCCGGCTCCGGTGTACGGTCCCTCGGTGCCCTCGCGGACCACGACCATGTTCACCGGCTCCGCCCCGTTCTGCCCGTTCTCGCGGGCGCCGGCCAGCGGCGTCGCCACGCCCGGGTACAGCCGCACCGGGCGCAGGTTGACGTAGTGGTCAAGCTCGAACCGCAGCCGCAGCAGCAGCCCGCGCTCCAGCACGCCGCTCGGCACGCTCGGGTCGCCGACCGCGCCGAGCAGGATGGCGTCGTGGCCCCTGATCTCCTCGAGCACCGCGTCGGGAAGCGTCTCGCCGGTGCGGTGCCAGCGGCGCGCGCCGAGGTCGTAGCTGGTCTCGTCGATGGTGACGCCGGGAGCGGCCGCGCGCAGCACCTTGAGCGCCTCGGCGACCACCTCGGGGCCGATGCCGTCGCCGCCGATGACGGCGAGCCTGATGGTCCGGGAAGCCATGCGAGAACACTAGCCTGCCGCGGGCCCGGACGCCGCGTCGCCGCCGTTGTCACGCCGGTCCAGCGCGACCTGCACCGCCCTGGCGCCCGGGACCGGCGCGGCGGGGGCGGCGGGGGCGGCGGCTGGGGCGGCGGCAGCGGGCGCGCCGGGGGCGGGCGGCGGGCCGTCATCGTGCCAGGGGTACATGTCATACACGGGGAATGCTCCTGATCGCAGAGGGAACGTGTGCCTGTCTTGCCTCGTTCCGGCTATTCGTCCTCGGACAGCCAGGACATCAGCGGGCGCAGCCCGGCGCCGACCTGCTCGATCGGCTCGGCGCGCTCGGCCTCGCGGCGCTTGAGGAAGTTCGGCTTGCCCGCGTCGAACTCCTCGACGAGCTCGCGGGCGAACGAGCCGTCCTGGATCTCGCCGAGCATGCGGCGCATCTCCTCGCGGGTCTGCTCGTTGATCACCCGCGGCCCGCGGGTGTAGCCGCCGTACTCGGCCGTGTCCGACACCGACCAGTACATCTTGGAGATGCCGCCCTCGTACATGAGGTCCACGATCAGCTTCATCTCGTGCAGGCACTCGAAGTAGGCGGCCTCCGGCTGGTAGCCGGCCTCGACCAGGGTCGCGAAGCCGGCCTTGATCAGCTCGGCCAGGCCGCCGCACAGCACCGCCTGCTCGCCGAACAGGTCGGTCTCGGTCTCCTCGGTGAACGTGGTGCGCAGCGCGCCGGCCCGGGTGCCGCCGATCGCCTTGGCGTAGCCAAGGGTCAGCGGCCAGGCCCGGCCGGTGGCGTCCCGCTCCACCGCCACCAGCACCGGCACGCCGCGGCCGGCCGCGAACTGGCGCCTCACCAGGTGGCCGGGGGCCTTGGGCGCGACCATGCACACGTCCACCCCGGGCGGCGGGCTGATCAGGCCGTACCGGATGTTCAGGCCGTGCGCGAAGAACAGCGCGTCGCCGTCCACCAGCGACGGCGCGATCGCCTCGGCGTACAGCTGCCGCTGCAGGTGGTCCGGGACCAGCACCATGACCAGGTCCGACTCCTCGCACGCCTCGGCCGGGGAGACCACGCGCAGCCCCTGGTTGGCGGCCTTGGCCCGGCTGGCCGAGCCCTCGGGGAGCCCGACGCGCACGTCCACGCCCGAGTCGCGCAGCGACAGCGCGTGCGCGTGCCCCTGGCTGCCGTACCCGAGCACCGCGACGTGCCTGCGCTGGATGACCGAAAGGTCGGCGCTGTCGTCGTAGAAGATCTCTGCCACTTCGGTGGGCCTTTCTGGTTGTCGGTGACGGTGAACCACCGGTCGTTAGGTGACAAGAATCTACGCGCTGCGCTCCAGCGGGCGCAGCGCGCGGTCGGTGATGGAGCGGCTGCCGCGGCCGATGGCCACCATCCCGGACTGGACCAGCTCCTTGATGCCGAACGGCTCCAGCACCCGGATCAGCGCGTCGAGCTTCTCCCTGTCGCCGGTCGCCTCCACGGTGATCACGTCGAGCGCCACGTCCACCACCCGGGCGCGGAACAGCCGCACCGTCTCCAGGACCCGCGGCCTGCTGTCGGCGTCGGCCCTGACCTTCACCAGGATAAGCTCGCGCTGCACGGTGGCGCCCGGCTCGAGCTCGACGATCTTCAGCACGTTGACCAGCTTGTTCAGCTGCTTGGTCACCTGCTCCAGCGGGTGCTCCTCGCAGTTCACCACGATGGTGATCCTGGAGATCTCCTCGTGCTCGGTCGGGCCGACGGCCAGCGAGTCGATGTTGAAGCCGCGGCGGGCGAACAGGCCGGCGATCCGGACCAGGACCCCGGGCTTGTTCTCCACCAGGACCGACAGCGTGTGCCTGCTCATGATTCCCCGGTCCCTCCCCAGTCGGGCGCCATGCCGCGCGCGAACTTGATGTCGTCGTTGCTGGTGCCCGCCGCGACCATGGGCCAGACCATGGCGTCCTTGTGCACGATGAAGTCGATCACCACCGGCCGGTCGTCGGTGGCCATCGCCCGCTCGATGACCCGGTCCACCTCGGCGGCCCGGTCGCAGCGGATGCCCGCGCAGCCGTACGCCTCGGCGAGCTTGACGAAGTCGGGCACCCGGGTGCCTGACGGCGTGCGCGGCTCGTCGGCGTGCAGGTCGGTGTTGGAGTAGCGCTCGTTGTAGAACAGCGTCTGCCACTGCCTGACCATGCCAAGGCTGCCGTTGTTGATGATCGCGACCTTGATCGGGATGCGCTCCAGCGTGCAGGTGGCAAGCTCCTGGTTGGTCATCTGGAAGCAGCCGTCGCCGTCGATCGCCCACACGCAGGCATCCGGGCGGCCGACCTTGGCGCCCATCGCGGCCGGCACGGCGAAGCCCATCGTGCCGAGGCCGCCGGAGTTGATCCAGGTCCCCGGGTGCTCGTAGTCGATGAACTGCGCGGCCCACATCTGGTGCTGGCCGACCCCGGCCACGTACACCGCCTCCGGGCCGGCGATCTTCCCGATCCGCTCGATCACGTACTGCGGCGCCAGCGAGCCGTCGCCGGGCTGGTCGTAGCCGAGCGGGTAGGTCGCCCGCCAGGAGTCCAGCTGCGCGCGCCAGGCGGCCAGGTCCGGCCTGCGTCCCTGCTCGTGCTCGGCCCTGACGGCCGCGGCCAGGTCGGCGATCACCTCGCGGCAGTCACCGACGATCGGCACGTCGGCGCGGCGGTTCTTGGAGATCTCCGCCGGGTCGATGTCCGCGTGCACGACCAGGGCGCCGGGCGCGAACGTGTCGAGCCTGCCGGTCACCCGGTCGTCGAACCTGGTGCCGAGCGCGACGATCAGGTCCGCCTTCTGCAGCGCGCCGACCGCCGCCACCGTGCCGTGCATGCCGGGCATGCCCAGGTGCTGCGGATGCCGGTCCGGGAACGCGCCCCGCGCCATCAGCGTGGTGACCACGGGGATCCCGGTCAGCTCGGCAAGCTCGCGCAACTGCGCGGTGGCGCGCGCCTTGATCACGCCGCCGCCCACGTACAGCACCGGGCGCCTGGCCTCGGTGATCAGCCGCGCCGCCTCGCGCACCTGCCGGGCGTGCGGCCTGGTGACCGGATGGTAGCCGGGCAGGTCGAAGGGCACCGGCCAGGTGAAGTCGCACCCCGCCTGCATCGCGTCCTTGGCGATGTCCACCAGCACCGGCCCGGGCCGGCCCGTGGACGCCACGTGGAACGCCTCGCCGATGGTCCTGGCGATGTCCTGGGCGCGGGTGACGAGGAAGTTGTGCTTGGTGATCGGGAGGGTGATCCCGGAGATGTCGGCCTCCTGGAAGCCGTCGGTGCCGATCAGGCTCGTCGGCACCTGCCCGGTGACCGCGACGACCGGCACCGAGTCCATGTACGCGTCGGCCAGCGGCGTCACCAGGTTGGTCGCGCCCGGCCCGCTGGTCGCCATGCACACGCCGGTGCGCCCGGTGGCCTGGGCGTACCCGGTGGCCGCGTGGCCCGCGCCCTGCTCGTGGCGGACCAGGATGTGCCTGATCGTCCGGGAGTCGAGCAGCGGGTCGTACGCCGGGAGGATCGCGCCGCCGGGAATGCCGAAGACCACCTCGGTGCCGAGCCGCTCCAGCGCGTACACCAGCGCCTGCGCCCCGGTGCAACGGGTCCTGCCGGCGGCGGGCGCGGCCGCTGCGGTCACGGGGGCACTGCCCGCCGCCGAGGTCGCCCCTGGGCGGTGCGGCACGCGGGCGGCCAGGTCCCGCGGGCTCGGCACGGCGGGCGGCCGCGGGCCCGCCTGGGCGGCGGCGCTCGCCGGGGCGCCCGCATCGTCCCGGGCGCCGGCATCGTCCCGGGCCTTGGGGCTCTGCGGGATCGCGGGGCTCTCCGGGGCCTCGAGGTCGAGCCCTCCCGGCACGGCGGCCGTGGTGACCCCGGCACCCGCGGACCCGTTGCGGCCGGTCATCTGGTCGGTCATCGGCGTGGTCTCCCGTGGATTAGCGGTCGGCGGCACAAAAAATCCCCTCGTGCCTTACGGCAGCCGAGGGGTGCGCGCAGCGAGCCGGGTGGGTCAGCCTGCTGCGCGCCAGCCAAGTACGAGGAACTGGGCGTGCGTCACGGGTACCACCATACTGCGTCCCGGAATCCGGGCGTCAACCGCTGACGGGTGTTGTCTCACATTCCGAGATATCTTGGCCGGCCGTCCGGATCAGCGCCTCGACGCCGGGCGCGGCCATCGGCCGGGCGACGAGGAATCCCTGGCCGTGGCCGCAGCCCATCTCGCGCAGCGCGGCCAGCTGCCGCGGCTGCTCGATCCCCTCGGCGATGACCTGGAGGCCGAGCTCCCGCCCGAGCAGGACCACGGTCCTGGTCAGCAGCGTCAGCGTGTCGTCGCGGCCGAGGCCGGCCACGAACGAGGGGTCGATCTTGATCGCGTCCAGCGGAAGCTGCCGCAGGTGGGCCAGCGAGGCGTACCCGGTGCCGAAGTCGTCGATGGCCAGCCGGACGCCGAGACGGTGCAGGTCCGCGAGCCGCTCGATGACCAGCCCGTCGTCGGCGAGCAGGATGCGCTCGTTCACCTCCACCGTGAGCGCCTGGGCGGGCAGGCCCGTCTCGGCGAGCGCCGCGGCCACCTGGGCGGTGAAGCCGGGCGCGGCGACCTGGCGCGCGGACAGGTTGACCGACATCCCGACCTGCCACCCGGACCGCCGCCAGGCGGCGCCCTGCGCGCACGCCTCGCGGAGCACCCGCTCGCCGAGCGCCACGATGAGGCCGGATTCCTCCGCGGCGCCGAGGAAGTCCCGCGCGCCCACCACCCGGCCGCCCCGCCACAGCCGGACCAGAGCCTCGGCGCCGGTGACGCGCGAGGTGGCCAGCTCCACGATCGGCTGGTACTGCAGCGTGAGCTCTCCGGCCGCGACGGCGCGCTGCAGGTCGGTGACGATCTCGATCCTGCGGACCGCGTCCGCGTGCATGTGCGCGGCGTAGACCTCCACCCGGTCGCCGCCGCCGTCCTTGGCCCGCGACATCGCGACGTCCGCGTTGCGCAGCACCAGCGCCGGGTCGTCCGCGTCGGCGACCGCGACGCCGACGCTCGCGGTGAGCGCGACCTGCTGCCCGGACACCCGGAACGGCTCCGCGGCGATCGCGCCCGCCAGCCCGTTGGCGATCTCGGTGACCTCCCGGGCGCCGGCGGCGTCCTCGATCAGGACCGCGAACTCGTCGCTGCCCCAGCGCGCCACCGTGTCGTGCGCGGGCACGATCGCGCGCAGCCGCCTGGCCGCCTGCGCGAGCACCAGGTCACCCGCGCCGTGGCCGACCGAGTCGTTGACCGCGGTGAAGCGGTCCAGGTCGAGGAAGATGACGCCGACCCGGCCGCCGGACGGCCCCCCGGCGCCGCGCCGCAGCACGTCCCGTGCCCGCTCCTCGACGTAGGCGCGGTTCGGCAGCCCGGTGAGCCCGTCGTGGAAGGTGAGGTGGGTGACCTGCTGGCGGAGCGCCACCTGCTCGCTGACGTCGCGGACGGTGACCAGCATCCGGGCGCGCCGGCCCGGGGGCGGCAGCCCTGCCGGGTCGGCATCGCCGGGCACCTGGTAGCGCAGCACGCTGGCCTCGACGTGCCGCCAGGTCCCGTCCGCGGCCCGCACCCGGGCCGGGAAGCGGCCTGCCGAGCCGGGCTGCCCGGCCGGGGGGGCTGGGACGGCGCCGACCCCGAGCCGGGCCGCTGCCACCACCGCGGCCCGGTCCCCGGGGTGCACGAAGTCGAGCAGCCGCCGGCCGGCCAGCGCCGCCGGCGAGTAGCCGTAGTCCGCGGCCGCCTGGCCGGCCTGGCAGATGACGCCGTCCAGGGTGGCGACGACGACGACGTCGCTGGTCTTGCGCGCCAGGTCGCGCAGCTCCGCGGCGGACTCCCGCCAGCAGCGCAGCACCGCGCCGTTCTGGGCCACCAGCATGAGCACCCGCGCGGCGAGCACGAGCACGCCGACGCCGCCGACCACCACCAGCGCCTCCCCGGACGCGGGCGCCCCGGCCAGGCCGTTGCCGATCACCACCAGGGCGGCCGCGGCCGCGGCGAGGACCGCGATGACGGCCGCCGACGCGGTGCCCGCCGTGCCGCCCGCGGCGGCCGCCCGGCGACCCCAGCTCGCCTCGGTCATCCGCCACGGGGCCGCGGCCGCGGCCGCCGCCGCCGCCACCGGCACCAGCTGGGCGGCCACGCCCAGGTGCCCTCCCGAGACCCGCTGCCCGACCGCCAGGGCATCCGCGATCGCGGCGGCGAACAGGGCCAGGTACGGCAGCGCCGTCCGCCGCCAGGCGCCGCTTGCCAGCGGCAGCAGCGCGCCGAGCACGGCGAGGTCGGCCAGCGGGTGGACCAGCGCGACCAGGAACGTCCCCGGCTGGTCGCCCGAGCGGTGGAACTCGCCGCCGAACAGCGTGACCCAGCCGATCACGAGCAGGGCAACCGCCATCACGTACCCGTCGGCAAGCCCGGGCAGCCCCGGCGGCCGGTCCGCGGCCAGCGCCGCCACGCCGAGCGCCGCGGCGGCCAGCGCGAGCAGCGACGGCATGTCGGCCAACGACAGCCCGGAGGCGGGGTTCAGCGCGCCGCCGAGGGCCTGCGCCAGCACGAGCCCGGCGCAGTACAGCGCGGCGGCGGCGGCCAGCCACCGGTACCCCCGCGCCGCGGCGGCGTGCTGGCCCTCCGCGCCGGCGTGGCGGCGGGCGCCGAGCCACAGGCTCACCGCCGCGCCGCACCAGGCCAGCATGGCAAGCACGCTCATGCCCGGTACCCCGAGACGATCGCGCGCACCCGGACTCCTTCCCGTTCCGCGCTGCTCAAATGATCAACACACGCCGGCGAGGACAAGACTGCCTCGTCGCGCTTTCGTTACCACCTCGTAACGAACGGTCGCCGCCGGCCGCGCCGCCGCGCGGGCGGCCGCGGGGCCGCCGGGGCACCCGGCGCCCGGCAACCGGTGCGGCGCTCACTCTACGTACCCGAGGTCACACTTCGGTTTCCACGGGGGCGCGGTAAGGCGGCGGAACGCTGAGCGGCCGGGGGGAGGAGGCGGCAGCGGCGGCGGGCGTGCCGGCATGGCACGATGAACTACCTGACGGCAACTCCCCGCAGTCGAGATCTCCGGAGGCGGACGTGCGCAAGGTCCTGATCGCGAACCGCGGCGAGATCGCGGTCCGTATCGTCCGGGCTTGCCGTGACGCCGGGCTGGGCAGCGTGGCGGTGTACGCCGAGCCCGACCTGGACGGGCTGCACGTCACGATGGCCGACGAGGCGTACTCGCTGGCGGGCGCGACCGCCGCGGAGACCTACCTGGACATCGACAAGATCGTCAAGGTGGCGCTGGGCGCCGGGGCGGACGCGGTGCACCCCGGCTACGGGTTCCTCGCCGAGAACGCGGCCTTCGCCCGCGCGGTCGCCGCGGCGGGCCTGACCTGGATCGGCCCGCCGCCCGAGGCGATCGAGGCGCTCGGCGACAAGGTGCGGGCCAGGCAGATCGCCCGCCGGGCCGGGGCGCCGCTCGCGCCCGGCACGGCCGGCCCGGTCCGGGGAGTCGGCGAGGTCAGCCGGTTCGGGCGCGAGCACGGCTTCCCGGTGGCGATCAAGGCGGCGTTCGGCGGCGGCGGCCGCGGGCTCAAGGTGGCCTGGCGCGAGGACGAGGTCGAGCCGGCCTACGAGTCGGCGGTGCGGGAGGCGGTCGCGGCGTTCGGCCGCGGCGAGTGCTTCGCCGAGCGCTACCTGGACCGGCCCCGGCACGTCGAGACCCAGTGCCTGGCCGACGCGCACGGCCACGTGGTGGTCGTCTCGACCAGGGACTGCTCGCTGCAGCGCCGACACCAGAAGCTCGTCGAGGAGGCGCCGGCGCCGTTCCTCGACCGCGGCCAGGTGCAGACCCTGTACGCGGCGTCCAAGGCCATCCTCGGCGCGGCCGGCTACGTCGGCGCCGGGACCTGCGAGTTCCTCGTCGGCGCGGACGGGGAGATCAGCTTCCTCGAAGTCAACACCAGGCTGCAGGTCGAGCACCCGGTCAGCGAGGAGGTCACCGGCATCGACCTGGTGCGGGAGATGTTCCGCATCGCCGACGGCGAGCCGCTCGGCTACGGCGACCCGCCGGCCAGGGGGCACTCGATCGAGTTCCGGATCAACGCCGAGGACCCGGCGCGGGGCTTCCTGCCCGCCCCCGGGACCATCACCGCCTGGAACCCGCCGTCGGGCCCCGGCGTGCGGCTCGACGCCGGGTACGCGGCCGGGATGACGGTCCCGCAGGCGTTCGACTCGCTGATCGCCAAGCTGGTCGTCACCGGCGCCAGCCGCGCCCACGCGCTGCAGCGCGCCGCGCGCGCTCTTGCGGAGTTCGAGGTCGGCGGCATGCCCACCGTGCTGCCGTTCCACCGGGCGGTGGTCGCCGACCCGGCGTTCGCCGGGCCGGACCGCCTGGGCGTGCACACCCGCTGGATCGAGACCGAGTTCGCCGCGCCGATGCCGCCGCAGCGGGCCGCCGAGCCGGCCGTGCCCCCGCCGCGGGAGCGGATCACGGTCGAGGTGGGCGGCAAGCGGCTGGAGGTGGTGGTGCCCGCCGCACTCGGGGTGCCGCGCCGCGGAGGCGCCGCCGCCAGGCCTGCCGAACGAAACCGCGGCGCCGGGCCGCGGCGCAGGCACCCGGCCCCGGTGGCCGGCGGGGACACGCTGGTCAGCCCGATGCAGGGCACGATCGTCAAGATCGCGGCCGCCGACGGGCAGCGGGTGGCGGCCGGGGACGTGATCGTGGTGCTGGAGGCGATGAAGATGGAGCAGCCGCTGACCGCGCACAAGGACGGCACGGTGACCGGCCTGGCGGTGGCGGTCGGCCAGACCGTCACCGCGGGCGCTGCCATCTGCGCGGTCATCGACTGACTCCCCCGGGTCCGGCGCCGCGCGCCGACCGCGGGAGGATGGCTGTGTGACAAGGTTGCCGGGGGATCCGGATCCGGCGCGCAAGCTGCTGTACGCGATCGGGTTCCGGCTGCCCGACCGGTACCGGGACTGGGTGCGGCACGAGCTGACCGACGCCGGGTGGCGGGGCCGGCTGACCATGCGTCACCTGGTCATCCTGGCGCCGGTCGCCGCCGCGCTCGCGCTGTTTCCCGGTGCGGCCTGGATCCACGTGGCGGTGCCGGCGCTGTTCCTGATCAGCAGCGTGGGCATCGTGGCGCTGTACGCCGACGACATCCGCGTCTCCAGGCTGCGCCGGCACGGCCTCAAGCCGCCGGATGACCCGGACATCGGCCGGCCGTCGCACTGAGCGCGGGGATTTCACGGGCTGTCGGGGGGAAACTCCATCAGCTTCCTGGCCGCCTCGGTGACGCTGCCGGACAGCGAGGGGTACACGGCGAACGTGTGCGCGAGCTGCGCCACGGTGAGGCGCTGCTCGACGGCGACCGAGACGGCGAGGATGAGCTCGCTGGCGCGCGGCGCGACCACGACGCCGCCGAGGATCACGCCGGTGCCGGGGCTGGCGAGCAGCTTGACGAAGCCGTCGGCCACGCCCGCCATCTTGGCCCGGGGGTTGGTGGCCAGCGGCAGCTTCAGCACCCGCGCGGAGACCTCGCCCGCGCTGACCGCGCGCTGGGACACGCCGACGGTGGCGATCTCCGGGTCGGTGAAGATCGTCGCGGCGACGTGGCCGAGCCGCAGCGGCTGCACCGCCTCGCCCAGCGCGTGCCACATCGCGATCCTGCCCTGCATCGCCGCGACCGAGGCCAGCATCAGCATGCCGGTGCAGTCCCCGGCGGCGTAGACGCCCGGGGCCGAGGTGCGGGACACCCTGTCCACCTCGATGAAGCCGCGCGCGTCCACCTTGACGCCCGCGTCGGCCAGGCCGATGCCGTCGGTGCACGGGACCATGCCGACCGCGAGCAGGCAGTGGCTGCCGCGCACGGTGCTGCCGTCGGTCAGCGTCACCGTGACGCCGCCGCGGTCGCGCCGCACGGACCGCGCCCGGGACCTGCCGAGAACGGTCATGCCGCGGCGGCGGAACACGCCCTCGATCAGTGCGGCGGCGTCCCCGTCCTCGTGCGGCAGCACCCGGTCCCGCGACGACACCAGGGTGACCCGCGAGCCGAGCGCCCGGTAGCCGCTGGCGAACTCGGCGCCGGTGACCCCGGAGCCGACCACGATCAGGTCCCGCGGCAGCTCGGCCAGGTCGTACAGCTGCCGCCAGGTCAGGATGCGCTCGCCGTCGGGCTCCGCGCCCGGCAGCGTCCGGGGCAGCGCGCCGGTGGCGACCAGGATCGCGTCCGCGTCGATCTCCGCGCCGCCGGCGCGCACCGTGCCGCGGCCGGTGAGGCTGCCCCGCGCCGCGATCACCGTGACGTGCTCGGCGGCGAGCCGGGCGGCGATGTCCTGCGACTGGGCCCGGGCCAGGTCGGTGATCCTCTGGTACAGCCGGGCCGCGTTGACGGCGGTGAAGTGGTCCGGGTCCGCGGCGGCGATGCCGAGGCCCGCGGAGCCGCTGAGCAGCGTCATCGCGTTGGAGGTCTCGATCAGCGACTTCGACGGCACGCAGTCGGTGAGCACGCAGGCGCCGCCGAGCCCGCCGGGCTCGACGACGGTGACGTCGGCGCCGAGCTGGGCGGCAACCAGCGCGGCCTCGTAACCGCCCGGCCCGCCGCCCAGGATGACGATTCTGCGGCGTGGCAAGCTCACGATCCGTTATCCTCTCCGGCGTCAGTGGTCGCGGTCCGGTATCGGGCGCGGCGCATCGGCCGGCGCGCGGCGGCGCTTCGCCGTACGCTTGCCCCCGTGGCACTGTACGCGGCGTACGGCAGCAACATGGACCCGGAGCAGATGCTGCGGCGCTGCCCGCACTCCCCGCAGCGCGGCACCGGCTGGCTGGAGGGCTGGCGGCTGACGTTCGGCGGCGAGGACAGCGGCTGGGACGGCGCGCTGGCCACCGTCGTCGAGGACCCCGGCTCCCGGGTGTTCGTGGTGCTGTACGAGCTGTCGGCCGGCGACGAGAAGGAGCTGGACACCTGGGACGGGGTGACCCTCGGCTACTACCGCAAGGCCAAGGTCCGGGTGCAGACGCTGGAGGGCGACGTGCTCGCCTGGCTGTACGTGCTCAACTTCTACGAGGGCGGCCTGCCGTCGGCGCGGCGGGTCGGCATCCTCGCCGACGCCGCGGAGCGGGCCGGGGCGCCGGCCGACTACGTGGCGGCGCTGCGCGCCCTGCCCTGCGCCAAGCTCGGCGACGCCGCCGCCGGCAGCTGGGCGGGTCCCGCGGACGACTAGGCCGGGCTCCCGGGGGCGGGCCGCCGGTCACACCAGCAGCACGACGAGCAGGAGCAGCGCGGGGAGGGCGAGGGCGGCGATCGCGGGCGGACTCCAGGACGCCCGCGGCGGGGAGGAGGCGGCCGCCGCCTGGCTCACCCCGTCGGGGCCGATCGCGGCGGCGTCGGCGGCCCGGGCCGCGTCGTGCCTGGCCGTGGCGGCGAGCTCGTCGAGCAGGCCGGCGATCTTCTGCGCCTCCGACTCCGTGGTGGCGGGCGGGGCGGCGGCGTAGCCGTAGCCGCGGCCGGCGGCGCCGGGCAGGCCCGGCACGGAGCGGCGGGCGGCCGTGCGCCGGGCCCTCGCCTCGGCGGCAAACGCGCGCCGCCGCGAGTAGTGGATCCCCCACGCGTGCACGGTCTTGCTGCCGCGGCCGCCGTCGCCGCGGTCCCACTCGCAGTGCACCCGGAGCAGTTCGGCGACGTCCACCTTCGCCACGCACGCCCAGCCGATCCGGTGGCCGCGCAGCGGGTTGACGACCGTGAGCCCCGCGTCGTCGGCGACGACCCGCGGCCGCAGCGCGGTCACGTAGATCACGCCGGTGATCAGCACCAGGACGGCCGCCGCCACCGCGGACGTGTGATCCCGGCCCTGCACGGCCAGGTCGATGAGGTTGGCGACGGCGAACGCCAGCCATACCCACCAGACGGCGACCGCCGCCGGCGAGCGGAACGTCCGCGCGCCGGCTTGCCGGTCGCCGCGGCTGGCTGGCGCGATTCGCACGCCTCCCAGCGTAGCCCAGCTCGTTCAGCCGCCGGTGACGCCGGGGAACGGCTGCGCGACCAGCGGGCCGTCGTCCCACAGCGCGGTGACCGCGGTCGCCGCCAGCACCTTGACGCCGACGCCGATGGCGCGCTCGTCCACGTCGAACGTCGGCTGGTGCAGGTCCTGGGCGGGCGCCGAGCCGGGCGCGCGGGTGCCGAGCCTGGCCAGCGCGCCGGGGACGGACTCCAGGTACCAGGCGAAGTCCTCGCCGCCGAGGCTCTGCTGGGTGTGCACGACCGAGCCGGCGCCCAGCACGTCGAGGGCCGCCGCCGACAGCATCGCGGTGCAGGCCGGGTCGTTGACCGTGGGCGGGACGCTGCGCTGGTAGGTCAGCTCCGCGGTCACCCCGTAGCCCGCCGCCACCGAGTCGATCAGCTCCTTGAGCAGGTCGGGCGCGCGGTGCCAGGCCTCGTCGTCCAGGCAGCGGACGGTTCCGGCGGCGACGCCCGCGCCGGGTATCGCGTTGGGCGCGGAGCCCGCGCTGACCATGCCCCACACCAGGCTGAGGCTCGAGCGCGGATCGACCCGCCGCGACAGCGCCGCGGGCAGCTCGGTGACGATCTTGCCGAGCGCGTACACCAGGTCCGCGGTGAGGTGCGGCCTGGCGGTGTGCCCGCCGGGCCCGGACACCCGCACCTGGATCTTGTCGCAGGCCGCGGTGATCGCGCCGGAGCGGACGCCGACCTGCCCGGCGTCGAGCCTCGGGTCGCAGTGCAGGGCGAAGATCCGGCCGGCCGGGGCGACGCCGCCCGCCGCGAGCACCTCGAGCGCGCCGGTGGCCGCCTCCTCGGCGGGCTGGAAGATCAGCCGGACCCGCCCGGGCAGCAGCCCCGCGGCGGCCTGGCCCGCCAGGAACAGGCCCGCCCCGAGCAGCACCGTGGTGTGCACGTCATGGCCGCAGGCATGGCAGGCGCCGGGCACGGCGGACCGGTACGGCACGTCCTTGGCGTCGGTCATGGGCAGCGCGTCAAGGTCCGCGCGCAGGGCGACCGCCGGTCGTTCCGCGGCCGAATTCTCGTCGGACCCTATGTCGACCAGCAGGCCGGTCCCCTTGGGCAAGATCGCGGGCCGCAGGCCCGCCGCGGCCAGGCGCAGCGCCACCTGGCGGGTGGTGCGGGACTCCGCGAAGGCAAGCTCGGGGTGCGCGTGCAGGTCGCGGCGGAACTCGATCAGCTCGGCCAGGTGGCCGGCGAGGAACCCGTCAAGGGCCGCGGCCAGGTCACTGCCTGCCATGCACATCATCCCCCTGGGTGCAGAACCTGTCCTCCGCGAACTCGGCGATCAGCGCGTCCACCACGCCGACCAGGTCGCCGGCGCGGGCGCGGACCTGCCGCTGCCTCTCGTAGGAGGCGCCGTAGGCGAGCACGTCGAAGGCCACGGACAGCTCGTCGTGGCAGCCGAGCCGCTCCGCCACCGGCTCGAGCTCCGCGACCAGCTCGTACAGCTGGTCGCGCAGCGGCGCGGTGGCGCCCGCCTCGTCAGTGATCACGATCGCGTCCAGGCCGTAGCGTGCCGCGCGCCACTTGTTGTCCTTGACCACCCACGACGGCGGGGACGGCAGCGTGTAGCCGCGGTCGAGCTGGAAGTCGAAAAGCTGCACCAGGCACTGCGACAGCGCGGCCACCATGCCCACCTCGCGGAGCGTCGGCACGCCGTCGAACATGCGGATCTCCACCGTCCCGAAGTCCGGGTGCGGCCGGATGTCCCACCAGACCTCCTTGATGCTGCGGATGGTCCCCGCGCGCAGCAGGGTGTCCATGTACTCCTCGAACTGTCGCCAGTCCGCCAGCCGGAGCGGTATGCCCGCCGTCGGCAGCGCGCCGAACGTCACCGACCTGCTGGAGGCAAGCCCGGTGTCGAACCCGCACCAGAACGGGCTTGACGCGGTGATCGCGAGAAAATGCGGCAGGTACGCGGCGAGCGCGTTGACGATCGGGATCGCCTTGCTCCCGTCACGTATCCCCACGTGAACATGCACGCCGAAGGTCTGGATCCGGCGGGCAAGCCATTGCATCTGCTCGACAAGCTCCGCATAGCGCTGGATGGGCGCCATGGTCGCGTCACGCCAGTCGCTCACCGGGTGAGTCCCGGCGCACGCCAGCAGGATACCGTGCCCGGCCGCCATGCGCTGGAGTTCGGCAATCGTCGCGGCCAGGTCGGCCTTGGCCTCGGCCACCGTGCTGCAGATGCCGGTGACGACCTCCAGCGTGGACTGCATCAGCTCGTGGCGCACCCGCGGGTGCTCGCCGGTCTCGTCGAGCACGGGCAGCTCGGCGAGCAGCTTGCCGGCCTCCTGGCGCAGCATCTTGGTCTGGTCGTCGATGAGCTGCACCTCCCATTCGACGCCGAGCGTCGCGCCGCGGGAGGGATTCCACTCGATCGCCATGGCCGGCCTCCGTGCCCGATGTTGTCTTGTCAACGAAGCAGATCAGGTGTCCCCGGGCCGGTACTCCCCCCATACCTCCCGCAGCGCGTCGCAGACCTCGCCCAGCGACGCGCCCGCCCGCAGCGCGTCCCGCAGCGGGTACAGCACGTTGCCGGTCCCCTCCGCCGCCGATTTGAGCGCGGAGATCCCGCGGGCGAACGCGGCCCTGTCCCGCCGCCGGCGCAGCTCGGCGAGCCGGGCGGCCTGCTCCGCCTCGATCGCCGGGTCGACGCGCAGCGGATGATAGGGCTCCTCGCCGTCGGCGGTGAAGGCGTTCACGCCGACGATCACCCGCTCGCCCGAGTCGATCTGCCGCGCGACGCGGTAGGCGGCCGCCTCGATCTCGGCCTTCTGGAAGCCGCGCTCGATGGCCGCCACCGCCCCGCCCATGTCCTCGACGCGGCCGATCAGCTCGTCGGCCGCGGCCTCGATCGCGTCGGTCATCGACTCGATCGCGTACGAGCCCGCGAGCGGGTCCGCGGTGGCGGTCAGGTCGGTCTCGTTGGCGATCACCTGCTGGGTGCGCAGCGCCAGCCGGGCCGCCTTCGCGCTGGGCAGCGCGAGCGCCTCGTCGTAGGAGTTGGTGTGCAGCGACTGCGTGCCGCCGAGCACCGCCGCCAGCGCCTGCAGGCTGACCCGGACCAGGTTGACCTCCGGCTGCTGCGCGGTGAGCTGGACGCCCGCCGTCTGGGTGTGGAAGCGCAGCATCTGGGACCGCGGGTCGGCCGCCTTGAACTCGTCTTTCATGATGCGGGCCCACAGCCGCCGCGCGGCGCGGAACTTCGCGACCTCCTCCAGCAGCGTGGTCCTGGCCACGAAGAAGAACGAGAGCCTGGGCGCGAACTCGTCGACCTCCATGCCCGCGCCGAGCGCGGCCCGCACGTACTCCTTCGCGTTGGCCAGCGTGAACGCGACCTCCTGCACCGGCGTGGCGCCGGCCTCCGCCATGTGGTAGCCGGAGATCGAGATCGTGTTCCACCTGGGCAGCTCGGCCCGGCAGTAGGCGAAGGTGTCGGCGACCAGGCGCAGCGACGGCCGGGGCGGGTAGATGTAGGTCCCGCGGGCGATGTACTCCTTGAGCACGTCGTTCTGGATGGTCCCGGCGAGCCGGGCGCCGCGCGCGCCCTGCTCCTCGGCGACCGCCTGGTACATCAGCAGCAGCACCGCGGCGGGCGCGTTGATCGTCATCGACGTGGACACCGCGCGCAGCGGGATGCCGTCGAACAGCGTCCGCATGTCGTCGGTGCTGTCGATGGCCACGCCGACCTTGCCCACCTCGCCGTGCGCGGCCGGCGCGTCGGAGTCATAGCCCATCTGGGTGGGCAGGTCGAAGGCGACCGACAGCCCGGTGGTGCCGGCCGCGATCAGCTCGTGGTAGCGGCGGTTGGACACCTTGGCGGTGGCGAAGCCGGCGTACTGCCGCATGGTCCACGGCCGGTCCAGGTACATCCGCGCGCGCACGCCGCGGGTGAACGGGTACTCTCCGGGCCTGCCCAGCTTCTGGTCGGGCGCGAAGCCCGCCAGCGCGCCGTGGTCGTAAACGGGAGCGATGGGGAACCCGGACTCCGACGCGCGTGCCATGTGCTCAGGTTACTTCCCGGCCGGCCTACCCCCGGGACTGCTCGGGCCGCGGCGGCGCCGCGGCGGGGGCGAGCAGGCTGGCCACGGTGGCGACGTCGGACGGGTAATGGCGGCCGGCCCGGTACAGCAGGGCCGCGGAGGCGGCCAGCGGAAGCAGCATGACCGCGAACGTCCACCGCAGGCCGGAGGTGCCGCCGCCGAAGATGCCGTCGGAGACCGCGCCGAACAGCACCGGGGCCAGCGCCTGGGCGGCGGTGCGCAGGAACGTGCGGATGCCCTCGGCGCGGCCCCACAGCCACGGCGGCATGATGTCGAGCCGTGCCGCGTCGATCGGGGGGTTCTGCGCGGCCAGCGCGGCGGCGGCGAAGAAGACGTAGGGCAGCGCCGTCAGCGAGCTGTGCGTGACCAGGGCCGGGATGAACAGCAGCACCGTGGCGGTCGCCGCGACCGCGGCGGTCATGACCCGGGCGTTGAGGTGGCCGCGGCGCAGCAGCGCGTCGCTGAGCGGGCCGCTGACCAGGACCCCGGCGACCGCGCCCGCGCCGACCACGATCAGCAGCAGGTTCGCGACCACCTGGGCGATGTGGTACTGGCCGCCGACGAACTCGCTGCCGAACGTCTCCACCCCGGCCAGGAAGTAGTAGCCGCACGCGCTGGAGATGATCAGCACGACGTTGGTCCGCACCGCGAGCACGTACCGCACGGCGCCGGTGAAGCTCATGCGCGCGGCGGCCCGGCGGGCAAGCCCGGGATCGGGCGGGATGCCCTTGGCCCGGGCCAGCTGGTGCGCGTCGGCCGGCGGCGGGCCGGCCGGCGGCGCGGCGCTCCCGGGCGGGGCCGGCCGGCCGGGCTGGCCGCCGCCGACGGGACCGGCCCGCGGCTCGGGCGTCAGCGCGCCGCGGCCGCCCCGGGCCGGCTCGGGCAGGCGGAAGACCAGCCAGGCGAGCACGAACGCGGGCAGCGCGAGGATGACGAAGGCCGCCTGCCAGGACAGCGCCGCGATGTCGCCGGTCACGGCGAACCCGGCGCCGGCGCCGAGCAGGTCCCCGGTGAGGATGAACCCGTAGATGCGGCCTCGCTCGGCGCCGGGGAACCAGTCGCCGACCAGCGATGCGGTCACCGGGCCCGCCGCCGCGGTCACCGCGCCGAGGCACAGCCGCGCCACGAGCAGCTGCCCGAACGACCCTGCGGTCGCGCTCCACAGCATGGCCGCGCCCCAGGTCAGCAGCGCGAAGCCGAGCAGCCAGGTCCGCCGGACCCGGTCGGCAAGCACCCCGAACGGCAGCGAGAACACCGCGCCGACCACCGCGGTCACCGTCACCAGCAGGCCGACGTCGGTGTTGCCGATGCCCAGCGCCCGGCGCAGCTCCACCGCCGAGGCCCCGACGGTGGCGGTGTCGGCGCTCGCCAGCGCCAGCACGCACGCCAGCAGCACGACCGCCCGGGTGCGGGCGGGGCCGCCGACGGCCGCGGTCAGCTGGCGGCGGGCCGCCGCGCCGCCGCGCCGCAGCGCGCGGGCGGGCGGCCCGAATATCGCGGTCACCGCCCGTGCGCCTGCCATCCGCCGTAACCACCCTTCACGGCAACCACGGCCGCCCCGCGGATCTGTGCCCGGACGCGCCGGCGGAGCCTGGTTCCTGCTACCAGGCTAGTCGCCGGCCGGCCTGAGCAGGCCGACGCGCTCGCGGACGGTGCCCATGGTCTGCGCGGCGATCCGGCGCGCGCGGGCGGCCCCGTGCGCGAGCAGCCGGTCCAGCCCGGCCTCGTCGGCCATCAGCCGCCGCGTCTTCTCCCTGATCGGCGCGAAGGCGGCGACGACGACCTCGGCCAGGTCCTTCTTGAACCCGCCGTAGCCCGCGCCGTCGTACCTGGCCTCCAGGGCGGCGACCGGCTCCCCGGACAGCGCCGAGTAGATGCGCAGCAGGTTGGTCACGCCGGGCTTGGCCTCGGGGTCGGCCCGCACGTCGGTGCCGGCGTCGGTGACCGCCCGGGCGATCTTCCTGCGGATCGCGTCCGGCTCGTCGAGCACGTCGACGATGCCCTGCGGGGAGGACGATGACTTGCTCATCTTCGCGGCCGGGTCCTGCAGGTCGTAGACCTTGGCCACCTCGGCCAGGATGTACGGCCGCGGCACGGTGAAGGTCCGGCCGAACCTGTGGTTGAACCGCTGGGCCAGCGTCCGGCTCAGCTCCAGGTGCTGCCGCTGGTCCTCGCCGACCGGCACCCGGTCGGCCTGGTACAGCAGGATGTCCGCGGCCTGCAGGATCGGGTAGGTGAACAGGCCGACCGACGCGGCGTCCTGGCCGTCGCGCGCCGACTTGTCCTTGAACTGGATCATCCGGCTCGCCTCGCCGAACCCGGTCAGGCAGCCGAGCACCCAGGTCAGCTCGGCGTGCTCGGCCACGTGGGACTGCACGAACAGCGTGCAGCGGTCCGGGTCCAGCCCGGCGGCGAGCAGCTGGGCGGCGGCGATCCTGGTCCGGCCGGGCAGCAGCGCCGGGTCCTGAGGCAGCGTGATCGCGTGCAGGTCCACCACGCAGTAGAACGCGTCGTGGCTGTCCTGCAGCGCCACCCACTGCCGCAGCGCGCCGAGGTAGTTGCCGAGGTGGAACGAGTCGGCGGTTGGCTGGATGCCGGAGAACACGCGTGGCCGGGGCATGCGGGCAGTCTAGCGGCGGCCGCCGGGGAGGCCGGAATCGGCGACGACCACCTCGACCCGCTGGAACTCCTTCAGGTCGGAGTAGCCGGCCGTGGCCATGGTGCGGCGCAGCGCGCCCATCAGGTTCATCGAGCCGTCCGGCACGGTGGACGGGCCGTGCAGGATCTGCCGGAGCGTGCCCACCGTGCCGACCCGGACCCGGGCGCCCCGGGGCAGCTCGGGGTGGTTGGCCTCGCTGCCCCAGTGGTAGCCGCGGCCGGGCGCCTGCTCCGCCCGGGCCAGCGGCGAGCCCACCATCACCGCGTCCGCGCCGATGGCCAGCGCCTTGGCGATGTCGCCGCTGGTCGTCATCGACCCGTCGGCGATCACGTGCACGTAGCGGCCGCCGGACTCGTCCAGGTAGTCGCGCCGCGCCGCGGCCACGTCCGCGATCGCGGTGGCCATCGGGACCGCCACGCCGAGCACCGTCACCGTGGTGTGGCCGGACCCGCCGCCGAACCCGACCAGCACCCCGGCCGCGCCGGTGCGCATCAGGTGCAGCGCGGCGGTGTAGGTGGCGCAGCCGCCGACCACCACCGGGACGTCGAGCTCGTAGATGAACTGCTTCAGGTTCAGCGGCTCGGCCCGGCCGGAGACGTGCTCGGCGGAGACCGTGGTGCCGCGGATCACGAAGATGTCCACCCCGGCGTCGACGACGGCCTTGGCGTACCGCGCGGTGCGCTGCGGCGACAGCCGGGCCGCGGTGGTCACCCCGGCCCGGGCGATCTCGGCGATCCGGCGCCCGATCAGCTCCTCACGGATCGGCGCGGCGTACATGGCCTGCAGCCGCCGGGTGGCCGCCTGCTCGTCGAGCTCGGTCACCTCGGCCAGCAGCGGCTCGGGATCCTCGTACCGCGTCCACAGCCCCTCCAGGTCCAGCACGGCGAGCCCGCCGAGGCGGCCGATCTCGATGGCGGTGGCCGGCGACACCACGCTGTCCATCGGGCAGGCCACCAGCGGCGTCTCGAACCGGTAGGCGTCGATCTGCCAGGCGATCGACACCTCCTCCGGGTCCCTGGTCCTGCGGGCGGGCACGATGCCGATCTCGCCGAGCGCGTAGGCGCGGCGCCCGGTCTTGCCGCGGCCGATCTCCACCTCGGTCATGCCGTCGTTCCCCGGCCGGGCCGCCCGCTGTAGTTCGGCGCCTCGACGATCATCTGCACGTCGTGCGGGTGGCTCTCGGCCAGGCCGGCCGCGGTGATCTGGATGAACCGCGCCCGCTGCAGGTCGGCGACGGTCCGGGCGCCGCAGTAGCCCATCGCGGCGCGCAGCCCGCCGACCAGCTGGCCGGCGACCGCGGCCAGCGGGCCGCGGTAGGGCACCTGCCCCTCGATCCCCTCCGGCACCAGCTTGTCCTCGCGCAGCGCGTCGTCGGCGAAATACCGGTCCCTGGACCAGGAGCGGCCGCGCTCGGAGCTCCGCATGGCGCCGAGCGAGCCCATCCCCCGGTACAGCTTGTACTGCTTGCCGTTGATGAAGACCATCTCGCCCGGGCTCTCCTCGCACCCGGCGAGCAGGCTGCCGAGCATGACCGCGTCGGCGCCGGCCGCGATGGCCTTGGCGATGTCGCCGGAGTACTGCAGGCCGCCGTCGCCGATCACCGGCACCCCGGCGGCCCGCGCCGCCCGCGACGCCTCGTAGATCGCCGTCAGCTGCGGCACGCCGACGCCCGCCACCACCCGGGTGGTGCAGATGGAGCCCGGCCCGACGCCGACCTTGACGCCGTCCGCGCCCGCGTCGACCAGCGCCTGCGCGCCCGCCCGCGTCGCGACGTTGCCGCCGACGACGTCGACGTCGGTGTTCGCCTTGAGCGCCGCCACCATGTCCAGCACGGCCTGGGCGTGGCCGTGCGCGGTGTCCACGACCAGGAAGTCGGCGCCGGCCTCGGCCAGCGCCTGCGCGCGGCGCTTGGCGTCCTCGCCCACCCCCACCGCGGCGCCGACCACCAGCCGGCCCGCCGGGTCCTTGGTCGCGTTCGGGAACTTCTCGCTCTTGGTGAAGTCCTTGACGGTGATCAGGCCGCGCAGCCGGCCGGCGTCGTCGACGAGCGGCAGCTTCTCCACCTTGTGCCGGCGCAGCAGGGCGAGCGCGTCGTCCGGCGCCACCCCGACCGGGGCGGTGACCAGCGGCATCGGCGTCATCACCGCGGCGACCGGCCTGCCGTGGTCGGTCTCGAACCGGATGTCCCTGTTGGTGACGATGCCGAGCAGCACGCCGCCGGGGCCGGTCACCGGCAGGCCCGAGATCCGGTACCTGGCGCACAGCGCGTCCACGTCCGCGATCGTGGCGTCCGGCGCGCAGGTCACCGGGTCGGTGATCATGCCCGCCTGGGACCGCTTCACCATGTCCACCTGCTGCGCCTGCTCCGCGACCGGCATGTTGCGGTGCAGCACGCCGACGCCGCCCTGGCGGGCCATCGCGATTGCCATCCTGGCCTCGGTGACGGTGTCCATGGACGCCGACGCCAGCGGGATGCGGAGCCGGCAGCGGCGGGTGATCCTGGTCGCGGTGTCGGCCTCGGCGGGCAGCACCGAGGAGTGGGCGGGCAGCAGCAGCACGTCGTCGAAGGTCAGCCCCGGCGGGGCGAACTTGTCATCCATGGCAGCCAAGGCACCTTCGGCGATCGGGCGGCACGGTCGCGTCCATCCTACGGGCAGGCGTCGGGCGCGGGGCCGCGGTGCCGCGGCCCCGCGCCCGACCGCGCGGCCGCTCAGTGCGGGTGGCTGTGGCCGTGGCCGTTGCCCGCGGCCGGCTCCTTCTCCTCGGGCTTCTCGACCACCAGGGTCTCGGTCGTCAGCAGCATGCCGGCGATCGAGGCGGCGTTGCTCACCGCGGACCTGGTCACCTTGACCGGGTCGATGACGCCCTGGGCCATCAGGTCGCCGTAGCTGCCGGTGGCCGCGTTGTAGCCGTGCCGGGCGGGCAGGGTGGCGACCTTGGCGGCCACGACCGAGCCCTCCTCGCCGGCGTTCAGCGCGATCCAGCGGCACGGCTCGGACAGCGCGCGCCTGACGATGCCCACGCCGGTCGCCTGGTCGCCGGTGCGGCCGAGGTCGCCGAGGTCGGTGGCCACGTGCACCAGCGTGGCGCCGCCGCCGGCGATGATGCCCTCCTCGATCGCCGCCCTGGTGGCGGAGACGGCGTCCTCGAGGCGGTGCTTCTTCTCCTTCAGCTCCACCTCGGTCGCGGCGCCGACGCGCAGCACGCAGACCCCGCCGGACAGCTTGGCGAGCCGCTCCTGCAGCTTCTCCCGGTCCCAGTCGGAGTCGGTGTTGTCGATCTCGGTGCGGATCTGCCTGATCCGGTCCTCGATCGCGGACTTGTCCCCGGCGCCGTCGACGATCGTGGTGTCGTCCTTGGTGACCACGATGCGGCGGGCGCGGCCGAGGGTGTCCAGGCCGACGTTCTCCAGCTTGACGCCGAGTTCCTCGCTGACCACGGTGGCGCCGGTCAGGATCGCCATGTCGGCGAGCATCGCCTTGCGGCGGTCGCCGAAGCCGGGGGCCTTCACCGCGACCACCGACAGCAGGCCGCGGATCTTGTTCACCACCAGGGTGGCCAGGGCCTCGCCCTCGACGTCCTCGGCGACGACGAGCAGCGGCTTCTTCACCTGCGCGATCTTCTCCAGCAGCGGCAGGAAGTCGGTCATCGAGGAGATCTTGGCCTGGTGGACGAGGACGTAGGCGTCCTCGAGCACCGCCTCCAGCCGCTCCTGGTCGGTGATGAAGTACGGCGAGATGTAGCCCTTGTCGAACTGCATCCCCTCGGTGAACTCCAGCTCCAGCCCCATCGTCGGCGATTCCTCGACGGTGATGACGCCGTCCTTGCCGACCTTGCTGAACGCCTCGGCGATCAGCTCGCCGACCTTCTCGTCCTGCGCCGAGATCGTCGCGACGTGCGCGATCTCCTTCTGCTCCTCGACGTCGCGGGCGGCCGCCAGCAGCCGCTCGGACACCTCGGCGGCGGCGGCGTCGATGCCGCGCTTGAGCTCCATCGGGTTCGCGCCGGCCGCGACCGAGCGCAGCCCGTGGTGCACCATCGCCTGAGCGAGGACGGTCGCCGTGGTGGTGCCGTCACCGGCGACGTCGTTGGTCTTGGTGGCGACCTCCTTGGCCAGCTGGGCACCCAGGTTCTCGTACGGGTCCTCCAGCTCCACCTCCTTGGCGACGGTCACGCCGTCGTTGGTGATGGTGGGGGCGCCCCACTTCTTGTCAAGGACGACGTTGCGGCCGCGCGGGCCCAGCGTCACCTTCACCGCGTCGGCGAGCTTGTTGACGCCGCGCTCCAGCGAGCGGCGGGCGTCCTCGTCGAACTCCAGGATCTTGGGCATTGCTCTTCCTCAGACAGCTAGTGATCGCATGCGGACAGGCACAGTCTCTGCGACGTTCGCGGGCCCGGGCGGCGGCGTGCCCGAAGCCGCCCGGGCCCCGCGAGCCTGCTACTTCTCGATGATGGCCAGCACGTCGCGGGCGGACAGCACCAGGTACTCCTCGCCGGAGTACTTCACCTCGGTGCCGCCGTACTTGCTGTACAGCACGATGTCGCCGACCTTGACGTCCATCGGCACGCGCTTGGTGCCCGCGTCGTCGAAGCGGCCGGGGCCGACCGCGAGGACCTCGCCCTCCTGGGGCTTCTCCTTCGCGGTGTCCGGGATCACCAGCCCGGACGCGGTGGTCTGCTCCGCCTCCAGCGGCTTGACCACGATCCGGTCTTCGAGCGGCTTGATTACTACCTTGGTGGCGGTCGTCACGATCTGACCTCCCCCTCCGGAAAGGCTAACGGTGAGTGGCTAGAGAGGGCGAGCGTGGCGGCCTGTCGTCGCGGGTGCCAGACTGCCTCGCCGCATTAGCACTCTACACTCTAGAGTGCTAATGCCGAACGATAGCCGGACCGGGCGTGCTCGTCAAACCGCGGCCGGCGCTGAAACGGATCCGGGCGCGTTAGGGTGTGCGGTATGTCCCAGGCGTTGTTGGACCGGGCGCGCGCGCAGCAGCTGGACGCGGCGGACCCGCTCCGCGGGTACCGCGAGCGGTTCCTGCTGGAGGACCCGTCGCTGATCTACCTGAACGGCAACTCCCTCGGCGCGCTGCCGCTGGCCACGCTGCGCCGGATGGAGGTGATGCTGCGCGAGGAATGGGGCGCCGCCCTCGCCAGGTCGTGGCAGCACTGGGTGGACCTGCCCGCCCGCGCCGGCGACCTGGTCGGCGAGCTGATCGGGGCCGCGCCGGGGCAGGTGCTGGTCACCGACAGCACCACGGTGAACCTGTACAAGCTGATGTCGGCGGCGCTGGACGCGCGGCCGGGCCGGCACGTGATCGTCACCGACCGCGACAACTTCCCCAGCGACCGGTACGTGGCCGAGGGCATCGCCGCCCGCCGCGGCGCGGAGCTGCGCATGCTGCCCACCGACATCAACGCCGGGCCCGACCCCGCCCTGGTGCGCGCCGCGGTCGACGAGGACACCGCGCTGGTGAGCCTGTCGCACGTGGCGTACCGCAGCGGCGCGCTGGCCGACATGGCGGCCATCACCACGATCGCGCACCAGGCCGGGGCGCTGATGCTGTGGGACCTGTGCCACTCGGTGGGCGCGGTGCCGGTCGAGCTGGACGGCTGCGACGTGGACCTCGCGGTCGGCTGCAGCTACAAGTACCTCAGCGCCGGGCCGGGCGCGCCCGCGTTCTGCTACGTGGCGGCCCGGCTGCGCGAGGTGCTGCGGCAGCCGATCTGGGGCTGGTTCTCCCAGCGGGACCAGTTCGCCATGGGACCCAGGTACGACCCGGCGCCGGGCATGGCCAAGTTCATGACCGGCACGCCGCCCATCCTCGGCACCGCGGCGGTCGAGGAGGGCGCCAGGCTGCTGCTGGAGGCGGGCATCGGCCCGATCCGCGCCAAGAGCGTGCGGCTGTCCGGCTACCTGATCGAGCTGGCCGACGCCTGGCTGGAGCCGCTGGGCTGCACGCTGGCCACCCCGCGGCAGCCCGAGCGCCGCGGCGGCCACGTCACCTTCTGCCACGCCGACGCCGCGCGGATCGCCGGGCTGCTGGCCTGCCGCGGCGTCATCGCCGACTACCGCACCCCGGACCGGATCCGGTTCGGCCTGTCCCCGCTGACCACCCGCTTCACCGACGTGTGGGACGCCGCGCGGATCACCGCGGACCTCATCGCGGACAAGGGCCATGTCGGCTGAGCGGCCGGCGGGGCCTGCGGGGACGGCATCCCCCCGGGGGCGGCGGGCGCCTGCGGGGGATCGCTCCCCGCGGGGCGGCGCGTCGCGGCTGACGTATTCCAGCTACCTGCGGCTGGACCAGCTGCTCGCGGCGCAGCAGCCAAGGACCGGCGAGCACGACGAGATGCTGTTCATCGTCGTGCACCAGATCTACGAGCTGTGGTTCAAGCAGCTGCTGCACGAGCTCGGCAGGCTGCAGGCGCAGCTGGAATCCGGCGGGACCACCCATGCCATGCGCACGCTGCGGCGGACGCTGGCGATCTGGAAGATCCTGGTCGCGCAGCTCGACGTGCTGGAGACGATGACGCCGACGCAGTTCCTCGCCTTCCGCGGCGCGCTCGGCACCTCCAGCGGCTTCCAGTCCGCGCAGTTCCGCGAGCTCGAGGCCGTGCTCGGCAGGCGGGAGGAGGTGATGGTCGCCGCCTACCCCCGGGGCAGCAGCGAGCGGGCACGGATCGAGGCCGCGATGGCGCGGCCGTCCCTGTACGACTCCTTCCTGCGCTACCTGGCCGGCCAGGGATACGACGTGCCCGCGGACATGCTGCGCCGCGACGTGACCAAGCCCATCGGCGCGTCGGCGGGCGTGCAGCAGGTGCTGAAGAAGGTCTACGACGACGACACCGACGCGACCGCGGTCTGCGAGCTGCTGGTCGACCTGGACGAGGGCATGCAGGAGTGGCGCTACCACCACGTCAAGATGGTGGAGCGGACGATCGGCGGCAGGCACGGCACCGGCGGCTCGGCCGGCGCCGCCTACCTCACCCAGACCGTAGGAAAGCCGACGTTCCCCGATTTGTGGGCGATGCGCAGCCTCGGCTGACGCCGCGCGGGACCGCGGGGCCGCCCCTCGTTCGGCGCATCACTCCCATTCGATGGTGGCGGGGGGCTTGCTGGTCACGTCGAGCAGCACGCGGTTGACCTCGGGGACCTCGTTGGTGACCCGGGTGGAGATCCGCGCCAGCACGTCGGCCGGCAGCCGGGCCCAGTCCGCGGTCATGGCGTCCTCGCTGGTCACCGGGCGCAGCACCAGGGGGTGGCCGTAGCTGCGGCCGTCGCCTTGCACGCCGACCGAGCGCACCCCGGCGAGCAGCACCACCGGGCACTGCCACACCTCGTCGTCGAGCCCGGCGGCCGACATCTCCTCGCGGACGATCGCGTCGGCCTCGCGGAGGATCTGCAGGCGCCGCGCGGTGACCTCGCCGACGATCCTGATCGCCAGCCCGGGGCCGGGGAACGGCTGGCGGCGCACGATCGCCGGCGGCAGGCCGAGCTCGGCGCCCAGCCGGCGCACCTCGTCCTTGAACAGCCAGCGCAGCGGCTCCACCAGGCGGAACTTCAGGTCGCCGGGCAGGCCGCCCACGTTGTGGTGCGACTTGATGCTGGCGGTGCCGCTGCCGCCGCCGCCCGACTCGACCACGTCCGGGTACAGCGTGCCCTGGACCAGGAACTCCGCGTCGCCGGCGGCGCGGGCGGCCCGCTCGAACGCGCGGATGAACTCGCGGCCGACGACCTTCCGCTTCTGCTCCGGGTCGGTCACCCCGCGCAACGCGGACAGGAACGCGCCGGCCGCGTCCGCGACGGTCAGCCTGGCCCCGGTGGCGGCGACGAAATCCCGCTCGACCTGCTCGGCCTCGCCCTTGCGCAGCAGCCCGTGGTCGACGAACACGCAGCTGAGCCGGTCGCCGATGGCGCGCTGCACCAGCGCGGCGGCGACCGCGGAGTCGACGCCGCCGGACAGCCCGGCCACCGCGCGGCCGCCGCCGATCCGCTCGCGGACCTGCGCGACCAGGTCCGCGGCGATGTTCGGCATCGTCCAGGACCGGCGGCAGCCCGCCAGCTCGAGGAAGCGGGCGATGATGCGGGCGCCGTGCTCGGTGTGCGCGACCTCCGGGTGGAACTGGACGCCGTACAGCGCGCGGGCCGGGTCCTCGATCGCGGCCACCGGCGTGGCGGCGGTGCGCGCGGTGACCGCGAAGCCCGGCGGGGCCGCGGTGCAGGTGTCCCGGTGCGACATCCAGACCCGCTGGCTTCCCGGGGTCCCGGCCAGCAGGCGGCCACGCGGGCTGAGGCGGCACAGCGTGGTCGCGCCGTACTCGGCGGTGCCGGTCCGCCGCACCGTCCCGCCCAGCTCGGCCACCATGAGCTGGAAGCCGTAGCAGATGCCGAGCACGGGCACGCCCGCGGCGAGCAGCCCGGCCGGCGCCGGGGGGGAGCCGTCGGCGTAGACCGAGGCGGGGCCGCCGGACAGGATGACCGCCTTCGGCTTTCTCGCCAGCATCTCCGCCGCCGGCATCGTGGCGGGGACGATCTGCGAGCACACCTGGCACTCGCGCACCCGGCGGGCGATGAGCTGGGCGTACTGCGCGCCGAAGTCGACGACGAGCACGGTGTCGAAGCCGCCCGGCACGCTACTCCCCTTCCGCGGAGGGCTCCGAGTCTAGCCGGGGCCCGGGACGAGCCGCGGGAAGCGCCGGGCCCGCGCTGACCCGCAGCCTGGCGATCCGGCGGCCGTCCAGCTCGGTCACCGTGATCGTGTGCCCGGCCACCTGCACGCTGTCGCCGGGCCCGGGCAGCTTGCCGAGCGCGGCGATCACGAAGCCCGCCGCCGTCTCGTACGGGCCCTCGGGCAGCTCGATCCCGGTCTGCTCGGTGAACTCGTCCAGGTTGAGCAGGCCGTCCACCTCGATCTCGCCGCCGCGCAGCCTGGTGGCCTCCTGCTCGACGTCGTACTCGTCCCTGATCTCGCCGATCAGCTCCTCGACCAGGTCCTCCAGCGTGACGATGCCGGCGGTGCCGCCGTACTCGTCGGCGACGATGGCCAGGTGCGCCCGCTCGCGGCGCATCTCCGACAGCGCGGACAGCACGGTCTTGCTGATCGGCAGCAGCTTCACCGGCCTGGCGATCCTGGCCACCGGGACCTGGCGGCTGGCCATGCCGGGCCCGAGCAGGTCCCTGACGTGCACGAAGCCGATCACGTTGTCGTAGCTGCCGGAGTACACCGGCAGCCGCGAGTACGGAACGTCCGCGGCGATCGCCGCGGCCCGCGACACCGGCGTCTGCCCGTCGAGGAACACCACCTCGGTGCGCGGCACGAGCACCTCGCGGATCTGCCGCTTGCCCGCGTCGAAGACCTCGCCGACGATCTGCCGCTCGTCGGCGGACAGCGCCTGCGCGCCGGTGACCAGGTCTCGCAGCTCCTGCTCGGTCATCGCCTGGCGGCCGACGCGGGGATCGCCGCCGAGCACGGCCACGACGACGTTGGTCGACCTGGTCAGCAGCCAGACGACCGGCCTGGCCAGCACCGCGATCCGGTCCAGCAGCGGCGCGGCGAGCAGGGCGAGCGACGGCGCGCGCTGCAGCCCGATCCGCTTCGGCGCCAGCTCGCCGAGGACCAGGCTGACGTAGGTGATGCAGACGGTCACCACGACGAACGAGACCGCCGCCGCCCAGGCCGACGGCAGGTGCTGGCCGACCAGCCACGACTTGAACAGGCCGACGAGCGTCGCGGACCCGTAGACGCCGGTGACCAGCGTGGCGAGCGTCACGCCGATCTGCACGGCGGAGAAGAACCTGTTCGGGTCCTGCGCCAGCCGCGCGGCCCGCTGGCCGCGCCTGCCCCGCTTCGCCAGCGCCCTGACCTGGCCCTCGCGCAGCGACACCATGGCCATCTCCGACCCGGAGAAGAATCCCCCGACCGACACGATGACCAGGACGACGACGATGTCCACAACGACCTTGCTCACACGGTGTCACCAGCTCGCTTGCCGTCATGCCGATGTGTCTGGCCAGTCTAGACGGGATAACGTATGGGTCCCGTGGGCACGCAATCGAGCCGGCCGGTGTGGAAGTCCAGCGCCAGGCTGGCGGACGGGCGGGAGATCATCTACTTCGACGAGGCGCCCGGCCTCGGTCGCGACAAGGTGCCCGACACCAGGCCGCTGCCGCCGCTGCCGCCGCCCCCGCCGCTGCCGGCCGGGACGGCGGCCGAGGGCATCCGCCGGGACCCGCTGTCCGGGGAGCCGGTGGTGATCGCCGCCGCCCGCCAGGACCGCACGTTCCTGCCGCCGGCCGAGGCGTGCCCGCTGGACCCGTCGGCGCCCGGGCGGCCCACCGAGATACCGGCGGGCAGCTACGACGTGGTGGTGTTCGAGAACAGGTTCCCCTCGCTGCGCGAGCCGCTCGGGCGCTGCGAGGTGGTCTGCTTCACCGCCGAGCACGACTGCAGCTTCGCGCGGCTGGAGCCGCGGCGGGTCCGCACCGTGCTGGAGGCCTGGGCGGACCGCACCGCCGCGCTCGGCGCGCTGCCGGGGACCAGGCAGGTGTACTGCTTCGAGAACCGCGGCGAGGAGATCGGGGTCACGCTGCACCACCCGCACGGGCAGATCTACGCGCTGCCGTTCGTGGCGCCGCGGCTGCAGCGGATGGTGGCGCAGGCCCGCGCCTACGCCGGGGGGAACCTGTTCGATGACCTGGTGCGCGCGGAGCTGCGGGCCGGCATCCGGATCGTGGCCCGCAACGAGCACTGGACCGCGTTCGTGCCCGAGGCGGCGCGCTGGCCGTACGAGGTCAGGATCTTCCCGGCCGTCCGGGTGCCGGACCTGCCGGGGCTCGGCGAGCAGGCGCGGGCGGCGTTCGGGCCGCTGTACCTGGACGTGCTGCGGCGGCTCGACGCGCTGTTCGGCAGGCCGGCGCCGTACATCGCCGCCTGGCACCAGGCGCCGGCCGGCGACGAGGCGGCGCGGCGTCGGTTCGCCGCGCACCTGCAGGTATTTTCGATCCGGCGGGCGGCGGACAAGCTGAAGTACCTCGCCGGCACGGAATCGGGGATGGGCGTGTGGATCAACGACATCGTCCCGGAGGAGGCGGCGCGGCGGCTGCGGGAGGCGGGCCCGGGGGGTACGGGGGCGGCCCCCCGGGACGGCAGAGCGGAGGTCCGATGAAACTGCTCGTCACCGGCGGCGCCGGGTACATCGGCAGCGTGGTCGCCGCGCAGCTGGTCGCCGCCGGGCACGAGGTGACCGTGCTCGACGACCTGTCCACCGGGCACGCGGACGCGGTGCCGGCCGGCGCGGTGTTCGTCAAGGGGACGCTGCGCGAGGCCGCCGCCCGGGTGCTCGCCGACGGCGCCGAGGCGGTGCTGCACTTCGCCGCCAGGTCGCTGGTCGGCGAGTCGGTGGCCGAGCCGGGCCGGTACTGGTCGGACAACCTGGGCGGCTCGCTCGCGCTGCTCGAGGCGATGCGCGAGCTGCGGGTGCGCACGATCGTGTTCTCCTCCACCGCCGCCGTCTACGGCGAGCCGGAGCGCACGCCGGTCACCGAGACCGACCCGGCCCGCCCCACCAGCCCCTACGGCGCGTCCAAGCTCGCCGTCGACACCGCGCTGCGCGAGTTCGCCCGGCTGTACGGGTTCGCCGCGGTCAGCCTGCGCTACTTCAACGTCGCCGGGGCGCACCGGGCGGCCGACGGCAGCTGGCTCGGCGAGCGGCACAACCCGGAGACCCACCTGATCCCGAACGTGCTCGCCGCCGCCGCGGCCGGCCGCCGGGTGCAGGTCTTCGGCGACGACTACCCCACCGCCGACGGGACCTGCGTCCGCGACTACATCCACGTCACGGACCTGGCCGACGCCCACCTGCGGGCGCTGCGGGCCTGCCAGCCCGGCCGGCACCGGATCTACAACCTCGGCAACGGAGCGGGCTTCTCGGTCCGCGAGGTGATCGAGGCGTGCCGGGAGGTCACCGGCATCGGCATCGGCGCGGACGTCGTGGCGCGCCGGCCCGGCGACCCGGCCGTGCTCGTCGCCTCCGCCGCGCGGATCCAGGCGGAGCTCGGCTGGCGGGCGGCGCGGGACCTGAAGGACATGGCCGCCGACGCCTGGCGGTTCATCCGGTGGCGCGGCTCATCCCGGTGAGGCTGCGCGGGGTGCTGGAGCTGTTCGGCTCCTGCTTCGGCGGGGAGCCGGACGCGGTGTGGCTGGCGCCGGGCCGGGCCAACCTGATGGGCGAGCACACCGACTACAACGGGGGTTTCGTGCTGCCGTTCGCGCTCAACCGGGGGACGGTCGCGGCCGCGGCCGCCCGGCCGGGACGGCGGCTCGCGCTGCGCTCCCGGCAGCGGCCCGGCGACGGCGCCGAGGTCGACCTGGATGACCTCGCCCCGGGCACGGTGACGGGCTGGGCCGCCTACCCGGCCGGGGTCGCCTGGGCGCTGCGGCAGGCGGGCGTCGCGGTGCCGGGGGCCTGCCTCGCCGTCGACTCCGACCTGCCGGCGGGCGCGGGCCTGTCGTCGTCGGCCGCGCTGGAATGCGCCGCCGCGCTGGCGCTGGCCGGCCTGGCCGGCCGTGCCGGGATCTCGCGCGCCGAGCTCGCGGCGATCGCCCGCCGGGCGGAGAACGAGTTCGTCGGGGTGCCGTCGGGGATCATGGACCAGTCCGCGTCGCTGCTGTGCCGGGCCGGGCACGCGCTGCTGCTGGACTGCCGGTCGCTGCAGACCGCGCAGGTGCCGTTCGCCCCGGCGGCGGCGTCCGCGCGGCTGCTGCTGATCAACACCCGGGCCGGGCACGCGCTGGCCGACGGCGAGTACGGCCGGCGCCGCGCCGAATGCGAGGAAGCTGCCCGCCTGCTGGGCGTGCCGTCGCTGCGATACCTGACGACCGGCGCCGAGGCGGACCGGCTGGCCGACCCGGTGCTGCGGCGGCGCGCCCGCCACGTCGTCACCGACAACCAGCGGGTGATGCGGGTCGTGTCGCTGCTGCGGTCGGCGTCCGCGGCCGCCTACGCCCGGATCGGCGAGCTGCTGACGCAGGCGCACGCCTCGCTGCGCGACGACTTCGAGGTCTCCTGGCCGCAGGCAGACGTGGCGGTGGACGCCGCCGTTGCCGCCGGGGCGCTGGGCGCCCGGATGATCGGCGGCGGCTTCGGCGGCTCGGTGCTCGCGCTGGTGCCGGCCGACCCCGCCCCGGTCTGCGCGGCGGTGACCGTGGCGTACGCGCGGCGCGGCTGGCGGCCGCCGCAGTTCGTCGACGCCGCTCCCGCGGACGGCGCCAGGCGGGTGGCATTACAGTTTGCTGGGACCAGCGAGGAGGCGACGTGACGGTACGTGACGAGGCGGCGCAGATCGCGGACGAGATCGCCGAGCTGCGGCATGCCATCCACCGCGAGCCCGAGATCGGCCTGAACCTGCCGAAGACGCAGGCCAAGGTGCTCGGCGCGCTGGCCGGGCTGCCGGTGGAGATCGGCACCGGCACCGGGCTCAGCTCGGTGACCGCGGTGCTGCGCGGCGGCCGGCCCGGGCCGGTGGTGCTGCTGCGCGGCGACATGGACGCGCTGCCGGTCGCGGAGCAGACCGGCCTGCCCTGGCGGTCTCAGGTGCCGGGCGCGATGCACGCCTGCGGCCACGACCTGCACACCGCCATGCTGGTCGGCGCCGCGCGGCTGCTGTGCGGCAGGCGGGCCGAGCTGGCCGGCACCGTGGTCTTCATGTTCCAGCCCGGCGAGGAGGGCTGCGCCGGCGCCAGGCAGATGATCGGCGAGGGGGTGCTGGAGGCGGCGGGCGAGCGCCCGGCCGCCGCCTACGCGCTGCACGTGACCACCAGCAAGCGCTGCGGCCTGTTCTCCACCCGGCCCGGGCCGATGCTCGCCGCCGCGGACAAGCTCATCGTGACCGTGCGCGGCCGGGGCGGGCACGCCTCCCAGCCGCACAAGTCCGCCGACCCGATCCCGGCCGCGTGCCAGATGGTGACCGCGCTGCAGACGCTGGTCACCAGGACGTTCGACGTCTTCGACCCGGTGGTGATCACCGTCGGCAGCTTCCACGCGGGCACGACCGACAACGTGATACCCGACGAGGCCCGCTTCCTCGCCACCGCCCGGTCGTTCAGCCCCGAGTCGCGGAACAAGCTGGCCGAACTCGCGCCGCGGCTGGTCGCCGACATCGCGGCGGCGCACGGGCTGGCCGCCGAGGCCGAGTACGAGATCGGCTACCCGGTGACCGTCAACGACGCCGCGGAGGCGGCGTTCGCCGCCGAGACGGCCGCCGACGCGTTCGGCGCGGACCGCGCCGAGACCGCCGCGTTCCCCATCACCGGCGCGGAGGACTTCTCGTTCGTGCTGGAGCAGGTGCCCGGCGCGTTCGTCATGCTCGGCGCCTGCCCGCCCGGCCAGGACCCGGAGCGGGCGCCGAGCAACCACTCGGCGCTGGCGGTCTTCGACGACGCGGTGCTCGCCGACGGCGCGGCCCTGTACGCCGAGCTCGCGCTGCGCCGCCTGGCCAGGGCCTGATCGCGGCGGGCCTGCGGCTACAGCGAGGCGACGTCGGCCTGCTTGGCGCGGACGGCCTCGGCGGCGGCGCGCAGGCCGGCCAGCTCGGACTCGGTCAGGTCGCGCTCGACGACGCGGCGGACGCCCGTCGCGCCGATCTCCGCCTCGACGCCCAGGTAGACGCCGGAGATGCCGTACTGGCCGTCCAGCCACGCGCACACCGGCATGACCGCGCCGGAGTCCTCCGCCACCGCGCGGGCCATCCTGGCCGCGGCGGCCGAGGGCGCGTAGTAGGCCGAGCCGGTCTTCAGCAGCGCCACGATCTCGCCGCCGCCGTTGCGGGTCCTGGTGACCAGCTCGTCGATCTCGCCAGCGGACAGCAGGCTGGTCAGCGCCCTGCCGCCGACCGTGCACGCCGACGGCACCGGCACCATGGTGTCGCCGTGCGAGCCGAGGGTCAGCGTCCGCACCGAGCCGACGGGCACGGCGAGCCGCTCGGCGACGAAGTGGCTGAACCTCGCGGTGTCGAGCATGCCCGCCTGGCCCATCACCCGGTGCGCGGGGAAGCCGGACACCTTGGCGGCCAGCGCGGTCATCTCGTCCAGCGGGTTCGACACCACGATCAGCACCGCGTCCGGTGCGTACTTGGCGACGTTCTCCACCACGCCGCGGACGATCCTGGCGTTGGTCTCGATCAGGTCCATCCGGCTCATGCCGGGCTTGCGCGGCAGGCCCGCGGTGACGATCACGATGCCGGAGGAGGCGATCGCCTCGTAGCCCTCGCCGGCCGGGCCGGTGGTCTGGCCGGTCACCTTGGTCTCGAAGCCCTCGATCGGCCGGGACTGGTTCATGTCGAGCGCCAGCCCCTCCGGCCTGCCCTCGATGATGTCGGTGAGCACGACCTCCTCGAAGATGTCGTACTCGGCGAGCCGCTGCGCGGTCGTCGAGCCGTAGAACCCTGCGCCGACGACGGTCACCTTGCCCGTACCTGCCATATCGCGGAACTCCTTCGTCATGATGGGTGAGCGGCCGACGAAGCTCAGAGGTTCATCGCCTTGCGGAGGTTGGCGTCCAGGACGCCGAGGAACTCCTCGGTGGTCAGGAACGGGGTGCCGTTGCCGACCAGCAGCGCCAGGTCCTTGGTCATCTGGCCGTCCTCGATCGTGCGCACGCACACCTCCTCCAGCGTGCGGGCGAACGAGGTGACCTCACCGGTGCCGTCCAGCTTGCCGCGGTGCGCCAGGCCCCGCGTCCAGGCGAAGATCGACGCGACCGGGTTGGTGGACGTGGGCTTGCCCTGCTGGTACTGCCGGTAGTGCCTGGTCACGGTGCCGTGCGCGGCCTCGGCCTCCACGGTGCGGCCGTCCGGCGTCATCAGCACGCTGGTCATCAGGCCGAGGCTGCCGTAGCCCTGGGCGATCATGTCGGACTCCACGTCGCCGTCGTAGTTCTTGCAGGCCCACACCACGCCGCCCTCCCACTTGAGGATCTGGGCCACGATGTCGTCGATCAGGCGGTGCTCGTAGCTGATGCCCGCCGCCTCGAAGTCCGCCTTGAACTCCGCCTCGAACACCTCGGCGAAGATGTCCTTGAACCGGCCGTCGTAGGCCTTCAGGATCGTGTTCTTCGTGGACAGGTACAGCGGGAGCCGGCGGTCGAGCGCGTACCGCATCGTGGCGCGCGCGAAGTCGCGGATCGAGTCGTCGAAGTTGTACATCGCCATCGCGACCCCGCCGCCGGCGAACCTGGCGACCTCCAGCTCGATGGGCTTGCCGTCGCCGTCCGGCACGTAGCTGATCGTGACCGTGCCAGGCCCCGGCACCACGAAGTCGGTCGCGCGGTACTGGTCGGCGTGGGCGTGCCTGCCGATGATGACGGGCTTGGTCCAGCTCGGCACCAGCCGGGGGATGGTGGAGATCACGATCGGCTCGCGGAAGATGACGCCGCCCAGGATGTTGCGGATCGTGCCGTTCGGCGACCGCCACATCTTCTTCAGCCCGAACTCGGCGACCCGCGCCTCGTCCGGCGTGATCGTGGCGCACTTCACGCCCACGCCGTGCCGTTTGATCGCGTTCGCCGCCTCGACGGTCACCCGGTCGTCGGTCTCGTCGCGGTGCTGGATGGACAGGTCGTAGTAGTCGAGCTCGATATCCAGGTAGGGCAGGATCAGCTGCTCCTTGATGTACCGCCAGATGACCCGCGTCATCTCGTCGCCGTCGAGCTCGACGACGGGGTTGGCTACCTTGATCTTGGTCATGTCGCTCCGGGTTCCTTTTCACTTATGGCAACAGCAGCGCCAGCACGAGCACCCCGGCGCCGAGCACCGTGAACGCCAGCACGTCGGAGACCTTGCGCCGCGAGGAAAGCAGGCCGACGTAGCGCGGCGGCAGCGCCAGCCTGGCCAGCGCGGCGAGCAGCAGCGAGCAGCCCGCGATCCCGGCGCCCCATCCGGCGTACCGCGACCCGCGCCAGGCCACGAGCAGCCCGGCGGCGACGCCGCCCAGCACGACCAGGCAGGGCACAAGCGACACCGGCTCGAAGCCGCCGGCGCGGGGAGCCCGGTGCCGTCGGCTGCTGGCGCCAGCGTGCGCCGGCTCATCCGCCATCCGCGTGCCTCCGGCCTTCCGCAGCGAAGTTTACCGACCGCGCGGTCCTGGCAGCGCCGCGGGTGGCCGGTCAGGCCCCGGTCAGCCCCACCCGCCTGAGCCAGCTCTCCGCGGCCGACACCAGGCCGTGCAGGGCCGGCAGGTGCGGCGCGATCGCGGGCCAGTAGTCCGGCGCCTGCGAGGCGGCGAACATGACCGCGGCGGCCGCCAGCGCCCACGCCGCGAGCCCGGTCACCGCCGCCGCGCCGCGGCCGCGCGCGGCCGCGGCGATCATCCGGTCGACCTGCCGCCGCGGCCGCCGCGAGCCCGGCCCGATGCCGTAGGCGGCCACCACGGCCGCCGCGGCGAACGCCCCCGCCCGCTGCATCGCCGGGCCGTGCGTCACCGCGATCGTGACGAGGTACGCCGCCGCGCCCCCGGCCGCCGCCAGCGGCGCGAGCAGCGCCTCGGCGAGCAGCGCCCTGGCCACCGCCAGCGGGGACATGACGAGCGCGAGCAGCGGGTCGGTGGCCCGCGGGCCGCGCGCCGACCTGCGCGCGGCCAGCGCGCTGGCCGACCGGTCGGCGGCGCGCAGCAGGGTGATCGCGGCCATCGACACGATCAGCCCGGCCACCGGGAGCATCACGGTCAGCGCCACCGCGCAGACCGCGGCGGCCAGGCCGGCCCGCGGGTTGATGCCGACCCGGCGCGCGGCCCGCGCCGGGGCGGGCGCCGGGCGGGCCGGCACGTAGCTGACCGGCGGCAGCAGGTCGGCGACGTCCCCGGCCGCCTGCCGGGGCGCAGGCGGGGGCGACGGGGGCGGCGGGGGCGGGGCCGCCAGGTCGCAGGCGCCCAGGGCGCGCACCTGCGCGCTGAGCAGGCCCGCCGGCGGGCGGGCCGCCGGGTCCCGCGCCAGCGCCGCGGTCAGCAGCGGCAGCAGCCCGGCCGGGACGCCGGACAGGTCGGCGCGCCCGGACACGATGCGGTAGAACACGGTCTCGTAGGACCCGCCGCCGAACGGCGGGCGCCCGGTGGCCGCGAACGCCATCGTGGCGCCCCACGAGTGCACGTCCGAGGCCGGGCTGCTCGGCCGTCCCTCGATGACCTCCGGCGCCAGGTAGCCGGGCGTTCCCATCACCATCCCGGTCTGGGTCAGCCGGGTCGCGTCCCCGGCCTGGGCGATGCCGAAATCGATCACGACCGGGCGGTCATCGGTGAGCATCACGTTGCCGGGCTTGAGGTCGCGGTGCACCACGCCCGCCGCATGCATCGCGGCCAGGGCCTCCGCCATGCCGCAGCCGAGCCTGCGCAGCCCCTCGCCGGACAGCGGGCCGCGGCCGCGCACCATCTCGTCCAGCGTGCGCCCGGGCACGAACCGCGTGACGATGTAGGGGAGCTCGCCGGCGACGTCCGCGTCGAGGACCTCCGCGACGTACGGGCTGCGGACCCGGCGCATGGTCTCCACCTCGCGGGCCAGGCGGCGGCGGGCGTTGGCCGCCTCGGCGCCGTCGGTGCGCAGCACCTTGACCGCCACGAGGTCCCCCCGCGGATCGCGGGCGAGGTGCACCACCCCCATGCCGCCAGCCCCCAGGCGGTCGAGAAGGCGATACGGGCCGAGGGTCGCCGGCAGTCGTTCGGTGACAGGCATCGCGGCATCCAGGGTACGAAACCCTGGCAGCCCCGGGGGGCAAAGACGGATGTTGCCTTTCTGTAACGACGTGGCGCCTCGGTAGTCTGTACCGTGTGGGGTCTAGCCGATGACTGAGCACGAGGACGCGCCGTCGCTGGACATGGTCGCCGCCGCGCTGCGCGCGGACAGCACGGACGTGGCCATCTACGCCCGGGTGCTGACGCAGGCGCTGGGCGAGGCGCTGCCCAGCGACTGCGTGACCGTGGACCGGGAGCGGACCATGGCCGACCGGATGCGCGGGCGGCCCGGCGAGATCTCCAGGATCGCGGTGCGGCTCGGCGAGCAGCAGCTGACGCTGTCGGTCCGCGGCGGCCAGCCGGTGGCGGAGATCTGCCGCACGGTGCGCGGCGTGGTGCTGTCCAGGCAGACGGTGCCGGTCGGCGAGTGGGCCGCGGCGCTCGCCAGCGCGCTGGTCGGCTACGCCGAGCAGAACGCCCGGGCGGCCCAGGCCCTGCGCAGGCTGGTCGCCGGGAGCTTACCCGGCACCTGGCCTACCGCCCGGTGAAGACGGCCTTGCCCGGGCCGTGCTCGAGGAAGCTGCGCATGCCCGCCCGCTGGTCCTCGGTGCCGAACAGCGCGGCGAACTGGATCCGCTCGATCTCCAGGCCGGTGGCCAGGCTCACGTCGAGGCCGTGGTCGATGGCCTGCTTGGCCGCGCGCAGCGCCAGCGCCGGGCCCGCGGCGTAGCGCCGCACCATGTCCCGCGCCTCCCGGTACACCTCCTGGTCCGGCACCACCCGGTCGACCAGGCCGATCGCGTGCGCCTCGGCGGCCGGCACCATGCGGCCGGTGAAGACGAGGTCCTTGGCCCTTGCCGGGCCGACCAGCCGGGGCAGCCGCTGCGTGCCGCCGGCGCCCGGGATGACGCCAAGCAGGATCTCGGGCTGGCCGAGCCTGGCGCCCTCCCCCGCCACCCGGAAGTCGGCGGCGAGCGCGATCTCCAGCCCGCCGCCGAGGGCGTACCCGGCGATCGCGGCGATCACCGGCTTGCCGATGCCGGCGACGAGGTTAAGCGCCGACTGCAGCCCGCTTGCCCGCGTCGTCATCGAGGCGTAGTCGGCCCCGGCCATCTCCTTGATGTCGGCGCCGGCGGCAAACACCTTCTCGCCGCCGTACAGGATCACCGCGCGGACCGCCTGGTCCGCGTCGGCCTCGCGGGCCGCGGACGCGAGCTCGGCGGTCACCTGGTCGTTCAGCGCGTTGACCGGCGGGCGGTCCAGCCGGATCGTGGCGATGGCGTCGGCGACCTCCAGCCGGACGAACTCACCCATGGGAAGCTCTCCTTCCGTCGTTGTCTCAGCGCAGGTCGCCGTTCGTCATGCCGACCGGGCCCTGCGGGAACGTCACCAGCCCGAGCTCGGCGCGGCTGGACAGCAGCGGGTGGTGCGGCAGCACCCGCACCGTGTAGCCGAACGGCCCCGGCCGGTCCAGCGGGACCTCGCCGCAGTAGCGCGCCGGGGCGCCCGGAGCCGCCGGGGCGCCCGGGGCCGGCTCCTCGGCGGCCAGCGCGGCGTAGCAGGGGGCGATGATCTCGTCGTCCTCGTCGGGCCGCCCGTAGACCACCTCCACGGTCACGTCGGCGGCGGACAGCTCGCCGAGCGCAACCAGCGCCCGCACCGCCAGCGCCGTGCCGAGCCGCTGGCCCGTCGACCCGGCGGCCTCCGCCTCCACGTGCTCGATCCGCACCTGCGGCCAGGCCTTCACCACGCGCTGCTTCCACGCGGCCAGGTCCCTGGCCGGCCCGAACCCGGGCGCCTCGGCGAGCGCCCGGGAGGCCGCCGCGGCGGGCACGTACAGCCGCGAGACGTACTCGCGGACCATCCGTTCCGCCTGCACCCTCGGCCCGAGCGAGCGCAGCGCGTGCCTGATCCGCTCCACCCAGCCCAGCGGGATCCCGTCGGGGCCCCTGTCGTAGAACAGCGGCGCCACCGACCTGGCCAGCAGCTCGTACAGCGCCTGCGCCTCGAGCTGGTCGCGGCGCGCGTGGTCGGCGACGCCGTCGGCCGACGGTATCTCCCAGCCGTTGCCGCCGTCGTACCACTCGTCCCACCAGCCGTCCCGCACCGAGACGTTCAGCCCGCCGTTCAGCGCCGCCTTCATGCCCGAGGTGCCGCAGGCCTCCAGCGGGCGCAGCGGGTTGTTCAGCCACACGTCGCAGCCCTGCACCAGGATCTGCGCCAACGCCATGTCGTAGTCGGGCAGGAACACGATCCGGCGCCGGACGTCGGCCGAGTCGGCGAACTGGACCATCTGCTGGATGAGCGCCTTGCCGCCGTCGTCGGCGGGATGCGCCTTGCCCGCGACCACGATCTGCACCGGGCGTTCGGGGTCGTTCAGCAGCGCGGCCAGCCGTCGCGGGTCGTTCAGCATCAGCGTGAGCCGCTTGTAGGACGGCACCCGCCTGGCGAACCCGATCGTGAGCACGTGCTCGTCGAGCGCGTCGTCGATCCAGGTCAGCTCGGCGCCGGAGGCTCCGCGCTGCCGCCAGGAGGCGCGCAGCCGCCGCCGGGTCTCGGCCACCAGCCTGGCGCGCAGCGCGTTCCGCGCCTGCCACAGCCGCGCGGCCGGGGCGGAGGCGGCCCGGTCCCAGTCCCAGCCGCCGGCCTGGCCGGCATCGGTACCGGTCAGCGGCAGGATCTCCGGCGCCACCCAGGTGGGCGCGTGCACGCCGTTGGTGACCGAGCCGATCGGCACCTCGGCGGTGTCGAACCCCGGCCACAGCCCGGCGAACATCTCCCTGCTCACCCGGCCGTGCAGCTGCGAGACGCCGTTGACGCGCTGCGCCAGCCGCATGCCCATGACGGCCATGTTGAACACGTGCGGGTCGCCGCCGGGGTAGGTCTCCGCGCCGAGCGCCAGCACCCGGTCGATGGGCAGCAGCGGGTCCCCGGCGAAGTGCCGCCGCACCAGCTCGCGGTCGAACCTGTCGATGCCCGCGGGAACCGGGGTGTGCGTGGTGAACACCGTGCCGGCCCGGCACACCTCGAGGGCCTCGTCGAAGCTCAGCCCGTCCGCGGCGTACTCGCGGATGCGCTCCAGCCCGAGGAATCCGGCATGCCCCTCGTTGGTGTGGAACACCTCCGGCGCCGGGTGCCCGCGCAGCGCGCAGAACGCGCGCACCGCCCGGACCCCGCCGACGCCGAGCAGCAGCTCCTGGCGCAGCCGGTGCTCGCTGCCGCCGCCGTACAGCCGGTCGGTGACCTCGTGCAGGTCGGCCTCGTTCTCCTCCACGTAGGAGTCGAGCAGCAGCAGCGGGACCCGGCCCACCTGGGCCACCCAGACCTGCGCGGACAGCTGCCTGCCCGCGGGCAGGCCGACCGCGACGCGCACCGGGGCGCCGGCCCGGTCGCGCAGCAGCTCCAGCGGCAGGCCGTTCGGGTCGCCGGCCGGGTAGCGCTCGGCCTGCCAGCCGTCGGCCGACAGCGACTGGGTGAAGTAGCCGTGCCGGTACAGCAGCCCGACGCCGATCAGCGGCAGGCCGAGGTCGCTCGCCGTCTTCAGGTGGTCGCCGGCCAGGATGCCGAGGCCGCCGGAGTACTGCGGCAGCGCGGCGGTGATGCCGTACTCGGGCGAGAAGTACGCGATCGCCCTCGGCCCGGCCCCGGCCGGCCCGTGCGTCGCGTACCAGCGCGGCCCGGACAGGTATTCCCGCAGGTCCCGCTCTGCCTCGTGCAGCCGGGACAGGAACGCCGCGTCGGCGGCGAGCGCGGCGATCCTGGCCGGCGGCAGCGCGCTGAGCATCGCGATCGGGTCGCCGCCCGACGCCGCCCAGGCGGCCGGGTCGATCGAGGAGAACAGGGCCGCCGTCGGCGCGTGCCAGGACCAGCGGAGGTTCAGCATCAGCCCGTGCAGCGGCGCCAGCGGCTCGGGCAGGCTGACGCGGACGGTGAACCGGCGAATCGCTCTCACGGGGGTTGACCCTAGCCGATGCGGCGCCCTGGCCGGTCCCCGACGGCGGGGACCGCGGCGGGCGGGGGATCCGGGGGGGCTCCGCCCCCCCGGTAAATTACAGTCGTGATTGGACGAATCCCGATCCTCGACGTCGCGCCCGCCGTGGACTGCGGGCGGCGGCCCGCGAAGGCGGTGAGGGGCGAGACCTTCCAGGTCAGCGCGACGGTGTTCCGCGAGGGCCACGGCGTCATCGGCGCCGGGGTGGTGCTGCGCGACCCCGCCGGGTCGGCGGCCCCGGCCGTGCCGATGCGGGAGCTGGCTCCCGGCACCGACCGCTGGGGCGCGGACGTGACCGTCACCGGCGAGGGGCTGTGGCGGTTCCACGTGGAGGCGTGGGCCGATCCGATCGCGAGCTGGCACCACGACGCGGCCATCAAGGTGCCGGCCGGCCAGGACGTGGAGCTGATGCTCACCGAGGGCGCCCTGCTGTTCGAGCGCGCCGCGCGGCGGATCCCGCGGCCGCCGGGCGGCGCCCGCCAGGCGGCGGCGCGGGCCGCGCTGCGCGCGCTGGCCGCGAAGATGCGCGACCGGGCGCTGGCGCCGTGGGACCGGCTGGAGGCGACCGAGGATCCGGTCATCGCCGGCATCCTGGCCAGCTGGCCGCTGCGCGAGCTGGTCACCAGGTCGCGGCCGCTGGCCGTGCGGGTGGACCGGGAGCGCGCGCTGTTCGGGTCGTGGTACGAGTTCTTCCCGCGGTCGGAGGGCGTCCAGGTCGACCCGATGGGCCGCCGCGCCCCGGTCTCCGGCACGCTGCGCAGCGCGGCCAAGCGGCTCGACGCGATCGCCGCGATGGGGTTCGACGTGGCGTACCTGCCGCCGGTCCACCCGATCGGGACCACGTTCCGCAAGGGCAGGAACAACACGCTGTCCGCGCGGGACGGCGACCCGGGCTCGCCGTGGGCGATCGGGTCCGCCGACGGCGGGCACGACGCGATCCACCCGGACCTGGGCACGATGGCGGACTTCGACGCGTTCGTCAGCCACGCCCGCGAGCTGGGCCTGGAGGTCGCGCTCGACCTGGCGCTGCAGACCTCGCCCGACCATCCGTGGGTGAAGAAGCACCCGGAGTGGTACACGTTCCGGGCGGACGGCTCCATCGCCTACGCGGAGAACCCGCCGAAGAAGTACCAGGACATCTACCCGCTGAACTTCGACAACGACCCCGAGGGCATCTACGCCGAGGTGCTGCGGATCGTGCGGCTGTGGATGGGCCACGGGGTGCGCATCTTCCGCGTCGACAACCCGCACACCAAGCCGCTGCGGTTCTGGGAGCGCCTGCTCGAGGAGATCCGAGCCACCGACCCCGACGTGCTGTTCCTCGCCGAGGCGTTCACCCGCCCGGCGATGATGCACGCGCTGGCGAAGGTCGGGTTCCACCAGTCCTACACCTACTTCACCTGGCGCAACAGCGTGCCGGAGCTCACCGAGTACCTGCGCGAGCTGGCCGGCGACGCGGCCGCCTACATGCGGCCCAACTTCTTCGCCAACACCCCGGACATCCTGACCGAGTACCTGCAGCACGGCGGCACCCCCGCCTTCAAGATCCGCGCGGTGCTCGCGTCGATGCTGTCGCCGAGCTGGGGCATCTACTCCGGGTACGAGCTGTGCGAGAACGTGCCGCTGCGGCCGGGCAGCGAGGAGTACATGGATTCGGAGAAGT
>Ga0209061_1000657_pt1 | contig 76601 bp, 79 predicted proteins | sample Coa_R1_10_FD_187157 | JGI IMG/M metagenome (GOLD analysis project Ga0209061, IMG submission 187157) | Surface soil microbial communities from Centralia Pennsylvania, which are recovering from an underground coalmine fire - Coalmine... | ecosystem: Environmental > Terrestrial > Soil >... | reverse complement strand
TCGTGCCCTGGCCCGGCATGGGCCGCGGAGGGAGGGACACCATGAGCGACCTGGCATCGAGCGCGGCCGGGGCAGCTGCCGACGAGACCGCCACGACCGGCGCCGCCGGCCCGGCAGCGGAGGAGACCGCCATGACCGGCGCCGCCGGTCCTGCAGACGATGCGGCCGGCGCCGCCGGCGACACAGAGGGCACCGAGGACGAGTCCACAGCAGGGTTCACGGACGCCGCGACAACAGGTGGCACGGACGCCGCGACAGCGGCGACGACATCCACAGCGGCGTCGACAGCAGCCTACGGCTACACAACAACATGACCGAGCGGCCGTGACCCCGGAGTCCTGACCCGGGGTCCGGTCACGAGGTCCTGACCCGGGGTGACAGCCGGCGTGCCCCCCGGGCTGCGGAGTGCTGCTCAGTACCCCTCGTCGAGGTCCACGAGGTTCACGAGCGGCTCGCCGGCGCGCTCGTGCGCGACGTTCTCGACGACAAGTCGGGCGACGGCGTCGAGGTACTCGGGACGCCAGTTGTTGGCCACGTGCGGGGAGAGGTAGACGTTCGGCGCGCGCCACAGCGCGCTGCGACGGCTGAGCGGCTCGGTCGCGGTCACGTCGAGCACCGCGGCACCGAGGTGCCCCGAGTGGAGCGCGGCCACGAGGGCGTCCTCGTCGACGAGCGCGCCCCTCGCGACGTTCACGAGGACCGCACCGCGCTTCATCGACCGGAGCATGCCGGCGTCGACGAGCCGGGCGCTCCGTGCGGTCGCGGGCAGCGCGAGCAGGACCACGTCGGCGTGACGCGCCTCTGCGCGGAGGCGCCCCGGCCCGACGACGCGCTCGAAGTCCGGCGGCACGCCCAGCTCGGGCCTGCGCCGCACCCCGATGCAGCGCAGCCCGAAGGCGCGGGCGCGCCGGGCGAACGCCTGGCCGATCCCCCCGGTCCCCACGACGAGGACGGTCCTCCCGCTGATGGTGGTCGTGTCCAGCGCGTCGGGGTCCCAGCGCCGCGCCCGCTGGAGGGCGTCGAGCGTGCGTGCGCCGCTCCACACCGTGAGCAGGCGCGCCATGGCGAACTCGGCGACCTTGTCGCCGGAGAGGCCCGCCGCCGAGGCGAGCCGGATGCCGGTGCCGCGCAGCACCCCGACGAGCGGGCCCACGCCGGCAGAGACGGACTGGACGAAGCGGGCGCTCGGGGCGAGCGCGCCGATCGCACGCGGGAGCTCGAAGGCCACGAGGACGTCCGCCGTGGCGAGCACCGCACGCTGGGCGGCGTCGAGGGGCCGCTCGTGTGCCTCGATCCACGCGGCGGAACGGGACCCCGACGCCTTGGCCCGCCGTGCCCTCGAGTCGTCGCTCCAGCCGACGGTCCGCACCGCCATGGGCACCTGCGCCCGCCGGGCGTGGCGCCGCAGCGTGCCGGCGAACCCCGGTGCCAGCCGTTCGGGGAAGACGACCGCCACGACCGTCCGGCGCTCCGCGCCATCGGCACGCTGTGCGTGGTCGGCGCGCTGTGCGTGGCCGGCGCGGCCTGCGCGCGCCGCGCGGTCTGCGGGCACCGAGGCGCTCACCGGCGCCGGTTGAGATCCCCGATGGGGACGGCCTCGAACCAGGTCGGTGTCGTCACGGCATCGGTATGGTAGGCGGGTGCGCATCGACCACGTGATCTACGCGAGCCACGACCTGGCGGAGACTTCCCGTCGCTTCGAGGCCGACTACGGGCTCTCGTCTGCGGGTGGCGGCGTGCACCCAAAGCTCGGCACCTGCAACACGTTGATCCCGGTCGGCGACGGCCAGTACATCGAGCTCATGGCGGTCGCGGATCCCGAGAGCACCAGCTTCCTCGTCCGTGGGCTCACCGAGGTCCTCGAGAGAGGCGAGCGCCTCTTCGCCCTGTCGGTCGCGCCAGACGATCTCGACGCGACCGCCTCGAGGCTCGGGGTCCCGGTCACACACGGCGAGCGCCGGTCGACGAGCGGGCGCGTGATCCGGTGGCGGATGGCCGCTCTGTCGGTGGCAGCAGGCCCCTCGCACCTTCCCTTCTTCGTGGACTGGGGTGAGAGCGACGCCGAGCTCGACACGTCGATCAACAGGGACGCCGAGGGGATCGAGTGGGTCGAGCTCGGAGGGGACGAGCAGACGACCCGGCAGTGGGTGGGAGACGGGGGCTCCCTGCCGATCCGGTTCGCCGAGGGCCCCCCAGGGCCGCTCGCCTTGGGCGTACGCCGGGGGCGCGAGACGATCGTCGTCAGGTGAGCGACGACCGGGTCGTGCGACGGAAGGCTGCGAGGTGCTCGGCGGAGCGTCCGAGCAGCCAGCGGACGTGCTCGGCTCCGGGAGGCGGTGACGTGGCACCGCCTCCACCGCCCGCTCGATATCTGGCGGCCACGTTCCACAGGATGCACGCCAGCTTCCAGTAGGCGAAGGCGAGGTAGTACGTCATCACTCCCTCCGCCCTCGCATCCGGCCGGATCGAGAAGTAGCGCTCGGCGACAGCCTGCCGGCTGGCGAACCCGCCCTCCGCCGTGGCCGAAGGTGCGCCGAGGGCGAAGGCGGCGTCCTCTGGCTCGTCCCATGAGATCAGGAAGGACGCGAGGTCCGCGAGCGGGTCGCCGACCGTCCCGATCTCCCAGTCCACGACCGCGCGCACCGTCCCGCGGCTCGGGTCGACGATGAGGTTGTCCAGCCGGTAGTCACCGTGCACGAGCGTGTGAGGAGCGCCCTTCGGGCTCAGTTGCCCCAGGTCGCTTCCCAGTCGAATGAAGGCGCGGTCGACGGCGACGTCCGTGCTCTGGCGAACCTGCCCGAGCCACCGTCGGATCTGCCGTGCGACGTAGCCGCTGTGGCTCCCAAGGTCGCCGAGCCCGCATCCGTCGAGGTCGACCTCGTGGATCGCTGCGAGCACCCCGACTGCGGACGCGGCGACGTTCGCCCGGGCAAGGGCACCCAACGCGGCTGCGTCTGCCGGAGCTCGCAGCACGACGCCCGGCACGTCCTCCATCACGTAGAAGGGCACTCCGAGGATGTCGCGGTCCTGGCAGAGCACGAGAGGCGCGGGAGCCGGGACCGTCCCGGCCGCGCGGAGCCCGGTGAGGATCCTGAACTCCCGCTCCATGTCGTGGGCCCCGGCGAGCAGGTGCCCGAGGGGCGGACGACGGAGCACCCACGTCCGGTCGTCTTCGGCTCGGAGCCGGTACGTGAGGTTCGAACGCCCTGCTGCAATCCGTTCCGCCGTCGGAGGCTCGGACAGGCCGAGCCGGGCCGCGACCCACGTCAGGGCCCTCGAGATCGCATTGTCCATGTCAGGAATCCCGAGCGACCGGGACGCGCCAGTCGCGACGGGGCGATGAGCCCGAGGGAAGAGCGTCAATCCCCGGACTCATGGAGGCGCAACTCTGCCTTCGCCACCGAGCGCAGGTGCACCTCGTCCGGGCCGTCGAAGATGCGCATGGCGCGGTGCCAGGCCCACATCTTCCCGAGCGGCGTGTCCTGGCTCACCCCCGCACCTCCGTGCACCTGGATGGCGCGATCGATGACGGCGAGTGCCGCCCTCGGAACGGCAACCTTGATCGCGGAGATCGCCTGCATGGCGCCCTTCGATCCGAACTGGTCGATCATCCATGCCGTCTTGAGAGTGAGCAGGCGAGCCTGGTCGATCGCGATCCGTGACTCGGCGACAGCCTCCTGTACCATTCCCTGCTCGGCGAGCGGTCGGCCGAAGGCGACCCGGGATACGGCGCGGCGGCAGAGGAGGTCGAGCGCGCGCTCCGCAGCTCCGATCGCCCGCATGCAGTGGTGGATCCGGCCGGGTCCGAGTCGCGCCTGTGCGATGGCAAACCCGTCCCCCTCCTTCCCGAGCAGGTTCCCGACCGGGACCCGGACGTCCTCGAACAGCACTTCGCCATGCCCGTGCTGGTCCGCGTACCCGAACACCGAGAGATCCCGGACGACGTGGACCCCGGGGGTCGAGAGCGGCACGAGGAGCATCGACTGCTGACGATGCGTCGGACCGTGCGGGTCCGTCTTGCCCATCACGATCAAGACGCGGCACCGCGGATCGAGTACTCCGCTCGTCCACCACTTCCTGCCGTTGACGACGTACTCGTCGCCGTCCCGTTCGATCCGGCACTGGATGTTGCTTGCATCGCTGCTCGCGACATCCGGCTCGGTCATCGCGAACGCCGACCTGATCTCGCCATCGAGCAGAGGGCGGAGCCACGCCGCCTTCTGCTCGTCGGTGCCGAAGAGGTGCAGGATCTCCATGTTCCCCGTGTCGGGCGCGGCGCAGTTCAGCACCTCCGGGGCGAGGTCGCCAGACCAGCCGGTCAGCTCGGCGAGAGCGGCGTAGTCGACGTTCGACAGACCGCTCTCTGCCGGGAGGAAGAGGTTCCACAGGCCGGCGTCCCGCGCCGCGGCCTTCAGCTCCTCTACGACGGGGGGAACGCTGTGGTCGGCCGGGCCGCGCTCACGGCGGTAGCGGTCGTACTCGACCTCTGCGGGGATGATCCGGTCGTGCAGGAAGCGCTCGAGGCGGCGGTGGTAGTCGAGCGCCGTTGGTGACAGTGCGAAGTCCATTGCGGATCAGCCCTCCCCCGAGATGGCATGGAGCGGTCTGCCGACGGCGAGGAGCGCGGCTTCGTGCACGGCCTCGCTCATCGTGGGATGGGGGTGGATCGTCCCCGCGACGTCCTCCGGGCTCACCCCCATCTCGACCGCGAGGGCGAGCTCTCCGGCGAGCTCGGAAGCGTGCGGCCCTGCCACCTGCGCGCCGACGACGGTGTCGCTCGCTCGGTCGACGACGAGTCGTGCGAAGCCGGACTGGGTGCCGAGGATCCCCGCACGCGCCGAGGCGCTCATGGGGAAGCGCGAGGCTCCGACGTCCATCCCGAGCGCACGAGCTTCCTCCTCCGACAGGCCCACGCTCACGACCTCCGGGTCGGAGAAGACGACGGCCGGTACCGCGGCGGGGTCGAACCGCGCCGGCTTGCCGCACACCGACGACGCCGCGACTTCCGCCTCCGCGAAGGCCTTGTGCGCGAGAGCTGGGCCGGGGGTGATGTCGCCGATCGCTGCGAGGTTCTTCGTGGCAAGCCGCCCACCGTCGACGATCACCATCCCACGCTCGTCCAGGCGAGCTCCAGCCTTCTCGATCCCGCACTCCCTCGCCACCGGTCGCCTCCCGATGGCGACGACGACCTGATCGGCAGGAACGTCACTGCGCTCACCCTCGGTCTCGACGACGATGCTGGATGTGCGTCTCTCGACGACCGAAGAGCGGAGGCGGACGTCGACCCCGAGCGCGCGAAGGGAACGGAGCAGGACGTTCCCGAGCGCCGCGTCCATCGTCGGCAGCGGGCGGTCGAGCGCTTCGACGAGCGTCACCGACGACCCCATCTTGGCGAAGGCCGTCCCGATCTCGACCCCGATGTACCCTGCCCCGACGACGACCAGCCGGCCGGGCACGGCGCTCGTGGCCAGGGCGTCAGAGGAGTCGAGGACGAACTCACCATCCCGCGGGAGCGCCGGCAGCTCGAGGGGGACCGATCCCGTCGCGACGATCGCCGACCGGAACTCGAAGAACACGACGTTGCCGTCCTCCGTGGCGACAGCCGCCCTGTTGGGCTTGTTGAACGTCACCTGCCCTCGCACCACGCGGACGCGCTCGCTGCGGAGCAGCCGACCGACGCCGCTCGACAGGTCCGAGACGAGACCGGTCTTCCACTCCTGGAACCCTCCGAGGTCGACGTCGATGGTCTGCGCCACGAGCCCCCTCGGCCCCCACGTGCCCGCCCGGTGGCGCAGGTCTGCGAGCTCGATCAGGGCCTTGCTCGGGATGCAACCGAACCGGACACACGTGCCACCGAGCCCCCGCTCACCGTCGCGGTCGACGAGGACGACCTCGCGGCCGAGCTGGGCAGCGTGCAACGCGGCCGCGTAGCCGCCCGGTCCCCCGCCAACGACCAAGAGGTCGACCCCCTCGGCGATCTCTCCTACGACCACGATCCCGCTCCCTCGCCCACTTAGACGAGCTCGGCGAGCAGCCGGAGTGGATCTTCGAGCAGCTCCACGACGGTTGAGGTGAACGCTCCCAGCGTGTCGCCGTCGTGCAGGCGGTGGTCGCCGACCGACGACAGCACCATCACCGGCCGGACCACCGGGAGCCCGTCCCGGGCGACGACCCGGTCGCTGATCCTCCCGAAGCCGGCGATCCCGACCTCGGGAGGACGGATGATGGGCGTCCCCATGGAGGCGCCGAGCGCGCCCAGGTTGTTCACCGTGTACGTGCCCCCGGTGAGCTGTTCTCGGGTTGCAGTGCGGTTGCGAGCGGCCTGCACCAGGCCTGCGACCTCGGAGGCCAGCTCCGCGATGGACTTCGTGTCCGCGTCGCGTACCACCGGCACGAGCAGCCCGTCGGGAGAGGCGGTCGCCACCCCGATGTGCACATGGCCGTGAAGGACGTACTCCTCTTTCTCCATGTCCAACGACGCGTTCATGAGGGGATGGCGCCGGAGCGCCGTCGCGACGACCTTGACCAGGATAGGGACGTAGGTGATGGCGTCGGCGAGCTCGGGCAGCGACGCGCGCAGCGTGCGCCGCAGGTCGACGAGCGCCGACGCGTCGACCTCGCGGTAGTCGATGATGTGCGGGATCCGCTGCCACGACTCGACCATGTTGCGTGCGATCTGACGCCTGAGCCCTCGCAGGGGAACCCGCTCGTCCTCCCTGGAGTCGAGGACGGGACGGCCGGCCTCGGCTCGGTGCGGCGCCGCGGCGGGCGAGCTGGGAACCCCTCGGGCCGCGGCGAGGACGTCCGCTGCGAGGATCCGGCCTCCTGGTCCGCTCCCCACGAGCTGGGTGAGGTCCACGCCGTTCTCGACAGCCAAACGCCTGACGGCGGGCGAGGCCTTCGGCCTGCCGCCCGCAGATCCGGTGCGCGGCACGGCTGCGGGCTCCACGGACGGGTGAGCCGCAGGTCCCGCTGAGAGCGCGCTCCCCCTGGCTGGCTCGTGGCCCTCCCCGGTTGGGACCGTCGGGAGGCCCGTCGCCGCATCCGTCTCGACCGCCAAGAGGACGGCACCGACGGGAAGGACGTCACCGGCCGCACCACCGAGCTCCGTCACCTTCCCGCTGAGCGGCGTAGGCATCTCGACGACCGACTTGTCGGTCTCGATTGACGCCACGACTTGGTCCGCACTGATGACGTCGCCGACCGCGACGCGCCATTCGACGATCTCGACCTCGGCGATCCCCTCTCCGATATCTGGGACCCGGAACTCCTGCCTCACTGCCGGACCACCCGTCTGATCGCAGCGAGCACGCGTGCCTCGTCGGGCACGTAGTACTCCTCGACTCCGGCCAGCGGATAGGGCGTGTCGGGGGCGGCCACCCGGCAGATGGGTGCCTCCAGCGAGTAGAAGGCCTCCTCCTGGATCGTGGCCACCACCTCTGCGCCGAATCCTCCCGTGAACGCGGCCTCCTGGACGACGACGACGCGGCCCGTCGCCTCGGCGGCCGCGACGAGCGCCTCGACGTCGAACGGCACGAGGGTGCGCAGGTCGAGGACGCAGCACGAGATGCCCTCATCCGACGCGAGGTCGGCAGCCCTCTCGCAGAGCTGGACCGCAGCGCTCCATGCCACGAGGGTGACGTCCGTCCCCTCGCGTGCGACCCGCGCCGACCCGAACGGCACGGTGTAGTCCCCCTCGGGAACCTCGTCCTTGACCAGGCGGTACCCGCGGAGCGGCTCACAGAAGAGCACCGGGTCGGGGTCCCTGATGGCCTCCAGCAAGAGGCCCTTGGCGTCGTAGGCCGTCGCGGGCATGACGACCTTGAGGCCTGGGCAGTGGACGAACTGCGCCTCGAGGGCGTCGGAGTGGAGCTCCGGCGTCCTCACACCGCCGCCGAACGGTGCCCGGATGGTGACGTGCATCGGATAGCGGCCCTGGGAGCGCAGGCCATAGCGAGCCACCTGGTCGGCGATCTGGTGGTACGCCTCGTGCGCGAAGCCGAGGAACTGCATCTCTGGGACGGGGCGCATCCCGCTGATCGCGAGCCCGACCGCCGCACCGATGATCATCCCCTCGGCCAGAGGGGTGTCGAGGACGCGCTCGGGGCCGAACCGGCTCTGCAGCCCGTCGGTCGCGCGGAAGACCCCGCCGAGCCTCCCGACGTCCTCCCCGAGCACCATGACGCGGTCGTCTCGCTCCATCTCCTGCTCGAGAGCCTGGCGGATCGCCTCCACCATGGTCAGCATCGGCATCAGTCGACCCCTTCCCTCCGGATGGCCGCCAGCTCCTCGCGCTGGCGCTGCACTCTCCACCACGGACGCGAGTAGACGTGCTCGAAGACCTGGTCGGGTGAAGGGGCGGCCTTCGACTCCGCGTCCGCGACGGCGGCGGAGATCTCCTTCGCGACGCTCTCGAGGATCTCCTGCTCGGCTCCGTCGTCGAGCAGCCCCGCAGTGTGCAGGTAGGCACGCATCCGGGGGATGGGGTCCTCCTTCCGACGCTGCTCGAGCTCTTCTGGCGGAACGTAGCGAGTCTGGTCGTCGGCGGTGTTGTGCGGGAAGAGCCGGTACGTCTGGGTCTCGATCAGCGTCGGTCCCCCACCGGCCCTGGCGCGCGCGACGGCTTCCTGGGCCACCGCGGCGACTGCGAGCAGGTCGTTCCCGTCGACCTTCGCTCCGCAGAGGCCGTAGCCCTCGGCTCGCGAGGCGAACGACTTTGCAGCGGTCTGGCGAGACCGTGGAGTCGAGATCGCGTACCCGTTGTTCTGCAGGACGAAGACAACCGGCGCACGCGTCACTCCTGCGAGGTTCAACGCCTCGTGGAAGTCACCTTCCGAGGACGCGCCGTCGCCGCAGAACGTGGCGACGACGCCGGGCCGGCCCTGCATCTTGAGTCCCATGGCGAGCCCGACCGCATGGGGCAGCTGTGCCGCCAGCGCGATCTGGATCGGGGTGAGCAGGACATCCTCGGGCACGAGCGCGCCGAGCGGGTTGCCGATGTAGTACAGGAAGAGGGTGGACAGCGGCATGCCATGGCGCAGGAGGGCCGGCGTCTCCCGGTACTGCGGGACGATCCAATCGCACGACGGGTCGAGCGCCATCGCCACACCGACCACCGACGCCTCCTGCCCGTAGACGGCCGAGTAGGTGCCGATGCGACCCTGCCGCTGGAGACTGACCGCCCGCTCGTCGAGCGTGCGGGAGAACAGCATCCAGCGGTAGGCCTCGAGGATCTCCTTGGGACCGAGGGGCGGCTCGCACCCGTCGGCCAGTCGGCCCTCGGCGTCGAGGAGCCGGAAGGCGTCAGGGTCGGCGCCGCCTTCGAAGCCGCCTCCTCGCGGCCCGCCCCCAATCGTCTGCGTCATGGCTCTCCCATCTCGGTCCCGTGCATCCTCGTCCGACTCCTGTCTCCTACTCCTGGCGGTGGGGGATCATCCACTCGCTGCCCCTCTCCGGGGAAACGACCCGCAACGGGTCGCACACCGACAGGTCGAGGTGCGGGTCCGGGTCACCGACGATCACGCGTGCGAGCAGCTCGGCGAGAACCGGGCCGTGCATCACGCCGTGGCCGGCGAAGCCTGCGAGCACCCAAAGGCCGTCGTCGAGCTGGCCAGCGTTCGGATGACCGTCGCTCACCTCGTCCGCCTCGGCGCTGAGCAGGTGCGAGATCCCGAGCTCGACGAGCTCAGGCGCACGCTTCGACGCGAGGCCGAACCACTCCTCGATCATCTCCTGGGGGCCGTAGCCTGGGGGCAGCTCCGACTGGAGCACCGAGACCGCGAGCCCGGTCCCCTCGCGCTCGATGCAGAACCCCGTGTCGAAGTCGACCGTGAGCGGAACCGTCGCGTCCGACCGGAAGGTGGACGTGATGGCGTAGTGAAGGACGAGGGGTCGCACGTCAACAGAGAAGCCGAGCGGCCCGAGCAACGCAGGGGTCCAGATCCCCGCTGCGACGACTACCTGCCGCGCAGCGACATCACCCTTCGGCCCGCGTACGCGGTACCCAGAAGCTCCCGACCTCTCGATCGAGCTGACAGGCCAGTACTGTCGGATCTCGACGCCCAGCTCACGGGCACCCTTCGCGAGAGCGGTCACCCCGTCGGTCCCGGTGACCCTCCCGTCTTCGGGCGTGTACGACCCGCCGGCGAGGTCCTCCACGGCCAGCCAAGGGGCGACGTCGCGGACTGCCCTGGGCTCCAGGATCTCGACCGGGCCTGCGCCAAGCTCACGCTGGAGGTCTGCAGCCGCCTCGAAGCGGCGCATCACCTCTTGTCTGGTCGAGACGAACAGGTAGCCGGTTTGGTGGAAGGGGCAGGGCGAGCCGAACTGCTCCTCGCACGTCTTCCAGAACCGAAGGCCGCGCTTGGACAGCTCGATCTCGAACGGGGTCGAGAACTGCTGGCGCACGCCTGAGAAGGACGCGGCGGTGGACCCGCTCCCGAGCTGGTCTCGGTCGACGACGAGGACGTCTTCCATTCCAGCGCGCGCGAGGTAGTACGCGAGGGCCGTGCCCGCGATCCCTCCCCCCACGACGACGGTCCCTGCCTCGTCACGTCCGCGCATCACCGCTCCTCCGTCTCCCTCGCGATGCGGTCGAGGTTCTCCTCGGCGATCCGCGCGGCGGCGACCCGCGGGAGCACCCCATGCGCGCGGGAGTAGTCGAGCATCCTCGTCACGGTGTCCCGCATGGCTTCGCCGACCCGCTTGAACGCCTGCTCGGCGTCTGCGCCGATCTCCCCGCTCATGGTCCACCACCACCAGCTGTTGGCGCCGGAGTTCGCCACGAAGTCGGGGACGACCACCACCCCACGCTCGTGTAGCAGCTCCTGGGCCTCCAACGTCGAAGGGATGTTCGCCGCCTCGACCACGAGCTTGGCCCCGACCTGGTCGGCGTTGTCCGATCTCAGCACGTCCGGCACGGCGGCAGGAACGATGATGTCGGCAGGGATCGACAGCCACTCGTCCCTCGGCATCTCGGTGTCCGCCGGCCGCAACGCCTTCCGGTCCACCTCGGCATGCGAGTCCCTCGATGCGAGCAGGGCTTCCACGTCGAGGCCGTCGGGGTTCACGATCGCGCCGTTGACGTCGACGACCCCGACGACTCGGACCCCGTGCTGGTGCAGGTACCGACCCGTGGCCCCTCCCATCGAACCGAAGCCTTGGATGACGGCAGTCGCCTCTCCCAGGGCGAGACCGAGGTGGGAGGCGGCCGCGACAGCCGCCTCCGCGACGCCGTAACCCCCGATGGCGTCGGCGAGGCCGATCCCGTCCACCTGGACGGCGAGGCCTCTGCGCACACGATCGGTCGCTGCCGCGGGGTCACCCGTCGCCTTGAGCGCAGCATTCACCGACATCCCGAGGCCCACTTCGGCGAAGACAGAGTCCAGCTCCTCCTGGGAGATGCCCATGTCCTCGGCCGTCGCCCAATAGCTGTCCAGCAGCGGACGCATGGCGGAGACGAACCGGACGAGCATGTCCCGCATCCCCGGGTCGTGCGGGTCGCAGTCGATGCCTCCCTTCGCCCCCCCGGCGGCGAGGTTCATCGCGCCGCACTTGTACGTCATCGTCTTGGCGAGGCGCTCGATCTCGTCCTGCGTGAGCCCGGCGCGCACGCGCGTCCCCCCGCCAGCGATCTGTCGGACGAGACGGTCGATGACCACATAGCCCTTTCGGCTCGTCACGGGATCCGTCCACTCCACACGCAGCATCGGATCGCGTTCAGCTCTCATATCCTCACCCTCCAATCTTCGACGGGCCTTCACCCTCGAGTCGCGACGTCCCGTTCTCGCCGGGGCCAGTGATCTCCTCCGCGCCCGGATCCCCAGCTCGCGAAGCCCAGTCCCTCGGGTGCAGGACGAAGAAAGCCTTGGTCCCTGCGACGCCTTCGTAGGTGACCGTCGCTCCGCGCGGGATGAGAAGGACCTCTCCCGGACGCGCCACTAGCCTCTCGTCCTGCCAGTGGAGGGTCAGCTCACCCGAGAGGACGTAGAAGACCTCGTCGTACGGCAAGGTCCACCCTTCAAGGGCATCATCCGTGCGAAAGCGCGCGAACCCGCCCCCGAGGCCCGTCGTCGCCGCGCTCGTGAGCACGCGTCCCAGCTCCAGCCCCGGTGCCGCGTCGAGCGATTCGTAGCTCGCGTCGCCGTCGCGCAGCACCATCGGGCGCCGAGCAGTCATCGTCTCCCTGTCATGCGAGGTGGCCGCCATCGACCACGAGGGTCTGACCAGTCATGAACGACGAGGCATCGCTCGCCAAGAAGACTGCCGGACCGACCATCTCGTCTGCCGATGCCCACCTTCCCATCGGGATCTGGTCCAGGTTCCGTGCGAGGAAGCCGCGAGGGACGCGGCTCATCGGGTTCATCGAGGTGTCGACCCACCCCGGGCAGAGCGCGTTCACGCGGATCCCCCGAGGGGCGAGCTCGATCGCAAGTGCGCGGGTGAGGCCGATGAGACCGTGCTTCGCCGCGGCGTAGTACGTGTGGGATCCCAATGTCCTCTCGCCCCCCGGCGCTCCCCGAAGGCCGTAGATCGAGCTGACGTTGATCACCACTCCTGGCCGGCTCGCCGAGACCATCGACCGCACGGCGGCTTGCGTGATCGCCGCCTGCGCCGTGAGGAGGAGGGCCAGGTGTCGCTCCCAGCTCTCCCAGGCCACGTCGAGAAACGCCGTCTTCTCGGTGGAGGAGCCTGCGTTGTTCACGAGGATGTCGATCGGCCCGAGCGCGTCCTCGGCCTTCGCAACGAGTCGCGCGCGATCGCCCTCGTCGAGGAGGTCGGCGACGACGAAGGACCCTCGCCGTCCAAGGGAGCCGATCTCCTCGGCGACAGAGCCGATCTCAGGCTCGTGCCTCGCCGCGACGCACACATCCGCTCCGGCCGACGCGAAGCCGAGCGCGATCGCTCGCCCGATCCCCCTCCCTCCTCCGGTCACGAGGGCGACGCGTCCGTCGAGCCGGAATCGGGCCAGGACGTCGCCGATCTCCACCGGCTCACCGCTCGTGCTCCCCAGCGTCGCCTGCACCTCAGAGAGCTCTCCCGACCTCATGACCGTCGTAGACCGACGCCTCGATACCTCTCGGCGCGCGGGCGTCGCCGACGAGGTGCACCTCTGGAACGCGATCGACCAGGTCGTGGAAGAGTTGGTCGACCGCGGTCGGCACGGGTACCGACACCACCCCGTCGACACCCGGGATCTCCTCTTCAGCCTTGCAGTACGCGCTCCTCAGGAGCACCGACGATCCCTTGGCACCGACCACCGTCGAGACCGGGTGGAAGCGGACGCCCAGCGTCTGGAGGCGCTCATAGGCGACCCGCCAGTTCGTGAGCTCGAGCGCCGAACCCGGGTACACGGTCGGGGTGACGTACTCCACGCTCACGCGGCGCTCCGCAAGGGCGAGCCCGACGGCGAACCCCTGCCAGTCGCCGAACTCGTCCCACACCACGACGCGGGTTCCGGTCGGGACGCGGCCTTCCAACGCGTCCTGCACGCTGAAGGTCGACATCTCGCCGAGGGCCACGGGCTCCATCGACGAGCCCGTCGCCACGACGAGCGCGTCAGGTGCAAAGGACTCCACCAGCTCCGAGGTCGCGTCGGTGCCCAACCGGATCTCGACGCCGGAATCCTCGCACTGGGCTGCGAGCCACTCCACGATCTGGGCCAGCTCGCTGCGCCCGGGGGCGCGCGCTGCGTCTCGGACCTGCCCGCCGAGGCGTTGACCCCGCTCGACCAGCGTCACATTGTGGCCCCTTGAGGCCGCGACGCGGGCGCTCTCAAGACCCGCTGGACCCCCGCCGACGACGAGCACCCGTCGCGAGGCGGCGGCCGGGACGAGCGGTCCACCCCAGCGTTCCTCTCGGCTGACGACCGGGTTCTGGATACAGCGGATCCCCCCGCCGTGGTGGAGGTGGTGGAGGCAGTTCATGGCGCCGACGCACAGCCTGATCTCGGACACCCTTCCTTGCCTCGCCTTCTCAGGAAGGTACGGGTCCGCGATGAGCCCGCGGGCCATCACGACGGCATCGCAGCTCCCGCTGTCCAGGAGCTCCTCGGCCACGCGGGGGTGGTTCACCCGGCCAACGAGGAACACCGGGACACTGACGACGTTCTTCATTCCCTTCCCGAAGCGCGCCCACAGACCAGGTTCGAAGGACATGTTGGGGATGTTCCGTGCCGTGTTCAACGCATCGGAGTAGTGCCCCATCGTGACCGACAGGTAGTCGAGCAGGCCCCAGGAGTCGATCATCCCGGCGATCTCGAGCATGTCGAGGTGGTCGGGTTCGTCCGGGTCGAGCCCCGCCCCCGTGATGCGGGCACCGACCGCCATTCCCGGCCCAACCGCTGCTCGGACAGCTGCCGCGACCTCCCTCGCGAATCGTAGGCGGTTCTCGAGCGATCCTCCCCATTCATCGCTGCGACGGTTGGTGACCGGCGACATGAACTGCTCGGCGAGGTTCCCATGCGCGAAGTGCAGCTCGATCCCTGAAACTCCGCCTCGCTTGCACCGTTCCGCCGCGGCACCGAACGCTCCGATCAGCTCGAGGATGCGGGGCGTCGTAAGCGCATGTGGCACCCGCCAATCGAGCCCGTACGCGAACGTGGGTACTGCGGAGGGTGCCTCGTAGAACGACGCCCCCGGACCCGTGTAGTCGCTCTGGCGTCCCGGGTGCCACAGCTCGACGAAGTAGTGGGCTCCGTGCTCCTCTACTGCGGCGACGACGTTGCGGTACTGGTCGACGATCGTGTCGTCGACGTTCCACAGGTCGAGGTACCCGGGCACGACTGCCGTCGCCTGGGAGACGATGAGCGCTGCTCCCCCCTTCGCCCGTTCACGGTGGTAGGCGACGAGCTGGGGCGTGTAGTTCCCCGCGTGCGCGAACCCGGTCTGATGAGGTGAATTCACAATCCGGTTCTTGAGAGTCACCGGACCGACCCGCAGCGGGGAGAAGAGGTGGGGAAACGCTGACGAACTCGCTGTCCCCTCGATCTCCAGAGCAGCTCCGTCGATGGCTCCTCTCTCTCGCGTCACGTGCTCAGCTCCTTCCCTCATGCTGAACGGTTCCGATGTCCCAGACGCGCCAGGCATGCGGGACCACCGAGATCAGCACCGATTCGGACTTCGGTGTCCGTGAGGCCATGTACCGCTTCCCACCCTCATCACCGAGGTACCGCCTCGCGAGCTCGGCGACAAGCTCGGTGCTCGCAGGACCCACGATCCTGGCCACTCCCCTGCACGTCACGCACGGGCCGACGGGGCCGGCGTTCACGCACAGCTCCACAGCGGGGTTCTCGCGGATGTTCCTCACCTTCTGCGACGAAGCCGCCGTCGAGATCACGAGCTCGCCGTCGCGCACCGCGTACCAAACGGCAGTGAGCTGCGGCGAGCCACTGGGGGAGACGGTTCCCAGGATCGCGACCAACGGGCGTTCGAGCACCGCGGTGATCCGTTCATCGACGCCCTGTGCGGTCACGGTTCGCGCCTCTCCGTCGATCCCGACCCCGGGCGGCGCCCCACGCATCCTGTGGGGCTCGACCCGGGCCGCGTCGTGCTGAGCACGCTCACTGCGTGCTCCCGTGGGCACTCACTCCGAGGAAGCTCGTCGCCAGGTCGTCCATGTCGACGTCCGATGCGGGACGGTCGGCACCGACCATCTCTCCGGCGACGAGCACGTAGACGCGATCGGCGATCTCGAGGGCCCGGGCGACGTTCTGCTCGACCAGCAGCATGGTGACTCCCTCATCGGACATCTCGCTCAGTGATTCGAAGATCTGCCCCACGATGATCGGGGCGAGCCCCATAGAGGGCTCGTCCAGGAGAAGGACTCGGGGGCGGCTCATCGACGCCCGCGCGAGCGCGAGCATCTGCTGCTCACCGCCGCTCAAGCTGCCGGCCGGGACGTCCCGGCGCTCCCGGAGCGCCGGAAAGAAGCTGAAGTACTTCTCCATGTCCGCCGCGACGTCCTTGCGGTTCTTCCGCAAGAACGCGCCTGCCCACAGGTTCATCTCGACGGTCGACTCGGCGAACACCCTGCGGCCTTGCGGCACCATCGCCAGGCCGAGACCGACTCGCTCGTCCGCGGGTCGGCGCGTGATCTCCTGTCCGCCAAGCCGGATCCTGCCGCGAGCGAGGGGCTCGAGGCCGGCAATCGCCCGGAGCAACGTCGTCTTCCCGGCTCCGTTCGGGCCGACGACCGCCACGATCTCCCCTTCGTTCACGTGGAGGGAGGCACCCCGCAGCGCCGGAATCGCCCCGTAGCGCACCTCGATGTCGGTCAGGTCGAGAAGTGGGTCCGTCATCCGAGGTAAGCCTTCACGACTTGGGGATCTCTGAGGACGTCGTCCGCCGAACCGTTCGCCAGCTCCCTCCCTGCATCGAGCACCAGCATGTGGTTGCTCACCGCAGCGACGAGGGACACGTTGTGCTCGATCAGCAGAATCCCGATTCCGAGGCTGCAGATCTGCGCGAACGTCTGGCTCAGGCGGTCTGCCTCGAGATGGTTCATCCCTGCAGCCGGCTCGTCGAGCAGCAGCACGCGGGGGTTGCTCATCAGCGCCCTTCCGATCTCGACCCGACGCTGGAGGCCGTACGCGAGGCTCCCGGCGGGTAGGCGCCGTACCGGACCAAGCTCGAGCAGTTCCACCACTTGCTCCAAGCGGCGGCTCCGCTCGGCCATGCGGCGAAGCGGGTGGCGTGCACTGCCGATCAGATGTCCTCCGATGAGCAGGTTCTCCATGACCGGGAGGCTGCCGAACAGCCTCAGGTTCTGGAAGGTCCTGGCGACGCCGTGGGCGGCACAGACGTACGGCTGGCGTCCCGTGATGTCCACACCGTTCACCACGATCCTCCCCCCGTCGGGTTGGAGGACCCCGGACGCGCAGTTGAGCAACGTCGTCTTCCCCGAGCCGTTGGGACCGATCATCCCCACGATCTGGCCGGAGCGGACCTCGAGCGACACCTCCTGCAGTGCACGCACACCGGCGAAGTTCTTGGAGACGCGGTCGCAGACCAGCACCGGGGAGGCGTCGTTCCTCGGTGCTGTGGACGAGGACCGCTGGTCGATGGCAGGCGCAGCCGCCCTCTCCTCTGGAGTGCCGACCGGCTCCTCGGGCACACTGACCGACTCCTCGCGCATCGCCATCATGCGCGACGCCGGACGAACGGCTTTCCGAGGATCCCCTGCGGGCGCAGGAGGATGATGGCGACGACCAGGATCCCGAGGATCAGGTCCTCGTGCCCGGAGACCTGGGGGACGTAGTCGACGAGCAGGTCTTCGATCCCAACCAGGACGGCGGCTCCGAGGAACGAGCCGAGGAACGATCCGAGTCCCCCGAGGATCACAGCCTCGCCGATCACGAAGGAGGCTGTGATGTTGAACGACGCGGGGCCGACGAACCCGAAGAGCCCGGCGAAGAACGCACCTGCGAACCCGGCAAGTACTCCGGCGACGACGAATGCCCCGATCTTGTAGCGCAGTGGGCGGATGCCGGAGCACCGAGCGGCGAGGTCGTCCTCGCGGATGGCGGTGAGGGCTCGGCCGAATCGCACTCTCGACAACGCCAGGGAGGCAGCGACCACGATCGCGAACAGGATGAGGCCGAACCACAGGAGCTGGGGGTACGACTGGAGGGAGATCCCCAAGACGTGCGGCGACGGGATCGGCGAGATGCCCTCGGGCGCTCCGACCCACTGGACGTTTGTGACGAGGACGGCCACGATTTCGGCGAGCGCGACCGTGATGAGCGCGACGAATGTCCGCCGCATCCGGAAGACCGGGAACCCGAGCAGGAGCGACGCTGCCCCCGCCGCTGCGCCGGCCACGAGCAGGACGACGAGGAAGTCGGTTCCCGGGTGCGCCGTCATCAGCTTCGCTGCGGCGTAGGCCCCCACCGCGAAGAAGGCTGCGTGCCCGAAGTCGAGCTCCCCAGCAAGACCGAGGACGAAGTTCAGCCCAATCGTGAGGATCGCGTAGTACAGCATCGTGTCGGCGAACTCGGTCCAGAAGCCGGAGCCGCTGACGGCCACGAGGACCCCGACGAGGATGATGAGCGCGAACCACCCCTCCTCGCGGCGTCCGAGCTGCCTCAGCGAGCTCGGCATCCCCCAGCTGCGTGGGCGCGCCGACGGCTCGCCTGATTGGCGCCGGTCGACCGTGTGCACCGGGGCTTCCGACGTACCCGTGAGCGGCACTAGACGCGCTGTCCTTGCACCCACACCTTGGTCCCGAGGATCCCGTAGGGACGCACCAGCAAGAAGAGCACGAGAACGCCGAAGGCGATCGCGAGCTGGTACGACGTGCTGATGTAGGCAGCCGAGAACTGCTCGACCAGCCCGAGCGCGAGTCCCCCGACGATGGCACCGCCGAGCCCGCCGATTCCTCCGAGCACCGCGGCCACGAAGGCCTCGACGGTCTGCTGGAACCCGAAGAGCGGACCGATGACACCGTACGTCGCCACGAACAGGTAGCCCCCCACCGCACCGAGGATCCCCGCGACGGCGTAGATGAGGGAGACCACCCGGTTGACCGGGATACCCATCAGGCGGGCGACTTCGAGGTCCTGGCGTACGAGCAGGATGGCTCGCCCCCACCGCGTGCGACGGAGGAAGAACGTCATCCCCACCGCCGCCGCGATCGCGACGGCGAGCACCAGGACCTGGATGTTCGTGACCGTCACTCCTTGAATTGTGAAGTGCCCTGGAATGATCTGCGGGTACGTCTGCTGGCTCGCCCCCCAGATCAGGATCACGATCTGCCGGATCACCAACGCGGCGGCGACCGCCATGATGATGCCCATCATCGGGTGCGAGTTCCTGAGCGGCCGGTACCCGAACCGCTCCACGCACATGGCCAGGGCCCCGGCGACCGCCATCCCAGCCAGGACCGCGAAGACGATGGGGATGTGCGAGAGGAGCAAGCTCAACATCGCGTAGACGCCGAACATGTAGATGTCCCCGTGGGCGAAGTTGAACATCCGCAGGACGCTGTACACCACCGCGAACCCGAGGGCGATCAGGGCGAAGTTCGCCCCGAGCGCTAGGCCGTTGACGAGGGTCTGGAATGCAAGGGTCACATCATCCTCGTTTCAGAGGGCGGCGACCGGCTGCCCGGACCCGGCGACCATGTCGTGCGGGTCCGGGTGCCGTCGCGCCGGGACTATGGCGTCGGCACTGCCTGGATGGCCCCGTTCTTCACCTCGAGCACGATCGGAGGGTAGAAGGCGGCCTGGCCGTTCTTCTTGAACCCCAGCTTTCCGGTGATCCCCTTGTACGGGTGCTTCGGGGTGATCTTGTGCAGTTGGGCGATCAGAGTTGTCCGGTTCCCGCCTCCATGCTCGACGGCCCGCACGAACACGTTGAACGCGTCGTACGCGGTGGCCGCGTCTTCTGCCGGGGCAGAGTGGTAGGTCTTCTCGAACCGCTTCGTGAATGTCTTGCCGACCTTGTTGGCAACCTTCGGGTTCCAGATCCCGATCAGGTACACCCCGTCCATCACCGACGGGCCACCACCAATCTTCACGAATGTCGAGTTGTTGTCGCTCGGGTTCCCGACGAACTCGACGCTCTTGCTCGGCTTGATGCCGGCCGCGACGAGCTGCTTCACTTCGAGGGCGTCGCTCGTGTACAGGCCGAGCAGCGCGATGCCTGTCGGGTGCGCGGCCTTCACCTTGCTCACCATGATGGAGAAGTCCGTCGATGTCTCGGGGTAGCTGTATGTCACGACGATCTTCGCCCCGAGCGAGACTGCCTCCTTGTCGAAGGCACGGGACAGGCCCTTCCCGAAGATGTTGTCCACCCAGAGAGCCGCCAGCTTCTTCTTGTGGAAGTCCTTCACGAGGACCTCGGCGAGTGCCGTCCCGAACCCGTTCGATGTCGAAATCGTCCGGAAGATGTTGGAGTACCCCTCGTTCGTGATTGTGGGTGCTGTCGAGTAGGAGTTGATCATGGGGATCTTCGCCCGAGCGAGAACGTGGAGCGCCGCGAGGGTCACGCCGCTGTCGACGTTCCCGAAGTAGACGAGCAGGTGCGGTGTCGTCACCAGCTTGCTGGCGATCGAGGCACCGGTCGAGGGTGTCTCCTTGTCGTCGTAGGGGCCGAGCAGCTTGACCTTGCACCCCTTGAGCGGCCCGGACTTGAAGCCACCGGCCTTGTTGAAGGTGGAGATGGCGAGCTTGAGCCCCAGGGACTGCTCCTTCCCGTAGTCGGCTGTCGATCCGCTCATCGGGCCGGCGTACGCGACATCGGTGAACCCGCCGACGCAGAACGTCGCCTTGTCCTGCGACGAGGGCGACGCCCCGCTCACACCCGCGCCGACGGCTCCGACCGTGAGCACCGCCACGGTGACTGCCGCGACCGCGGATGCGAACCAGGCACGAAGTGCCGACGCTGCGCCTTTGCTTTCCTGCACGCTTGCCCCCCTTTGTCCGGTCCTTCTTGCTTGTGCTGTGTTGGCTCTTGTGGTTGATGCTTGCTTGTTGGTCCGCTGCATCCCCCGAGCAACCGGTTAGATCCTGAGCCCCTCGGGGACAGGGTTGTGGCTGCGGGTCCAGCGGAAGATGTCACTCGTGGCGAACTGCCCACCGCAGACCGGAAGCGTGACCCCCGACACCCAGCTCGCGTCGTCCGAGCACAGGTAGATGGCGGCGGACGCCACGTCTTCGGGCTTGCCCAGCCGGTTCAGCGGATAGAACGATGCACGCTCCGTCCACTGGTCGGGCGTCGAGATCCACGGAGCGGTCATCTCGGTCTCGATGATCCCCGGCGCGATGGCGTTGACCCGGATCCCGTGGGTCCCGAGCTCGTACGCGAGGGTGCGGGTGAGGCTCAGCACGGCAGCCTTGGCTGCAGCGTACAGGGCCTCGGTGGGCGCGGGTGCCAGGCCGTCGACTGACGCGATGTTCAGGACGCAGCCCCCGTTTCCCTGCTCCTTCATCACCTTGGCGGCCTCGATCGTCGCGAAGAGCGGAGAGCGCACGTTCAGGTCGAACACGGCGTCGAAGCCCTCGACCGTGGCATCGAGGATCGGGCCGACCGCGCCCGGAGTCGATCCCCAGCCCCCGGCATTGTTCACGAGGATGTCAACCCCGCCGATCTCCTTCTGGGCAGCTCTCACGAGGTCCCTCGCCGCGCCCACGTCGTAGAGGTCGCACTCGATGGCCGACGCCCGGACCCCCAGGGCGACCAGGGCCTTGGCGGTCTCGTCCAACTGCGACTTGGTCCGTCCGGCGATGGCGACATCGGCGCCGCGTTCGGCCATCGCCATCGCCATCGCCTTCCCGAGCCCTCGTCCGCCGCCGGTGACGAGGGCTCGCTTCCCCTCGAACGAGCTGGTCATCGCCGGTCCCTACAGGTAGCCGTAGGCGACCCAGCCGCCGTCGACGAGGAGGGACGATCCGGTGAGGTAGGTGGCGTTGGGGCTGCAGCAGAACAGGACCGCGTCCGCGACCTCGCCGACGCTGCCGAACCGGCCCAGAGGGGTACGTCGCTCGATGGACTCGTCGTCGTAGCCTCCGGCTGAGCGGTCGGCATCGTCGAGCGGGGTCCTGATGTAGGCGGGGTCCACGCTCATGACCCTGATGCCTGTCTTCGCCCAGTCGATCGAGAGCGACTTCGTCAGTCCGAGAAGACCGTGCTTCGCGGCGCAGTAGGCCGCGCGCAGCGGAAGCCCGACATGTCCCGCTGCCGAGCCGATCATCACGATCGTCCCGCCGCCCCGTGACTTCATCGAGGGGTACGCAGCCCTCGAGCAGAGGAAGGGGCCGGTGAGGTTGGTTGCGATCGCACGCTCCCACTCTGACGGGTCGAGCTCGTCGGACCGGACGATCATCGAGATCCCGGCGTTGTTCACCAGGTAGTCGACTCCACCGAAGGCATCGACCGCACCGTCGATGAGCTTCTTGGCGCCCTCCCAGGTCCTGAGGTCCGCACCCACGCCCACGGCGCTGCCTCCCGATGCCTGGATCTCCTTGGCGACGGCGTCTGCACGCTCCTGAGTCCGTCCGTTCGTCACGACCGACGCGCCGTCGGCAGCGAACCGGCGCGCGATCTCCGCGCCGATCCCGCTGCTCGATCCGGTCACGACGGCGACCTTTCCCGCAAAGCGCTCCGTTGTTGGCACGTCTCCTCCCCGTTGACAGTCTCTGGTCTCGGTTGCCTTGGTCAGTCCGCCGCGCTACCAGCGCCCCTTTCGCAGCAGGATCTCGAGGCCCTCGAAGAGGTGGTCCGTCTGCTCGCGCTCCGCCGCGTCCGGATCGCGGCGCTTGAGGGCTTCGAGCAGGCGAAAGTGCCCGGCGAGCTGCAGCTCGAGCTCCTCGGACGTGTAGAGCCTCGCCACGCGGTAGTTGAAGTAGATCTGTGCGTTCCGCTCGATGAGGCTGAGGAGCCGCTCGTTCCGGCACGTCTCATAGATCATCGCGTGGAACTGCGAGTTCTCCTGTGAGGTGAGGTCCGAGTCCGAGTTGGCGAGCAGGTCGTCCCGCTCCGACCTGAGCGCGGCTTCGATGTCGGCGAGCTGCTCCTCGGTCGCCCGCATGGCCGCAAGTCTCGCCGCAGCACCCTCGAGCGCTGCGCGCGTCTCGTAGATGGCGATCAGCTCGTCACGGTCGTACTCGTGCACCGTCCACCCGCGCTTCCCCGCGTCGACAAGGCCGTCGGACTCGAGCCGGAGGAGGGCGTCGCGCACTGGAGTCCTGCTCACTTCGAACAGTTGGCCGAGCTCGGTCTCGACTAGGCGCTCGTTCGGGCGCAGGACGCCCGAGAGGATGTCCTGGCGGAGGCGCCGGTAAACCGACTGTGACAGCGGTTCCTCGGCCAGCCGCGGCACCGCGCCGTACTCCTCGGAGGTCACCTCCGAGTCTCGCAGGGCCGCAAATTTGTCGAGGGTCATCGATCGGGGCGTCCTCGTCCGGCCCACTCCGGTCAGTGACCCAACCCGAGCAGGCGAACCTGGTTGATCGCCGCGATCCGGCTCTCCGCCATCCGGTTGGCCGCCTCGTAGGCGGAGATCCCCTCTCTGTCGGCGATCGTGAACACCTCTTCGATGCGTTCGTAGATGCGCCGCACGGCGGCCATCGCCCGCTCCCTCTGGAACCCACCCTTGCGGAGGCGGTCGGTGTCGAGGATGGTCCCGCCGGAGTTGGCCACGTAGTCGACGGCGTAGACGATCCCGCGCTTGTCCAGCGACGGCGCATCCCGCTCTTCGTCGGCGAAGATGTTGTTGGCCGAGCCTGCGACGACCTTCGCCCGGAGCCGCGGGATGGTGTCGGGGTTGATGACGCCGCCCAGCGCATAGGGGCCGAAGATGTCCACGTCTTGGTCGTAGATGTCCTGGACCCCGACCGACTTCACGCCGTACGTCTCGACTGCGCGCTCGACCTTGTCAGCGTCGACGTCGCAGACGACAACCTCCGCTCCCGCTTCGACGAGCATTCCCAGCGCGGGCCAGCCCACCGCTCCGAGCCCTTGGAGCGCGACCCTCCGTCCGGTCAGGTCTGGGCTTCCCCAGACTCGCTGGGCGCACGCACGCATCGCCTGGATCGAGCCGAGCGCCGTCGCCGGAGAGATGTCGCCTGCCCCCCCGCAGTACTCCGGGAGGGTCACCAGGTGATCCGTCTCGGAGTAGATGACCTCCATGTCCTCGAGGGTGGTCCCGACGTCCTCCCCCGTCTGGAACTCTCCTCCAAGCTGGTCGACCATCCGGCCGAACGCGCGGAGGAGCGCCTCGGACTTGTCCCGCTTGGGATCTCCGATGATGACGGCCTTCCCGCCGCCGAAGTTCAGCCCCGCTGCGGCGTACTTGTAGGTCATCCCACGGGCGAGCCTCAGCGCGTCGAGGATCGCGTCCTCTTCGGACTCGTACGTCCACATCCTCGTGCCACCCGTTGCCGGTCCGAGCGCGGTGGAGTGAATGGCGATGACCGCTCGGAGGCCGACGGCGTTGTCGTTGCAGAGGACGACCTTCTTGAAGCCGTATCGGCGCATGTAGTCCAGGACAGGCGCGTGCACTGCAACCCCCCGATCGACGCCTCTCTCCACCCGGGCATCTTGGCGGCGAGCCACCCAGTCCGCCCGTAGGTCCTCCGTCGGGCCTCCCCGGTACTCTATTCTGCGCGCTGTGCCGTATGCAAGGGGGAATCTGAGTCTGCATACGACTTCGTGCACTGCAGGTCGTCCGTGGGTCCGGACGGTCATCAGCCGGAGCCGGTCAGCGGGCCGGGCACCGACCGGCGCGCAGGTGCTCGGCTGCGCCCTGCTCGGGCTCCTCTTCGTGACCTCGACGGCGCCGTCTCCGCTCTACAGCGTCTACCAGCACGAGTGGCGGCTCTCCTCGGCGATGCTGACGGTCGTCTTCGCCATCTACTCCGGACCGCTCATCGTGGCGCTCCACTTCTCCGGCCCACTGTCCGACAGGTACGGAAGGCGCAGGCTCGCCGCCACCGGGTTCGCGCTCGTCCTCGCGTCCTTGCTGCTCTTCGCCGTCGCGAGCGGCCCGTGGTGGATCTTCGCCGCTCGGGCGATCCAGGGCCTGGGTGTCGGGACGGCCAGCGCAGCACTCACCGCGTCGGTGATCAACGCCCGACGACGGGCGGAGACCAGCGGGGCCACCACCGTGGCGATGGTCGCCGGGAACGTCGGCGTCGGGATCGGCGCGCTCCTCTCCGGGTTCTTCGTCGAGTACGTCGTCGACCCGACGGTTCTGGTCTTCGTGGTGCTGGCATGTGCGTGCGCGGTCGCGCTCGCCGCGTGCTGGTGGGTGAGAGGAGGCGGAACCGACCAGGTGCGCATGCCCTCCTGGCGGCCACGCCTCTACCTGCCGGCCTCCGCGACCAGGTCCGCGATGCTCTTCCTGGCCGGGATGGCGCTCGCGTGGACCTTGGGCGGCCTCTACCTGTCGCTCGGTCCGTCGATCGCCCAGGCCCTCGGAGGACGCGGGGGTCTCACGAGCGCGCTCGTCGCAGCCATCCTGGGCTTCGGCGGTGCACTGGCGGCGGGTGCGTCGCACTCCTGGGTAGAGCGCCGGCAGCTTCGCATCGGAGTCCCGCTCCTCGTGGCTGGCCTGATCGGGGTCGTGGTCGCCTGCGCGGTGACATCGTGGGAGCTGTTCTTGGCGGGCTCTGCAGTGTTGGCCCTTGCTTGGGGCCTCGTCTACATCGGGACGTTCCGCTCGATCGTCTCCCTCTCCCGCCCGGAGACGCGCGGCGCGACCGTGTCGGTGGTCTACCTGGTCACGTACTTCGCCTTCAGCATCCCGGCGATCGTCGCGGGGATCTCGGCCGACGCGTACGGTCTACGGCGCACCACCATCGTCTTCGGCGGGGCCGCCGCAGTCCTGACGGTGGCGGTGGGCGTCCTGCTCTTCCTCGGCGACCGTCGCGAACGTGCCGGGTGACTCGGTCGCCGCTCAGGGCGCGCCGGCGGGCGCCGTCGCCTCGGAGACGGCTTCCACCTCGTCGGGGGTGAGCTGGACCGATGCGGCGGCGGCATTGGCCCGCACCTGCTCGGGGCTCATGGCGCCGACGAGGACGCTCGGGACGGCGGGCTGCGCCGCGAGCCAGCCGATCGCGAGCTCGAGGAGCGAGCGGCCCCCCTTGGCGGCGAGCCCCGAGAGCCGGTCGATCACGTCGAAGGCACGGTCCGTCGCCACCGACGCGAACCGGTCGGAGGAGGCGAGCCGGGTCCCCTCGGGGGGTGGCTTGCCGCGCTCGTACTTGCCCGTGAGCAGCCCCGACGCCAGCGGGAAGTACGGGACGACGCCGATCCCGTACGCCTCGCACGCGGGGACCACCTCCGCCTCGACCCCGCGCTCGAGGAGGCTCCAGTGCGCCTGGGTCGCCACGAAGCGGGTGCACGAGCGCGCCCGGGAGACGTGCTCGGCCTCGACGATCCGCCAGCCCGGGAAGTTCGAGCTCGCGACGTAGCGGACCTTGCCGCTGCGCACGAGGGTGTCGAGGGTGTCCAGCGTCTCTTCGACCGGGGTCTTGGGATCGAAGAAGTGCTGGTAGTAGAGGTCGATGTAGTCGGTGCCGAGCCGCCGCAGGCTCGCCTCGCACGCGGCGACGAGGTGCTTGCGCGAGGCGCCGGCGTCGTAGGGACCCTCCCCCACCCGGGAGCTGAACTTGGTGGCGACGACCACCTCGTCCCGGTGGCGCCCGAGCGCACGCCCGAGGTACTCCTCCGAGCGCCCGCCCCCGTAGGAGTTGGCGGTGTCGAAGAAGGTGACCCCGGCGTCCAGGCACGTCTCGACCACCGTGCGGGCGGCGTCGGCGTCGAGGCGCCCGCCGAAGTTGTTCGTGCCGAGCCCGAGCACCGACACCTGGAGACCTGAGCGACCAACCGTGCGGAGTTCCATGCGGGACGGTCTACCGGCTCGATCCCGCCCTCGCGCGCTGCAGCCCCCGGACGACCCGGGGGCTGCAGCAGGACGCCGCTCCGATCCGCGGCAGGCGCCACTCCGAGCGGTCGCGCCGCTCGGGGACTCTAGGCTGGCGGCGCGCCGGCGGCGGGAGGCTGCATGGTCTCGGTGGCCGGCTCGGCGACCGGGCGCTCGGAGGCCACCGGGCGCTCGGACACCACCGGGCGCTCGGTCACGACAGGGCTCTCGGTCCCGGGGGGCGCCATCGTGCCGGCGTTGCCGACCGCCGGGGCGGCCGGGCGCGTCCGCACTGTCGCCGCGGTCCCGCCGCCCACGACCGGGCCGACGGTCCTCGGGACGCCCTCCGCCACGAGGGCGAGCTGGCGGCGCACCGCCCACCCCATGAAGACGGCGCCGCAGAAGACCAGGATGACCCCCGGGCCGATGGCGAAGGCCAGCTCCTTCCACATGAAGTGGCTGGCGTTCGACGGGGCGATGAAGAACGTGCCGTAGATCACCGGCCAGACGTACTGGCCGACCACGAACCACGCGCCGCACAGGGCGACCACGAGCCCGAGGAACCACAGGTCGGCGCGCCGCGCGTACGACGGCCTCGTCGTGACGCCCACCACCACGAGCGACGCGAGCAGCGCGACCACCCCCGGCCCGAGGCCGAGGCAGGCGCTCGTGACCGACCACTGCCACGCGGTGGCCCGGTCGGCGACGAAGCCGAAGTCCGGGCCGGCGAAGGGTGCGGCGGCGCCCCAGGCGGCGACGACCACCGCCACGATCCCGAGCAGGAGCACGCTCAGCGGGATGGACGGCCGTGTCGACGCGACGCGCTGCGCGGGGACGAGCCTCGGCGGCGCCGTCCCGGCCGCACCAGGTGTTGTGTACTGCCTCGCCACTGATGACATCGCAATCCTCCTCGATTGCCACGGCGAGAGCCGTGCTCGCCGCGGGATGGCGGTCTGCGCGCGACGTACCCCCCGTGACGAAGCCGCCAAACCCGCCTGCGCGGCGATCGAGACGGCTCGCGCGCCGTCATCCCTGGTCAGCGGGGTCGCAGCTGCTCAGGAGTCGGTGCGGGCCCCCGCGTGCACGCCTGCTCCCGCGGGAGCGCCGCCGGTGGCGCCGGTGCCGTCGCCGTCGGCGGCGATCGCTGTGGCGACGGGCACCGAGGGTCCCTGCGCGGGGTCGGCCACGGGGGGAGCGGCGAGCTCGTCCCCGTAGTGGTACTTGCCGCCGCGCAGCCACGAGGCGGCCGCGGCGACGAGGCAGGCGACCAGGGCGAAGGTGAACGCCTCGACGAGCCCGTGGTGGAACGGCCCCGAGATGAGCCTCGGGAAGAAGCTGCGGCCCGTCAGGTACGTGACCTTGGCCGCGGGGACCGAGGCGAGCGAGGGGCCGAGGAGCGTCCGGATCGGGTTGTAGCCGAGGAAGGCCGCGAACAGGCTCGCCACCGGCGGCAGCGCGGCCGCCCTCGCCGCGGCCCGGGCGGGGACGCCCTGGGCGACCAGGCCCGATTGGAGGCTGTGGGGGAGCGTGCTCGCGAGCCCGAGGATGATGAGGGTGAAGAACACCCCGATCGACAGCACCATCGAGGAGTTCTGGAAGGTGGTGAGCATCCCTGCGCCCGCGCCTCGCCGGTCCGGGGGGAGGCTGTTCATGACCCCGGCCAGGTTCGGCGAGGAGAAGATGCCCATCCCGAGGCCCATGAGGAGCAGGAGGAGCCCGAAGAGCACGTACGAGAAGTTGACCGGGAGCGCCTCGAGGAGGCCGAAGGCGACCGCGCAGACCACCATGCCGCCCGAGGCGAAGGGACGGGCGCCGAAGCGGTCCGACAGGAGGCCCGACACGGGACCGGCGATGAGGAAGCCGGCGGTGAGCGGCAGCATGTAGATCCCCGCCCACAGCGGGGTGTTGGCGAAGCTGAAGCCGTGCTGGGGGAGCCAGATCCCCTGGAGCCAGATGATGAGGATGAACATGAGGCCGCCCCGGCCGATCGCCGCCAGGAGCGTCGCGAGGTTGCCGAAGGCGAAGGCGCGGATCCGGAACAGCGCCAGGTTGAACATCGGGCTCTCGACCCGTCGCTCGATGTAGAGGAAGACCGCGAGCAGGAGCACGCCCGCGCCGAGTGCCGCGTCGACCTTCGGGTTCGTCCAGCCCATCGTGGAGTGGCCGTAGGGGATGATCCCGTAGGTGATGCCGACGAGCACGAGCACGAGGCCGATCGCGAAGGTCAGGTTGCCCCACCAGTCGATCTTCGTCACGTGGCGCACGCCCACCTCGCGCAGCCTGAGGCGCGCCCAGATCGTGCCGGCGATGCCGACCGGGACCGACACGAGGAACACGAGGTGCCACTCCACCGGCGCCAGCACCCCGCCGAGCACGAGGCCGATGAAGGACCCCGCGATCGCCGCCACGCTGTTGATGCCGAGGGCGAGGCCCCGCTGGTGCGGCGGGAAGGCGTCGGTGAGGATGGGCGCCGCGTTGGCGAAGACCATCGCGCCCCCGATGCCCTGCCCCACCCGCATGAGGATGAGCCAGAGGGCGCCTGCGGACCCGTGCATCCAGGTCACCGACAGCAGGACGGAGAAGACCGAGAAGACGGCGAACCCGAGGGTGTACATCTTCACCCTGCCGTACATGTCGCCGATCCGTCCGAAGCTCACGAGCAGGACGGCGGTGCAGACCATGAAGCCCATGAGCATCCACAGCAGGTAGCTCGTGTTCCCCGGGGCGAGGGCTGTGAGCCTGATACCCCGGAAGATGTCGGGCAGGGCGATCAGGATGATCGAGGAGTTGATGGTCGCCATCAGCATGCCGAGCGTGGTGTTCGACAGCGCGACCCACTTGTAGCGATCGGAGGTCCCGCGTCGCAAGAGCGCGCTGTCCTCAGTCGGGGCGGGACGCGCGGCGGTCGGCTCGAAAGGCATGATCGCCCGACGGTACCAGCAGCGCGGCCCTCGCGGGCGCGCCGTTCGCGCAGGTGCTCAGGGGAGCAGGAGCGCGCTGAGCCGCCGGCCCGTCGCGGCGAGGCCCACGAGCCCGAGCACCACGAGGTAGGCGAGGTGGCCCACCATCGCCCAGTCGAAGATCCCGAGGTCCGTGCCGCGCAGGAGCGCCACCCCCTGGTACAGGGGGGTCAGCCGGACGAGCACCTGGAGCCAGGAGGGGTAGACGGTGAGCGGGTAGAAGGTGGCCGAGAAGAGGAACATCGGCACGATGGCGAGCATCACCATGTCGAAGTCCTGCCAGCTTCGCAGGTACGTCGTGACCGCCATCCCGACAGCCGAGAAGGCGAAGGCGACGACCAGGGCCTCGGGGTAGCACAGCACGGCCCAGCCGGTGCCCACGTAGCCGAGCGCCGCCATCACGCACATGAACGAGAAGGCGTAGAGCCCGGCGCGCATGAGCGACCAGCCGGTCTCGCCGGTCGCCACGTCGGCCACCGACAGCGGCGTCGAGAGCACGGACTCGTAGGTGTGGGCGAACTTGAGCTTGTGGAAGAGGTTGAACGTCGAGTCGAACAGCGCGCCGTTCATCGCCGAGGACGCGAGGAGGCCGGGCGCCACGTAGACGGGGTAGGCCACGAGCTCGCGTCCCACGTGGAGCGGGCCGACCAGCGCGCTCATCCCGATCCCGATCGACAGCAGGTAGAAGAAGGGCTCGAAGAAGCCCGAGACGAGGAAGATCCACCCGCGGCGGTACACGTAGACGTTGCGCTCGACCACGTGCGCGGCCCGCCGGGTCCCGACGAAGATGGCAGGGGTGATCCGCAGCGCCGTCCCCCTGGAGGGGAGCGCCCGGGCGGCCGTCGAGCTCATACGACGAGGCGCCGGCGGTAGGTGACGGTCGCGGCCAGGTAGCCGGCGGCTGCCACGGCGACCAGGTAGGCGGCGTGCGCGACCGAGGTCGAGAGCGTGGCGTCCCCGAGCACGAGCGCGCGGCACAGCGCCACCCCGTGGTACAGGGGCGTCGCCCAGGCGACGGGCTGCAGCCAGCCCGGCAGCCGCGTGATCGGGAAGAAGATCCCCGAGAACAAGAACAGCGGGACCACCCCGAAGCGGTAGATCACCGAGAAGGCGGCGTCGCGCTCCTGGGTCGCCGCGAAGGCCGCGACAGGTGCCGAGAAGGCGAGGCCCGTGAGGACCCCGGCGGGCGCGGTGAGCACCGCCTCCCACGAGCGGGTGAGGCCGAAGGCGGCGAGGATCCCGAGGAAGATCCCCGAGACCATCACGAGGCGCAAGGTGATCCACGCCATGTGCCCGCGCAGCACGTCGACGACCCGCAGCGGCGTGGCGAGCATCGCGTGGTAGGTCTTGATCCACTTGATGGCCCCCATCACCGGGTAGGTCGACTCGCTGACGCCGACCTGCATCGCCGCCGAGGCGAGGAGGCCCGGCCCGACGAAGGTGAGGTAGCTCACCCCCTCGACGTGGTGGACGTGGTGGTCGACCAGCGTGCCGAGGCCGATGCCCATCGCCGCGAGGTAGAGCAGCGGCTCGAGGAAGCTCGTGGTGACCGAGCTGCGCCACGTGCGGCGGTACTGGAACGCCCAGTAGCCCAACGCGCGCAGCCACAGGGGCCGGGTCCCGTCGCGCTCGACCTCGCCGGCGACCGAGGCCATCAGTCCACGAGGCTGCGGCCGGTGAGCCGCAGGAAGACGTCCTCGAGGGTCGAGCGCCGCACGAGCCCGCTGACCGGGGTGTACCCGCGGCGGTGCGCCTCGGCGAGGACGGCGTCCCCGTCGTCGGTGTACAGGAGGAGCCGGTCGGGGAGCTCCTCGAGGCGCTGCGCCAGCTCGCCGAGGGGGAGGGCCGCGGCCTGCTCGGCCGCGGTCGCGAACCGCAGCTCGACGACCTCCCGGGTCGAGTAGCGCTCGATGAGCGCGCGCGGGGTGCCCTCGGCGGCGAACCTGCCGTGGTCCATGATGACCAGGCGGTCGCAGAGCTGCTCGGCCTCCTCCATGTAGTGGGTGGTCACCACGAGCGTCACCCCGTCCTGCTTCAGCCGGTAGAGGCGGTCCCACAAGAGGTGGCGCGCCTGGGGGTCGAGGCCGGTCGTCGGCTCGTCGAGGATGATCAGGTCCGGTCGCGACACGAGGGCCCGCGCGATCGTGAGGCGCCGCTTCATCCCGCCCGAGAGCGACTCGACCTTGTCGTGCGCACGCTCGGTGAGCTGGGCGAACTCGAGCAGCTCGTCCGCCCGGCGCCGCGCCTCGGCGCGCGGGATGTCGAAGTAGCGCGCGTACACGATGAGGTTGTCGAGGACGGTGAGCTCGAGGTCGAGCGAGTCCTCCTGGGGCACGAGGCCGAGCCTCGCCCTGATCCGCGGTCCGTCCGTGGAGGGGTCCATCCCGAGCACCCGCAGCGTCCCCCCCGAGACCGGGGACATGCACGAGATCATCCGCATCGTGCTCGTCTTGCCCGCCCCGTTGGGGCCGAGGAACCCGAAGCACTCGCCCCGGGCGATCTCGAAGTCCACCCCGTCGACGGCCGTGAAGTCGCCGAACCGCTTGCAGAGGCCACGGGCGACCACGAGGGGCGGGGACACGGCGGGCGGGGGCACGGCGGCCGGGGACACGGCGGCCGGGGACGGGTCCGTGCCGTCGGTCCGGGTGCGTGCAGGAAGGGTCCATCCCTCGGTGAGGTCCGTGCCCCCGAGCGCCCCGGACGAGGGCGCGCCGGAGCCGAAGGGATGAGAGGAGGATGACACCGCCGAACAACCTACCGCCCGGGTGCGCGCCGGGGGGCCTAGCGATCGGGCCGCAGCCCGAGGTCAACCCACGGCGACCACGACACCGCCGAGGCAGCGGGCACGAGCCCGGTCGCCCCGGCCACGCGTTCAGCACGCGCGCTCGCAAAGGCAGCGACGAAGAGGACCTCTGACCGTCTACCGGTCCACAGCTTTCACAGTCTCCTTGCCGACCTCGCGACGATCGCCGCCAACCGGATCAGACCGACGGACTCAGGGCTCGACGGCTTCACGCTCGTCACCACGCCGACGCCCGTCCAACGCCGTGCCTTCCAGCTCCTCGACGTCTCGCACTCCCTCGGCTACGCGTAGTCAGGACGGGTGCGGGAAGTCCCTGGTCAAGCGGCTAAAGCGACCACCCCAAGGGGAACTTCGGTTTAGCCAGCCCGCAACGATTCCGACTGACGGGGCGCTATCCCCAACAGCGGCACCCCTGTCTGTCAGGCCCTCTTGCGCGCCGACCGGCGAAAGTGCTCGCTGGCGGAGCCAGCGACCGACAGAACGATCCCTCTCCCGTCGACGGCAGGTGGGCTGAGACGACCGAGCGAGGATGCAGATCGGCTCTGGATCGCATGGCGCAGGACCGCGAGCGGCACCAGGAGCGCCGAACGCGCGCGCAGATCGCCGGACGCGATGCCGCGACAGCAGCCTGAAGACCACTTCGGGCGCGGTCCCCGTCGAGATCTCGTTGATCAGTGCAGTGCTTACGCATGCCTGTGCATGCACAGGCAAGACCGCTTCGGACGTCGAGATCTACGGGCAGGTCGCCGCGGAACCGCAGTTCACCGGCCACATCTCGTCGCGCCACCCTGTCATGGCCTGCCCTACGCAGGATTGATAGGACCCCGAGAAATCCACCCGAGAAGCCCGCCCCTCCGACGCCAGCCCGAACGCGAAACCGCTGGTCAGACGCCTGCACCCTTGCACGAGGTGCGCGCCTGGCCAGCGGTCTTGGTGGCGGGGGTTCAGAACCATCGCACGACCATCGGGTTCCAGACCCGATGAAGCCGCTGGTCACGACGTCGTGCCTGTGCACTGCATAGGGCACTGCCCTGCTCAATCGCGACGGTGGTGCTCAAGGAGCCCCCGAGAAACGCTGCGCGCCAGGCGCTACGCGCTCTTCAGATATTGGCGCAGCGCTCTGCGGATGAGCTCGGAGACCGTGACACCCTCGGTCCGTGCCCTCCGAGCGACTTCGTCGCGAAGCTCGGGTTCTAGGCGCACCGACTCCACCGACTTGGCAGCGTCGCCGAGCGGAGGCCGGCCAGGTCCCCGGCGACGTCCCTTCAGCTGGCCAGGTTCGTAGCCGCGCTCAGCTTCCTCGGCGAACCGCTCGATCATCTCGTCGGTGATCGGCTCGCCGCTCTTGGTGCGTCCGTAGATGTGCTGGTCGGTCATCACTCGTCTCCGAAGAGCTCCTGGGCGGTCGAGCGCCGAAGTCCCATCGCGTGGATCACCAGCTCGTCTCCTCCGAGGACCAAGACAACCAGTTCGAGCAGGTTCCCAGCGCCATCAGGCCCGGCGAGCAGGTAGCGCGGCGGATCGTCGCCCAGCTCGACCCAGGCGACGGCGTGAGCCAGAGCGTGCTCGATGTCCTCGTCGGCGATGCCGTGGCGCCGAGCTGACTCGTGGATCTCCACACGGGATAAGTGTACTACGATAACGCACGATGACCTGCTCTGCCGACGGCGAGATCCTCGACCGGACCGGCGGACGCCGGTCCGCTCGCCTGCAGGGCAGGGCGTTACGGCCACGAGGCGCAACGTTTCCACTGCTCTCTCACCCAGCTGCCGCTTTCGACCGTCTTGGCGGTCTCATCTGCGAGTGCCGCCGGCCGCCTGGAGCTGGGCGGACAGGGTCCTCGGCACCCACGGGCCGCGTGGGTGACCCAGCAGGCCCGCAACCTCTCGTTGGAGCTCGCCGACCAGGCGAACGCGGTCAAGTTCCTCATCCGCGATCGCGACACCAAGTTCATTACCTCCTTCCACGCCGTCTTCGCTGGCGACGGCGTCAGGATCGTAAAGAGCCCGATCCGTGCACCGAGATCCAACGCCATCTGCGAGCGCGTGATCGGCAGCATTCGCCGTGAGTGCCTCGACCGGATGCTCATCCTCGGACGCCGCCATCTCGAAGCCGTGCTCGCCGAGTACGTCGACCGCCTGCGCGGCCTCATCCACGAGTACCGGATGGCCGCCTGAGGTGGGCGGACCGGGTTTCCGGCACCCACAGGCCCGGCCTGGCTGCTCGGCGACCACGCTCTGCCGTGGGCCGAAGAGTTCGGACCGGACTGCGACGACCCAGCAGCGCTCATTGCCGTGGAGCACATCGACGGGCCTGTGATGCTCGTAGCGGCCGCCGCCGACGAGGTGTGGCCGTCGGCGCCCATGGCCAAGGCCTTCTCGCAGCGGCGTGCCCACGGTGACCGGTATGGCCACCGGCTGCTGGAGTACGGCGACGCCGGTCACACCCTCGGATATCTTCGGCCCGATCTAACCGGCAGCTTGCTTCCCGCCGACCTCGACAACACGCTCGCGCGCGACCAGCCTGCCCGTTAGCCGCCAATCCTGGGACCCCTTCCCTCTCCGTGTGACGAGCCCCGGGAAAGGTAGCCCTGAGCGCCCCGCATCGCCGACCGTCGTCGCCGGGACGGAGTGGGGTGAGCGGGTGAGCGCAATCACCGGAACTCTTCGACGTGCGCACCGCTCTGCTCTTCGATGCCGAAGCGACGGACGTAGCCCCAGCAGTCAGGGCGAGAACCGTCGGCATCGGTAATGCCGTAGGCATCTGCGAGCTGCCGGGACGTAAGGATCTGCCCCGACCAGCGCGACGCGTCCGCACTGGCCGCGAGGGCGGCGACGCCACGAGCGACGTACACCGGCGACTCGGAGATCGCGAACCCCGGCTGGTCCTTCAGAGCATCGCGCCAGTTCTCCTCCCGCACGCCGCGTTCGTCGAGCATCCTTTCGGAGCGGAGCCACCCGGGGGTGACCCCCACTGCCACGACGGGATGTGCGCGCAGCTCGAACGTCAGGCCTTTTACGATCCTGCCGACGCCGGCCTTCACCAGGTCGTAGTAGAAACCGACACCTTCTCGGAAGTTGGCGTTGAACTCCTCAGTGCCGTCGGTCATCTCGACAACGAGGCCGGTGGTGCCGTGAGTGCGGGCGGTTCGCAGCATCAGGGGGATTGCGTAGTGGCAGGTGATCAAGTGGGTGTCGAGGCCCATGCGCAGCATCCGGAGGCCGCCAGCAAGGTCGTGCTCCCACAAGGGATGCTCCCAGTCGGCATACCGATCACCACCGAAGATGTCGTTCACCAGCACGTCGAGCCGGCCCTGTTCGGCACCGATCCGATCGACAAGGGCAGCGACCGCAGTGGGGTCCTCGTGATCGACCACCAGTGCGTGTCCGCTGCCACCCGCCGATTCGATCGCCTCTGCGGTCTCTTCGATGGTTTCTGGCCGGTTCAGCTCCGAGCGTCCGCACGTCCGGCTGCTGCGCCCCGTGGCGTAGACGTGTGCACCGACGCGAGCGAGCTCGCAGGCGATGGCTCGTCCCGCTCCTCTCGTTGCCCCTGCGACCAGCGCGACCTTCCCGGACATGGGTCGATGTTGTCTCATCTCGGCTCTTTCTTCTTCGCTTTCAGGTGCGGAGCCCAGGCGGAAAGGATGGCGTCCAGATCGTCAGCGAGGCGAACGACGAGCGACCCTGCCGGATGGACAGACCACGTCAAACACCCACGGCGAAGGTCCCGGTGATGCTGCCCTCTGCGAGGACGTGGCCCCGGATGAGGAACCGCAGCTTGGCGTACGTCGTGTGGTCGTCGAGCCCGAGCTCCTCGGCGTCGGCGTCGAGCGCGTACAGCGTGAACCGGTAGTGGTGGGGCGGGTCGCCCTCCGGGGGCGCCATGCCGCCGTAGCCCTGCTCGCCCCAGTCGCTGATGCCGTCCTGCCAGTCGCCACGTTCGCTGCCTGCGCCCTCGTCGAGCCCCTCGAGGGACGCGGGCATCCCGACGCGCACCCAGTGGCTGAAGCCGACGGTCGTGGGCGCGTCGGGGTCCCAGCACGTGAGCGCCAAGCTCTTCGTCCCGGCGGGGACGCCGTCCCAGGAGAGCTGTGGGCTCTTGTTCTGGCCGCCGACGGCGTTGTGCGCTGCCGAGATGGGGATCGTCCCGCCGTCCTCGAAGGTCGTGCTGCGAAGATCGAGGCTCGAAGCTGGCATGGTGTCCGACTGCTCCCTTCACTCGGGCTCGTCTGCGCGTCAAGAGTAGTGGGGGCGGCGATGGCGCCGTCGTCCGCGCCACTCCAAGGCATGCTCGGTGCGGCCGGCTCGCACGGCGTCGACGGCGATGCCCACTCTCGTCCGAGCAGGCATACGCTGCCGCCGTGCGCGTGTCGCGCCACCTGCTCGCCAGTGCGGCATCGGTCGCAGTGCTCGCTGGCACCGCGCTCGGCGTGACGGCGCTGCCAGCCCAGGCATCACTCCGCCGGCCCACCGCGACCTACACCCAGTTCCCGCTGTGGCGAGCAGGGAACTACTCCGCACTCTGCAACCCCTACGAGAGCGGCGGGCGAGCCACAACGAACGCTCCCATCGTGGCCGCCGTGCTCACGAGCGGGGCCAGCGGCTGCTGGGCAACCGCAAGCGACGGGGGGGTCTTCAGCTACGGCAACGCCGTCTACTACGGCTCCATGGGCGGGAGACACCTGGATGCCCCGGTCGTCGGGATGGCCGCCACCGCCGACGACGGGGGGTACTGGCTCGTGGCGGCCGACGGGGGCGTGTTCAGCTTCGGTGACGCCCACTTCGACGGCTCGATGGGCGGGACGCACCTCGCGGCGCCGGTCGTCGGGATGGCGCCGGACCCGGTGACCGGGGGGTACTGGCTCGTCGCGGCCGATGGAGGCGTGTTCGCCTTCGACGCGCCCTTCTTCGGGTCCATGGGCGGGAGACACCTGGATGCCCCGGTCGTCGGAATCGCCGCCACGCCGACAGGCGGCGGCTACTGGCTCGTCGCGGCCGACGGGGGTGTCTTCACGTTCGGCAACGCGACCTTCCACGGCTCCATGGGTGGCAAGCCTCTCGACGCCCCCGTCGTCGGCATGGCGCTGGATCACGCGACCGGCGGCTACTGGCTCACCGCCGAAGACGGAGGCGTGTTCTCCTTCGACGCGCCGTACGACGGATCGACAGGCGGGCGTGGAACATTGCCGGTACCGGTCGCGGGCATTCTCGCCACATCACGTGGCACCCGGTACTTCCAGTTGCTGAGCGACCCGGCGGTCGAGCCGGGGGTCGCCGGCCGCAGCGGCTACGATCTCGCGCGCCGAGCGTGGGTGAACGACAGCAAGCTCGACTGTGCCAGCCAGTCCCTGCCGCTCTTCCAGGGCGCGCAGTACCTCCTTATCGGTCAGCGTGAGGACCGCGGCACAACGAGTGGCGACGCGACAGCCAGCAACGAGCTGTACCAGGAGTCGACCCTTCCCGCAACGGGCCGGACCGCGGCGCAGGAGGCGGAGTGGCGTCACGACACCGCGGCGCTCAACGCCTTCTTCAGGTCGGACGCGACAGGCACCTGCGGCTGACCGAGCACGCCGCATGCCACGCACAGGGCGATCCCGCCGGCGACGGCGCCGGCGCCGCCGCGAGCTCGACGTCCCCTAGCGCTGAGGCATCCTGCCCCTAGCGCTGAGGCATCCTGTGGAAGTACCGGCTGAGCGTCTCCTCCTGCTGCTGGTAGGAGGAGCCGATCCCCGGCCCGTAGAGGACGGCGGGGCGGTCGACCATGCGCTCGAACCGCAGCTTGCAGACCGCCTGGCCGTGCTCGATCACGAAGGGCACCTCGTGCGCGCGCACCTCGAGGGCTGCCCGTGAGCCGTGGAACCTGCCGTCGGGGTCGTAGCCGAACCCCGGGTCGAAGAAGCCGGCGTAGTGCGTCCGCAGCTCGCCGCTCGTCGGGTCGTAGGCGGTCATCTCGGCCGCCAGGTCGGGCGGGATGCACACCGCCTCCTTGGACATGAGGAGGTAGAAGCGCCGCGGGGACAGGACGACGCGGTCCCCCCGCTCCCGCAGGACGGGCTCCCAGAAGGGCTCGGGGTCGACGCCGCCGGCGTGCGCGAGGTCCAGGAGGGGGGCGTGGTCCCGGGCCGAGTAGCCGACCCGGCGCCCCTCGTCGCCCCGCAGGTCCAGCCGCAGGAACAGCCCGTCGGAGACGAGGAGGTCCGTGCGGCCGAGCGGCTCGCCTGTCTGGTAGAGCAAGGGCTCCCGTTCGTGCACCTCGCAGATGTCCTCGTCGCTCAGCGCCGCGCGCCCGACGGTCAGGCGCAGCTGGTTCAAGGTGGTGTCCTCGCGCACCCGCACCGCGAACGAGAGCGGCACGACCTCGAGGTAGAGCGCACCCTCGTAGCCCGGCGCGATCTCGTCGAAGCGGTCGCTGTGGTCCGTGATCACCCTCGTGAAGACGTCGACCCTCCCGGTCGAGCTCTTCGGGTTCGTCCGGCCCCGCAGCCCCTTTGGGAGGCGCAGCCGCTCCTTGAGCTCGATCAGGTAGGGGTGCCCGGACTCGAGCATCGCGCCGTCCCCGCGCAGGTCGATCTCGTCGAGCGCGTACTCCTTCAGCTTCTCCTGCACCGAGTCCCGTCCCGGCAGGAAGCTGGCACGGATCCTCGTGGCGGACTCCCCGAGGCGCAGGTCCAGGCTCGCCGGCTGGACGTTGGCGGGCTCCATGCTGAACCGCCCGGCGTGGACGTAGCCGGCCCGGATGGCCCGCACGAGCAGGTGGTCGGGCAGGACGCCCTCCTGGCGTCCGGCGGGGAGCCGGCGCACGCAGTCGAGCGGGGTGTCGGTGTCGTGCTCGGCGCTGGCGAGGGGCTCAGGGGCCATGGAGCGAGCGAAGCACGCAGGGACTGTCGGCAACCAGGGGATACCGGGTCTTTCCTGTGGAAGTCCTGTGGAGCCGGCCCGTGCGCCGGGGCCCGTGGGCCGCGCCCCGCTCAGCGGGCCGCACGGGCGCCGGCCACCTCGAGGCGCACCCTGGCGCGTTCGAGCGCCGCCTCCGCCTGCGCGAGCTCGGCGTCGGCGCGGGAGGGACCCTCCCTGCCCTCTCCCTCTGGCGTACCGGCGCCGGCCGCCGCGCCGGACCCCGAGCCGCCGGCCCGGCCCCCCGCCGCGCGGAGCTCCTCGATCCGGGCCTGCGCCTCTTCCTTCGCCCGCTCGGCCCGGGCGACGTCGATCTCGTCGGCGAGCTCGGCGGTCCCGGCGAGCAGCGTCACCCGGGTGGCGCGCCCTTCGCCCTCCCCGACGCCCGGCCCCGTCTCGACGTGCAGGTAGCCGCCGTGGACGGCGAGGTGCACCGCGTCGCCCTCGGCGAGGTCGACGCGCACGGCGCCGGGGACGACGTCGGTGATGATCGGCGTGTGCCCGTCGAGGACGGTGAGGTCGCCCTCGGAGCTCCGGAGCACCACGCCGCGCGCCTGCGCGTGCAGGAGCTCGGACTCGGGCGTCACCACCGACACCTCGAAGACCCCCTCTGGCATCAGCTCGACGCCTGCTCGAGCGTGCGGGCCTTGGCGAGCACGGACTCGGCGCCGCCCACGTTGAAGAACGCCTGCTCGGGCACCTCGTCGAGCTCGCCCTTCACGAGCGCCTCGAACGACTCGACCGTCTCTTGGACGGGGACGGTCACGCCCTTCAGCCCGGTGAAAGCCTCGCCGACGTTGAAGGGCTGGGACAAGAAGCGCTGGATCTTCCGCGCGCGCGACACGGTGACCCGGTCCTCCTCGGAGAGCTCGTCGATCCCCAGGATGGCGATGATGTCCTGCAGCTCGCGGTAGCGCTGCAGGACGCCCTGGACCTGCCGGGCGACCTGGTAGTGGCGCTCCCCCACCACCTCGGGGGCCAGGATGTTCGACGTCGAGGCGAGCGGTGTGACGGCAGGGTAGATGCCGAGCGCCGCGATCTGCCGGGACAGCTCGGTCGTCGCGTCCAGGTGCGTGAAGGTGGTGAAGGGTGCCGGGTCGGTGTAGTCGTCCGCCGGCACGTACACCGCCTGGATCGAGGTGATCGACTTGCCGCGGGTCGAGGTGATCCGCTCCTGCAGCTCCCCCATCTCGTCGGCGAGCGTCGGCTGGTAGCCGACGGCCGACGGCATCCGGCCGAGGAGGGTGGAGACCTCGGACCCGGCCTGGACGAACCGGAAGATGTTGTCGATGAACAAGAGGACGTCCTGGTTCTGGACGTCGCGGAAGTACTCGGCCATCGTCAGCGCGGCGAGCCCCACGCGCAGGCGCACGCCGGGCGGCTCGTCCATCTGGCCGTAGACGAGGGCGGCGCGGTCGATGACCCCCGACTCCTTGGTCTCGAGCCACAGGTCGGTGCCCTCACGGGTCCGCTCGCCCACCCCCGCGAAGATCGACACGCCGCCGTGCAGCGTGGCGACCCGGTTGATCATCTCGAGGATGATGACGGTCTTGCCGACGCCGGCGCCCCCGAACAGTCCGATCTTGCCGCCCTGCACGTAGGGCTCCAGCAGGTCGATGACCTTGATGCCGGTCTCGAACATCTTGCGCTGCGGCTCGAGCTGGTCGAAGTCCGGCGGCGGGCGGTGGATTGTCCAGCGGTCCGCGACCTCGCCGATGTCGTCGGTGTCGAGGGGCTCGCCGAGCACGTTGAACACGTGGCCGAGGACGGCGTTGCCCACGGGCACCTGGAGCCCGTGGCCGAGGTTCCGCACGGGGGCGCCGCGCACGAGCCCGTCGGTCGGGCGCATGCAGATGCAGCGCACCCGGCCCTCGCCGATCTGCTGGGCGACCTCGGCGGTGACCGTGACCTTGCGGCCCTCGAGCTCGAGGTCGACCTCGACGGCGTGGTTGATCTCGGGCAGCGCGTGCGGCGGGAACTCGACGTCGATGACCGGCCCGGCGATGGCGACGACGCGCCCGTTCTCGAGGGCGCGCTCGCCCCCGGCCGGCTTGTCGGGTGCGGTGATGGCCATGGTCAGGCTCCCTTCGATTGGCGGAGCGCCTCCGCTCCGCCGACGATCTCCATGATCTCGGTCGTGATGGCGTCCTGGCGTGCCCGGTTCATCACCCGGGTGAGGGTGCGGATGAGCTCGTCGGCGTTGTCGCTCGCCGCCGCCATGGCGCGCTGCTGCGCGGTGAAGAAGGACGCGGCACCCTCGAGCATGGCGGTGAAGATCTCGGACTCGACCGCTCGCGGCGCGAGCTCGGCGAGGAGGGTCTCGACGTCGGGCTCGAACTCGGTGTAGCCGCCCGGCTCGCCCCGCTGAGCCTGGGTGCCCGGCTCGCCGCGCTGAGCCTGGGTGCCGGTCTCGCCCCGCCGGGGCTGGGTGCCCGTCTCGCCCTGTCCGCCCGGGGCGTCGGCGACCTCGGGCTCGGGCAGCGGGAGGAGCTGGCGGACCTCGACGGCCTGGACGCCGGCGGAGCGGTAGCGCGTCGAGACGAGCAGGACCTGTTCGGCCTCCCCCGCAAGGAACGGCGCGGAGACCGCCGCGGCCACCGTCCGGGCGTCGGCCCACGACGGGCGCTCGCTCATGCCCACGAAGGCGCGCTCCACCTCGACGCGCCGGAACCGGAAGTACGCCGGCGCCTTCTTGCCGACGGTGACCAGCCGCACCGCGACGCCCTCTCCCCGGAGGTCGGCGACCAGCCGCTCGGTCGCCCGCAACGTGGAGGCGTTGTACGCCCCGGCGAGCCCCCGGTCCGCGACGATCGAGAGGACCACCACCGTGTGGCGCTCCTCGGGCTCGCCCAGCAGCTTCTCGGCTGCGGCGGGGTCGCCCTTGGCCGCCTCCACGACGATGCGGGCCATCCCCTCCCGGTACGGGCGGTTGTTGGTCATGCGCGTGAGGGAGCGGACGATCTGGGACGCCGCGATGAGCTCCATCGCCCTCGTGATCTTCTTCGTCGACTGGATGCTGCGGATCCTGCGCCGCAGCGCACGCTCCTGGCCGCCTGGCACGGGTCAGTCGGCCTTCCCGGTGTCGAACCCCTCGAGGAACCCGCGCATGGCGGCGTCCAGCTCCTCTTCGTCGGGCAGGCTGCCGGTGGTGCGGATCTTCTCCAGCAGCTCGGGGTGGTTCGCCCGCATGTGCTCGCGCAGCTCGGTCTCGAAGCGCCGCACGTGCTCGACGGGCACGCGGTCGGCCCAGCCGTGGGTCCCCGCGTAGATCACGACGACCTGCTCTTCGACCGGGAGCGGCTCGTTCTGCGGCTGCTTCAGCAGCTCGGTCAGCCGGTAGCCGCGGTCGAGCTGGGCCTGGGACACGCGGTCGAGCTCCGAGCCGAAGGTCGCGAAGGCCTCGAGCTCGCGGAACTGCGCGAGGTCGAGCTTGAGGGTCCCCGACACCGAGCGCATGGCGCGGACCTGGGCCGCGCCGCCCACCCGGGACACCGAGTTGCCCACGTCGATGGCCGGGCGGATGCCCGAGTAGAAGAGGTCCGACTGGAGGTAGATCTGCCCGTCGGTGATGGAGATCACGTTGGTCGGGATGTAGGCGGAGATGTCCCCGGCCTTGGTCTCGATGATCGGCAGCGCCGTGAGCGAGCCGCCTCCGAGCTCGTCGGAGAGCTTCGCCGCCCGCTCGAGGAGCCGGCTGTGCAGGTAGAAGACGTCCCCGGGGTAGGCCTCGCGGCCGGGCGGGCGGCGCAGGAGGAGCGAGATCTGGCGGTAGGCCTCGGCCTGCTTGGAGAGGTCGTCGTAGACGACGAGGGCGTCCTCGCCGTGCTCCATCCAGTGCTGCCCCATCGCGCACCCCGCGTAGGGGGCGAGGTACTTGAAGGGCGCGGGGTCGCCCGCCGACGCGACGACGACCACCGTGTACTCGAGGGCGCCGAAGCTCTCGAGGGTGCTCACCGTCTGGGCGACCGAGGAGTTCTTCTGCCCGACGGCGACGTAGATGCACTTCACGCCGGTGTCGCGCTGGTTCAAGATGGTGTCCACCGCGATCGTCGTCTTGCCCGTCTTGCGGTCGCCGATGATGAGCTCGCGCTGGCCGCGGCCGATCGGGGTCATCGAGTCGATCGCCTTCACGCCCGTCTGGAGCGGCTGGGCGACCGGCTGGCGTCCCACGATCCCCGGAGCCTGCACCTCGAGACGGCGGGTCGCCTCGGTCGAGACCGGGCCCTTGCCGTCGATGGGCTCGCCGAGCGCGTTCACGACCCTGCCCAGCAGCGCGTCGCCGACGGGCACCGAGAGGATCCGGCCGGTCGCCTTCACGACCTGCTCCTCCTCGAGGTTGTCCACGTCGCCGAGCACGACGGCGCCGATCGTGTCCTCGTCCAGGTTCAGCGCGAGGCCGAGCGTCCCGTCCTCGAACTCGAGCAGCTCGTTCACCGCGGCGCGCGGGAGCCCCGACACGCGCGCGATGCCGTCGCCCACCTCCACGATCCGCCCGATCTGCTCGGCGCCGACCTCCCCGGTGAACTCGGCGACGTGCCGCCGGAGTGCCTGGGTGATCTCCTCGGCGTTGATGGTCAGCTCTGCCATGTCAGCTCCCTCTGGTCCCCTCGTTGCCACCGACGTCCCCGTCGTGGCGCCCGTCGTCCTGCCGCGCACCGCCCGGGCCGCCCGGCGCCCCGTGCGCGGCGCGCTCGGCCCGGCCGAAGCCGAGATCCGTCCAGCCGCCGGCCACGACGTGCTCGCGCAGCCGGTCCAGCCTGCCGCGCGCCGTCGCGTCCAGGCGCAGGTCCCCGATCTCGACGTCCACCCCCGCGAGCAGCGCCGGGTCGACCGTGACCTGCAGCTCGACGGGCGAGCCCGCCAGACGGGAGAGCCGCTCGGAGAGGTCCCGGCGCGCCTGGTCGTCGACCTCCTGGCCGGAGCGGACCCGGGCGACCCGCCACCCGCGGGCGCCGGCCACCTGCTCCACCAGCCAGTCCAGCGTCCCCACCAGGTCGCGGGGCCGCCCACCCGTGACGGCGTAGGTGGCGAGGCGCACGGTCGCGGGGTGCGCCTTGGTCCCGAGCAGGTCCTCGACGACGGCGCGCCGGGCGGCGGCCGGGAGGTCGCGGTCGGTCAGCGCGCCGCGAAGCTCCGGCGTGGCGTCCACGACCCGGGCGAACCGGAAGAGCTCGTCCTCGACGGTCTCGAGCTCGGCGACGGCCAGCTCCTGCAACACGGCCTGCGCGTAGCCCCCGACCCGCTCGCGCGCGGCGCGGTGGCCGAGCGGCTCCTCCGGCCGGTCCTCGCCCTCTGCGACCTGGCGGAGCCGGGTGGCGAGCCACCCGAGCGCAGACGGCACGTCCTGGGCGCGCACGGCCCCCGCCGCGTAGGCGCACAGGCGCGCCGCCGGCGCGCTCACCTTGCCCGACAGCAGGTCGGCGAGCACCGCACGGCGCGCGCGCGGGCCGATGGCCACGTCGGTCATGGCCGCGTGGAGCTCGGCGTCGCGCCGCACCAGCCGCTCCACCGCCGCCACGTCCTCGGCGAGCGCCGCGCGGGCATCGGGACCCGACGCGTCGGGGCCGTCGAGCACGGCCGCGGTGTAGCCCTCGAGACTGGGGTTCACGGCTCGGCGTCGGCAGCCGCCGCGGCGGTCGCGCTCTCGTCCCCGGTCTCCCGGGCGAGGGCGTCGATCGCCTCCTGGACGAGGTCGCGGTGCGCGGCCCGGTCCATCTCGCGCCCGATGATCCGCTCGACCACCTCGACGACGAGCTCGCCGAGGTGCTGCGCAGCCTCCTCCAGCGCGCGCTGGCGCGCCAGGCGGACCTCGGCGTCCGCGCTCGTCACCAGCCGCTCGTACTCGCGCTGCCCGCGCTCGCGGGCCTCCTCGGCGAGCCGCTCGGCGGTGCGCTGAGCCTGCTCGACGATCTCGCGTGCTTGGGCGCGGGCGTGCTCGAGCGCGGCGCGGCGGTCGGCGTCGGCCGCCTCGGCGTCCGCCTTGGCGCGGTCCGCTGCGGCGAGCTCGTGGCGGATGGCCTCCTGGCGCTCCGAGAGCATGCGGTTGAGCGGCGGGAGGACGTACTTGGCGACGAAGGCGAGCACGACCACGAAGGCGACGAGCTCAGCGATGAACGTCCCGTTCGGGACGATGAAGACGTTCGAGCTCAGCATCGGAGTTCCGGCCGGTCCGTCGCTACTTCTTGTAGAGCACGAAGATGAACAGGACGCAGAAGGCCAGGTTGATGAAGTACATCGCCTCGACCAGGCCGACCGTGAGGAACATGATCGTGAACAGGCGGCCCTGCGCCTCGGGCTGGCGGGCCACACCGGCGATGGTCTGGCTTCCCGCCAGGCCGTCGCCGATGGCGGCGCCGATGGCGCCCCCGCCGAGCGCGAGCCCGCCGCCGATCATGGCCCCGGCGAGCTGGGTCGGATATGTGCCCGTGTGTGCCATTGCTAGCTATCTCCTCCCTTGACGGAATCCGAAGAACGTGCTCAGTGCTGGTCCGCCGTCGACATGGCGGTGTCGAAGTACAGGATCGTGAGCAGGCTGAAGATGAATGCCTGGATCGGGCCGATGAGGAAGACGTCGAAGATCTTCCACACGACGTCGAAGGCGAACGTGAGGGCGTCGCCGATCGGGACGGCGCCCAGCTTCCACGCCCCGAGCGCGGCGATCAGCGTGAGCATGAGCGCGCCCGAGAACAGGTTGCCGAAGAGCCGGAGGGCGAGGGTGACCGGGCGCGCGATCTCCTCCACCAGGTTGATGAAGAGGTTGGCCGGCATGAGGTACTTGGGGAACGGCTGCAGCAGGTAGTGGCGGACGTAGCCGGCGATCCCGCGGCTGCGCACGGACGCGGCGTGGACGAGCACGATCACGAAGATCGCGAGCGCGGCCGGCAGGTTCACGTCCGCGGTGGGCGGCCCGAGGATGGCGTACTTGCTCCCGATTGTGAAGATCTCGAAGAAGTTGGCGACGAAGATGAACACGAACAACGCGACGGCGAGCGGGACGATCGCCATCCCGCGCGGGCCGATCGAGTCCGCGAGCTGCTTGCGCACGGCGCTCACGCCCATCTCCCAGGCGAGCTGGAACTTCCCCGGCACGCCGCTCGTCGCCTGTCGGCGAAGGAGGAGCCCGAGCACCCCGACCACGACGACCGCCGCCCCGGTCGCCCACAGCGTGTCCAGGTCCATCGGCAGCCCGAAGACCCGGACGACGATGTGGTCGCCGACGGTGATGTCCACCGCCACGAGCGACCGGAGCCCGATGAGCGCCCCGCCGGTCCCCATCGTCAGGCGAGCCCTCCGCCGCCCGCCGGGTCGCCGACGTCCGCCGACGCGGCGGCACCGGCCTTGAGCATCGCCCGCGTCACGTTGGCGAGCAGCAGGAACTGGAAGAGGGCGAGGCCCCCCACCATGCCGAGGCCGAGCGGGGTCACGAACCAGGCGAGGACGAGCGCCACCGCCGTCATCGCCATGAGCCGCCCGAGCGTGTTCATCGCCAGGGGCCGGCGCTTGTTGGCCTCGGCGCGCCGGCCGACCTTCAGCACGGAGCGGACCACCAGGCGGAAGTTGCCCATCCCGAGGGCGAGGCCGATGCACAGCCCGAGCGCGGCCCACGTCTGGTTGACGAAGAGCAGCACCACGAGGCCCACCACGCCCGCCACGAGGGCGCCGAGCATGGTGCGACGCGCCACCGCGGCGACGTCGGGCAGTTGGAAGCGGTCGAACATGTCGTCTTTCTTCTCAGGCCCCGCCCCGCGCGCCGGCCCCGGCGGCGGGTGCCCACGCCGGAGGATCGCCTGGCGCCCGGAACGTCCCGCTGGTCAGAGGTACTTGCGGAACTGGTTCACGGCGATGAGGACCGCACACAGTACACCGAACGCGAGGCCCGCCACCGTGAACCACGGAAGGGTCCCCGCCGCGGCGTCGATCGCGTAGCCGATGCCGCCCGCCGCGACGATCGAGATGGCGCACGCCGTGCCGACCCAGAAGAGGTCGCCGAAGGTCGGCTGCCGCCTGCCGGCGCCCCCTGCGGGGGCGGTCGGTGGCGGGTGCGGTGGCGGGTCCTGCGCCATGGCCCGCTCCGGGCGCGTCAGGCCGGATGGAGGTGCGCTGCACCAGGTCGGCTCCCTGCGTTCACGCGACCGAGCGCGCGCTCGGGAGCGGCCGCCGTCCCGGCCCGTGGCCGGCGGCCCGGTGGGGGCTGGACACGGCGGCCATCATTCCATCCCCTGGTCCGGCTCGGCAAAACGGTCGCTCGGGACCCGCTGCGGCTGCCCGGCGGGAGCGGGGCGGCGGGGCGCGGCGTGCCGGGGTGCGGCGTGCCGGGGGCCGCGCGCCCGCAGGGCGCCGCGCGCAGGGGCGAGGCCGTCGGCGCCCTCGGGGGCGCCCGCCGAGGAGGCGACGCCGGCGGTCCCGGGCGCTCCGTCCACGGCCTCGAGTGCTCCGTCGGCGGCGGCCGGGTCCACCTGGCGGCGAAGGTCGGGGTGGAACCAGGTCACCAGGCCGACCGCGAGCAGGGCGACGCCGAGGGGGATGAACGGGTTCAGGGCGTGCACGAAGAGTGGGAAGAGGATGAAGCCCGACAGGATGGCCGTCCACGCCCACAGGATGACCACGGTGCGGCGGTGCCCGTGGCCGAGCCGGAGCAGGCGGTGGTGGATGTGGTCCTTGTCCGGCGTGTGGAATCCGGTGCCCCGAGCCGTGCGGCGGACGAAGGCGAAGGCCATGTCGAGGATCGGGACCCCGAGGATGAAGACGGGGATGAGCAGGGGTGCGAAGAAGAAGTAGGTGTTCCCGGTCGTGGGCCGGTATGTCGGGATGCGCCCGCCGATGACCATGGTGGACGCCGACATGAGGAGCCCGAGGAAGAGCGCGCCGGAGTCCCCCATGAACATCTTGGCGGGGTGGAAGTTGAACGGCAGGAACCCGAGGCAGACCCCGCAGGCCACGACCGCCACCAGCGGGCCGATGTTTGTCTTGGACAGCACCCCCATCTGCATCAGCTTCAGCCCGTAGACGGCGAGGGCTCCCCCGCCGATCGCCACGACGCCCGCGGCCAGGCCGTCGAGGCCGTCGATGAGGTTGACGGCGTTCGTCAGGGCGATCACCCACAACGCCATGATGAGCGGCGTGATCCCCGGGGTGAGCGAGACCACCCCGCCGAAGGGCACCTTGAACCAGTACAGGGTGACCCCGAGGAAGTACAGGATCGTCGCGGCCAGCACCTGCCCGGCCATCTTGGCCGGTGCGGACATGTCCCGCGCGTCGTCGACGAGGCCCACCCCGAAGATGGCCGCCGCCGCGAGGACCACGCCGAGCGGCTCGGAGGAGCCGGCGAAGACGGCGTGCAGCCCGTGCAGCGCGGATGCCACCGCCATGGCCGCGAGGAACCCCACGAACATCGCCGGGCCCCCGCCGTAAGGGGTGGTCCGCGCGTGGACCTTGCGGTCCCCGGGGAGCGCCACGTACCCGAAGCGGCGGGAGAGCCAGGCGGCGGGCCACGCGCCGAGGGCGGTCACCGCGGCCGCCACCGCGAGGACCACGCCGTACCACCCGTACCACGGCATGCGCCCGCCCCGATTCGCCGCTGGGTCAGCCGGTGCCCGCCCCGAGCCCCGCGTACGGCGGGAACTCGGCGCACAGCGCGCGGACCTCGGCGCGCACCGCCGCGACCTCGGCCTCCTCGCCCCGGCCGCGCAGGGTCCGTCCGATCAGAGCGGCGATCCGGGCCATCTCGCCCTCGCGCATGCCCGCCGTCGTCTCTGCGGCGGAGCCCAGCCGGAGCCCCGAGGTCACGAACGCAGAGCGCGGGTCGTCGGGGATGGTGTTGCGGTTGCAGGTGATGCCCGCCCGGTCGAGGACCTCCTGGGCCTCCTTGCCGGTGAGCTCGGGGTCGAAGGCGCGCAGGTCGACGAGCAGCATGTGGTTGTCGGTGCCCCCCGACACCAGCCGGAACCCCTCGGCGACCAGCGCCTCGCCGAGCGCGCGGGCGTTGGCCACCACCTGTCTGGCGTAGGCGGAGAACGCCGGGGACTGCGCCTCGGCGAAGGCGACCGCCTTGGCCGCGACCACGTGCTCGAGCGGGCCGCCCTGGAGCCCGGGGAACACGGCGCTGTCGATCGCCTTGGCGAGGTCGGCCCGGCACAGGATGGCCCCGCCGCGCGGCCCGCGCAGCGTCTTGTGGGTGGTGAGGGTCACCACGTCGGCGACCCCGACCGGGCTCGGGTGGGCCCCGCCGGCGACGAGGCCCGCCGGGTGCGCCATGTCGAAGAGGAAGAGCGCCCCGACGGCGTCGGCGATCTCCCGGAACGGCGCAGGGTCGATCGTCCGGGCGTAGGCGGTCGAGCCGGCGACGACGAGCTTGGGCTGCTCGCGCTTGGCGAGGTCCGCCACCTGGTCGAAGTCGATGACCTCCCCGGGGTGCGCCGGGTCGTCGGAGGCGGGGGTCACCCCGTAGGAGACGAAGCGCCAGATCTTGGAGGTGATCGACGCCGGCGAGCCGTGGGTGAGGTGGCCGCCGTGGTCGAGCCGCATGGCAAGGATCGTGTCGCCCGGCTGGAGCAGGGCCGTGTAGACGGCCAGGTTGGCGTTGGCCCCGGCGTGCGGCTGCACGTTGGCGTGGTCGGCGCCGAAGAGGGCCTTCGCCCGTTCCCGGGCGAGGTCCTCCACCTCGTCGACCACGAAGTTCCCCCCGTAGTACCGGCGGTGGGGGTAGCCCTCTGCGTACTTGTTCGTGAGGACCGACCCGGTCGCCGCGAGCACCGCGGGGGACGTGAAGTTCTCCGAGGCGATGAGCTGGAGGGTCGTCGACTGGCGCTCGACCTCCTCGCCGAGCAGGCGGGCCACCTCGGGGTCTCCGCCGAGCCATGCCGAGAAGACCGAGGCGCTCGCGGGCATGTCGCCACTCTACCGGTGGCGACCGCACGCTCCCTGGCCGGCCGCCAGGTCCCGGCCGCCAGGTCCCGGCCGAGGGGCCACCAGGTCCCGGCCGCCAGGTCCCGGCCGAGGGGCCGTAAGGCCCGGTGCCCTCGCCCGTTCTCCCGGCGTGGGACGGAGCGACCGGCCTCGTCTGCCGCTCCTCGCACGGTGTTGACGACAGTTGAGGAACGGCAACCGCCGTCGGGAAGGAGAACCCCATGAGACCACTGGCGCCACTGGCTGCGGTGCTCGCCGCAGCCGTCGGCCCGATGACCGCCCTCGGGCTGGCGAGCCCCGCCGAGGCGGCGACCACGACATGGAGCGCCACGGCGACCCAGGGCGTGCCCACGCCGAACGGCGCGACGGTGCTCGGGCCGCTCGCCGCGTCTGCACCGGTCGACGTGACCGTCGGCCTCGCCCTCCGGCACCGGGCGACACTCGACAACTTCATCGTGGACGCGTCGACACCCTCCTCGAGCGAGTACGGGGCGGCGTACACACCGGCGGCCTTCACCGCCACCTACGGGCCGACCGCGTCCTCGGTCGACGCGGTCGTGAGCTACCTCGAGAGCAAGGGCTTCACCGACGTGACCGCGAGCTCGAACAACCTGCTCGTGAGCGCGGCCGGCACGGCGGCCGACGCCGAGCAGGCGTTCCACACCTCGATCACCGAGTACCGGCTCGGCGGCGCGGACGTCTACGCCAACTCGTCCGCCGCGATGGTGCCCTCCAGCCTGTCGGGGACCGTGGTCGGGGTCCTCGGCCTGAACGACGTGTTCAAGGCCACCCCCACCCACGTCGCCGTCAAGCGGGGGACAACACCCAACCTGGTCGGCGAGTACACGCCGGCAGGCTTCCAGAAGGCCTACGGGGCGACCGGGACCTCGACGGGGAGCGGCACCGCCATCGCCACCATCTCGGCGGGCGCGATGACAGCGGTGATCAAGAACCTCCGGGTCGCCGAGAAGGCGTTCAACCTCCCCCAGGTCCCCGTGACCGTGGAGTACGCCGGGATCGAGACCCCCTCGACACCGACAGCCAACGTCGAGTGGGACCTCGACAGCCAGTACGCGACGGGCATGGCCCAGGACGTCTCGCACTTCTACTTCTACGACGCGTCGACCCTCACGGACTCGGACCTCGCGCTCGACTTCAACAAGTGGGCGAGCCAGGACCTCGCCAAGGCCGCGAGCGCGTCGCTCGGCGAGTGCGAGTTCGACGCCTACCTCGACGGGTCGATGGTCATCGACGACGAGATCTTCGCCGAGGCGGCCGCCCAGGGCCAGACCATGTTCGCCAGCTCGGGCGACACCGGCGCGTCCTGCGCCGTCGAGGGCACCAACGGCGTGCCGGACTCGGGTCCCCCGTTCGTCAACTACTTCGCCTCGTCGCCCTACGTGGTCGGGGTCGGCGGGACGATGCTCGTCACCAAGGCGACAGGCAGCTACGACTTCGAGACGTCCTGGGACGCCGGCGGCGGCGGGCTGAGCCAGTTCGAGTACCGCCCGTACTGGCAGAAGGAGGTCATGCCGGTCACCGACGGCACGACCGGTGACCGCGGCGTGCCCGACATGGCGATGGACGCCGACCCGACAACGGGCGCCAAGGTCTACACGGGCAGCACGACACCGCTCTACTCCTCCACAGGATGGGAGGGCGTCGGCGGCACGAGCCTGTCCGCCCCGCTCGCCCTCGGCACCTGGGCCCGGATCGAGTCCACCTACTCCAACCGCCTCGGCTTCGCGGCCCCCGTGCTCTACGGCGTCTACCTCAAGGGGTCGTGCAACCAGACACTCTCCACCCTCGAGGAGATCTGCACGACGCCGGCGCTGCACGCCCCCGTCGCCGGGGACAACGGCCTGTACCCCGAGACCCCGGGCTACAACTACGACACCGGCCTCGGGACCTTCGACACGGCGGCCATGGTGAGCGCCGTGAAGCCCTTCGTCCCTGCAGCGAGCCGCAAGCCAGCTCCGGGCTCGCCGCCGCCCCCTCCCCCTCCGGGGCGCTGACGGCAGCCTGAACGGCCCCCCGTGGGGCACGGGCACGGCGGGCGGCACGGAGCCGCCCGCCGTGCCGCGTCCGGGACGCGAGTGCGCCGTCTCAGCGCAGCGACGCCTCGATCCAGGCCCAGGGGAGGGCGCCCTCCCGCACGCAGACAGGAGGCGTCGCCGTGCAGTCGACCACCGTCGAGGGCGTCCCGTCGCAGGTGCCGCCGTCGACGACGAGGGCGACGCCCGTGCCCTCGAAGGCGGCGACCACCTCCGCCGCCGTCGTGCACGGGGGCGAGCCGTGGCGGTTGGCGCTCGTCGTGGCGAGCGGGCCGGCCTTGCGGCAGAGGGCCCGGGCGAAGCGGTGGCGGGGCTCGCGCAGCCCGACGGTCCTGCCGTCCCCGCCGAGGCACGCCCCGAGGGCCGGGTCGACCGGCACGATGACGGTCAGCGCGCCCGGCCAGAACCGCGCGGCGAGCGCGGCGGCCGGGCGCGGCCAGCTCGTGGCGACCTCACGCGCCTGGCGCCACCGCCCGACGAGCACGGGGAGCGCCAGGCCGGGCGGGCGGTCCTTGGCCGCGAAGACCGCCGCCATCGCGTCGGGACGCCCGATGCTCGCGGCGAGCCCGTAGACGGTGTCGGTCGGGATGGCGACGACGTGGCCCGCCCCGAGCGCCTCGGCGGCCGCGTCGATCGTGGCGGGGTCCCTCGCGTCGAGGACCGCCGGGGGTCGGGGGGTCATCGCCGGGCGACCACCGCGCGCGCCATCCCCGCCAGGTCGTGCTCGACCCGGACCTCTGCGTACCCGGCCGCCGCGGCGAGACGCGCGGCGGGGCCGGCGTGGTGCGGGGCCATCTCGACGACCGCCGCGCCGCCGGGCACGAGCCAGCCGACGGCACCGGCGAGCACGGCCTCGACGTCGGCGAAGCCGGGCGTCCCGTCGCGCCCCGCCGCGGCGACCAAGGCGCCGCGCGGCTCGCGGCGGACATGGGGCTCGAGGTCCTGCCACTCCTCCTCGGCGACGTAGGGGGGGTTCGAGACGACGAGGTGCAGCCCGGCGCGCCAGGCGGGGTCGAGCGCGTCGTACCAGCTCCCCTGGCGCAGCTCGACCTGGCGCGCGACGTGGGGGTGGCGGCCCGCGACCCGGGCGAGGTTGGCGGCGGCGAGCTCGAGGGCCGAGGGGTCGCGGTCGGTCGCCGCCACCCTGAGCGCGAGCTGGGACCCGAGCTCGGCCGCGATCGACAGGGCGACGGCCCCGGTCCCCGTCCCGAGATCGGCCACGCGCAGCGACGAGCGGGGCGGGAGGGCGGCAGCGAGGCGCCTCGCCTCGTGGAGGGCGACCTCCACCACCTGCTCGGTCTCCGGACGCGGGATGAGGGCGCGGGGGTCCACGAAGAGCTCGAGGGTCCGGAACTGCCAGGATCCGAGCACGTACTGGAGGGGCTCCCCGCCGCGGCACCGCTCCACCATCGCGTCGAGCGCCGCGCGCGCGTCCTCGTCGGCGACGGCCGCATCGCCGAGGACCTCCTCGAGCATCCAGCGCGCCTCGCGCGCCGAGCCGAGCCGTTCGGCGAGGGCGGCCTGCAGCGCCGCGCGCGGCGTCGCCCGGCCGGCCGGGGCCCCGGCCGTGACGCCCAGCGCGGCGCCCGGGGCGGCTCCGGATCTCACCCGCTCGCTCCTTCGAGCTGGCGGGCGCGCTTGTCGGCCATGAGCGCCTCGGTGAGCCCGTCGAGGTCGCCCTGGAGGACCTGGTCGAGCTTGTAGAGGGTGAGGTTCAGCCGGTGGTCGGTGACCCGGTTCTCGCGGAAGTTGTACGTCCGCACCTTCTCGGCGCGCCCGCCCCCGCCGACCTGGCTGCGGCGCTGGGCAGCCAGCTCCCGGTCCCTGCGCTCCTGCTCGGCCTTGAGCAGACGGGCCCGCAGCACGGTCATGGCCTTGGCCCGGTTCTGGATCTGGCTCTTCTCGTCCTGCATCGCGACCACGATGCCGGTGGGGAGGTGCGTGATCCGCACGGCGGAGTCGGTCGTGTTGACGGACTGGCCGCCCGGGCCGGTGGAGCGGTACACGTCGATCTTGAGGTCGGCGGGGTCGATCTGCACGTCGACCTCGCCCGCTTCCGGGAGCACGGTGACGGTCGCCGAGGAGGTGTGGACCCGACCCTTGGACTCGGTGACCGGGACGCGCTGGACGCGGTGCGGACCGGCCTCGTGCTCGAGGCGGGCCCAGGCGTCGGCGCCCTTGACGACGAAGACCACCTCGTTCAGCCCGTCGCGCTCCGACGGGCTCTCCGAGAGCACCTCGACGTGCCAGCCCCGGCGCGCCGCGTACCGCAGGTACATGTCGAACAGGTCGCGGGCGAACAGGTTGGCCTCCTCCCCGCCCTCGGCGCCCCGGATCTCGACGATCACGTTGCGCCCGTCGTTGGGGTCCTTGGGCAGGAGCAGGACGCTCAGGCGCGCGCCCAGCTCCTCGATCCTCGACTCGGCGCTCTGGACCTCCTGGAGCGCCGCGTCGCGGTCCTCGGCCGTCGACTCCTCGAGCAGCTGACGTGCGACGTCGAGGTCCTCGCGCGCGCCGCGAAGCTCCCGCCAGGTCGCCACCACCTCGCCGAGCTCCTTGTGGCGCCGCGACAGCGCACGCAGGCGCGCGGGGTCGCCCGCGGTGGCGGGGTCTGCGAGCTCCGACTCGACGACGACGAGCTCGTCTTCGAGCGCGTCGAGGCGCGCGTCGAGCGGCGGGGTGTGCGGCTCAGTCACGTGACCTCGGTCCGGCACGGCGCCCGGCGCGCGGCCGGGACCGGCTCAGCTCTTCTGCGCGGCCTTCTTGGCGGTCCGCCGGCCGTAGCGGCGCTGGAACCGCTCGACGCGACCGCCGGAGTCGACGAGCTTCTGCTTGCCGGTGAAGAAGGGGTGGCACTCGTTGCACAGCTCGACGTGCAGGTCGGGCTTGGTCGAACGGGTCGTGAACGTGTTGCCGCACGAGCAGTGGACCGTGGCCTGGACGTAGGTGGGGTGGATGTCTGCCTTCATGGTTGCTTCCTCTTGTCGTGTCCGGTGGGATCGTCTCGCCGCGGCCCGGCAGGGTCCCCGAGGCCGATCGAAGGCCCCCGCGGGGATGCGGGTCAGTTCCCCGGGGTCGGCCCCTTTGCGATCTCGGCGAGGAACTCGTCGTTGCTCTTGGTGGTCCGCAGCTTGTCCATGAGCAGCTCGAGGCCGGCCGCCGCGTTGCCCTCGCTCGCCAGGGCGTTAAGGACCCGGCGGAGCTTCCAGACCTGCTGGAGCTGGCCGCGGTCGAAGAGGAGCTCCTCGTGGCGCGTGGAGCTGGCGTTCACGTCGATCGAGGGGTAGAGCCGCCGCTCGGCGAGCCGGCGGTCGAGGCGCAGCTCCATGTTGCCCGTCCCCTTGAACTCCTCGAAGATCACCTCGTCCATCTTCGAGCCCGTCTCGACCAGCGCCGTCGCGAGGATCGTGAGCGAGCCGCCCTCTTCGATGTTGCGGGCGGCGCCGAAGAACTTCTTGGGCGGGTAGAGCGCGCCGGAGTCCACGCCGCCGGACATGATCCGTCCGGTCGCCGGCTGGGCGAGGTTGTAGGCGCGGGCGAGCCGGGTGATCCCGTCGAGGATGATGACCACGTCGCGCTTCAGCTCGACGAGGCGCTTCGCCCGCTCGATGGCGAGCTCTGCGACGGCGGTGTGCTCGTCGGAGGGACGGTCGAAGGTGGACGCCACCACCTCGCCCTTCACCGACCGTCTCATGTCGGTGACCTCCTCGGGGCGCTCGTCCACGAGGAGGACCATGAGGTGCACCTCGGGGTTGTTCGCCTCGATGGAGTGCGCGATCTGCTTCATGACCGTGGTCTTGCCCGCCTTGGGCGGCGACACGATCAGGCCCCGCTGGCCCTTGCCGATGGGCGAGAGCAGGTCCACGATCCGGGCGGTGACGTCGTCCTTGGCCCCGGGCATCTCGAGGACCAGCTTCTCGTCGGGGAAGAGCGGCGTGAGGTCCTCGAAGCGAGGGCGCTGGCGGGCCGCCTCGGGGTCCAGGCCCGAGACCCGGTCGATGCGAAGGAGCGCCGGGTACTTCTCGTTGCTCGAGGCCGGGCGGCACGCGCCTTCGACGTAGTCACCCTTGCGCAGGGCGAAGCGACGAGCCTGGCTGATCGACACGTACACGTCCTTGGGCGAGGGCAGGTAGCCGTCGCAGCGCAGGAAGCCGTAGCCCTCGTCGCGCAGGTCGAGGAGGCCGCGGACCTCGACGAGCTCGCCCTGGTAGGCGCCCTCCTGCCCGGGGGCGCCCTGGAGGTCCCGCTCGACGCCACCGGCGCCCCGCTCCCGCCCGCGGCGGCGGCGGTTCCGCCTGTTGCCGGGCTCGACGCCACCGGGCTGCTGGTGCCGGCCCGGCTGGCGCTGCACCTGGCGGGTCCCGGCGCCGTTCGCCGAGCCGGTCTCCTCGGTCCCCGAGGACCGCGCCTCGGCGGTGGAGCCGTTGGCGGCGTGCCCCGACGGCGCCTGCTCGGCGGTGGGCGCCTGCTCGGGCTCGGTGGGCGCGTGCTCGGGCTCGGTGGGCGCCTGCCGGGTGGCGGCGTGGTCGGTCGTCGCCGCGCCCGTGGCGTGGTCGCTGGCCGCCGCGCCCGTGGCGTGGTCGCTGGCCGCCACCCCGGGGTTCGCCGCGGCGGGCTCGGGGGGCGCGCCGTGACCGTTGGACCCGTTCCCCGCGGCGCCCGGGCTTGCCGGCGCCGTCACGCCGGCCGCCTCGAGGATGCGGTCGATGATGTCGGACTTCTTCGTGCGCGAGGTCGTCTTCAGCGACATCGCCTGGGCGATCGCATGGAGCTCGTCGCGCTCCTTGCCCTCGAGCACCGACCGTTCGAGCTGCTGTTCGGCAGTCATCGGTCTCCTATCTCCTGATGGGTCGCGCGAGCCGTGCAACGAGCCCCGCCGCGCGAGTACGGAACGCGGGTGGAGGACGAGCGTTGGCAGGCCTGCTCCCGCGTACCACCGGTGGCGTCAGGTCGGGACCGGCTTTGGGACCGGCGACCAGTGCGCCGTTGCCCGGTGGGATGCACCCATCGTAGCCGCTGGCTCCGGTCGCGGCAACAACTCCCTCCGCTCAGCTCCTCCGCTCAGCTCCTCCGCTCAGCGTCCGAGGGCCCGCAGCACCGCGTCGAGGTCCGCGTCGACCACCTGGGGCGGGGTGGCCTGTCCCACCGCGAGGTCGGGGTCCTTCAGGCCGTGACCGGTCAGCACGCACACCACCGTCGAACCGGCCGGGACCTCCGCGCGCAGGAGCCCCGCGACCGAGGCGGCGGAGGCGGCCTCGCAGAACACCGCCTCCTCCCGGGCGAGCAGGCGGTAGGCGTCGAGGATCTCCCGGTCGCTCACCGCCGACACCGAGCCCCCCGACTCGGCGACGGCGGCCGTCGCCGCGTACCAGTTGGCCGGGTTCCCGATCCGGATGGCCGTCGCGACGGTGTCGGGCTCCGCCACCGGACGGCCGAGGACGATCGGTGCGGCCCCCTCGGCCTGGAAGCCGAGGAGCTTGGGGAGCTTCGAGGTCCGCCCGGCCGCCCTGTACTGCAGGTAGCCGTGCCAGTGGGCCGTGATGTTGCCGGCGTTGCCGACCGGCATGCACTGCACGTCCGGCGCGCGCCCGAGGGCGTCGACGATCTCGAAGGCCGCGGTCTTCTGCCCCTCGAGGCGGTGGGCGTTGACCGAGTTCACGACGACCGCGGGGACGTGCGCGCTGAGCGAGCGCGCGACCTCGAGGGCCCGGTCGAAGTTCCCGCGCAGCTGCAGGACCCGTGCACCGTGGGCGAGGGCCTGGGCGAGCTTGCCGAGCGCGACGAACCCGTCGGGGATGAGCACGACGCACTCGAGGCCGGCCCTCGCCGCGTAGGCGGCCGCAGACGCCGACGTGTTGCCGGTCGAGGCGCAGACCACCGCCTTGGCGCCCTCCTTGACGGCCTTGGAGATGGCGACGGTCATGCCGCGGTCCTTGAACGACCCCGTCGGGTTGGCGCCCTCGACCTTGAGCCACACCGAGGCACCCACCCGCTCCGAGAGGCTCGGCGCGGGCAGGAGCGGCGTGCCCCCTTCGAGAAGCGACACCACCGGGTCGCCCGCTGTCACGTCGAGCAGGTCGCGGTACTCCTCGACGATCCCGCGCCAGCCCGCACCCGGCTGCACCTCAGTGCCCCCGGCGGGGAGCGCCCGCCACCTTGATCGGAGCGCCGTCGTCGGCGCCGATGACCCGAAGGACGCTCCCCACCCGCACCACCGTGTCGATCTCCGACAAGTCGCCGAGCGTGGCGCGCACGTCGCCCTCGCGTGCGTCGTGGGTGAGGAACACGAGGCGTGCCCCTGTGCCCAACCCGTCCTGCTCCATCGCTCGGATCGACACGCCGTGGGCGCCGAACGCCGCTGCGACCGCGGCGAGCACGCCGGGGCGGTCGAGGACGTCGAGGCTGATGTAGAAGGCGGAGCGCAGGTCGTCGACGGGCCGGACCCGCGTCGTGCGGCGGCGGGGCGGCGGGGCATGGGCGCCCGCCATCAGGTTGCGGGCCGCGTCGATGAGGTCGCCGAGCACCGCGCTCGCCGTCGGCGCGCCGCCTGCCCCCCTGCCGTAGAGCATGAGCTCGCCGGCGGCGTCGCCCTCGACGAAGACCGCGTTGAACGGCCCGCGCACCGAGGCGAGCGGATGGCTCGCCGGGACCATCGCCGGATGGACTCGGATCGACACGTCGGGCCCCCCGTCGACGAGCTCCGCGACGGCGAGCAGCTTGATGACGTAGCCGAGCCGCTGCGCGAAGTCGACGTCGGTCGACCGGACGCCGGTGATGCCCTCGCGCCAGACCGTCGTCCCGAGGACGTCGCTCCCGAAGGCGAGGCCGGCCAGGATCGCCGCCTTGGCGGCCGCGTCCTCGCCGGACACGTCCGAGGAGGGGTCCCGCTCGGCGAGGCCGAGCTCCTGGGCCTCGGCCAGGGCCTCCGCGTAGTCCATGCCGTCGTCGGCCATGCGAGTGAGGATGTAGTTGGTCGTCCCGTTCACGATGCCCATCACCCGAAGGACGCGTTCGCCGGCCAGGGACTCGCGCAGGGGCCGCACCACCGGGATGGCGCCCGCCACCGCCGCCTCGTACAAGAGGTCGACCCCGTTGGCGGAGGCCACCTCGGCCAGCTCGGCCCCTGCCTGGGCCAGGAGCACCTTGTTGGCGCTGACCACGGGCCTCCCGGAGCGCAGCGCAGCTTCGACGAGGGCGCGCGCCGGATCGAGCCCCCCGATGAGCTCGACGACGACGTCGACGTCCGCCCGCTCCACGAGCCCCTTGGCGTCGTCGGTGAACAGGGCGCGCAGCGCCTCGGGCGCGGCCCGCCGCCGGCGCAGGTCCGTGACCGCGATCCCCGCCAGCTCGAAGTGGACGCCGGTACGCGTGGCGATCTCCGCGGCACGCGTGCTCAAGAGGTCGGCGACGACCGAGCCGACGTTGCCGTAGCCGAGGAGGGCGACGCGCACGGGCGGCGAGCCGGCGGCTCCTGCGCCGGTCGTTGCGCCGGTCGGTGCGCCGGTCGGTGCGCCGGCCCCGGTGCTGGCCCCTTCCGCCATCCGGTCGAGGCTACTGCCTGGGGCGCTGCGGCCGGGAGCCTGCCCGCTCACGACGCCGCGCGTGCCCGGTGCCGAGCGGTCCGGGGTGACGCGTGCGCCGTCGAACCGTTGCGGACCAGCGTCGATGCACGGGGCGCGCCTGCGCGAACATGGGTGTGCCGCGTCCTGCCACAGCTCGGCGGAGATGCCCGGCACCGTCGCAGCCGGGCAGAGATGGAGGATTCCGTGGGTTCGGGTTCGCGATCGAGGCGGTCGGCAGTGCGGTTCCCGGGTGCGGCTCTGGTCGTCGCGGCGGTCTTCGCCATCGGGTTGAGCGCGTGCTCGTCCGCCCCACCGCGCGCCCACGCACGCACACGGACGCACAAGTCCACCACGACGACCCGCGCGACGTCGACATCCACGACATCGGGCACCACCTCCACCTCCACGACGACCACGGCTCCCCCAACCTCCGCCGCCACGTGCCAGGCCTCGGGGCTGCGGATCTTCGTGTCGGGCCAGGGGGGTGCCGCAGGCACCCAGGAGCTCACGTTCTCCATGGCGAACACCTCCTCGTCCCCCTGCACCACCTACGGCTACCCCGGGATGCTGCTCCTCGCCACAACAGGCAAGGCGCTGCCGACTCGGGTGGTCCGGGGCGGCAGGCTGAACTTCGAGAACGTGGCGCCCTCGCGCGTGACACTCGCCCCGGCGGCCGTCGCCTACTTCAACGTCGGGTTCACCGACGTCCAGACGGACACAACGACGTGCTCCTCCGCCCACCGCGTCGAGGTCACGCCACCGACAAACACGGCGCACGCCGGCGTGGACGACGGGCTCGGCATCTACGCCTGCGACGACGGGACCCTGCACGTCTCGGCGGTCTTCCCCTCGAGCTCGCCGGCCACCCAGACCACCGCCCCGCCCGCCGAGTAGACCCGCCCGCCGAGTAGACCCGCCCGCCGAGTAGAACGGGGGGAGTGCACTACCTGACGCAGTGGTCGTTCGACCCCTTCGTGGTGGCGGTGGCCGTCGTCGTCGCGTGGCACGAGGTGGGGCTCGCGAGGCTCGCGCGACGCTCGAGGCCGGAGCGGACCAGGCGGCGGAGGCAGCGCTCCTTCTACTTCTACGGCGGACTGGCGACCCTGCTCGTCGCCGTGACCTCGCCACTCGACTACTGGGCGGACTCCTACTTCTTCGTCCACATGATCCAGCACGTGGTGCTCATGTTCTTCGCGCCGATGCTCGTCGTCGCAGGCGCGCCGTGGCTCCCCTTGATCCACGCCTTCCCCGTCCGGGTCCGCCGTTCGGTCGGTCGTGCCGTCCTCCTCAGCCCGTGGGCGGCACCCATTCGTGCGACCGGGCGGTTCCTCACGAACGGCCTCGTCGCGGTGATCGCCTTCAACGTCGTGATGGTCGTCTGGCACCTTCCCGGGCCATTCGACCTCGCGGAGACCAACCAGGCGGTGCACATCTGGCTCATGCACGCGAGCTTCTTCGTCGCCGGTGTGTTCTTCTGGGTCCAGATCCTGCCCTCCTACCCCTTCCGCTCGAGGCTCACCTACCTGGCGCGCGCCGGGGCGCTCCTCGGCACGAACGTCGTCATGTTCGTGCTCGCGATGACGCTGAGCATCTTCACGAACCAGTCGTGGTACTCGGTCTACGACCACGTGCACGGCGTCACCCTGTCGCCGTTCCTCGACCAGCAGATCGGCGCTGCCATCCTGTGGGTGTGCGGTGACTTCTGGGCGCTCCCGACGCTCCACTGGGTGGTCCAGCAGGCGGCGCGCGACGAGGGGTCGTTCAGCGGACTGATCGAGCGCGCGCTGCGCAGGCACTCAGGCATCGACTTCGAGCCGGTCCGCCGCGCCTGAACACCCCTGGGCCCTGGGCCGAGCGGGCCGATGCGGCTGTCGACCCCGCTCCCCTCAACGGGCGTGGTACCCCGAGCTGGGATAACCTGACGTGGGCTGGGACACCACGAGGGGTCGGGGAGACCACAAGGGTCGGCAAGACCACAAGGGTCGGCAAGACCACAAGGGGTCGGGGATGACCGATCTGCGGCGACGCAGAGGGCACGGCGTCCGGGGCGCAGCAGGGGCCCTGGGCGCACCAGAGGCCCGGAGTGCAGCAGAGGCCCGGAGCGCAGCAGGCGCCCGGGGACAGCGATCCCGTCATCGCGGGCCTCCTGCCGGAGCACCCGCGCCGCGTGCGCCGGACACCCTCTACCAGCACTACATCGCGGTGGCGTGCGTGATGACCGCGGTCTTCATGGGCGCCATCCCGGGCGTCACCGTGCTCGCTCGCCTCCGGGCGTCGTGGCCGGTCATCTGGACGGTGCTCGTCACGGTGGGCGTCGGCACCGCAGCGTGCGCGTGGGCGCTCCGGGGGCCGTTGGCGCGGCGGAGCGCAGGGCTCGTCGTCCTCTACCTGTGGTCGCTCCTGGACGTGGGCGCGCTCGGTGCCCTCGTCGCCACCAACGGCGGGGAGCGGTCGTGGTACTGGGCCCTCTTCGTGCTGACGACGATCTTCTGCTCCGTCGGGTACCCGATGCGCGGGCAGGTCGCGATCCTCGTCGCGACGCTGGTCACGTTCACGGTGGCGAGCCTGGTCGGCACCCCCTCCCTTCACCCGGTGAGCCTCGTCTGGAAGCTCGGGATCCTCGTCGCGGTCTTCGCCATGGCCAGCTTCCCGGCGCTCGAGCTGCGCAGGCGGACGGCAGCCCAGGAGCGGGCTCGCAAGGAGGCCGACTCCCTGTCCGCCACCCTCGCTCGGCGCGAGTCGTGGTGGCGGTCCCTCATCGAGAAGGCGAGCGACCCCGTGCTCGTCTTCGACCGGACATGGCACGTCACGTTCGCCAGCCCCGCCTTCGAGAACCTCCTCGGCTACTCCGCCGAGGAGGCGGCGTCCCTCGACTTCGAGGCGCTCCTGCACCCCCACGACGTCGAGCGCGCACGCGACGCGCTCGCCGGTCTCCGGTCCGGCACGCATGCCCGGTTCACCTGCCGGTTGCAGGCCAAGCGCGGGAGCTGGCACGACGTCGAGGTCAGCCTCGTGGGGGCGGACGGCGACGGGGACGGCGCATTCGTCGTCAACCTGCACGACGTGACCGAGCGGGTGGCGGTCGAAGCCGAGCTCGTCCACCAGGCGACGCACGACGCGCTGACGGGCCTTGCCAACAGGGCGGCGTTCCACAGCGCGCTCGACGCGTGCGCGTCGATCTCCGCCCGCACCGGTGAGGCCATGTCGATCCTCATGCTCGACCTCGAGAACTTCAAGCAGGTGAACGACACGATCGGCCACGCTGCGGGGGACCAGCTCCTGGTGGAGGTGGGCAGGCGCCTGCTGCGGACCCTTCGCGGCGCCGACGTCGTCGCCCGCCTCGGTGGCGACGAGTTCGCCGCCATCCTCCCCGTCGGCGGGGACGAGCAAGGTGCGGTCGCCGCGGCGAGGCGGGTGCTGCGCACGCTCGACGAGCCCGTCGAGCTGGGCGACCGTCCGTACTGGCTGCGTGGGAGCATCGGGGTCGCCTGCACGTCGTGCAGCGGGACGAGCCCCGAGAAGCTCCTGCAGTGCGCGGACCGGGCCATGTACGAGGCGAAGCGCACGGGGTCGGGCTGGGCGGTCTACGACCCGAGGATGGAGGGGACGGACGCCGCCCGGTTCAGCCTGCTCGGCGAGCTCCGCCGTGCCATCCCTGCAGGGGAGCTCCGGCTGGAGTACCAGCCGAAGATGTCGCCGGGGCTGACGCCGATCGGGCTCGAGGCGCTCGTCCGCTGGCAGCACCCCCAGCGCGGGCTCCTCCCGCCAGCGGTGTTCCTCCCGCTCGCCGAGGAGAGCGGCCTCGTCCGTGCGATCACCGGCTGGGTCATCCCGACTGCCCTCGGGCAGCTCGCGCGCTGGGTCGAGTCCGGGTGGCCCGCTTCGGTCTCGGTCAACGTCTCCGCCCAGGACCTCGCCGACGACCAGTTCCCAGCCCGCGTCGAGAGCTGGCTGGAAGAGGCCGGCGTCGAGCCGAGTCGCCTCACCCTCGAGCTCACCGAGTCGTCCGCCATCTCCGACTACGTCCGGGGATCAGGGACCCTTGCCAGGCTGCGCGCAGTCGGGGTGCGCGTGAGCCTCGACGACTTCGGCACCGGCTACTCGTCCCTCGCCTACCTCGCCCAGCTCCCCCTGGACGAGGTCAAGCTCGACCGCGGCTTTCTCGTCGCGGCGCTCGGCGCAGGCGGTTTCCTCCTCCGGTCCATCACCGACATCGGGCACCACTTCGGCCTCACCGTGGTCGCAGAGGGGGTCGAGACCGACGACGTCCTGGCACAGGTCATCTCCTGCGGGTGCGACGCCGTGCAGGGCTACGTCTACGCACGGCCGAAGCCGGCCGACGAGCTGGTCGCGCTCTTCGGCCAATGGAAGCGTCCACCCTCGGAGCGCCCGCCTGCCGAACGCGGGCTCCACGGGTTCGCCCCATCCAGGTGACGCACGCCAGCGGATGGTGCCGGTTCCGTGCATGATGGTGCAGGATGCTGGGGGAGGACTTCGAAGACGTGCTCGCCTCCGCGCGGGCAGGTGCCCAGTGGGCGTTCGCGCGGCTCTACCGTGACCTGAACGCACCGCTCCTCCGCTACTTCGCTGCACAGGTACCCAGGGAGGCAGAGGACCTGGCATCGGAGACCTGGCTCGGTGCGGCGAAGGGACTGCATGCCTTCCGCGGGGACGAGCGCGCCTTTCGTGCATGGCTCTTCTCGATCGCCCACCGCAAGCTGGTCCAGCACGTCCGGGATGCCGTGAGGCGGCGAGCGGCGTCCCGTGCCGCCTCCGCGTTCGACGCGGCCGCCGGCTCCGACGACACGGAAGCCGAGGCGCTCGCAGCCATCGACGCCGTCGGCGCGGCGCGGAGGCTCGCTGCGGCGCTCCCCCCCGATCAAGCCCAGGTCGTCCTCCTTCGCGTCCTCGCCGGACTGAGCGTGGACGAGGTGGCCGCGGTGCTCGGGAAGCGGCCCGGCACGGTACGGGTCCTGCAGCACCGGGCGCTCCGAAGGCTCGCGAAGGCGATCTCGCTCGAGGGTGTAACGCCGTGACCCCCGATCGCGATCTTGACGGCGAGATGCACAGATGGCCCATCGACGCCCAGACCGCCGAGCGGCTGCTCGCCGGGGCCCTCGACGAGGACGACGCACCTCCGGGCTACGCCGGCGTAGCCGGTCTGGTGCGGCTCGCCCGGAGCCCGGCGCTGCCTGCCGAGCTCAGCCGGGAAGCAGTCGTCGTCGCGGCCGCCAGCACGGCAGTGGCGCCGGAGGGCGCACCGTCAAAGGAGACCCCAATGCGCAAGAAGCTCGTGCCGTTCAAGATCGCCGCGGCGTCCGCCGTCGGCGTCCTCGGCTTCGCGTCGGCTGCCGCCGCGGTGGGGCTGCACCTCGCCTCGCAACCGTCCGGCCCGCACCGCTCCACGGCGCCGGCGGACGCCTCCACGCAGGTGACGGGGACCTCGGGGGCTTCAACCACAGCCGGCACCTCCGCGACGACATCGACAGGCACCACCACAGGCACGACCACAGGGACAACAGGCGCCACGGGGACCGCGCCCACGGGACCGGTGACCGGGATGGCCCAAGGTCACGCGACGTTCGGGCTCTGCACCGCCTTCCTCGCGATCTATCGGACAGGGACAGGTTCCACGTCCAAGGCGTTGACATCGGTCGCGTTCAAGGCCCTTGCGACGTCGCTCGGGACCTCCACTCCCGCGGCGACCGCAGCCAGGTGCGCCACAGTCGTCGTGAAGACAAAGCCCGGGCGGACCTCGACCACACCCCCGGCGGCGGCCTCGACGTCGCACGCCTCGGCAGCCACACACCCGAGCGGGTCCACACACCCCAGCAGGGCGACACATCCGAGCGGGTCGACACACCCCACGGCGACAACACACCCCTCGGCTGCCACACACCCGAGCGGGTCGACACATCCGAGCGGGTCGACACACCCCACGGCGACAACACACCCCTCGGCTGCCACACACCCGAGCGGGTCGACACACCCGCACGGGTGAGGGTGCGGCCCACCGGAGACCGGCGGACCCCGCTCCCTACGAGCCCGTCGCCTCGCTCTCCGGGCGCGCGCGCGTGCCGGTGGGCCATTGTGCGACGAGGGAGTACCGGTCGCCGCGGATGAGGCTCCGCCGCCATTCGAGGGGGGTCTCCCCTGCCACCGCGAGACGCTCGATCGAGAAGAGCGCCACCCTGGGCGGCAGCCGAAGCAGCGAGCGGGCCGCCGGGTCAGGCACGACTGGTCGGATGCGCTCCCACCCGCCCGTGATGCGCACGGCGCAGGTCGCCGCCAGGATCTCGTAGAGACCGCCCGAGGAGAGGTCCGCACCCAGGAGCGGTCCAGCCTGCTCGGCGCGGAGCCACGAGCGGTCCCACGCGATCGGGTCCGCCCCCGCGAACCGGACGCGCTCGACGTAGACGACGTCGTGCCCGCAGTCCACGCCGAGCTGCGTGGCAACGCCGTCGTCGGGTCGGCGGCGATCGGCGGCCAGGACCTCGCTGCGCTCCTCGATCCCTCCTGCGCGGACGGTCGATGCCAGGCTGTAGAGGGAGTGGAGCGGCTGCTCGAGCACCGGCTGGGTGAGCGAGCTCCCGCGGCCCCGGTGTCGGACGACGAGGCCCACCTCTGCGAGGTGCCGCACTGCTTCGCGAACCGTCTGCCGGCTCACCTCGTACTCGCGGGTCAGCTCCTCGTCCGTGGGGAAGTGGTCCTCGAACTCCCCGGCCACGAGGCGCTCGCGCAGGTCGTCGACGATCTGCGCCCACAGGGGCAGCGGGCTCGACCGGTCCAAGGGGGCAACCACGCTCACACCCCTGCGAGGAAGAAGGAGCCGATCAGCACGAGGAGGACGTAGAGGGTGACGACCACCATCGGGGGATCCCTCTCGTACAAGAAGGAGAGCACCCCCACGGCCACCCGCAGCACGGGCGTGAGGATCAGGATCAAGACACCGAGCACGACGATCCCACGACCGTCCCCGCGGGCGATCGAGTGCCCGAGGGCAGAGAACGAGTGCGGGAACGCCGTCGTCGACGAGGTGAGCCTTCTGTAGGAGAAGCTCCCTCGGATCGACACGTAGGCACCGTGATGGGAGAACATCAGCGCGAGCCCTGCGGCGACGAGGGCCACGCTCAGGACGACGCCGATGCGCAGCACCAAGCTAATGGCCAGCTCCACCTTGCGGACCTTCTCGTCCGCGGCGGCAACCTCTGGACCGGTCGTCACGGCAGGACCCCCTTCTGGAGCATCTCCAAGGAGATGACGACGAGCACCACCACGAAGACGAGGCGGACCGTCTTGCTGGTCACCCGCCCGAGCACCCGTGCCCCGAAGGTGGCGCCGAGGAGCACGCCGGCAGCCACCGGCGCGGCGATGATCGGATCGATCTGCCCCCTGATGAAGTAGACTCCGGCGCTCGCCGCTGCGGTCACCCCGATCATGAAGTTGCTGGTCGCCGACGACACCTTCATCGGCAGGTGCATCGCACTGTCCATCGCGGGGACCTTGAGGGCTCCAGAGCCGATTCCCAGCAGCGCGCTCACGAGACCGGCCACGTACATGAGCGCGAGCCCGAGCTTCGTGCCCGTGACCTTGTAAGCCACCTCCCTGTCCTCGGCAGGGTCGAAGTAGGAGCCGTGGAGGTTGAAGTAGTTCGCGATCCGGTCGTTGGAGACGGCAAGCGGTGCGTCCGCATGCCGGCGGCGGAAGGTGGCGAAGGACGAGTAGCCGAGGACGAGCCCGAAGAACACGAACAGGAACCGGGTCGGCAGCACGGTCGTGAGGTACGCGCCGCTGACTGCGCCCGTCGTCGTCGCGATCTCCAAGAACATCCCGGCCCGCAGGTTGGTCATCCGTTCTCGCACGTAGGCGGCCGCCGCACCGCTCGAGGTGGCGATGACCGACACGATGCTCGCCCCGATCGCAAGACGGATGTCGATGTGGTACAGGAGGGTCAGGACCGGGACGATCACCACTCCCCCGCCCAGGCCGACGAGCGAGCCGAGGACGCCGGCCGCGACCGAGATCGCCGCGAGCGAGAGCACGAAGTCGAGCGGCGTCACCACGGTCATTGTACGTACTTTCGTACATTAAGGCAACCGCTCCGACCCGCCTGCCCCTGTAATACTTAGCCGTGTGGCTAATGAAACGGTGATCCGCACGTACCGGGTGCGCGCGGAGACCGAGGAGCGCTGCGCCGCGTTGCTGGACCGGCACTGGGAGGCACTCCGGCGTCTCGAGCTCGTCACCGAGGACCGATCTCTCGTCCTTCGGAGCCTGCACGGGCCCCTCGCGTACGTCGAGATCTTCACGTGGGTGGAGGGAGGCTTCGAACGGGCGCACGAGCACCCCGACGTGCTGACGATCTGGGAGGCGATGGACCCCCTGCTCGAAGCACGCGGGGTCCTGCCGAAGTGGGAGTTCCCCCACTTCTCACGGGTGTCAGCGGGAGCGTGACGGAGAGACCCCGGGGGATCCAGGACCTCGACGACCTCGAAGCCGTCTTCGGCGCGCTCGCCAACCAGACGAGACGGACGGTCCTGATCGTGCTGCACGCTCGAGGCGGGTCCATGAGCTCCCGTGACATCGCCGCGCGCTTCGACTGCTCGTGGCCGACGACGACCCGGCACCTACGCGTGCTCGAGCAGGCCGGCCTGGTGCACGTCGAGCGGCGAGGGCGCGAGCGCGTCTACGTGCTCGACACGGATCGCCTGCTCACCGTCGCGGGGAACTGGATCAGTCGCTTCTCAACCTGAGTCGAACCCCGATCATCACGCCCGATCATGACGCCCGCTCGTGACGCTGCGGCGCCTTGCGGCATCGCGTGCCCCAATATCACGAGCACTTCTGTGCATCAGCGCGCCCTCGACCGCCGGGAGGATGACACTCCTCAGTCTGGCGATCGTCAGAAGAGTCCAGCTGTATGTTGTCGGGATCATCGCCGCGACTCCCCGGGGTCGGTCGGGCCTCACGCCTCGGCGGGCAACGGCATCATCATCGTGAGGGGATCGATGGGAGACTCGATGAAGCCGTAGTGCAAATAGAAGCTCTTCGCGACTTCGTCCTTCGCGTGAACGAGGAGGAGGCGTACCCCTACCGAAGCCGACACTTCCATTGCCTTGAGGACGAAGTGCTTGAGAAGAGCCGCCCCGAGACCTCGACCCTGGTGCTTTTGGTCGACCCCCATCCTTGCGAGCAACAAGACGGGGACCTGCTCGGGTTGTCCTTTGCCGATCTTCTTCGGAGTAGTCGAGCGGAGGACGGAGCCGGTGCAAGACGCGTAAAAGGCGACCACCTCGCGCGAACTGGGCTCCGTCACGACCCAGGTCCTCGTCGTCCCGGTCTGCTGGCTAGCGAGAGCCCGGCGCTTCAACCAGTCGTCGAGCGCGTCCTGTCCGCAGGTGAAGTCCGAGACGAGGTGGACGGCTGCCAATAGCTGAGGGCCGACATAGGCCACTCTCAGTCCTCGAGCACGCTCGGATTCGAGAGCAGCTTCAACATCGGCAACGGCACCGAGACGGGGGAGGAAAGTGCAGCTTGCAGCTCATGCCACGCGTGTTCGTCGATGACGAACACGCGGCGGCTTGCAAGGTCCTCCTGAGCAGCCTCGACAGCATTCCTCAGGACGTACTCACTGGCGGTCTCTCCGTGGGCATCGGCGGCAGCTCGAAGCACCGTGTCTTGAGCTGGGGTCAAGCGGAGATTGAGCCGCTCACTCTTCGTAGCCATGGGGATACTGTACACCATTTGACGTACAGTTCAATCGCAGCAGTCAGCCGAGGCCAGATGGCCGACCACCTGGCGTCGTCTCCGTAGGCGAGGTTGGCGACGAGGACGTGGGTGTGGAGCTGGGGGTCGCCCGCACGCGAGGTCCGGTGGACGAAGGCGGCGGCGACGGACCCCTCGGCGCAGCGGAGCTCTGCACCCCCCGCCCCCCTGCGCACCCGGACGGCCCGCAACGACGAGGTGGAGCAAGAACTCGACAAGCCCCGCTCCCCTGCGCACCCGGAGGGCCCGGCGTTCGAGGTAGCCGAGGGCGTCGGCGACCGCCGCTTCGTGCAGGTCGCGCACGGCCGCTGCGACCCGTTCGTCGCCGAGCCCGTAGAGGATCGAGACCGACTTGGGCGCAGAGAAGGTGAGGTCGAGCCCCGCCACGCGCCTGGATGGGTCGGCGCGCCGGGCCAAGAGCACCTCGCCCTCCGGGGACATGCCGGCGAGGAGCATCGAGAGCATCGAGAGCGTCGTGGCGTCGACGGGCCCACAAAGCCGAAGGCGCGCAGCGCCGGCGCCGAGCCAGACCCCTGGCGCCTCCCCCGAGCCGGTGTGGTACCCCTCCTTGCCCCGGGTGAGAATGTCAACTCCAATTGGCCCCACCGCGCTCACTGGATTCGGCCCCACCAGGTCGGCCCTGGTCAGAGCCGAGGGGCCGTGAGCGCCCCGGGATCGGAGGATCAGCCGCGTAGTGTGCCGGCGTGGTCGACCAGCCTGCCTTCCAGCTCCGCATCCAGCTCGAAGAAGTGGTGCCGACGGTCTGGCGCCGCCTGCTCGTCCCCGGTGGTGTTCGGCTCCCCAAGCTCCACGACATGTTCCAGGCCGCCATGGGTTGGACCAACTCGCACCTGCACTCTTTCACCGTCGAGGGTCAGCTCTATGGAATGCACTTCGACGACTGGCCCGAAGGTGAGCTGGACGAGAAGGACTACACCGTCTCGATGGTGCTGCGAGGCGGGGTGCGGCGGTTCCGTTACGAGTACGACTTCGGGGACTCGTGGACCCACGACGTCGTGGTCGAAGACAGGACGCTCGTTCCCTTGGCCCTCAGGTTCGCAGTGTGCGTCGACGGGCAGAACGCCTGTCCGCCCGAAGACGTGGGCGGTGCGCCCGGCTATGAGGAGTTCAAACAGGCGATCGCCGACCCCACCCACGAGGAGCACGACGACTACCTGGTCTGGGTCGGCTACAAGTTTGATCCGGCTGCCTTCGACTTGGCCCGGGTCAACGCACAGCTCCAACGGGTGCGCTGATCAGGACTTCGCTCCTCCCCGACGTGCGCTGCGGAGCCGGTAGCTTTCGGTGCCGGTCTCGATGATGTGGGCCCGGAAGGTCATCCGGTCGACGATGGCCGCCACGAGCCGGGCGTCGGTCACCACCTTTCCCCACTCGCTGAACGGGAGGTTGTGGGGTTGGCACGCTTCGACGGACAGGTTGGTTGTGTTGGTCATGCCGCCCGAGAGACGGCGTTGTGGTGGATGGCAGCCTCGTACTCGGCGGGGCTCATGTAGCCGAGCGAGCTGTGAAGCCTCCGGGTGTTGTACCAGCCCTCGATGTAGTCGAAGACGGCGGCACGCAGGTCCGCGCGTGAGGGCCACGCGCGGGTGTCGATCAGCTCGCGCTTGATGGTGGCGAAGAAGCTCTCCGCGACCGCGTTGACGCCCCTATACGTCAAGACGGTCATCGAGGACGTCATCAAAACAGGCGCGCGTGACCCTCCGGCGCTGAGAGCGAACCGTCCGGTGGCGGGGCGAGCCGGCGTCTGTGGATCAGGTCGTGTCCCCCGCCAGGCCACCCTCCGCGAGACGAGCTCGGTGGTCGATCATGACGCGCTGGTAGGCCTCTCGGGCGACGAAGCGCTTGAGGCATCGGATGATGTCCTTCTTGGACAGGCCCTCGGCGGTTCGCCGTTGCACGTACTCGATGGTCGGCTCGTGGAACCGCATGCGGACGATGACGGTGCGATAGAGGGCGGCGTTGGCCTGACGGTGGCCGCCCCGGTAGAGCCGGTGCCTGCCGCTGGTCATTCCCGAGGACGCCGGGATGGGGCAAGTCCCGCAGAGCTTGGCGAACGCCGCCTCGGAGTGGATCCGGCCCGGATTGTCGCCGAGGACGATCAGGACTTCGGCGGCCGTGTCAGCGCCGATGCCGAAGCCCTCGAGCAGCGTCGGCGATGCCTTTGCCGTCAGGTCCTCGAGCACTGAGTCGTGCGTCCGGATCTCGGCATCGAGGTCGAGCCATCGCTTGGCCAGTGCCCGCAGAGCATGCTTGGCGGAGGCAGTCGGATCGGTGATCCGCCCGGGCCGGAATCCCGCACAGCGCTCGATCAGGGCGCGGTCTCGTAGCGGATCGAGGCCTTCTCGCAGTTCAGCGGGGGCGTTGACCACCAGGGCCTTCAGGGTGATGATGGCCGACGTCCGCCCTTTGCGGGCAGTGTCGCGTGCCACCTTCACCTGGCGGATCATCTCGCAGAGGCCGTCAGCCGTCTTGGGCACGAGGTCGCATTGCCGGCGAGAACAGACCGGGCGGCCATCTCGGCGTCGATCGTGTCCGACTTGCCCTTTTGCCTTCTGGTCCGGCGATCGCCTCTGTTCACCTCGACGATGCGGTGACCATGGCGACGCAAGAAGCTCGTCAGCCCAGCCCCGTAGCTGCCGGTCCCCTCGATGCCGAAGGACTCCACCCGGCCCATCGACAGCGCCCACTCCCTGAGCTGTGCGTAGCCACCACTGTCCGCGCTCACGAGCACGTCGCCGAGCCGGACGCCGAGCAGGTCGAGGGCGACGGCCACGTGCAGGTGCTTGTGGGTGTCGACCCCGACCACGACGCGGCGCGATGGTTCCAAAGGTGCGATGCTGGTCATGCGGTACTCCCTCCTCGTTGAACGGGTGTGCACGCCAGCTGGTCGAGGGGGCGGACAGGACTGTGACGGGTCGAGTTTCCAGCAGGCCCCTATTCGGTCACTGCTCTCCCGACCGGCCAGCAGTTGTTGCGCCGTCCGACGGATCGACAGATCAACGCAAAGGCACTCAGCGGCCTGACGCCCCTATACGTCAAGACGGTCATCGAGGACGTCATCAAAACAGGCGCGCGTGACCCTCCGGCGCTGAGAGCGAACCGTCCGGTGGCGGGACGAGCCGGCGTCTGTGGATCAGGTCGTGTCCCCCGCCAGGCCACGAGATCTTGCGCAGGGCAACGACTTTCTTCGCTCGGGAGACCCGGTGATGCTGGACCCCATCATCGAGGCGGAGGAAGCTGCAGGTCACAGCGTCAAGCGTTGCTGTGAGCTGTTCGAAGTCTCCCGCGCCGCCTACTACGAACGCAAGAAGGCCGTCCCCTCACGAAGGGACGTCTCTGACGCAGAGCTGCTCGGGCGGATCCGGGCCGTCCACGCCACCTCCAAGGGCACCTACGGCAGCCCCCGGGTCCACGCCGAGCTGCGCCGCCAGGGGGTGTGCTGCGGACGACGCCGGGTCCGGCGCCTCATGCGCCAGGCCGGCCTCGAGGGCCGCTGCAAGAAGCGCTGGCGCAGAACGACCCTCGCGGACCCCGACGCCCGAGGGGCAAAAGACCTGATCGGGCGCCACTTCGGCCCGTCGAGCGCGCTCGACCGCCGCTACGTCGGCGACATCACCTACATCATGACCTGGGAGGGCTGGGCGTACCTCGCCATTCTGTGGAATCTGCCGTGTCAAGCCCGCGGTCGTCGCCGGGTTGGCTGGAGGCGAACGTTCGGCAGCTCGGTGGCGGTAATCGTGGCCCGGAGGCCCCTGGAGGCGCCCGACGGGCTCGGTACATCGTTCAGTCGCTCGACGAGCGCCTGAAGTGCCGCCTGCCCATCCTCGACCGCTGCGCGTTCGTCCTCGGTGAGCGGGATGGCGACGAGCATGCGCTGAAGGTGGTCCTTGCCCTCGAGCAGCTGCGCGCGGCTCGAGTGCTTGGGCGCGTAGAAATCGCAGCGAGCACAGGCCATCCGGTGAGGGCACTGCTCGAAGAAGGAGTAGCTGCAGTAGCCATGGCCGAGGTCGTAGTGCTGCCAGGGAGCCCCGGCTCCGGCCTCGCCGGAGCCGACGGCGTCGCGGTCGATGAGGACCTCGATCGTGCGCAGGTTGCGGGCGAAGTAGCCGGCCTCGCTGTAGGCCTTCGACAAAGTGGTCGGGCTGATCTTCGCGTAGTGCTGGGTGCTGGCCGGGCTGCGATGCCCGAGCCAGGCCTGGAGCTCGAACAGCGTCATCGGCTCTTTCGCGTTGTAGAGCTGGCTGGCGATCGTCGATCGGGCCCGGTGGCTCGTGATCTTGCCGCGCACGTCGGCCGGCGGCACGCCGGCCTTTCGGCAGAGCGCGGGGATGATCGTCCGGTTCAGGTAGCTGCGGGCGACCGGCTGGGCGCGCACAGCGAAGAGCAAGTCGACCTGCTCGGCGGTCCTTCGGTCGAGGCTCTGCGGCTGGGTGGGACGGACGCGCCGCCAGGCCTCGATGGCCTCGCCGAGGAGCGGGTCGACGGGCTTGGTGAAGGCAGTGCCGGTCTTGTGGACGGGCACATCGAGCAGGCAGACGGCCTCCTCGGCGAGCACGTCATCGGCGTCGGCGGAGATGGGACGATCCTTGTGCTGCCAGCGCACGCACCCGACGCGAAGCCGGCAGATCTCATCCGAACGCAGCCCGGCGAACAGCCAGGTGAGCGTCAGCGCCCGGATCAGCTCCATCGGGTAGTAGGTGTCGGCCGAGTTGCCCGGCAGGTCAGCGGGCTCCAGGTTCAGCCCGGCCCAGAGCAGCTTCGCCCACAGCTCATCGGCGATCACCCGTGGGTCGGTCGCAATGAGGACGCCAACGCTTCTCGGAAGGGCGAGCGCGCGGTTCGGGTCGAAGCGGCGTGGGATCCACTCCCACTCCTGGCAATCCCGGAAGAAGGTCCTCGTCGCCATCAACAGGTGCGACTTGGTGCGCGGCGAGATCGGCTTGCCCTCGCGTTTCCCGAGCACATCACGACGCTGCACGTAGTCGCCGACCGCCATGCGATCGACCGTTGCCACCCACGCCGCGCAGATCTCCCGCGTCCAGTCCGCAGGCACCGTGATCTGCGGATGGGTCACCGCGAGCCAGCGTCCGGCCTTCGCCATGATCGTGCGGATGATGGCACGAACCCTCGGGGTGAGCGTCGAGGTCGCGTGCCAACGCTCGACCCACGCGGTCCAGTCGGGATGGGCGCCCTCGATGACCGGGGCCGCGTTCGTGCCAGTGCGCGTCGGCGCCTCGCAGTGCCCGAGGGCGGCGACGGCACGCTGGAGCGCATAGAGGGTGGACAGCTGATAGGGGCGCGTCACCGGGTGCGTGCGGAGCCGGGCGAAAGCATCGGTGCTCAGGTCCTCCAGCAGCGGGCTGTGGTTCACGATCAACACATGGCCGAGGACACCGCGCAACTTGTGGCGGGCGAGCTCGGGAGCTCGATAGCCCCAGGCGTCGAGGGTCTTTGCCACCGTATCGATCGACGCCTCAACCTCCTCGGCGCCGAAGAGGAGCTTGGCGAGGCTCAGGCGGTTGAGGCGTCCGAGCTGGTCGAGGCGGTCAAAGCCGGCCACCACGTAGGCGATGGCGATCGTGAAGGGCCGCACCGTCGTCTCACACGGCCAAGAGCCGACGCCGAGGAACGCCTCGGCGTCGGCGCCGAGAAACCCAGCCCACTCCTCATCGCTCCAGGCCCAGTAGGTGCGGCCGAGCACCAAGCAGTGTTCGAGCACGAGCGCCACCGCATCGAGGCCGGCTCGGCGATGGCGGGCATCGCCACCACCGTGCAGGGCGCAGCGTGCGGTATCGAGCGGCTGCACGAGGCGCTCGAGTGCCCGCCAGGACGGTGCCGTTCGTCGCGGGACACCGCGGGAGCGCCTGCGACGCAGGCCCTGCGAGCCAAGGGCCTGGAGCGCCCGAACTTCGCCGGGCGTCAGTTCGCTCGATCGGTCGAAGCGACCGAGATCGACGCCCCGCCAACGCGCGGGAGAGGGGATCTCCTCGCTCGCCGCTGCGGCACCGGTCGCGGCGCTCATTGGTCGGCGCCCTCGGCGTCGGACCCGGCGAGAAGGCTGACGCGCCAGGAGTGGATCTCGGCCGTCGCCCGATTGAGCTTGTCGGAGAGCTCCCGTCCCGAGAGGTGGATGTAGCGAAGCGTCGTGTCGGTGCTGGCGTGGCCGGCAAAGGTGGCGATCGCGTGCAGCTCCCAGCCCATGCGCGCGAGATCGGTCAAGCACAAATGCCGCGTCGTGTGCGTGGAGAACTGTGGGACTCCAGCCGCGAGCGCGATGCGCCGGACGACCTTCGACCAGGTCCACAGGCTGAGCGGCTCTGCGTAGTTGCGCCAGGACTCGGACAGGAAGAGTGGGCCGCGGCGCTTGCTGATGGTGGCGCGATGGGCGAGATAGGCGGAGAGCAGGGCACCGGTTGCCGCCGAGTAGGGCACCGAGCGACCTCGCCGGGTCTTCGTCGTCTCGGCGCGGATGCGCACCATGCGATGCGCCGGGTCGAGGTCATCGGTGTGAAGCGAGCACAGCTCCTCGCGACGCAGCGCCGCGTCGTAGGCGAGGGCGAGCATGAGGCGGTTGCGGGCCGGCTCGCCGCGAAAGACGGCGAGCACGTCGAGCCACTGCCGCTCGGTCGGGATCCACGGCAGCTTGTGCAGGCGCGGCACGAGCCCCCGGCCTGCGACGCTGTGCCGGGCGCCGTAGCGGCCGCGACCGACCGGGTTCGAGTCCCTCAGGCCCTCTTCGATGAGGAAGTCGTAGAACAGCCGCACCGGGACGAGGCGCTGCTGGAGGGTCGCATTCGCGAGTCCGACGCCCGAGTCGAGCGACAACGTGTTCCGCCCGTGGCGGCTTGGCCGGCTGGTCAGCTCCCGGACGAAGGACGCAACGTTTGCTTTGCCGGCCACGAGTGGGTCGATGCCGTCGCGCTCGCAGAGTTCGAGGTACTCAGCGAGCCCGCGTCCATAGGCGTCGATCGTCCGCGGCGCCCGGCCGAGATCGGACCAGATCTGCAACCAGGTCGCGGCTTGCTCGTGACGGCCGAGGACCGGCCACTTCTCCTCCAGTTGGACCACCAAGGCGTCGTCGACCTCTCAGCTCGTGGGATGCGGGCGAACCATTCAACCCCGGCGCCTGATTCCACGTAACTAACCCAGCCTCTTCACGGCGCCATTGCCGATGGCGCCAGAGGTCATCGAACCGACTGCGCATCCTCGGCGGGTGATGTTGGGGCCCGCCGACGATGGCGACGGCGGAGATAGACGCCGTTGCGGGGGTC